>WBZR01000135.1_pt2 | contig 62260 bp, 53 predicted proteins | sample 5204231 | NCBI WGS metagenome assembly WBZR01 (sample SAMN12412403, study PRJNA552823) | activated sludge metagenome | isolation source: activated sludge from anammox sidestream of wastewater treatment plant... | place: USA: Virginia | collected 2017-08 | reverse complement strand
GATGAAGCTTTGTGGTTGCCAACTGAGAAATCCGTGCGGGTCGCCTTGCGGACACAACAAATTATTGGATATGAATCCGGAGTAGCCGATTCGATTGATCCTCTGGCGGGTTCGTACCTGATTGAACAATTGACCAACGAAATTGAAGCACAAGCGATGAGTTACATTCAACGCATCGATGATCTTGGGGGTGCTCTAAGAGCTATTGAAATGGGTTATTTACAAAATGAAATTCAAGAAGCTGCCTATCAATATCAGAAAGCGGTTGAGAAAAAAGAAAACCTGATTGTTGGTTTAAATGCATTCGAAAGCGCTGAAAAAGTTGATCTGGAACGTTTAACAGTGGATCCTGCTATTGAGCAGAGTCAAATCGAAAAAATCAAGCGGATCAAGGAATCGCGGAATGCTAATAAAGTTAGTGAATTGTTAACTCGCCTTGAAAATGAATCGCTCAGCGAGGCGAATTTGATGCCTTTGATAATTGAATGTGTCGAGAATGATCTTACATTGGGAGAAATCTGTGGGGTATTAAGGAAAACCTGGGGAGAGTATCAACCACCTAATTGGATATAGAAAGGATAAAAATGGCAAAGATTAAAAAAATTAACCACATAGCAATAGCGGTAAAAGATGTCGAAGAATCCTTAGCCTTTTGGCGCGATGCATTAGGATTGGCTGTTGATCATATCGAGGACGTACCCAGTCAAAAAGCGGAAGTTGTTTTTATACCGGTAGGAGATAGTGAAATCGAACTGGTGCGTCCAACCAACCCTGATACAGGTGTTGCCAAATTCATAGATGAAAAAGGCGGTGGAATGCATCACCTCTGCCTGGAAGTAGATCACATTGATGAAATGCTGATGCAACTTAAAGCAAAGGGAGTACGCCTGATTAATGAAGTCGCCCTAGAACTCCCGGGAAGAAAGATGGCTTTTATTCATCCTAAGAGCACATCCGGTGTTCTGGTTGAATTGTACGAAGTAATTTAAATTTATTCCATTTGCTTCCCAACAGAAAAATTTGCTGTTAGGCGATATTGTTACTAATTAATATATTTTCTTCAGCTTCAGCAACAGCAATGCCTTCTTGTTCTTTTACTCTCCAGAGTAAAAATGCGCCTAACGAGAAGAAGACAATTAAGGAAACAATACTTAATCGGCTGCCACCCATCATCCGGCTGACAATTCCGAATAATAATGGGCCGACAGTCCCTGCGATTTTCTCACTTATGCTGAAAAAGCTAAAAAATTCTGCCGATTTGGATTTTGGCATCATGCGCCCGCATAAAGACCGACTGAGCGCCTGGCTTCCGCCTTGCACGGTTGCAACTGCAAAACCCAGCAACCAGAAATGAATTTCTTTATAGAGGAAATATCCGCCAATAGCGATGAGCGTGTAAACCAGCAAACTGATTAAAATTGATGGTTTGGTGCCAATTTTCTTTGCCATCCAACCAAAAAGAAAAGCAAACGGAATGGCCACAAATTGAACCATCAACAGCGTTCCAATGGTGGTAGTGGATGAAAAGCCCAACTCGGTACCGTAAATGGTAGCCATAAAGATAATTGTGCCAATGCCGTTATTGTATAACCAGAAAGCTACGATAAATTTTGAAAGCTCTTTATACTTCTTGATCTCCTTGAAGGTACCAGACAGGCGCGAAAAGCTGGCTTTAACCGGATTGAACCCTTTTTCTGATTCCAAAATTCGGCGTGGGGGTTCTTTTACATTTTTCCAGAAAGGAATTGTGAACAGGAACCACCAGACCGAAACAGTAATGAAAGAGAGACGTGTCATAAATTCTGTCAAATTATCGGGTGAAAGCATAATCATTGCCAGATTAATAGCCAGTAGAATACCCCCACCAGCATATCCCATAGCATAGCCACGAGAAGATACTTGGTCAATTTCATCTTCGTTTGCCACATGTGGAAGCAAGGAATCATAAAATACATTTGCACCAGAAAAACCTATCGATCCGATAATATAAAAAACCGAAGCTAAAAACCAATCACCACTCTTGACCAGGTAGAGCAGAGCAGTACCGGCTACGCCGATGATGACGAAAATAGTCATGAATCTTTTTTTCGATCCAGTAAAATCAGCCATCGCACCTAGAATTGGTCCCATTAAGGCTACTAAAATTAATGCTATGGTGGTGGTGAAAGCCCAGTTAGAAGTAGCCTCGTGCGGTTTTAAATTAGCAGAGGCAACGGTTGAATAATAGACAGGTAACACTGCAGCGGCTATTGTGGTTGCAAAGGTTGAATTTGCCCAGTCATACATTGCCCAGGAATTAATTGCTTTTTTATGTTCTTTTGCTTCCATAAAGACCTTCCTTTGATGATCGAATAGTTTGATTATACAAGCGAATCATTCACCATAGTTTTATCCCATTTATCAATTTTTGGGATATTAAGGGTTTGACAGGCAGGTTTTTCAAGCTGATTGATTGATATAATTATCTATTGGTTCGCCACCATGAATTAATGAAACATTTGTGCTATAATAATAGCAATTTTAGATTAGGTAAGGTTATTATGGATTCAATCCGTGTAGTTGGTGCTCGTGAGCACAATTTAAAAAATATTACAGTAGAAATTCCTCGGGATAAATTAGTCGTTATCACGGGTTTATCTGGTTCTGGAAAAAGTTCACTCGCTTTTGATACGATTTTTGCTGAGGGTCAGCGGCGTTACGTGGAATCTCTTTCCGCTTATGCACGTCAGTTTCTGGGACAAATGGAGAAACCGGATGTGGACGCAATTGAGGGCCTATCGCCGGCGGTTTCGATCGATCAAAAAGCGACCTCTCGCAACCCGCGCTCCACAGTTGGAACTGTTACTGAAACTTATGATTATTTACGCCTTCTCTTTGCCCGGGTAGGAATTCCTCATTGCCCCGTTTGCGGGCGAGTGGTAAGCCGGCAAAGTGCCCAGGAAATTGTAGATGCAATCTTTCGTTTGCCAGACGGTTCCCGGTTAATTATCCTTGCACCAATCGTTCGTGGTCGAAAAGGTACTTATCAGGCAGTTTTGGATGAAATTCGCAAAGCAGGGTTTGCTCGTGTGCGGGTAGATGGAACAGTTTACAACCTGGATGAAGACATTAAAATGGATCGATATAAAATCCATACGATCGAAGCTGTGGTTGATCGGTTTGTCATTGGCGGTTATGAAAATGAAGCAGATCAACAATCCGCTGTTACCAGGTTAACCGATTCGGTGGAGACGGCATTAAAAGTTGGAGAAGGACACATTACCGTTCAAAACGTTACCCAAGAGCCGTATGAAGATTATTATTACTCTGAACATCTGGCTTGTCCGGAACATGGCAGCACTTTGCCTGAGATTGAACCGCGAACTTTTTCATTCAATACTCCGCATGGCGCTTGTCCGGACTGTCAGGGATTAGGGACGAAGATGGAGATTGATCCCAATCTCTTGATTCCGAATACCGATTTGTCAATTGAGCAAGGCGCAATTGTTGCTCTGGAATGGTCCAGGCCAAAGGAACAGGGAGGTTATTACTGGGCAATGATGAAATCGATGGCGGACGCATACCATATTCGCCTGGATGTACCAGTAAAAACTTACACTCCTGAACAATTAGATCTGGTTCTTTTCGGAACGAAAAATGATATTTTTACGATTAATTTAGTTGGAAAAAATGATCGCTCTGTCAGCTATCAATCCACTTTTGAAGGGGTGATTAATAACTTACAAAGAAGATATAAAGAAACGAACTCAGAATATATACGTGAAAGAATTTCGAGCTGGATGAGTGACCGTCCTTGCCCAACCTGTAAAGGTGCGCGATTAAGGAAAGAAGTCCTCGCTATTACTGTGGATGATAAAAATATCTTAGAAATAACGGAATGGCATGTCCTTAAACTCCTGGAATGGGTTAATTATCTTGCTTCAAGTACCTCTCCTTTATCCAATAAAGATCAGATTATCGCCTCTCGAATTCTGAAGGAAATCCAGTCTCGTTTAGGTTTCCTGGTTGATGTTGGTCTGGATTATCTGACATTGGGAAGATCAGCAGCTTCACTTTCCGGAGGAGAGGCGCAACGAATTCGGCTAGCAACACAAATTGGGTCGCGATTAATGGGTGTCCTTTATGTGCTGGATGAACCATCGATTGGCCTTCATCCCAGAGATAATTCCCGTTTATTAAATACCTTAGAGAACTTACGAGATTTAGGGAACACGGTTTTGGTCGTTGAGCATGACGATGAAACAATAAGAACAGCTGATTGGATCGTAGATTTAGGACCGGGAGCAGGTGAACATGGCGGCGAAGTCGTTGCTGAAGGAAAAATAAAAGATATTTTGAAATCCAAAAAGTCGTTAACAGGCGCTTATTTATCGGGTAAGAAGCAGGTTCCATTGCCTAAATTTCGCCGAAAGGGGAATGAACAAAAGCTCACAATTCACGGGGCCCGTGAGAATAATTTAAAGAATATCGATGTAACGATTCCTCTGGGTAAATTGGTATGTATTACCGGAGTATCTGGTTCAGGCAAGTCAACTTTGATGGTAGATATTCTTTATAACGCCCTCGCAAAGAAAATAATGGGTTCAAGAACCTATCCCGGGACATATGACCAGATTGATGGAATTGAAAATATCGATAAAATCATCAATATTGATCAAAGCCCGATTGGAAGAACCCCCAGATCAAACCCGGGAACTTATACAAGTGTTTTTGATGAGATTCGAAAACTGTTTGCTGAATTACCTGAAAGTAAAATGCGCGGTTACAAGGTCGGCAGGTTCTCGTTTAACGTTCATGGTGGTCGCTGTGAAGCTTGTCAAGGGCAGGGAGAATTGCGGATAGAAATGCAGTTTTTACCGGATGTTTATGTTCCTTGTGACGTATGCCACGGTCAACGGTTTAACCGCGAGACATTACAGGTAAAATTTAAGGGGAAAAGTATTGCGGATGTTTTGGATATGACTGTTGAATCTGGCCTGGAGTTATTTGCGGCTTTTCCAGCGATTATGGAAAAACTCAGAACATTAATGGATGTTGGGCTGGGTTATGTAAAAATTGGACAACCAGCTCCTACGCTTTCAGGTGGTGAAGCTCAACGGGTGAAGTTATCCAAAGAGTTGTCCAGAAGATCAACTGGAAAAACCCTGTATGTTTTAGATGAACCATCGGTTGGTTTGCATGCAGCCGATGTTCATAAGTTGATTGAAGTTTTACAGAAATTAGTTGATGGTGGAAATACTGTTCTGATTATTGAGCATAATTTGGATATCATAAAAATTGCTGATTACATCATTGATTTAGGACCTGAAGGCGGGGAACGGGGCGGTTATTTAATCGCGAGTGGTACGCCGGAAGAAGTTTGTGAAATCGAAAATTCTTTCACAGGTAAATTCTTAGGAGATTATTTAAGAGAACATCATCCCAATGCATCCCCGGTTCCTTGCTGTGAATAATCGAAAATGGGCGAAGATAAAACCATGCCATTCATCCTATTTTTTTTATTAAAAGAAATAGGTATAATTTATTGAAGCAAATACAATGATCTTTAGGAGGTTATTTAAATGAGTGCATCTATTTTAGATGGAAAATCAATCGCAGAAAGTGTACGTCTTGAAGTAAAAGAACAGGTAGAAAAAAGAGTCGCCGAAGGAAAAATGGTTCCTGGACTGGCAACGGTTTTGGTTGGTGAGAATCCTGCCTCACAGGTTTACGTTCGTTCGAAACATAAGGCTTGCCAGGAAGCTGGAATTAATTCATTCGGCCATGTTTTACCGGAAACTGCGACCCAACAGGAAGTTGAAGACCTGGTTAAAGAATTGAATGAAGATCCAAATGTGCATGGAATTTTAGTTCAACTACCATTGCCATCTGGTCTGGATGAGGAACGTGTTCTCAGCATGATCAGTATCGAAAAAGATGTAGATGGATTCCACCCATTGAATATTGGTCGTTTAGCCCAGAAAGGGCGGGACCCACTCTTTATTCCCTGCACACCTGCCGGAGTCATGTATATGATTGAACAGGTAGTTCCAAAAATTGAAGGACAAAATGCGGTTGTTTTAGGGCGCTCAAACATTGTCGGTATGCCGGTTGCTTTATTATTAGTTAGGGCAAATGCGACTGTGACGATTTGCCACTCACGAACCAAAGATTTACCGGAAGTTGTCCGCCAGGCTGATATTTTGGTGGCAGCAGTTGGAAGAGCTGAGATGGTCAAAAAGGATTGGGTCAAACCAGGCGCAGTAGTGATTGATGTAGGAATCAATCGCGTAGATGACCCCTCAGCAAAACGTGGCCATAGACTGGTTGGTGATGTGGCTTATGATGAAGTGGCTGAAGTCGCTGGTGTGATTACACCTGTGCCCGGTGGCGTTGGTCCGATGACGATTGCCATGTTGATGAAAAATACATTAAAAGCAGCCGAAATGGCAGATTTAAAGTAGAAAATTGATGTTGTCTGACAATTGACTTTTAACTGGATTCTTGCTAAACTCCCATTAATAATAGTTGTCTAACAATTACCATAGGGAATAGAGAATTCGGAAAATGGAAAATAAGACGATATTAATTAAAAATGCCAGTTACCTGGTGACAATGGATGGCCACCGTCGCGAGATTCGTGATGGTGGCCTTTTTGCTCGTAATGGTTTTATTGAGCAGGTAGGGCCAACCTCAGAATTACCTGAGACGGCTGATGAGGTCCTGGATTTACGCGATCACATCGTTCTCCCAGGATTAATTAACACCCACCATCATTTTTATCAAACGCTGACAAGAGCCATCCCCGCCGCTCAGGATGCCAATTTGTTCCATTGGTTAAAAACCTTATACCCTATTTGGGCCAGAATGACACCGGATGATGTGCGGATATCTACTCAAACAGCATTGGCCGAACTGGCGTTGTCTGGTTGTACCACTGCATCAGACCATCTGTATTTGTTCCCAAACGGTTCAAGATTGGATGATGAGATCGAAGCGGCAGCAGAAATGGGCTTACGGTTACATGCTTCTCGAGGCTCGATGAGTTTAGGTGAAAGTAAAGGCGGTTTGCCCCCTGATTCTGTGGTGGACAGCGAAGATGATATTTTACGGGATTCTCAAAGGCTTATCCAACAATATCACGACGCCAAGCCCGGCTCGATGGTTCAAATTGTTTTAGCTCCTTGTTCGCCGTTTAGTGTAACTGGTGAGTTAATGCACCAATCTGCCATTTTGGCGCGCGAATACGGTGTCCATTTGCATACCCATTTGGCAGAGACTCAGGATGAGGAAGTTTTCTGTCTGGAAAAATTTGGGTATCGACCTCTGGGGTACATGCAATCCTTGGACTGGGTGGGCGAAGACGTATGGTTTGCTCATTCAGTGCATATTAATCAAGACGAAATTCAAACATATGCCCACGAAGGTTGTGGTGTGGCTCATTGTCCCAGTTCTAACATGCGTCTGGGATCTGGTGCTGCCCCAATTTTGGATTATCTTCTGGCAGGGGTAAAAGTCGGTCTGGGGGTGGATGGTTCTGCCAGCAATGATGGCTCACATCTCCTCGCCGAAGCACGCCAGGCATTATTATTGGCTAGATTACGGGCAGGGCTGATGGGAGCTTCTCTATCTACTGGAGATGTAAGCCAATTAATGACCGCAAGAAAATCTTTGGAATTGGCTACTCTGGGTGGGGCAGCCGTTCTGGGCAGGAAAGATATCGGTTCTCTTGAGGTAGGGAAATGTGCTGATTTAATCGCCATCAATTTAAACCGGCTTGAATATGCCGGCGCTTTACATGATCCGGTAGCAGCAATTTTATTTTGCCAACCGGTCAACGTTGATTTTAATATTGTTCATGGAAAAATTGTGGTCAAAGACCAACAATTCGTTAAAATGGATTTACATAAAATCATCACAAAGCATAACAAAGCCGCTGCGAGATTAATAAATAATTGAGTAGAAGGGTTTAACATGACTTTATTTACACAAAAGGACGCAAGATTATTGGTGGACGTTGCCATGGGCAGAAAACCCGCTTCCATGGTCATTAAAAACGGTAAGTGGGTTTGTGTGCAAACCGGGGAAATTCTGGACCATACGGATATTGCTGTTATTGACAGGAGGATTGCTTTTATCGGTGAGAACGCCGATCATTGCATTGGTCAAGGAACGACCGTAATTCAAGCAAAAAACCAATATTTAGTCCCTGGTTTAATCGATGCTCATATGCATATTGAATCCGGGATGTTGACCGTCACAGAATTCGTTAGGGCAGTCCTTCCTAGAGGTACAACTGCCATGATGGTGGATCCCCACGAAATAGCCAATATTTTTGGTTTAAAAGGTGTGCGGTTAATGTTGGACGAAGCCTTGCTACAGCCCAACCATGTGTTTGTTCAGGTACCATCCTGTGTTCCTTCCGCCCCCGGTTTTGAGACGACTGGGGCAACGATTACGCCGGAAGATGTAAATGAAGCAATGCAATGGGATGGTATCATTGGTTTGGGGGAAATGATGAATTTTCCAGGGGTAGCCAATAATGATGAAAAACTACATGCGGAGATGGAAATCACTCGGAAAGCCGGAAAAATTATTGGTGGTCACTATGCTTCACCGGATTTAGGGTTACCATTTTACGGCTATGTCGCCGGAGGAGCTCAGGACGATCATGAAGGAACACGAGCGATTGATGCGATCTATCGGGCGAGATTGGGAATGAAAGTGATGATGCGTTTTGGCTCTGCCTGGCATGATGTTGAAGAACAGGTCAAGGCTATCACAGAGCATGGATTGGAAGCGAGAAATTTCATTTTGTGCACAGACGACTCCCACTCAGCCACCCTGGTTTATGATGGTCACATGGATCGGGTTGTACGCCATACCATTGGGCTGGGAGTTAACCCAATGTTGGCGATACAAATAGCTACGATCAATCCTGCCACCTATTTTGGGCTGGAAAGTGAAATTGGACAAATCGCAGTTGGCCGATATGCAGATATTCTTCTTGTGCCAGATTTACATGAATTCCATCCAAGTTTAGTGGTTGCGAAGGGAATTGTTGTGGCAAAAGATGGGGAAAATATCGTGGAATTTCCAGAAATTACCTATCCTGATTGGGTAAAAAATTCTGTTTTAATAAAAACACCTATTTCGTCTGATATTTTTCGAATATCAACTGAAAGTAAAGAAAAAATCAGGGTGAATGTGATAGGTGTTTTAGAGAATCAAGCGCCGACAAAACACTTGATAAAAGAACTGCCTGTAAAAAAAGGGCATATCCAGCTTGATCCAAACCAGGATATTGCGAAACTGGCAGTGTTAGAACGCCATCACTCCTCAAGAACGATACAAATCGGGTTTGTCTCCGGGTTTGGCTTTACAACAAAATGTGCCATAGCGACAACAGTAGCTCATGATGCTCACCAGTTGATTGTCACCGGAACAGATGATGAACAAATGGTGCTGGCTGTAAATCGGTTAGTAGAGTTAGGTGGGGGACAAGTGGTTGTGATGGATGGAAAAGTAATTGGAGAAGTAGATTTACCAATTGCTGGGTTAATGTCCAATGAAAATGCAAAGATCGTCTCGGAAAAGGCGGCAACAGTTTTAGAAGGTTTTTCCACCTGTGGATGTCAATTAAATAACCCCAATATGCAGTTAAGTTTGCTGAGTCTGGTGGTTATTCCAGAGCTGCGTTTATCAGACAAAGGTCTGGTAGATGTTAGTAGTTTTAAATTTGTTCCGGTAATTCTTGAATCGTAGAAGGAGCACGCTTGAATGGTGAATTCACAAGAATCAACTGAGAAGAATTCTTTAACATCCTATCAAAAATTGCAAAACGATTTAGCAGAAGTAATTTCAACCATCAAATATGGAGACCGTTTACCATCTGAACCAAAATTAGCAAAAATTTTAGGAGTCTCCCGAGCAACCTTAAGGGAAGCAATGAGGTCATTCGAAGGTTTAGGTTTAATTCGCAGACGCCAGGGTGTGGGTACTTTTGTCGTCGGGCCAATCCAGGTGATTGAAACGGGGCTTGAAATACTTGAAAGTATTGAAACATTAGCAGAAAAAATCGGCTTAGATGTAAAAATGGGTGATTTAGATATCCAACAAATCAGTGCGAATGATTATTATGCTGAAAATTTAAATGTTGAAAACGGGACACCATTAATTAAAATTTCCCGAGTGATCAATACAAATAATCGGCCAGTTGCCTTTCTAGTGGATGTTTTACCTACATCTATTTTTTCCAAGGAAGATCTTGAAGCAGGATTTACAGGTTCTGTTTTGGACCGATTAATCGAAAGCCAGAAGATTGATCTTTCTATTTCTAAAACGGTAATTCAAGCAGAAGCTGCTCCTTCTAACATTGCCCGATTTTTACAAATTCAAAGAGGAGATGTTTTATTGTTATTTAAAGCACACTTATTTTCAACAGAAGGAAAAATTATCGATTACTCATATAGTTACTTTTTGCCCGGTTATTTTCGCTTTCAAGTAGTAAGGCGAGTAGGTGAATCAATAAAAACAAAATAAAAAAATGGAGAAATAATGGTTAATCAAGATCAAGTAAAAAAAGTACTAAACAATGTAGAAACATTACGCCCCGAAATTGTGAAATTCTTTCGTGAAATTGTAGCAATTCCCAGTATGGAATCAAAAATTGGCCCAGTTGGAGAACGAATTGCAGAAGAGATGAAGAAATTAGGCTATGACGAAGTTCGTTTTGATGTAATGGGCAATATTATGGGAAAGATTGGATCAGGAAAGAAAATCATGGTTTTCGACTCGCATATCGATACTGTAGGAATCGGTGATCCCGACGAGTGGACCCATGATCCATTCATTGGAAAAATAGAAGATGGAATCTTCTACGCGCGTGGTGCCTGCGATGAAAAAAATAGTACTCCAGGTATGGTTTACGGTTTGTCTATCGCGCATAAATTGGGATTGTTAGAAGGCTGGACGGCTTACTTTTTTGGTAATATGGAAGAATGGTGTGATGGGATTGCTCCGAATTCGTTTGTAGAAGCAGACCCAAAAATCCGACCCGATTTTGTTGTGATTGGGGAACCAACCAAAATGAATGTGTATCGGGGGCACAAAGGCCGCATCGAGATGAAAGTTACTGCTAAGGGTCGCAGTGCCCATGCTGCCAGTAATCATCTAGGAGATAACGCAATTTATGCCTTATTACCTGTTATTGCTGGTATTCGTGATTTAGAACCCAAATTGGGTGATCACGAGTTTCTGGGGCATGGGAAAATTACAGTCAGCGATATGATCGTTCAAACGCCCAGTATTAACGCGGTTCCCAATGAAGCTGTAATTTATATTGATCGAAGAATGACCTTCGGTGAGTCGAAAGAAGAAGCGATTGCTCAGGTGGCTGCTTTGATCCCGGAAGATTATCGTGATCGCGTAAAAGTAGAAGAGTTATTCTATGACGAACCATCTTACACGGGTTTTGTTTTCCCGGTAGATAAGTACTTCCCAGCCTGGGCAATAGAAGAAGAACATCCTTTGGTACAAGCTGGATTAGAAACCAGAAGAGCGATTGGATTAAAGGATGCTCCAGCTGGAAAGTGGAATTTCAGCACCAATGGGATCTATTGGGCAGGAAAAGCAGGTATCCCAAGCATCGGATTTGGGCCGGGCGATGAAGAAACAGCCCATACAATCAATGACTCGGTCTCTCTGGATGATATGGTACATTCCACAGCATTCTATGCTTTGCTTCCGGCAATGCTGCTCCCTAAACTTTAAAAGATAATTCTTAAAATAAATAGAAAATTTATAATTGGAGGTTTAAATATATGCAAACAAATTTGTTAGGAAGGGATTTCATCACCGATCTCGATTTTTCAAAGGAGGAGATTGATACAATTCTGGATGTCGCCTGGGATCTCAAGATGAAAAGAGCTATGCGACAGCCTACACCTTATTTGCGCGACAAAACGTTAGCCCTGCTATTCTTCTATAGCAGCACCCGCACACGCTCTGCTTTCGAGTCAGCTTTTGCTCATTTAGGAGGACACCCTGCGTTTATTGAAAGCCGAACGACACAGATTTCTCATGGTGATACAGAGCGTGAAATTGGGCAGATTATGGGTCGCATGTACGATGGTATCGCCATTCGCCATGTTGATTGGGGTATTGGCAATCGATATATGAATCTGGTCGCTGAAGCATCCCCGAGCCCGGTGTATAACATGCAATGTGAGTACTATCATCCATTTCAGATACTGGCCGATTTAATGACAATTATGGAGAAAAAAGGTCGCAACTTGAAAAGAAAGAAAGTTGTTATGTCCTGGGCTTATGCAGAATCCTATCAAAAACCTTTATCAATTCCGAACTCCATGGCATTACAGTTCCCTCGATTTGGTGTCGACCTGGTATTAGCCCATCCACCAGAATTTAAGCTTGCAGATGAAACCATTGAACGCGCAAAAGAGGAAGCTCGAAAATCTGGCGCCGGTTTTGAAGTTGTTGATGATATGGAGGCTGCATTCAAAGATGCAGATGTTATCTATCCAAAATCCTGGGGACCATGGATGGTAACAACCGACGCAAAAGAAGCTGGTGATATAATACAAAAATATAAACATTGGATTACTGATGAACGAAAAATGGCTTTGGCGAAAGAAGATGCTATCTTTATGCACCCATTACCGGCAGATCGAGGGGTGGAAGTAACAGATGGTGTAATGGACGGTCCGAATTCTGTTATCTTTGATGAAGCTGAAAACAAAATGCATATCTGTAGCGCTGTATACGCTTTAACCATGGGTCAATAAATAAAATATTGGAGGTAGATTTATGAGTAATGGTGTTGCAGTTGTCGCAGTAGGTGGTAATTCATTAATTAAGGATAATAATCATCGCACAATTCCAGATCAGTATAAAGCGGGGGCTGAATCGATGCATCATATCGCAGATATGATTGCACAGGGTTGGAATGTAGTTGTTACCCATGGGAATGGCCCGCAGGTTGGGTTTATTCTGCGAAGATCTGAAATTTCTTCTAAAGAATTACATGAAGTGCCATTGGATTATTGTGGAGCTGATTCTCAAGGAGCAATTGGTTACATGTTCGCCAGGGCATTGACCAATGAGTTTAAAAACCGAAAAATGGATAAAAAAGTAGCTGCTGTCGTTACCCAAACCGTGGTGGATGTAAACGATAAAGCCTTCCAAAATCCAACCAAACCGATTGGCTCCTTTATGAGTGAAGAAGAAGCCAAGACACGTGCTAAAGAAGATGGCTGGGTGGTTGTTGAAGATGCTGGCCGTGGATGGCGTAGAGTGGTTGCTTCTCCAAAACCAATTGACATTATTGAAAAAGATGCTATCAAAGCTTTAATTAGTGCAGGCATTATCGTTGTTGGTGTTGGTGGTGGTGGTATTCCGGTTATACGTGAACCGAACGGAGATGTTGAAGGCGTTGAAGCCGTTATTGACAAAGATTTTGGTTCGTCATTGTTAGCGACCATGATAGGAGCTGATTTATTCATAATTAGCACAGCTGTTGAAAAAGTTGCTATCAATTTCAATAAACCTGACCAAAAATGGCTCGAAAAATTAACTCTGGCTGAAGCAAAACAGTACGCTGCAGATGGCCAGTTTGCCAAAGGCAGTATGTTACCGAAAATCGAAGCAATTATCCAATTCCTGGAAAATGGTGGAAAAAAAGCCTTAATTACCAATCCAGAAAATATCAGTCGGGCTCTAAAAGGAGAGACTGGCACTTGGATCATTAAAGAATAAATTAAAGCTTAATCAGGGATTCCCACTAAAATGGGGATTCCTGACTGTTTCCTGGTTTTATTAGTTTTTTTTCAAATTTCAATCTACAATAATATCAAAGAACATTACCAAATATTTTCCCATTTTAACCTCTAACCCAAATTTACTTGATTTCACCAATCATTTTAGGATCAAAAATTTTCATCAAGTATTTCCATTTTTTATAATTGTTACGAAAGGAGGTGGTTAAGTTCGCGATTGTCACAATCAATTTTTCAAAGTCGTTAACTCAGTGAAAAGTTAGAATTTAATGAAGGAGAAAAAATGAACAAGAAGTTTGCATTAACGATAATTGGTTTATTGATGGTAATGGCCATGGTGCTATCAGCGTGTAAACCGGCTGCACCTGCAGCTCCGGAAGCACCTGCTGAACCTGCACAACCGGCAGCCCCTGCTGAACCAGAAAAACCAGCAGAAGAATTTGTTTTTGGAATGCTTTATGTTGGCCCATACAATGATCATGGTTATAGCCAGGCACATTATGAAGCAGGAAAATATGTAGAAGAACATGTTCCCGGAACCAGACTGGTTTACCTCGATAAGGTAAATACAGCCGATCGACCAGGGACCACAGCTGCCCAATTAGGGGAAGAGTTGGTGCAACAAGGTGCCAAATTAGTTGCTTTTACCTCTGATGATATGAAAGACGATGCGATTGAATTTGCCAAGAATCACCCTGATATTTTTGTCATACCAGGGTCAGGTGATACTGTCTGGGCTGAAGGAAAGAATTATATTGCTTTGCCCAATGTCGTCAATATCATGGGCGGAATGGAATATGGCAAAATGATTGCTGGCTGTGATGCAGCCCTGAATACGAAGACTGGCTCAATAGGTTATCTTGGACCATTAATCAATGAAGAAACACGGCGTTTGGCTTCTTCAGCATTCTTAGGTGCTCGCTATTGTTGGGAAAATTATGCCAAAAAAGATCCTGCTGATCTGAAATTCAGAGTGACATGGATTGGTTTCTGGTTTAATATTCCCGGTTTTACCGAAGATCCATCCCAAGTAGCAGCTGAGTTTGTGAACTCTGGAGCGGATGTAATTATCTCCGGTATCGATACAACCGAAGCATTGGTTGAAGCCAGAAAAGCTCATGAGGAAGGCAAAACAGTTTTCGCTATTCCTTACGACTATAGTGAAGCTTGTGATGAAGCGCCTGATGTCTGCTTAGGTGTTCCTTACTTTAACTGGGGGCCAACTTATGTTCGCCATATCAAAGCAGCAATGGATGGAACCTGGAAATCTGTCTTTGAATGGAATCCCCCCTATTGGAAGGACATCAATGATCTTGACAATTCACCTGTTGGGTATAAATTCGGCCCTGCAATGGGAGCGGAAGAAAAAACAGAACTCGAACAATTTATTGCAGAATTAGCTGGCGGACTGGATCTTTGGACTGGTCCACTGAATTACCAGGATGGAACTCAGTTCCTGGCTGCCGGCCAAAAAGCAACTCCTGTCGAAATTTGGTATCTCCCACAATTGTTACAAGGTATGGAAGGTCGTTCGGAATAAGATTCCTCGTTTACCAAAAGGGGAAGACCAATCGTCTTCCCCTTTTTTAAGGTCGAAAAGGTCAAATGAACGTAGAATTCAAAAATATCAATAAACATTTTGGACCTGTGCATGCGAATGCAGACATCAACCTTTTTATTAAAAGCGGGTCTATTTTTGGAATTTTAGGTGAAAATGGTGCTGGTAAAAGCACCTTAATGAAAATTCTCTCAGGGTTCAATCAACCTGATTCTGGTGAAATTTTATTAGACAATAAATCAGTAAAAATCGCATCTCCTGCTGATGCAATTAAATATGGAATTGGAATGTTGCATCAGGATCCATTAGATTTTCCTCCAATGAAATTAATAGAAAATTTTATTGTTGGGCAAAAAGGTGGATTAGTACCTGCATATAAAACTGTAGTCAAAGAATTTCAGGAATTACAGAAGAAATTTGGTTTTTCATTGGATCCAGAATCATTTGTAGACACTTTAACGGTTGGAGAAAGACAACAACTAGAAATTTTACGCCTGTTGTGGATGGGAGCAAATGCATTAATCCTGGATGAACCTACAACCGGAATCAGTGCCATGCAAAAAGAAAAATTATTTGCAGCGCTAAAAATTTTGTCTGAACAAGGAAAGACAATAATTTTTGTTTCACATAAATTGGAAGATGTGGAAATTTTATGTAGCAAAGTTGCTATATTAAGAAAAGGGGTTTTAACCGGAGAAATGTCAGCACCTTTTGACTCAGATAAATTGGTCGAAATGATGTTTGGCAAAGTAATTAAATTAGGTGAAAAATATAATTTTACACAAGAAGAAGTGGTTTTAGAGTTAAATAATCTAACTATTGAACAATATCCATTAAGAATTGAAAATGTAAATTTCCAACTACGAGCAGGTGAAGTGATCGGTTTGGCCGGAATGGAAGGAAGCGGACAGGATATCCTTCTACGTGCGTGTGTTGGTTTAATTCGGCCGGTTTCCGGGAAGGTGATCGAAAAAGGAATTAACCTTTCAAATAAAAATTACCTTGAATATTTAAAAAGCGGTGTCTCATTTTTGCCTGCCTCGAGGTTAGAAGAAGGATTGGTGCCAGGGTTGACCCTGGCTGAGCACTTTACAATTGCTGGTGAAGAAAAGAAAGGTTTATTCGTTAATAAAGATTACTTTAAGAAAAAAGCAGAGAGTATGATTCAGGAATACCGGATTATTGGCAGACCTGATTTGAATGTTGAATCCTTATCTGGAGGTAACCAACAACGGGCCGCATTATCATTATTACGGAATTCTTTGTCGGTTATCTTGCTGGAGCATCCCACGCGTGGGTTGGACATAGAATCAGCCATTTATATGTGGGGAAAATTAAAAGAGAGGTGCAGGCAAGGTGCGTCAATTTTCTTCATATCTGGCGACCTGGAAGAAATCCTTCAATATAGTGACCGTATTTTGGTGTTTTTCAGTGGGCATGTTTCACCTCCCTTGGATGCTTCAAAAACTACTTTAGATCAGTTAGGACAATTGATTGGTGGTAAGGGCTGGGATCAGGTTTTTGATTAATTGGAGAATTTATGAATAAAACAAAAACACAAAGCTTTTCTTTATTCTTTCAATTAGGAGGTCTGCTCCTTTCCTTACTGTTTGTTTCAGGGATTTTACTCATTGTAAAAGCACATCCAACTGAAGCTTACAAGTTGATTTGGGATGGCGCAATTGGCAACCCAACCAGAATTGCAAATGTGTTTGTTGGTTGGGTACCTTTACTGCTGGTAACCAGTGGTTTGCTGGCAACCTTCACAGCAGGATTGTGGAATATTGGAATTGAAGGACAAATCACAGTCGGGGCAATATTTACCACCGGAGTCATGCGAATGTTTCTGGGGACTTCGACGCCGTTTTTTGTCGTGATAATAATTGCTATTCTGGCTGGAATGTTGGGCGGCGCAATTTGGGCTGGATTAGTTGGTGTCTTAAAAACCTTCGGTGGCGTGAACGAAATATTTGGGGGATTGGGATTAAATTTTATCGCGACAGCATTAAATATCGGATTGATTTTCGGGGCGTGGAGCCGTCCCGGGATCGCCTCGATGAGTGGCACTGAACCATTTCCAGATCAATATTGGCTACCTACTTTACAGAATTTTCGAGTTAGTTTATGGTCAATTGGTTTAGGAATTATTGGTTTATTCCTTATTTATTTTATGCTCAATGGTACCCACTTTGGCTTACGTCTTAAGGCAGTTGGAAAGGGTATGAAATCTGCTTTTCGAATGGGGATACCAACTTGGCAACACATGATGATGGCATTTATTATTTGTGGTTTATTTGCTGGGCTGGCCGGGGCTCTTCAGGTGACAGCAGTTTATCACCGCTTAATCCCTTCGATTTCCAGTGGTTACGGTTTCATGGGTTTAATGATCGCAATGCTAATTAACTATCAGGCGATATGGGTTGCACCGATTGCCCTTTTCTTCGCTGCTTTGAATATTGGTGGCATCCAATTACCGATTGTTTTGAAGCTTGATTCCTCTTTGACTGGCGTTCTGCAGGGGAGCCTGGTTCTATTTATGATGATCGCTCAAGGCCTTCGCCAAAAGTTTTTAGGTAAGAAATAGGAGTTTACATGGATAATGGTATTATTCTTCTAGGATTGGCTAGTGTTATCACATCGGGAGCTCCTATTGTTATTGCAGTGATCGGAGAGACTTTAACTGAAAGAGCCGGGGTGATTAATCTTTCGTTGAATGGCGTAATCCTCTTATCAGCAATGGCGGGTTTTTGGGCAACCCTGGAGACTGGACTGATTTGGGTAGGTTTTCTTGCTGGGATGGTTATTGGTGCTTTGGTTGCCAGCATTGTTGCTTTCAGTAGTATTACTCTCAAGCAATCTCAGGTAGCCGTGGGGTTTGTTTTAGCAATTACCTGTCGTGATTTGTCATATTTTCTTGGAAATCCAATCATGGGCTCGCAAGGACCAATTATGTTGTCCAAAGCAATCCCAATTCTGAAAGATATTCCGATACTGGGCAAATTATTTTTTCAGCAATCTGTCATGACCTATTTCAGTATTCTCTTGATTTTTATTGCCTGGTTTTGGATTTTTAAAACTCGACCAGGATTGATGTTACAAGGAATCGGTGAAAAACCAGCAGCAGCGTATGTAAGAGGCGCTAATGTTCTACGAATGCGGTACATTTACACGATTGTCGGTGGTGCATTGGTAGGCCTGGCCGGACCGCTTTATACCTTAAGCGTAAAACCCGGTTGGAAAGGCACAATCACCGGTCTGGATGGTATTGGCTGGATTGTTCTAGCGATTACCATTTTTGGCGGTTGGAATCCAATACGAGGAGCAATGGGAGCGTATTTATTTGCTTTTTTACAGTGGTTGGGTTTGGTTTTGCAACCCTATATGACCCAGATACCTTCTCAAGTTCTGCAAGTAGCTCCTTTTCCTCTAATGATTTTGGCATTGTTGTTTGTTAATATGGGCAATACAGAATGGATGGAAAGATTGATTGCCTCGATGCCGGATCGTTTGCGGCTGCGAATGACCAAATTAATGCGTTCTATTCAATCGCGTCAACCTGGAGCATTGGGGACTCCCTTTGAACGACAGTAGATAATAAACAATTACAAAACTAATGTTTACTTGTTGGTTGTTAAGTGAAAGATGACTTAATGTTAACCGACACTTAATTTTATTTATCGGGATATAATGAAATGGTTAAAATATCAAAAAAAAAGGTGATCTTTCAGGGAAAAAATGAATAAATTTTTAGGTTACACCTGTTCACTTTGCGGAACCGAATATCCAGGCTCTCAGGATTTATATACCTGCCCAAAAGATGGAGGTAATCTTGATATAGTTCTGGATATAGCCGCTATCAAACATAAATATGAACCCAGTGATATTCTTTCTCGCGAAGAAAATTATCTATTCAGATACCTTCCTCTTTTACCGGTCAATGATCCGGGATATGAGGGAACTCCTTTCCGCATGACGGGCGGTACTCCGGTTTATTCGCCTACAGCTTTACGGAATGAGCTGAATTTACGAAATCTATGGGTGAAGGATGAAGGAAAAAACCCCACAGCCTCTTTTAAAGATCGGGCAAGTGCAATCGTTATCGCCAGAGCAAAAGAGATTAGTTCTGAAGTTGTCGTTACCGCTTCAACTGGGAATGCAGGCGCAGCTTTAGCTGGATTAGCAGCATCAGTGGATCAAAAAGCAGTCATATTTGCACCCAAAACAGCTCCACCGGCAAAAATTGCGCAGTTGTTGGTCTATCATGCTGAAGTGATTTTAGTTGATGGGAATTATGATTCAGCCTTCGATTTGTCGGTCGAAGCCGCAAATGAATTTGGATGGTATTGTCGAAATACGGGATACAACCCATTTACAATCGAAGGTAAAAAGACAGCTGCCTTTGAAATTTGGGAAGAAGTTATCGTGAACAAATCCATTGATCAGCAACCATTAAACATATTTGTCAGCGTAGGCGATGGAAATATCATTTCTGGCATTCACAAAGGATTTAAGGACCTTGTTTCCTTGGGCTGGCTTGAATATATGCCAAGAATTTTTGGTATACAGGCGGAAGGCTCTGCTGCAATTGCGAATGCTTATTTCCGGGGTTCGGAAGAGATAATCCCTGTAAATTCAAACACACTTGCGGATAGTATTTCCGTTAATCTTCCAAGAGATGGGGTCAGAGCTGTGCGGGCAGCCACACAAACAAAAGGGGCATATTTGCTTGTAAATGACCAACAAATCCTTAAAGCAATTGCAGATTTGGGTAAAGTTGGGATATTTTCTGAGCCTGCCGCTGCAACTGCTTATGCTGGTTTGGTAAAAGCGGTTGAATCAGGTATGATTAACCAAAATGATCCGGTTATGGTTGTAAATACAGGTTCAGGGTTGAAAGATATTAGAGCTGCTATGTTGGCAGTAAAGGATGCTCCGATCATTGAACCATCAATGCATTCATTAAAGCAATATATTTCTAAAAAACGAGAAGCAAAAAGTGGTTAAATCACCTGTTTTTTCAATAATTGCACCAATATATAACGAGCTTGAGAATTTACCGGTTCTGTACAAACGGGTTTCTGAGGTGATGGACAAAACTGGAGACCCATGGGAGTTAATTTTAGTTGATGATGGCTCAGTAGATGGATCAACGGACGTTATTCGAGAATTAACCAAAAAGGATGAGCGTGTGCGGCCGGTTATTTTTGCGAGGAACTTTGGTCATCAGATAGCCGTCACCGCAGGATTGGATTATAGTCGCGGAAATGCAGTAATAATTATTGATGCGGATTTACAGGATCCCCCTGAAGTCATTTTGGATTTAATTGAAAAGTGGCGAGACGGATATGAGGTCGTTTACGCAGTTCGATCAGAGCGGGAAGGGGAAACATTTTTTAAAAAAGTTACTGCTTCCGCGTTCTACCGGTTAATCTTTAAGATTACTGATGTAAAAATTCCGCTGGACACAGGGGATTTTCGTTTGATGGATCGAAAAGTTGTTGATGTGATGAACTCCATGAGGGAACATCATCGCTTTTTAAGGGGCATGTCTGCCTGGGTTGGTTTAAAGCAAATAGGCGTCTCTTACAAACGAGCCGCTCGTTTAGCAGGAGAAACCAAATATCCTTTGAAGAAAATGCTTAAACTCGCATTAACTGCCATAACAGGTTTTTCATACGTTCCATTACAAATCGCAACCTATATTGGCTTTGTTTCTGCCGGTTTAAGTCTTATAGCAATTCCTGTTGTTATTCTGATGAGAATACTTGGGGCTCAACAATTTACCGGGCAGGCGTCAACCTTGATCGCAGTTCTTTTTTTAGGCGGAGTACAACTAATTTCTTTGGGTATTTTAGGAGAATATATTGGACGAATTTATGATGAAGTAAAAGGACGACCACTTTATATTATTAGTGAAGGACCTTCAGAAAAAAATATTGAAAAGGAATAGGAACAAAAAATGGCAAAAATTGATTTAACAGTAAATGAAGAGGCTAGAAATCGATCCGTTCAACGAGCTCGCGAACGAAATATTATTCTGCCCACTCTTGCACAACAACGTAATCCAGAATTAATCCCGAATAGCATAAAAAATGAACTAAGTTCTATCGGTTTATGGGACATTCATCCTCGAAACCTGTTTCGTATTACCTGGAAAAATGAACCGAAATTACATGGTGGGAAATTTGGTAAAGTAAATTATATTGAATTACCACCCTCCCTCACCGGTGTTCCAGCCAGAATTATTATGCTGGTTGGAAAATGGTTCCCAACAGGCGCTCATAAAGTCGGGGCGGCTTATGGCTGTTTGGTGCCGAGATTGGTAACCGGCCAATTTGATCCTACCGTTCATAAAGCGGTATGGCCATCAACTGGGAATTATTGCCGGGGTGGTGCTTATGACTCGAAATTATTAGCCTGTGAATCGATCGCAATTCTTCCAGAAGAAATGAGTCAGGAAAGATTTGATTGGTTGAAAGGTGTCGCCACCGAGGTTATTGCAACCCCTGGAAGTGAATCGAATGTAAAAGAAATTTTCGATAAGACCTGGGAATTACGTCAATCCGGACAGCCAGTTGTGATCTTCAATCAATTTGATGAATTTGGAAATTATCTGTGGCACTATAGTGTCACCGGAAATGCAATGGAAGATATTCTTAAGGCAGAGATGGGACCAAAAAGCAATTTTGCAGGTTTCTGTGCCACTACTGGATCAGCTGGAACAATTGCAGTTGGGGATTATTTAAAAACACTACATCCGTTTTCTAAAATAGTAGCCTCTGAAGCCCTGCAGTGCCCAACTTTATTAAACAATGGTTTTGGAGCTCATCGTATTGAAGGGATTGGTGATAAACATATTCCGTGGGTACATAATGTCAAAAACACTGATTTGGTAACAGCTATTGATGATAATGACGTGGTCAAGATTGTAAGGCTTTTCAATGAACCGGAAGGTAAAAAATACCTGGCAAAAAAAGGTGTTCCGCAAGAGTTAATTGAAAACCTGGATTTATTTGGCTTATCCGGAGTTGCTAATTTACTAACTGCAATTAAGTTTGCTAAGTATTATGAATTGACCGAAGATGATATTGTTTTGGCCACATTAACCGATTCAATTGAATTATATACTTCGCGATTAACTGAATATCGCGAACAATTTGGTGAATTTACTGAAAGAGATGCTATTGAAATTTATGCTTCTTCATTAATGGGCGAAAGCACAGATAATATGCTTGAATTAACCTATCAGGATAGGAAACGTGTCCATAATTTGAAATATTACACCTGGGTTGAACAACAAGGAAAGACCTACAATGAAATTATGGATCAATGGTATCAAAAAGATTATTGGACTGGTTTGCCAGCACAACTTGACAATATTGACGAACAAATTAAAGAATTTAACGATCGGGTTGGCTTATTAAAAAATTACAAATAACCCAATAAATTAAATTTCAGAAAGGGGTTCTATGAGGAAAACATAGAACCCCTTACTGAATCTAAAGAGGGGTACGAATGAAAAATCAACTTGAAGAAACAGATCTTGTTTTAGTCGCAATTATGCCAAATCCAAAAGATCTTGACCTTGCAAAATTATTGGGGTGGTATCGCATTCCGCTGAAGAGTGCCCCCAAGGTTATTGCGGTTGATTATCTGGCCTTTTACCAAACCAGTGCATTTGAAGAAGATTATCGTTGGCAGATTCGTTATGTTGCCCCTGTCAGAGGACACGAATTAACTACCCGGGCGCATTTATTTCGGGAAGAGTTAGATCATCCCAGAGCAAACGAAGAATATTTTAAGATTCAAATTGGAAATCTTGAAGAACTCGAAAATCCTATCATGGCTGATCATTGGCGCAGAATTACCTTTTTCTATACAACGGGTTATTTAATGAAAAAAGCTCAATTTATTCGAGATTTGGTGGTTGAAGGTGAGGAACGGGAAATTTTATGGAAATCTTTGCGAGAAAGGGCACTTCAACCAACTGACATTTCTGACACTCAACTTGATTTCCATTTAGACGAAACAGATTTTTTGAAGTTGTTACTGGAATGGGATAAAATCAAAGAAGGTCATTAATTTTTTTTCTTCATGTTGGACGAAGCGAGTTAATTATGAAAACAATTATTCGTGGTGGCACAATTATTTCAGCTTCCGATGAGTATCAAGCTGATATTTTAATAGATGGGGAAGTTATTGTTCAGATAGGTAACGATATACCAGATTCTGAAGGAGCAAGAATAATTAATGCAAGTGGTAAATTAATCCTGCCTGGGGGGATTGATGTCCATACGCATTTTGATCTTCCCATGTTTAATACTGTCTCTTCTGACGACCATTATACAGGTCATAAAGCTGCAGCATTTGGAGGAACGACCACAGTATTGGATTTTGTTCCCCAAATGGGAGAAAATTTAAGAGAAAGTGTCGAAACCTGGCAGAAAAAGGCAAAACAAAAAGCGGCTATCGATTATGGTTTTCATATGAATATTTCATTATTCAATGATAACGTGGCAACTCAAATTCCCGGATTGATCGATTTAGGAATAACAACCCTGAAAGTTTTTACTGCTTATAACGCCACCTTAAGAACTCAGGATATAGATATATTTAAGATTATGCGCATTGCCAAAAAATATGGATTTTTAACGATGATGCATGCTGAAAATGGAGATATCATTGAAATTCTGGTTAAAGAGGCTTTAGCAGCCGGGAATGTGTCTCCTATCTGGCATGCCCGCACCAGGCCAGCATGGGGTGCGGTTGAAGCTGTTTCACGTGGTATATCTTTGTCTGCACATACCGGAGCTCCTCTTTATATTGTTCATATGAATGCTAGTGGTGAAGTGGATCAACTTGCTAACGCTCGCAAATCAGGTTTACCGATCATGGGTGAAACCTGTCCACAATATTTATTTTTCACCGAAAAACATTTAGAGAGACCCGATGGTGCTAAATGGATTTGCTCGCCACCCATGCGTACCTTGCAGGATAACAATCGTCTTTGGTCAGGAATAATGGAAGGAAATATTCAGGTTTTTGCAACAGATCATTGTCCATTTTTTTATGATGGAACCAAACCAATTATTTATGAAGGGAAAGAAGTAAAAATACCTGGTAAGGAATTAGGTAAAGATGATTTTACAAAAATTCCCAATGGATTGCCTGGGGTAGGCGATCGATTAGCAGTACTTTGGTCTGAAGGTGTGGGAAAAGGGAGAATTACTTCTCAAAAATTTGTTGAAATTACAGCCTCAAACCCTGCAAAGATTTTTGGTTTGTATCCAAAAAAAGGAGTATTACTACCTGGTAGTGATGCTGACCTGGTAATCTGGAATCCAGATAAAAAAATTAGGTATGGTCTGGAATGGTCTCAACAGCGAACTGATTACAATTTATATGAAGGGTGGCAAATGACAGGATTCCCTGATAAAGTGTTTCTCAGAGGAAACTGTATTGTTGATGGAAGAGATTGGTTGGGAAAGGCCGGAGATGGTAAATATATTCATAGAAAGCCTTTTAGCCAGGTATTATGAAAATTGATACGCTCATTGCCTTATTACCGATTGCAATCAACTTGCTTTCAGCAATAGTAATTTTTATTTTAGCAAGATTAAGAAAAAATATAGGATGGGTATGGTTAATTTCTACTCTTCTCTCCCTGACGAACTGGGGCATTATTTTTGCTTCTCGCTGGTTTTACCCTATAAATTTTCGAATTGGCGAGTGGTTCCCAGTGGGAGAAATTTACCAGCGATCCATTAATTTTCAAATAGACTTAATCTCCTGGCCTTTATTATTTGCATTATGTGCTGTTCAAACAGCAGTTATTATTACTGATTCATCCAGATTAGAAGAAATTCCATCATCTTCCATTTGGTTTGGCGTCTTCAGTGTGTATACCGTAGGGTTACTGGCAGTCATGGCTAACAGTATCATGGCGATTCTTTTAGTTTGGGTTGTTATCGATGTAATTGAATTTATTGTCTTAATTCGAACAACACTGACAAATCAACAAGTAAACGAAATTGTTGTTTCTTCTGCTGTTAAAGTTACCGGCTTATTCTTTTTAATACTTGGAATTTTAATTAGTTACAAACAAGGAATACCTCTTCAAATAAATCAACAAGCTGGTTTAGTGGGTTACTTTTTATTGATTGCAGTCGGATTGCGATTGGGAGTAATTCCTTTCAATTTACCACTGGTGAGTGGTTCGCCTATTCGAAGAAGTCTTGGAAATTCTATCCGAATGATTAGTGTTTCGACCTCAATCATCTTATTGTTACGCTTGCCGATCGGATTACTTACCGGACAATTTCGTAGTTTTTTACTTTTTATGACGGGGTTAGGCATCTTCTTTGGTTCAATTATGTGGTTGTCTGCAAAAACTGAACTCGAAGGCCGTCCATATTTAATTATTTCAATGGCTGGTTTAGCGATCTATTCAGCAATCAACGAAAACCAGTTGGCGATATTAATTTGGACATTAGCCTTGATACTGGATGGTTCAATTTTATTTTTGTTTTCAATCAGAAGTAAACGTTTATTAATTTTCCCACTATTAGCAACAATTGGATTGATTGGACTTCCCTATACTCCATCAGCTGCCGGTTGGCTTGGTGTGATTCAACCAGGTAATTTATTTCGAAATATGATCATCGTTCTTTCCATGATTTTGATTGTGTTAGGGTTTGTCACCCATGCTACGAAAGACAAATTATTGTTGCCTAAGAAAGAAAAATGGATCTGGCTAACCTATCCAACGGGTTTGTTTATTCTCATTATTACACAATGGGCTATATTTATTGCCAGTGATTTATCCTGGTATTCTACAGGAATTATTTTAGCAAGCACCTTAGCTTTTCTTATGCCATTAATAATATTTTTTCTTAACCGAAAATTTGTTATTGTTTCTGAATATAAAGAATTTTTTCAAAGTATTCTAAATCCGATTGGGAAGCTGTTCACTCAAATTCTTAGTTTGCGTTGGCTTTACCGCTTTATCTGGACAATTCTTGGATTTATTCAAAAAATTGTAAATGCTTTTACCAGCCTGCTTGAGGGACAGGGCGGGATTATCTGGGTAGTTGTTTTTCTCATCATGATTATTACGCTGATAAATTCGGGAGATATCTCCTGATATGGAAGGTTTTATCCAGTATCTCCCGGTTATTCTGGCAGCGATATCTTCTCTTTTTCTTTATGTTTTTAAAAAATGGCGCTGGAATATTTTAGCTTTGGGTTTTATCTATATCTCAGCTTTCTGGATGGTCCTCCAATTGTGGCCAATTGGTCTCGCGGTTGTAAAATTAATTACCGGTTGGATGGCTGCTGCAATTCTAGGTTCATCTGTAAAAGAAGATTTACAAACAATTGGAAGAGAAGAATTTTTTGAGCAAAGGTTCAAATTTGTTTTAGTAATCTTGATCTGGATTTTTACTTTTTCGATTACCCAACAAATTTCTGAATGGTTACCTGTTCCTGATTCAATTATTTGGGGAGGATTAATCCTAATATTCATGGGAATTCTCCAATTTGGAATGTCCATAAGACCAATTCGAGTTATTTTTGGACTGATGACCACCCTGGCTGGCTTTGAAGTGTTGTACGCTGGTGTTGAAAAATCAGTTCTTGTGGCAGGCTTTCAGGCAATGATTACCCTGGGCATTGCGCTGGTTGGTGTAATATTTATTCAACAGGAGGAGGAAGAAATCATTTGAGCGCTCCAATCCTTTGGATTTTTATCCCAATAGTTGTTTCTTTTTTCCTTTTTTTCTTACACAATCAACGCTTTCTTTCAGTAATCATTGGTGGTGGAACAAGTGCATTATTGGCTTTATTCGCGCTAACATTTAAAATTGATCGTGTTTTCCCATTAGGACCGTTATCTATGGAAATATCTTCCACCTTTTCAGTATTAGGAAGAAATTTTATTATTACGGATAATGAACGTGTCATTATTGTAATTTTATTTGCCATGGGCGCCTTTTGGATTTTTGGTTCCCAAATTGCTGGAACGAATAGTTTCTTCCCATCTATCGTAGTGGCGATAATTTCCCTGTTTATTGCAGCTCTTTCAGTGCAACCTTTTTTATACGCCGCATTTATTATTGAAATTGCGGTGTTACTCAGCATCCCGATTTTTTTACAAAGAGGGCAACCTGTTAAACAAGGAATATTGCGATTTTTGATTTTTCAAACCCTGGCTGTTCCACTTATTTTGTTCTCAGGCTGGGGGTTTGAAGTCGCTCCATCCAGCGTCAATAGTGAAGCTATCAACAGACAGTCTGTTATTCTATTAATGTTGGGATTCGGGCTATGGCTATCAATTTTTCCATTTCATACCTGGCTACCATTATTGTCAGAGGATGGGGACCCATATTCCGCTGGTTTTATTTTTAGTATGTTGTCTACAGCAATCTTTTTATTCTTTCTCGAGTTTTTCAATACATTTACCTGGCTGCATGATCAACAATTCTTGTTTTCAATTGTCCTGGTTTTAGGAACAATTATGGTGTCCTTAGGCGGATTATTTGCTGCTTTTCAACAATCTATTACCAGATTATTTGGGTATGCAGTAATGGTGGAAATTGGATTTTCTTTGTTGGCTTTGGGGTTAAATCAGGAAATTGGATGGAGATCTTATGTTTTAATACTACTTCCCCGCTTATTAGGTATTGCCATCTGTGGCCTGGCGATAGCTAATTGGAAGAAGCAGAATTTCACCCTGGGTATTGATTCATTCAAAGGACAATTTTATAAAAATCCATTTTCAATGATCGGGTTTATTGTTGGTTGGTTTATATTTTGTGGATTGCCATTGCTACCGGGGTTCCCAACCAAATATCCAATATTAATTGGGGTTGCGGAAATTAATTTTAATCTATTAATTTTCTTGATGCTTGGTTTATTTGGTTTGTTTATGGCAATATTTCGTTTTTTAGCAGTGATCTTTCTAAAGTCAGATCAGACTGAACAAATTCGTACTGAAAACTTGTTACAAAAAATATTTTTCTCCATAGGTAGTATATTAATTATCTTATTCGGACTATTTCCAGGATATTTGCTAACACCATTTCTTATTATTCTTGATGCATTTCCAAATTTAAAATAATCATAATTAGGTATAATTTTTGCTTAAGTTATCAAATAGATCCAAAAGGAGCAAATCAATGGATTTTGAGCAGTTACTAAAAAGAATTGAATGGCTGGATGAAGAACGAAGAAAGGATAAATTAATTATTGCTTCTTTGGATGATCGTTTAAGGAAAGCAGAGGGAAACTATACCGCCTTATTACAGGAAAGCAGGGAACTATCAAATGAATTAACCCGTTTACAAACCCTGCCAGCAAGGTTCGATTCCATTGATGCCGCCATTTCACAGATACGGGTTGATTTTAATCGCTCAATCGAAAATATTGAAAAACTAAGAATAGAAAAAGATAGAGATCAAGAAAAGGTAAGGCTTGCGGATTTAGAATCGATGAATTCCTCAATTGCTACTGTTAGAAAAAGTATCGAAATTTTGCCTGAAATGAAAAAAGACATCAAAGCTCGTGCAGATGAAGAGCATCGCCTCATTCGTTTGATTGGAGAATTTGATAAAAAAATTCTGGATGTAAAAAGATCTGATGAAGAATATAAAAGAACGCAAAAAATTCTTGAGGAAAATGTGCGCCAGGATTCTAAAAGAATTTTAGATTTGCAAGGGGAGTTAACTTCTTCACGAAAGAGAATTGAAGAACAAAGAAGTAAAGTTGAGCTTACCCTGGAAAATTTACGAAAAATTGAAATGCGCCAAAATGAACTGGTAAATGCTGAAGGAGAAAGGAAGCAATCTCAGGTTGCATTTATCGAAAAATATAACATGTCTCAGGTTGAAAAAGACCGGGTTTGGAAAGAGTGGCAAACTCGTTTTGAAGTTATCAGTAATCAGGCAATTAATCTGGATGAGCAATTACAAGCTTTAGATGCCACTCAAAGAGCTATCCGACATTCTCAATCAGCTTTTGAAGATATTACCCAAAAATTTGAGCGCAGAATCAATGAAATAACAGAAATGCAACGCTTGATGGAAGATAAGATGCGTCAGGATTGGATTTCGTTTAAAGCTGATGATCAAAAGAGATGGTCAAACTACATGATTTCACAGGAAGAAGAAAGCCAAGAAGCATTAAGAGTCTTAGAGAAGTTTGAGAATCGGCTTATTCAATTAGAAGAAATTTCTCAGGAATTGGAAGATTTAACCAGAAACATCGTTGAATCGAATGAACGCTCGCTCCAATTACTATTTAAATTTAGTAAAGAAATTAATGATGATTTCATAGATAATTTTGATACCAAGAGATCTTAAAACATGTACGTAATTGGAACTGCTGGTCATGTTGATCATGGCAAATCTACCCTGATCAAAGCCTTGACCGGAATTAATCCTGATCGGTTAAAAGAAGAACAAGTCCGACAAATGACCATTGATTTGGGATTTGCCTGGATTACTTTACCGAATGGTGAAGAATGCGGTATTGTGGATGTGCCTGGCCATCGTGATTTTATTGAAAACATGTTGGCAGGAGTGGGAGGGATTGATGCAGCCTTATTTGTTATTGCAGCAGATGAAGGCGTTATGCCACAAACGAAAGAACATCTTGCAATCCTTGATCTCCTTCAGATTGAAAACGGAATCATTGTTTTGACAAAAATTGATCTTATTGATGATGCAGAATGGTTGGATCTGGTTGAAATGGATATTCGAGATGCTTTATCCGGAACGATATTAGAAAAAGCACCTCTGGTTAGAGTTTCAGCATTTACAAATGAAGGAATTGATTCATTAAAGATTAAATTACAGGAGCTTCTCACAACAGTACAACCAAGACCTGATTTTGAAAGAGCCCGCTTATCCATCGATAGAGTTTTTTCCATAACTGGCTTTGGAACGATTGTTACTGGCACACTTTTAGATGGCTGTTTGGAAGTTGGACAAGAATATGAGATTCTTCCGGAAAAATTAAAAGTAAGGATCCGGGGGTTGCAAACTCATAAAAAAAATGAAACCATAGCTTCTCCCGGTAGTCGAACAGCCGTAAATATTTCCGGGGTTAATATTGAACAAATTCGACGGGGGCAAGTTTTAGCAAAAATAGAAAAATATCAGCCAACGCAACGATTTGATGGAAATTTGCGTATCGTCCAATCATCAAATTTCTCTATTAAGCATAACCAATCTGTGAAACTCTTTATTGGAGCTGAAGAAGTATTAGCCAGAGTAAGAGTACTGGGCAAAGAGGAAATTAAACCTGGAGAAAATGGTTGGGTGCAATTAGAACCTCAATCAATGATTGTTGGTATTAGAGGAGATCGGTTTATTATTCGCAATCCATCGCCAGGGGAAACGATTGGGGGAGGAACCATTGTAAACCCACATCCCGAAAGAAGATATAAACGTTTCTCAGCTGAAGTGATCCAAAGAATGGAAGCCTATTCTCAGGGTACTCCTAAAGAAATTTTCCTGCAGGCTTTGAAAGATTTGTCAATTGATTCATTTGAGAAAATCTGTCAAAAATCCAAATTAGAAAAGCCTTTAATCAAGGAATTCTGGAAAGATTTGATAAATGAAAAGATGGTAATTCAATTGGATAAAGGAGATGTATTTCAAAACTCTCATATCAAAATTTGTTCAGCAAACAAGTTCAATGAATTACAAAATAAGATCATTAACGTTTTAGATAAATATCATCAGCAATATAACTTACGCCTTGGTATATCAAAAGAAGAATTAAAGAGCAAACTCTATTTAGATCATGTTATTTTTCAGTCTGTTTTAAATCTTTTTATTCAAAATAACCAAATCAAAATCATCGGTAATTTTGTTTCACTTTTCAATTTTTCACCGGTATTAACTTCCTCTCAGGAAAAAGATAAAAGGTTAATGATTGAGATGATAGCCAAGTCTCCATTCAGTCCGCCTGGGATCAGTGAATTAGTTGAAAAATTTGGCGAAGAATTGGTAAATTATCTAATTTCAGAAAAAATCATCATTTCTGTAGGGAGTGGGATCGCTTTTTTGTCAACAAATTATCAAGAAATGGAAGCTTGGGTGATTCGACAAATTGAGAATACAGGTTCTTTAACAGTAGCACAATTCAGAGATAAATTTTCAACAACCAGAAAATATGCACTGGCATTTTTGGAGTATCTGGATGCTAAAGGAATTACCATCAGGGAGGGGGACTTACGGAAATTGCGAACGTCCCGGAGATAATTGTAAAAAACTGTTGACAGGTTACCATGATCCTCTTATAATATCTGACGCTAACCCCAGCATTTGCTGGGGTAAAAATATGTTAATCCAGCTTCCCCATATTTCGGCGATGATTTCGCGGGATCCATGGTGAAGTGAAGATGGAGAGAAAAAATGAAGTATGCAATTGTTGAAAGTGGCGGAAAGCAATTCAAAGCCGTCGAAGGGTCCACTCTGGAAGTGGATCTCCTGCCCGTTGAAGTCGGCGAACAGGTTGATTTAGATCAAGTATTACTGTTTGTTGATGATGAAGATGTAAAGGTTGGTGCTCCTCAGCTAGATGGAGCGAAAGTGAAAACCACGGTAGTTTCCCATATTAAAGGTCCTAAATTAGTGATCTTTAAATATCGACCAAAGAAACGAATTCGGGTTAAGACCGGCCATCGCCAGCAATATACCCGTTTGATGGTTAATTCTATTGAAGTGGAGTAGGTATTATGGCACACAAAAAAGGTGGCGGATCAAGTCGCAACGGCCGCGATAGTAATGCACAACGACTTGGAGTAAAAAGATTTGCTGGTCAGAAAGTACTTTCTGGAAACATTCTTGTCCGACAACGTGGTACACGCATTAAACCTGGACAAAATGTTGGTCGGGGTAGTGATGATACATTGTTTGCAACAATTGAAGGTGTTGTAGTGTATGAATCCCTGCCAGATGGCCGCAAGCGTGTAAATGTGTTACCCGCTGAAGAACAATTGTAAATTACGTTACCCGTTTATTCGCTCAAGAATAAACGGAAGTAATGATTATTAGGAAGGTTTAAGCAATGAAAAAAGATATTCATCCGAAATATTACCCGGATGCAGTGGTGGTCTGCGCTTGCGGAAATACATGGAAAACTGGTTCCACTCGTAAAGAAATTAGAACCGAAGTTTGTTCAGCCTGTCATCCATTCTTCACCGGGCAACAACAGAGAATTATTGATATTGAAGGTCAGGTTGATCGCTTCTATAAACGTTTACAAGCAAGACAAGATTTTATTGACACAAAACGAGAACGCGAAGAAGCGAAAACCTCTCTTGATCGCCCAATTACTGAATTGGAATTAGGAACCCGCGCAACGGATGCCTTGGTTAAGGCTGAGCTCGATAACGTCGGTAAGGTGTTCGATTTACTTGAAAAAGGTGATGAAGCGCTGTTGGCAGTTGATGGATTTGGACGTAAATCCTTGATCGATTTGAAGAAAAAATTACGTTCTTTAGGTTACGTAATTCCCACAAAAACAGAGTAAAAAATAAAAGACTAACTTTTAAGCAGCCGACTTTAGGCTGCTTTTTTTATTTTTTCGATAAAATATAATAATGATATAAATAAAACGAGGACTTATGGATCAACATATCGGATCAATTGAAGTAATTTGTGGGTCAATGTTTTGTGGAAAAACAGAGGAACTTATACGAAGGTTGCGAAGAGCTGAAATAGCACGGCAGAAAGTTCAAGTTTTTAAACCAATCATTGACGATCGCTATCAGGTATCAGAAGTAGCTTCTCACAGTGGAACTTCCATTAAAGCGATCCCGATTGATAACTCATCAGAGATTTTATTAAAACTTCACCCTGATACAACTGTCGTGGGAATTGATGAAGTTCAATTTTTTGATAACGATATATTGAATGTCATTCAAAAATTGGTCAAAGATGGTAAGCGAGTGATCTGTGCCGGTCTGGATACGAATTTTCGTGGTGAACCCTTTGGAGTAATTCCGACATTAATGGCTATTGCTGAGCATGTGGATAAATTACAGGCTATCTGTATGGTCTGTGGAGGTCCTGCGTCTCGAACCCAAAGATTAGTAAATGGTGAACCTGCCTTTTACGAAGATCCTTTGATTATTGTCGGCGCATCTGAAATGTATGAAGCTCGCTGTCGTGCACACCATCAGGTTCCTAGAAGATAAAAAGGATGAAGAATGATTAATTATGAGGAGTTTTTATCAGAAGTTTTGATCTCTGAAGATAGTTTAAAGAAGAGAATAAAAGAATTAGGCAAACAAATTTCACAGGATTATGTAAATTCGGAAGACCTGGTTCTAGTCTGTATTTTACGCGGGGGCGTCATGTTTCTCACGGATATCATGCGAGAGATCAAAGTTCCTCATGCGATCGAATTTATGGCTGTTGAATCCTATGGCGCTGGCTCACGAGAGACAAGCGGTCAGGTACGTATTTCGCTTGATTTAAATACAGTTATCCAAAATCGTGATGTTTTGTTAATTGAGGATATTATTGATAGTGGCCTCACTTTAACATCTGTCCTTGATTTATTGTCCGCTCGAAAACCGAAAAGCCTGGAGGTTTGTACATTATTAGATAAATTTGAGAGGCGAGAAAAGAAAGTTAACGTTAAATATGTGGGGTTCCCTATCGCAAACAAATTTGTTTTCGGTTATGGGTTGGACCTAGATGATTTATATCGTAATTTACCATTTGTTGGTGTGGTCGACGAAGAAAAATATAGAATGGTAAAGTCAAGACAAAAATAATGGTTCATCAATTTGATCCAGAGACAGAAAATATTATTGCTGTCCTTCTAAAAAATCTTCCCTCAGAAAATAAAATTTATATGGTTGGGGGAATGGTCCGGGATATTTTGTTAAACCAATCAGTTCAGGACATTGATCTTTCTTTTTGCGGACCAGTAAGAGAATTTGCAAAAAAAGTTGCAGATGACCTGCATGCAACTTTTTTTATGCTGAATGAGAAGTATCAAACTGCCAGAATTATCTATAGAAGTAAAAATAATAAAAAAAGGTGGATAGATATTGTTGCGACAAGAGAAAATAATATTTATCAGGATCTGCGACAGCGTGACTTTACGGTAAATGCAATTGCCATCGATGTAGAAGAGAGGTCAAAGATAATCGATCCCTTACAAGGGGCAAAAGATTTGACCAACAAAAATATCCGACTATGTAATCCGAAAGGAATTGCTGACGACCCTGTCAGGATTTTAAGAGCCGTTCGATTATCGGTGCAGTTTGGTTGGAGAATCGATCAGGAGACTCTATCTGCAATAAAAGAATCGGTTGAGAGATTATCCTTCGTTTCTGCTGAAAGAAAACGAGATGAATTATTTAAAATATTTGACTTACCCAAACCTCATTCAGCAATTCGAATTCTGGAACATTTGAAATTACTCCCTTATTGTTTTCCATTTCCAGATTGGGAAATAAATGAGGGATTGAATGAGAGTATTCGCTATTCACTCTCTTGTCTTCAGAAGTTTGTTGAGTTCGAAAACCTTCTTATCGCTGGAAATAAATCTGAAGGGGCAATGGATTTGAGACAGGGTGAGATTCTTCAGCATTTGGGAAGATTTCGATCTTTTTTTTCCAATTATTTACTGGATTCTCTTCATCCTGATCGAAGTATTCGATCTGTTCTTGTATTCTGTTATGTATTGTTTGCTATTTTCAAGATGAATATTTTCGATGGGAAAAGTCACGAAATTTCCATGGCGGATAATTCAGTGAAAAACTTTTTTAATCAAACCGCACAATTACTGGTATTGTCTTCAATGGAAATGAAATGGATCCACAATTTTTTCAATGGAATAAGGTTATTTGATAACTTGGTTCAATTAGAAGACGTTTGTAGACCTGAAACAGCTTATTTATTTTTTAAAGAGAGCAAAATGGCTGGAGTAGGTGCATGTTTATTCAGTATCACAAATTATCTAATAACCGATACAGAGTCGATTGAAAAAGATAATTGGATAAAAAGTTTACAAATTTCTGAATATTTAATTGATGCGTATTTTTACCATTACGATGAATGGGTAATACCCCAAAGTTTTATTAATGGCTATGATATTATGAGAATTTTAAATATTCATGATGGACAAGAAATTGGTTTGTTGATCCAACAAATGAAGCTAGAAACCGTAAAAGGGACTATCAAAAGCCGTAAAGAAGCTATAAACTTTTTATTGAAAAATCGTCGCAATTGAAATAATTGTTTGGATTTAATTAGGGGAAGATCTCACTCAAAATTGGAGCATACGAGCACTCACATCCCCTTACACCTGAACAACCTTCTATCGGTAATTTTGGTAGCGTTTCTTTGGAGTAGACACCTTCTGCCAGGCGACAAGTTGGACACGCATTTTTTGACACGCTAATCCGAATGGCAGTAACTCTTGGGTTTGCCAGTAATTTTTTTCGATAAATAGCCATTTCAGAAAACTCGCTCAAATCAGCACCGCAATTCTGACAATGTGTTTCGCTATCGGATGATGTATGAAAGCATTTTGAACAAGTTTGCATGATAACCTCTTTGAAAATTAAATATAGAATGGTGTGAAACCATTCTATATTCTACTATGAAATGTAAATTGAGGAAATTTCTTTACTCAGTCGGTGATAATTTTTTTTCCTTTTTCGATCTGCGTAATAAATTATTACAGTGAGCGATTAAGGTGCTGCTGGTAACCGGCTTGATTATATAGTCGTCTGCACCGGCATCCAAAGCTTCAGCAATTTTTCCGGGACTATCAACCGCTGAGAGGATTAGTATTGGGGTATTATGGTTTTCTTTGATTCTTTTGCATACATCCCAGCCATCTAAATCAGGCATTAATAGGTCCAAAATAATGATGTTTGGATCATAGTCATCCAGACAATCTAACCCTGAGCGCCCATCATTAACTACTCTAACATCCATGCCATTCGATGAAAGAACGATATTTAACAAATCTGTCATAGCAGGGTCGTCATCGATGACTAATACTCTATGCATGTATCCTCCAATAACAGGGAACTTAATTCAAAAAGAATTATGCTAATAATTTACCTGATTATTTTTTATTTTGGGGGGACTTAGCAAAATTGTTAAGTTTTTAGTAAAACAAAGTAATAAAAATTATCATTTTGAAAATACAAAAAATGAATGTTCTTTTCAGCCAAGGAATTAAAGAAAAAGAAGGCTGCTTTATGGTAAAATAGTCGGTTAGTGTGAAATTTGTTACATATAAAAAAATAGCTAATGATTTGAATATTAATTATTCTTTAGGAGGAATAAATGTCTGAAAAAAAATGGGTATATCTGTTCCACGAAATCGATAAGGCAAAAGAAGCCGTCGGTGGTGACTGGGAATTTGTTCGTGGATTGTTAGGCGGGAAAGGTGCTAATCTTGCTGACATGACAAGCATTGGCGTTCCAGTCCCTCCTGGTTTTTCTGTGACTACCGAAGCTTGTAATGCTTACCAGATAAAAGAAGAATTCCCCGATGGAATGTGGGATCAGGTTCTTTCTTCGATGGCAGATGTTGAAAAAGCCACCGGGAAGGTATTTGGCGGGAAGGAAAACCCACTCTTAGTTTCCTGTCGATCTGGGGCAAAATTCTCAATGCCAGGGATGATGGATACTGTTTTAAATATTGGTTTAAATGATGAAACCGCTGTAGCGATGGTTAATCTGACCAAAAACGAACGCTTTGTTTTCGATTCTTATCGTCGTTTGGTTCAAATGTTTGGCTCAGTGGTGTTAGGGATTACTGATGAAGCGTTTGAGGAAGTGTTTGATGGATACAAAGCCAAGAAGGGAATTGTTGCAGATACAGACCTCACAACAGATGACCTGAAACTCTTGACTGAAAAATTTAAAATGGTTGTTTTGGAAGAGAAGGGGTTTGAATTTCCTCAGGATCCCTATGAACAGTTGAAACTGGCAAACGAAGCTGTATTCAAGTCCTGGATGGGGAAGAGAGCTGTCGATTACCGTAGAGCTACAGATATTCCTGATGATTTAGGTACAGCTGTGAATATTCAGACCATGGTTTTTGGTAATATGGGTTGGGATTCGGGCACAGGTGTAGCATTTACTCGTAATCCGGCTAACGGAGAGAAAAAACTCTACGGGGATTATCTTTTGAATGCTCAGGGAGAGGATGTTGTTGCTGGTATCAGAAATACCGAACCAATTCAGCACATGTCTGAAACATTACCGGAAGCCTATAAGCAATTTGTCGAAATCGTAACAAATCTGGAAAAACATTATCGTGATATGCAGGATGTAGAATTTACTATTGAACGGGGTAAATTATGGATGCTTCAAACCAGAAATGGAAAACGCACCCCCGGATCTGCTGTAAAAATAGCAGTGGATATGGTTGCGGAAGGGTTGATTGATAAAAGAACAGCGATTATGCGAGTAACCCCTGAGCAGGTGGACACTTTGTTACATCCGCAATTTAGTGCTGAAAGTAAACGAGCTGCAAAGGCAGAAGGTCGCTTCTTCAGCAGCGGTGTGAATGCATCTCCAGGAGCAGCAGTCGGTCAGGTTTATTTTGATGCTGACAAAACTGAGCAGATGGCAAAAGAAGAAAACCAAAAGACAATCATGGTACGCCCATTTACCAAACCTGATGATGTACACGGTATGCTGGTGGCTCAGGGAATCTTAACCAGTGAGGGAGGTGCCACTTCACACGCAGCCGTGGTTGCCCGCCAGTTTGGAGTGCCCTGTGTTGTTGGCGCTTCAGCAGTTAAGATTGACCTCGATCACCGGGTTATGTATGTAGGTGACCAAGTAGTTAAAGAAGGCGAATGGATTTCTGTTGATGGAACTACTGGCGAAGTATATCTGGGTCAACTGGAAAGATTTGCACCTTCCTTAGAAGAACAAAAAGAATTATTAAATTTGTTAGGTTGGGCTGATGAGATTTGCGCCACTCCCGGAGTTCGCTCAGATCACGGTAAGGGCTTCCCAACCGTTGGTCTAAAAGTTTGGGCAAATGCTGATTATCCTCAGGATGCAAAACGCGCCAGAGAATATGGAGCCACTGGTATTGGACTTTGTCGAACAGAGCATATGTTCTTTGAGCCTGAAAGGTTGCCCAGCGTCCAAAAAATGATCCTGGCAAAGTCAAGTGAAGAACGAACTGAAGCATTAAATGAATTGCTGCCGCACCAGCGAAAAGATTTTGAAGGTTTGTTTACCGCCATGGACGGCCTGCCGGTCATTATCCGTTTGATCGACCCACCATTGCATGAATTCTTGCCCTCAGCGGAGGATTTACAGGATCAAATCATCACCAAACGTATTGAAAATATGGCAGACTATATCCTGGGCAAAAGTGAAACGAAGTCTATTCAGGAATTAGAAAACATGTTGCGTGAAGTGGGATCCTTACACGAAAGCAACCCAATGATGGGGTTACGTGGTGTGCGATTAAGTATCATGATGCCAGAAATTGTCGAAATGCAGGTAAGAGCCATAATGGAAGCAGCTGCTAATGTTGCATTAAAAGGAGTTGATCCCCATCCTGAGGTTATGATTCCATTAACAGGTCATGTAAATGAACTCAAATTGATTCAACCTCGATTAGAGGCAATTGCTGTCGAAGTTATGGAAGCCAAAAAAGTGAAATTTAATTACAAATTTGGATCGATGATTGAAATTCCACGGGCTTGTGTAACCGCTGATGAACTCGCTGGTATTGCAGAATTTTTCTCATTTGGTACGAACGATCTGACACAAATGACCTTTGGATATAGCCGCGATGATGCTGAAAGAAGCTTCTTATTGAAATATATCGAAGAAGGAATTCTTTCGAAGAATCCATTCCAAACAATTGATCGAGCAGGTGTAGGGGAATTAATGAGAATAGCCGTGAACAAAGGCCGCGAAGTTCGCCCTGAACTGGAAGTTGGTATCTGTGGAGAAGCCGGTGGTGATCCTAATTCAATTGAATTCTGCCATCTAATCGGGCAAAATTATGTGAGTTGTTCACCTTTCCGTGTTCCAGTGGCGCGTTTAGCTGCTGCGCATGCTGCTATAAAACACCAAAACTAATCACTTCTTTACCAATATTAATAAAAAGGATGACTGCCAGGAAAATGATGGCAGTCTCTTTTTTTCTTTATGATTTGTGATTTTTCAGTTGCATCGCTGTACAGTCGGAACAAGAAATTTTCTCTTTTGTTATAATCCTTTTTTGAAAGAGCAAAAAAATAAAGTAATAAATTACTTTTTTATGTGAAAAGATAGGAGCAACATCAAACATGGAAAAATCGGAACATCTTGATCTATATCAACAGATGGTAGTTATTAGGATTCTAGAAGAAAGAGCAGCAGAATTGTATCAGCAAGGGAAAATTGGCGGGTTTCTCCATTTGTATATTGGTCAGGAAGCTGTCAGTACTGGTTTAATTTCTGCCAGAAAACCGCAAGACCGTGTGATTACCGCCTATCGAGATCATGGGGTCGCAATTAATTGTGGATTATCAGCAAATGGGGTTATGGCAGAATTAATGGGCAAAGCGACGGGAGTATCCGGGGGAAAAGGTGGCTCAATGCATATGGCAGATGTAAATAAGAATTTCTGGGGCGGGCACGCCATTGTCGGCGCACATTTACCGATCGCTGCTGGTTTGGCATTAGGGGACGTATACCAAAAGCAAGATGGGGTTACCATTTGTATGTTTGGAGATGGAGCAACTAATATTGGGTATTTTCACGAAGCATTAAACCTCTCGAAAGTCTGGAATTTACCTGTTCTTTGGGTATGTGAAAATAATCAATATGGAATGGGAACTGCGGTAGAAAGAGCCTCGGCAGTTTCGGATATCCAGCAAAAAGCAATTGGTTATGGGATGAAGAATAGCGAAGTTGATGGGATGGATATAATGAAGGTGCGTGAAAAAGCCCTGGGGATGATAGAAGAAATTCGCTCCGGTTCTGGACCACAATTCTTAGAAGTGATTACGTACCGATTCATGGGACATTCAATGGGAGATCCCGAACGATATCGTCAGCGTGATGAGATCAGAAAATGGCAAGAAAATGACCCGATTGGCATATACCATAAGTATCTGGTTGAAAATAAAATTGCCAGCGAAGAAGATTTAAATCAACAAGATCAACAAGCAAACAAAATTGTCGAAGAGGCGGTTCAATTTGCTGAATCAAGCCCAGAGCCCGCAGCGGATGAATTGTACAAGAACATATTCTTCGAGGATGTGAGGTCATAATGGCAACATTAACAATGCGGCAGGCAATTTCACAGGCTTTATGGGAAGAAATGGAACGTGATCCCCAAGTTTTTATTTTGGGAGAAGAAGTAGGTGTGTGGGGTGGATCCTATGCAGTAACAAAGGGTTTTTATGATCATTTTGGAGCTGAACGGGTAATGGATACCCCAATTTCCGAGGCAGCTATTATTGGTGCAGCAATCGGTGCAGCCTTAACTGGTACACGTCCGGTAGCTGAATTGATGACCATTAATTTCGCTTTTTCTGCTATGGATCATATCGTTAATGAAGCGGCAAAAATGCATTATATGTTTAATGGACAAATGGTCCTACCATTGGTGATTAGAACCGTTGGCGGTGGGGGAAGACAGTTAGGCGCCACACACTCCCAGACTCCTGATGCAATTTTTGCCCACTTTCCAGGGCTTAAGGTTGTTTCGCCCGGCACGCCGGCGGATGCAAAAGGTTTACTAAAAGCTGCAATTCGGTCGAATGATCCGGTTTTGTTTATTGAACATGCAACTTTATATCAGGTGCGCGGGGAAGTTCCGGATGGTGATTATATTGTTCCCATTGGAAAATCAACCATACAAAGACCTGGTGAGCATGTCACCATCGTTACATACAGTAAGATGTTGGAATTATCTTTGAAAGCTGCAGAATTATTAGCGAAAGATGGAATTCAAGCAGAAATTGTTGACTTAAGAACGCTAAGACCACTGGATATGGAACCTGTAATTGAATCATTTAAGAAAACAAACCGGGCTGTAATTGTGGAGGAAGGCTGGAAATCGTATGGAGTTGGATCAGAGATTACCGCCCGAATCTATGAAGAAGCTTTTGATTATGTTGATGCTCCTATAAAGCGAGTTGCCCAAAAAGAAGTTCCTCTTCCTTACAATAGCACCCTTGAACAAATGGCTTTACCTCAAATAGCGGATATTATTCAGGCAGTAAAGGAGGTTATGTAATGGCAGAAATTGTCTCAATGCCTAAACTGGGCTTTGATATGAAAGAAGGAACTTTGGTTCGCTGGGTTAAACAAGAAGGTGAGGTTGTTGCCAAAGGCGATGTTCTGGCTGAAATTGAAACCGATAAAGCAACTGTTGAAGTTGAATCTCATTTTGCTGGATTCCTTTTCAAACAATTAGTGGAAGCGAATGCAATTGTACCTATCGGTGATCCCATTGCTGTTATTTCAGAAAAGGATGAAAAAGTTGATATCGAATCTTTGCTTGGGGCAAGGGTAGAGAGTAGCGCTGCACCTGTAAATACAGTGGAGACCAGCAATCTTGCAGAAATCCAGGAGGATGCCCAAATTAACAAAGTGAATAGTGACCAAGGCAGAGTTATAGCATCTCCTCTGGCTAGAAAAATAGCGATGGATAATGAACTTTCCTTGGCTAAGGTAAGAGGAAGTGGACCTGGCGGCAGAATCGTAAAAAAAGATGTTGAATTAGTCTTGAAATCTGAATTACAACCTACTGACCAAGATGAAAAACAAAAACCAGAAAGTGAAAAAAATGAATCAAGATCCGAAACATCTTTCGAGGGCATAGCACTCCCATCTGCTGTATGGCAAGGAGAAAATGATCGGAAAACGGACCAAAAGATCCCATTGAATAAATTAAGGCAAGCTATTTCTCGTAGAATGGCAGATTCAAAGCAAAATATTCCTCATTTTTATGTGACCCGAGATTACAAAGTTGACAATTTGATGACTTTGTATCAGGATGTAAACCGGACACTGCCTAAAAATCAGTTTGTCTCTATTAATGATTTCGTCATCAAAGCGACTGCGTTAACATTGCGAGAATATCCAAATTTAAACTCATCGATTGAAGGATCCGATTTGGTTCAACATGGTAATATCAATATTGGGGTTGCTGTTGGCATAGAAGGGGGGCTTCTGACCATCGTTGTTAAAGATGCCGATAGAAAACCAATTCGAGTAATTTCTCAGGAAGTTAAAGAGATGGCGACCAGAGTACGTTCAGGAAAGATTAAACCGGAAGATGTCGATGGGTCAACCTTCTCTATCAGTAACCTGGGAATGTATGAGGTAGATAACTTCGCTGCAATCATTAATCCTCCCGAATCAGCCATCTTAGCAGTATCTTCTGCCAGAAAGACTGCAATTGTCGAGGGAGAAGTAGTTTCGGTTGGCTGGAGAATGAAAATGACCTTATCGGCAGATCATCGGGCGACTGATGGCGTTGAAGCTGCCCAATTTATGAAAGCTTTAGCCTTTCAATTAGATAATCCGTTAAGATTATTATTGTAAAATGAAGGCTCCTTCGGGAGCCTTTTTTATGTTAAGCTTGACTTAATTTTTGTTGATCTCTATACTTTTAACGATTATCTGAAAAATTTTTCTGAGGTTTTTATGACAATTATCACAATCACAACTGATTTTGGTTTGCGTGATGGATATGTAGGTGTAATGAAAGGAGTAATCTGGGGGATTAATCCGGATGTAAAAATAGTTGACGTAACCCATTTAATTTCTCCACAGGATATTCATCAGGGAAGCATTGCATTACAACGGGTTGTTCCGTTTTTCCCTGATGGAACGATTCATTTAGCAGTCGTTGATCCGGGAGTAGGGACAAACAGGCGCCCGATTGCCGCAAAAATTGGAAATCACTTGTTTGTTGGCCCAGACAATGGGTTATTTACACGAATAGCCCAATCCAATTCTGGTGTTATGGATCAAACCTTTTTTGTTGAGTTGAATCAACCAAAATTTTGGTTGAGGGAAATTAGTCATGTATTTCATGGCAGAGACATCTTCGCACCCGTAGCGGCTCATTTATCTTTGGGGATTGATCTACAAAAATTGGGAACTCCAATTCATGATCCAGTTTTTCTCTCAATTCCTCAACCAGAATTGTTAAAAGAAAAAATAATAGGCCAGGTAATATCAATTGATAATTTTGGTAATCTTGCAACCAATATTTTTGAATCTCACTTAAAAAATTATCAGAAACAATTCAGAGTAAAAATTAAAGGAATTGACATACCTGATTTTGTGGAGACATTTGGAGCAAAACCATCCGGATCTTTGGTCAGTTTACTTGGTACCCAAAGTGATTTAATCATTGCCAGTGTCAATGCAAGTGCTCAAAAAATGCTAAAAGTCTCGGTTGGGGAAATAGTTGAAGTAACTTTTGGTAAATTATGAAAATTGTCTCATTAATGACTGATTTTGGTACCGGGGATTTTGAGATTGGGGCCATGTGCGGCGTTATTTTGTCGATTGCACCGGAGACAAATTTTGCAGATCTTACCCACGATATTCCTCCTCAGGATGTTCTAGATGCTGCCATTCTATTAAGCCGCCATTTCTTTTATTTTCCGCCTGAGAGTATTCATGTTGTCGTGGTTGACCCGGGTGTCGGTACTGCGCGGCGACCAATTGCTGCTATGATAAAAGACCAATATTATGTTGGTCCGGATAACGGAATCATTACTCAAATTTTTCGAGAAGCCAACAAGAATAATTGGCCATTTAAAATCGTTCATACTAATAAATCTGAATTTTGGCTGCCAAATATTAGTCACATTTTTCATGGTCGCGATATTTTTTCTGCAATAGCCGGACATCTATCGTCAGGGGTAAATATCGAACAATTAGGTGATATTGTGTTTGACCCAATCTTGTTGGATATTCCTGAAGCAAGGAAAATCCCTGGTGGGTTGCAGGGAACTGTCATGCGAATTGACCACTTTGGAAACTTAGAGAGTAACATTGATCAGAATTGGTTTGAGGATAAAAATAAAACCGTGATTGTGAAATGTAATCAGTGTGAAATCACTGGTCTGGTGAATACTTTCGGAGATGCAAAAGATGGAGATGTGGTTGCCATGATTGATTCATCCGGCCAATTAAGTATTTGTCAAGTGAATGGCTCAGCAGCCACCTCCCTTAATGCAAGTGTTGGAACTCAGATTGAAGTTTTGTTTAATGAAATTGAAGGATAGAAGATGGTAAATCCAATTCCAATTTCGGTTGAAAATTATTCATTTCAATACCATTCACGCGATCAATTGGCTCTTGAAAACCTCAATTTTGTTGTAAATCCTGGTGAAGTTTTGCTGATTGCAGGTTCAAGCGGCTGCGGTAAAACCACTTTGATGAGATCTGTAAATGGATTGATTCCAAATACCTATCGGGGTTCGCATCAGGGCGATATTAAATTATATGGGAAATCTGTTTTCGATTTAAAAATGGTTGAAATCTCTCAGTTAGTAGGCACCGTTTTACAAGATCCGGAGAGACAAATTGTTGCCAGTTATGTTTTCAGCGAAATAGCTTTTGGATTAGAAAATTTGGGGTTACCAAAAGAAACAATTATTCAGAGAATTGACCAGGTATTAGATTACTTAAAAATCGGTTATTTAAAAGACAGAGAAACTTTTCAACTTTCGGGTGGCGAAAAACAAAAAGTAGTACTAGCAGGTGTTTTGGCGATGAATCCAAAAATTTTATTGTTAGATGAACCACTTGCCAGCCTTGATCCGGCTTCTGCACAGGAATCACTGGAAATTTTCAGAAAACTTGCTGATGATGGAATCTCTGTCATTGTTGTCGAGCATCGTGTTGAGGATGTGCTAAAAATATCTCCTGAAAGAGTTCTTTATATGGAGGCTGGGAAAATTTCATATATCGGTGATTCAAAAGGGTTATTGGATGTTGTTGATTTTTCAAAAATTAAACTTCCAGCTCCAGTAATTATCGAAAGAGTTAAAAAAGAGCCGATTAATTTCCAAATTGAAAGAAAAAAAACTGAAGCAGTAGCACAAAAAAAACCACTGGTTGAATTTGAAAATGTCTCTTTTCGATACAAACCTGATTTTCCTGATGTTTTAAAAAATATTAACTTTACGATTTATCAAAAAGATATTATTGCCATTCTTGGTCATAATGGTGCTGGAAAAACAACCCTAGTAAAACATGCATTAGGTCTTTTAAAGCCAACTCAGGGAACGGTGAAATTGGAAGGAAAGAGTACGAAAGAAATTTCCGTTGCTCAATGTGCTCAATCGATCGGGTATGTTTTTCAAAGCCCGACACAAATGTTGTTTGCACCAACAGTAGAAGCTGAATTATCTTTTGGACCAAAAAATATGGGTCAAACCCAATCTCAGATCAAGGACAACATTGCCTGGGCAATTAATACAGTTAATCTGGGTCATGAACTGAAAACTCCACCATTAGCTTTATCTTTTGGCCAACAGAAAAGGGTGAGCATTGCTTCAGTCCTGGCAATGCGTTCGCGAGTATTAATGATGGATGAACCAACGGCCGGACAGGATTATTGGAATTATCAAGCATTCATGGATAGCATTTTATCGATGCAGGGAATTGATGCGATTTTGTTTATTACCCACGATGTTGATTTAGCTGTAATTTACTCAAATCGTGTATTATTAGTATATGATGGAAGTATCATCGCTGATGGGTCGCCCTATGAAGTACTAAGGGATGAAGAAAGATTAGAAAAAAGCCGTGTCCTTCCCACATCTTTATTACGGTTGAACCTGGAACATTATGCTCAAACTCAAAAATTTTCACGAGCAGAAGCTCTAGCCCAATTGATTTAAATTTGTTAGTTCAACAAAATATAACCAAATTTTCAGGAGGTTTGTAGTATGAAGGAAAAAAGTTCAATTTGGTCGTTTGGTACCAGGGCTGTTGTTTTTTCAGCAATTGGTGCCGCATTGTATGGCGTGTTATCTTGGCTCACCAATTTTGCCCAAATACCAGCTGCCGGAAACGTTGCCATCCGACCAGGAATCGTGATTCCCTTGTTCTTTGGAATTGCTTTTGGTCCCTGGGTAGGAGCAATCACCGGTTTTGTTGGAAATATTCTGGGTGACTTGTTGTCAGGATATGGTTTTTGGATTTGGTGGGATATTGGTAATGGCCTCATTGGTTTAGTAGCAGGGTTATGCGCTGGCATGATGGTCAATTACAAGCAGCTTAAAGACCTGGTGACAGCCGAAATTTTCGTTGTCTTGGGAGTGATTGTTGGAATGATGTTTGCTTCCATTACTGAGATTTGGGTTTCTGGTGTTGATTTTGCCACAACAGTATCCATCAATTTTATGCCTGCATTTATCACCAATGTTATTAACGGCTTGATACTGACTCCAATCCTGATGATTGCGTATAGTGCCACAAAAGGCCGGTCGGGAAGATAAAAATAAAATCTAAAAGGCTCCCTGCTTTCAGGGAGCCTCATTAATCCGATATATGATTGTAACCTTTGGATATAAACCAAGAAAAAGTATTATCGAAGAATTCGACCCACGCGCCAGATGGTTCTTTTCTTTCCTGATGCTTTTTGCGATTGTTAATTTCTGGGATATTCGTTTTTTATTAATATTTTTAGCTATCGCATTTATTCAATATTATCTCGCAAAGCTGACCTGGCGGGAAACAAAAAAAGCATGGTTCTTCATAATTTTTTTAATGACCATGATGATCATCGTAAATACCATCATCACCGGATCAGGCACGGTAGGTTCTGTGATGGATACAGGCGCTGGGCATCCAATATTTTCAATTGATAAACCAAATTTAATTTTTGGATGGCATTTTCGATTTACTTTAACAATTGAGCGACTCTGGTTTGCCTTAACACAAGTTGTCCGAATTGGCGCTATTTCAGCCCTTTTTATTACCATCCCTTTTACCATGGATCCAAAAGAATATGGCTCAACCTTTAAAGGAATGGGGCTGTCGGACAAATTAGCCTTCACTCTGGATCTGGCTTTTCGGTTCGTCCCTACCCTGGCACGAGATTTTGGAGTGACATTGGATGCTCAAAAAGCGCGTGGATATGAACTGGAAAGAGTGGATGGTAATATTTTTCGACAAATACGAAAAATGGCTCCTTTAATCGTGCCAGTCACGATGAATTCTCTGTTAAATGGTGAAGATACTGTTAATGCAATGGATTTACGCTGCTTCGGAACAGAAAAAAGAACCTGGCTAAAGACATTGAAATTTGCTAAAAAAGATTATTTCCTGATAATTTTTGGAATTAATTTATTAATTCTCAGCTTTATATTCCCGCATGTATTAGGAATAGGGGATTTTTGGGTGCCAGCATTTATTTTACCCTAACGTGTTTACTCTGCAGTTTTTTTCGAATATAAATTTTCGTAAATTCGATAAAAGGTGTAGATATTTTTTAAATATCGCTGGGTTTCCTCATATGGGATAATTTCCAGGAATAAATCCGGGTCATTGCTTGCTTTACCTTCCCATTTTAGTACGTTTCCTGGACCGGCATTATAAGCTGCTAGGGCGGCAAAAATATCACCTTGAAAATAGGTTCTCATGCGTGCTAGATAACTGGCGCCTAATCTGATATTAATTGCCGGAAGGTACAAATCACTTTCCTGATAATTTTTAGGCCATTTTAACAGGTCTGAAACTTCTTTTCCGGTTGCTGGCATCAACTGCATTAAACCTTTTGCACCGGCAGACGAAATAATAAACCCTTCAAAAAATGACTCCTGTCTGATCAAACTAAACAAGAGTAATGGATCAAATTGGTAATCTTCTGCTGCTTCGTAAACAATTTCCTCAAAATACATTCCAAAGCGAATATGATTAAACCACAGCGGTGCATCTAATGAACTCAGATCGTTTAAATTTGCCAGTTCAAGGATTTGCCGGCTGGTGAGAATTGCTGAACGATACAAGCCCATCTCAACAAAATGGTTGGCTAATCTAAAAAGGTTGGTTGGATCTTCATTGTATTGTAATCTTAAAGCTTCATATTCGTTTCGAGCTTCCTGGAATAACCCCAAATCCCAATAAGCTTCTGCACGCTTGTAATTCGGGTTTTCATAGAAAGGAGTCAGGGTAATGAAATTTGTGTCCTGAGGTAAGTTGAAGGTTTTCCGCATCCAAACCTCAGCAATTAATCTATCCTGTTCCATATTTATTTTTTTGTTAACTTCAAGGGAAGGAGTGAACAGGGGAGCATTGATCAGCTTCTCTTTAGCTCTTTCTGAATAGTAACCTGTTGGATCTTGTAAAGAACACTCTCTCCAGGAGCTGATGGCTTTCTCATTTTCACCCAATTTCTCGTAAGATTTTCCAATCCAGAATAATGCTTTAGATTTTTCCTCAGATTCTACAGACAATAAAGAATAGCGTTGTAACTCTGATAACGCCTGTTCATATTTTGAGAGTCGATAATTTGTAATTGCACTTTGAAAAAGACCCTTGTATGAAATTTCAAATTGCGGATAGGTATCAATTAATTGTGACCAGGTTCTGGTGGCGTCTGTCAACTGGTTGTTTCTTTCATAAATTTTTCCAGCTTCGAATATTGCTTCGGCAGCAGCAGTTGTTCCTGGATACAAATTTGAATAATCAATCAGAGTTTGTGCACCTTTTGAATATTGGTCCAGATAGGCCCACTGTGTATAGGCAATATCCTCCCAGGCATCTGCAAAAAATATGTTATCTGGATAATTTTTTACTAGATATGTCCAATAAATGATTGCATTTTCCGGATCGTCCATTTCTAAGTAGGAATGTCCAATAAAATAGTAAGCATTCCCATTATTTTCAGGATTCTGATCGATATAACGCAAAAATGCATTAACCGCCAAACCATAATTTCCGACATAATAATTGGATAACCCTCGATTAAATTCATCAACCGGAATACCAGCTTCTACCAGTGCAGCCAGGCCTGAATGAGTGTCATAAGCACGGGGAAAGTTCTGAACAGATTCCTGGAACCTCGCATAGGCTTGTTCCGGTAATCCCATTGCCAGATAAGCTTGGCCGGCCAGGAGATTCGTTTGGGCTCTTACAAAATCATTCGGACTGGAATCATGCACATCCATAAATACACGGATTGCGTTGGTAAAATCTAATTGTGCTGAGTATATTTTCCCTATTTTAATTTTTATATAAGTTGTATCCAGATTAGAGGAATTTTCGACAGCCTGTGTGTAATTTACCAGCGCTTGATCGTACATTTGAGAAGCGAATAGGACATCACCAGCTTTTTCAAACATAAACAGATCAAGATAACCTGGCAGATAATGATTAAACGCATTAAAACCTTTGGCTGCTTCAATTGGGTTATTTAAATTTTCCTGGCTGACGCCATAAAAATAATTAGCTTTGGCTTTTGTCCTATTTTCGATGGCGTCATTATCCAATAAAGGTTTAAGCAAATTAACAGCGTCGTTAAAAAGGCCCTGATTGATAAATATTTGTGCTTTTCTGATATCGGCCAGAGCATGAATACCAGGATCATTGCTGTTTGTTACGGCAAGGTCCAATTCTTTTAATGCAGCTTGATAGTCACCTTCAAAGAAAGATTTCTCTGCCAAAGTGATTCTGACTTCCGGAATTGGGGTTGGTGATGGAGTTGGGATTGGGGAAGCAGTGGGGGCTGCGATAAAATCCCCCTGATTTTTATCAACCTCGGGAGGAATTATCTCATCGCCAGATCCTGGATTCGAACAGGCTGATAATAAGATAACAATTAAAAAAAAGAAAGAAATTGAAATACGTTTCATAATTATTCAAAAATTAATTGTAACAAAGATTCCAGAAAGAAACTTGAACAATCGCCATTGTTATGTTAAACTTTGCTGGCTTTAATGGGTCTGCTCTCATAGATTGGAGGGCAGTTTTTGTGTAATTTGAAGAAATTAGGGAGAAAGAAATGTCAATCGTTTGTACGGGTTCAGTCGCATTTGATTATCTGATGAAATTTCCAGGATATTTCAAAGACCACATTTTGACTGAAAATTTAGAAACCCTGAGTTTATCTTTTCTAGTTGAAAGCATGACGAAAGTAAGGGGAGGAATTGCACCGAATATTGCCTATACATTAGCATTATTAGGATCTCCGAAGCCTGTTGTTTTTGCAACAGTGGGAGAAGATTTTGAAGACTACCGGATTTGGCTAGAAAATCATCGGGTTGAAACAAAATATATTAAGATTATTGAAGGGGTATTTACCGCCAGTTTTTTCGCGAACACAGACAAAGCTAATTCTCAAATTGCCAGTTTCTATCCGGGAGCGATGGCTTACGCGCGTGATTACTCTTTGAAAGAGCTCGGTTTTACCCCTGAGTTAGTTGTGATTTCACCCAATGATCCGGGCGCGATGGATCGATATGTAGAAGAATGCAGCCAATTGAAAATTCCATATTTATATGACCCAAGCCAGCAAATTGTTCGCATGAACTCTGAAGAAATTCGAAAAGGCGTGGAACATGCCAGCTCGTTATTTGTTAACGAATACGAATACCAATTGCTGCAAAAACATACCGGTTTAAACCAGAACGATATCCTAAAAATCGTTGACTTTCTGGTGGTTACCCTGGGTGATAAGGGAGCAAAGATTTTTGCTGATGATCGTGAATATAAAATTCCGGTTTACCCGGTTGAAACGATCATCGACCCAACCGGGGTTGGAGATGCTTTTCGTGGTGGTTTTCTCAGAGGCTTCCAGGAAGGTTTTTCCTGGGATTTATGCGGTAAAATTGGATCTCTATCAGCAGCTTATTGCCTGGAACAGAATGGAACTCAATCACACCAGTATACAGTTGGTGAATTTGTTAAAAGATTTCGACTTCATTATGATGATGAAGGTGCATTAGATCAAATTCTTTAATTTTACAACGGAGGACTAGATGTCAAATTACGATATTAAAGACTCAAAGCTTGCTGAAGGTGGGCGGAGACGGATAACCTGGGCGGAACGGGAAATGCCAGTTTTGCGTTCTATCAAGGAAAGATTTGAGAAAGAACGGCCATTTGTGGGCATTAGAATGTCTGCATGTTTGCATGTCACAGCTGAAACAGCTAATTTGATGAAAACTTTACAGGCTGGAGGAGCTGATGTAGTCCTGGTTGCGTCCAATCCTTTATCTACGCAGGATGATGTGGCTGCGTCATTGGTTGTCCACGATGAAATTCCAGTTCATGCCATTAAAGGTGAAGATAACGTCACATACTACAAACATATCAAAGCGGCTTTAGCGCATCGACCTCATTTAACCATGGATGATGGCGCTGACCTGGTCTCGACCATTCATCAGGAACATCGTGATTTGCTTCCTGAAATTGTTGGTGGAACTGAGGAAACTACAACCGGGGTTATTCGCTTAAGAGCGATGGCTGCAGATAATATGCTTGGTTTTCCGGTTATCGCAGTAAATGATGCCATGACGAAACACTTCTTTGATAATCGCTATGGAACCGGACAATCGACGATCGATGGAATTATCCGCGCTACAAATGTTTTGTTAGCCGGGAAAACGTTTGTAGTGGCTGGATACGGATGGTGTGGTCGTGGTTTGGCTAGTCGGGCGCGAGGAATGGGCGCCAACGTGATTGTCACAGAGGTTGATCCCTTAAAAGCTTTGGAAGCTGTTATGGACGGCTTCCGTGTTTTACCGATGAATGTGGCAGCTACCGAAGGAGACTTTTTCTGCACCTTAACTGGGGATATTAATGTGATTGACAAACATCATTTTGAACTCATGAAAGACGGTGCTATTGTTTCAAATTCAGGTCATTTTAATGTTGAAATTAATATTCCTGCATTAGATGAGATGTCGGTTGATAAACAATTGGTGCGCCCATTTGTTGATCAATATACTTTGAAAGATGGCCGTCAAATCCATATTTTGGGTGAAGGTCGTTTGATTAATTTGGCATCCGCAGAAGGCCATCCGGCTTCGGTGATGGATATGTCCTTTGCTAATCAGGCACTTAGCGCTGAGTATATGGTGAAAAATGGTAAATCACTAAAGAAGATGGTTTATTCTGTACCGGAAGAAATTGATCGGGAAATTGCCCGGATTAAGCTCGAAGCTATGGGAATCATTGTTGATACCCTGACTGATGAACAAGTACATTACCTGAATTCCTGGCAGGAAGGCACCTAAATCTTTTTCAGATCAGGACAAAATTAACTCATCCCGACGATTAAACCGGGATGAGTTTTTATTTCTCTACAACAATATCAAGATAGAAGGAATCGCCAAAAGCAACATCGGATGGATTATAAGCCTGCCAGACACTGCGAACTTTTCCCGTATTTTCCGGAACTTTATATTCTATCTGAATGGTCAACGATGTACCGCTTCTAGCTGGGAATAAATCTTGTGGAGAGGGGGCATCGAGTGCAGGACCGGCGATTAAACGGATTGTGTATCCTTTTCCCCAGTTACACGTGCCTGAATTAGTTACCTTCCAGCCTTTCTTAATCGTTGTTCCAGGTTCTAGAACAGTACCATCTGGTATGCTTTCATCCTCAATAAATGTCAGATTGTCGATACAGGAATCACCTTGTGGTAACCCTGGGTTTTGTTCAGGTGTTGCAGTCGGAACTGGCGTGGGTGTGAAAGGGAGCAGAGTGGGCGGAACAAAAGCTGGAACATCCGCATCCAGAGGGTCGGCTTGCAAAGGTCGCAGACAAGCTGATAACAGGATTAAAACTCCTAAAAAGCTGAGAGGAATTGAAAACTTTTTAATCATTAAAACCCTATGATAGCATGAATATCATTTAAATATCTTCATCGGAAAGGTCTTCATCCGGATCGGATAAAACACCTAAAGAAAAGCCCTGCATGGCGTGTTCTCGAATGGCACTATCGATCTCATCCAATAAATCTGTATTTTGGCGTAAAAATTCTTTAGCATTTTCACGACCCTGACCCAGACGAATATCTCCATAGGAGTAAAAAGCACCACGTTTTGTGATGATTTCCAGTTGAGTGCCCAGATCGAGGATATCCCCGGCAGTGGAAATGCCTTCATTGTACATGACATCAAATTCAGCAACTTTAAACGGAGGGGCAACCTTATTTTTAACGACCCGTACACGCACCCGGTTTCCAATAATCTCAGATCCAACCTTGATGGATTGAATCCGACGAATATCAAGCCTAACCGAGGCATAAAATTTTAGCGCCATACCACCCGTGGTCGTTTCAGGATTACCGAACATCACACCAATTTTTTGGCGTAATTGATTGGTAAATACAACAGCTGTTTTTGTCTGACTAATGGCTCCTGAAAGTTTTCGTAATGCCTGTGACATCAATCGGGCTTGCATACCCATGGTTGCATCACCCATATCTCCTTCTATTTCATTTCGGGGAACTAAAGCTGCTACGGAATCAACCACAACCAGATCAACCGCGCCTGAGCGGACCAATGTCTCTGTGATTTCTAATGCCTGTTCGCCCGTATCTGGCTGGGAGATCCACAAATTGTCGATATCAACGCCCAGACGGGTGGCATAAATGGGGTCGAGAGCGTGTTCCATATCGACATAGGCGGCTGTTCCACCCGTTTTTTGAATTTCAGCTACCAAATGCAAACATAAAGTTGTTTTTCCTGAGGATTCCGGTCCGAAAATTTCGGTAATCCGAGCTTTTGGAATTCCGCCCACTCCAAGAGCGATATCTAATGATAACGATCCGGTCGGGATGGCATCTACATTGAGATGCTTGGCTTCACCCATGCGCATGATGGCACCTTCACCATATCTTTTTACGATGTCATTAAGAGCTTTGTCCAGAACCGCCCGACGGGCTTCATTCATCGATCCTTGTTCTTCCTGTGAAAATAAATCATTTTTTTTCTTGCGGGCCATTCAATACTCCTTCAAATATTGTTTTTTTTCCTGATTCGTATTAAATATCAATCTTTAGTTTATAGTACAAATGTTCATAAGTCAAGAAGAAAAACGGAAAAATTATCAGTTTTTAGCGAAATAGCTATTGAAAATACTATACCCCATAATCGCAAATTTCAAATGATTCACAGGCTGCTAAGCAGAAATGTCCCCTTGACAATAGCGGTCTTTTTCAGGTAGACTAACCGCCATTGAAGTTTACCAATGAAATAAAAGGAGATTAAGCGACTGAGCCTCAGAATTGAGGTGACGAGGAGAAGGTTCCTCTCTGCGAAGAGAGTGTTAATTCTGTCAGAAGCTGTTGAGACAGAAAAAAATCGAATGATCAGCGGATGCCTTCGAAGCCAACCCACTGGCTTCAATCTCCATCAAGAAGTGGTAACCCTGAAAATTAGTTGGTGACAACTAAAACAAAGGACCATAGTGGATTGAAGACCTTTTATGAGGTTATTACCATGCCTAAATTTTGGAATCAGGTTTTTATTTAATTAGGCAACAAAAAGTTATGTTAGTTGATGGAGATTAGAATGGAAAAAAAAGAAATTTTAGAACGTGTAAAAGCAGATGGAGTGCGGTATGTATCCTATCAATTTACGGATGTGACTGGGACTGTAAAAAGTGTAGATGCACCAGTGAAAAGACTGGAAGCCGCTCTCGATGGTGGTGTTTGGTTTGATGGCTCTTCTGTTCATGGATTTGCCAGAATCCAGGAAAGTGACATGCAATTACGCATTGATCCGGATACTTATGCTGTATTACCTTGGTCTCCTGAAGAGAATAAAAGAGCCAGATTTTTTTGTGAAATTTACTTGCCGGACGGGACACCTTTTGATGGTGACCCGCGCGGGGTTTTAAAACGAAAATTGAAGAGTCTGAAAATTAAAGGCTTGCATTACAACGTAGGTCCTGAACCAGAATTCTTTTTATTCAGAAAGAATGGTCAGGATTTTTTGCATCCTGTCCCTCATGATGTGGGTGGTTATTTTGATTTTTCTCCCAATGATGATGCTGTCAGAGTTCGCACGGAGCTCATGAGCGCTTTGTTACAAATGGGGCTGGAAGTTGAAGTTGGTCACCATGAAGTCGCGCTTGGACAACATGAAATCGATTTTGAGTTTGCGGACGCATTAAGAGCAGCCGATAATGTTTTGACTTTGAAATACACTGTAAAAGCGATTGCTGCAAAGCATGATTTAATCGCTTCTTTTATGCCGAAACCGATCTTTGGAGAAAGTGGCTCTGGGATGCATTGTCATCAATCCTTATTTGATGATGAGGGCAAGAATCTATTTTTTGATGCCCAGGATGATTTTCATCTTTCTGAACTGGCATATCATTTTATAGCCGGACAATTACATCATGCCAGAGCAATTTCAGCAATCCTTAATCCCACAGTAAACTCCTATAAGCGGTTAGTACCTGGTTATGAAGCTCCCGTCTATATTAGTTGGGCCGGAGAGAATCGCTCTGCTTTAATTCGTATTCCACGATACACTCCTGGAAAAGAAAAAACAGTACGGGCAGAACTTCGCTCTCCTGACCCAGCCGGCAATCCATATCTTCAATTCCTGGTAATGTTATCTGCTGCATTGGATGGGGTTGATAAAAAAATGAATCCGCCTAAATCTTTAAATAATGTAAACCTTTATATTCTATCCGCAGAAGAACGCGCAGCGAAGGGCATCCGGCAGTTACCCGGTTCTTTGAATGAAGCTTTAAATGAATTAGAAAAAGACGAAGTTGTCAAGAATTATCTTGGGAATGAATTGTTTACAGCCTTCATGCGGGCTAAAAGATCAGAGTGTGATGAATATCGTACTCGCGTCACCGATTGGGAAAAAGAAAGATATCTTGAAACTGCATAGATGAAATTAAAAAAGAGGAATGGTTTTTGGAAATTCCTCTTTTTTAATTTTTGGAAATCAGTCGGCAGAACGCACAGTCTCCGGGTTGTTGGGTAGGTTGACCACAATTCGGGCAGAGGAAAAGCTCCTCGGCATTTGTAGAGTAATCTTCTGAAAATAATGAGTTTTTAGCCTGCAAAAACTTAATATAGAAAGCTAATTTTGTTCCGGGACGATCATGCTCTAATTGATTAAGGAGTTGTTTATTCTGGATGGTGGTGCTACCAATCGAAAAAGGACATTCATCCTCAATATATGGTATATCCGCGAGGATGGCATAAGCTGCCGTTTCTTTTTCATAAAAACGACAGAAAGGTTTTGCCTTTGGTAACAAACCTTCTTTAGCAGGGATGTAAGGTGATTGCCGTCGAAGAAAATCTACCTGCCAGCTTAAAACATTGTTAAATAATACTGATACTTCATCGTCCAGATTGTGTCCGGTTATTAAAACATCATATCCAAATTGTAAAGCAATATCATTCATGGTATGTCTTTTTACTAAACCACAAATTGAACAGGGTTTTAATTTACCACGTTTATTGGCTTGCGAGAATTGAGGTATTGTCTTTCCAAAATCAGCCTCGACATTCACAATATGAAGTTTAAGCCCATATTTTTGAGCAAATTCTTGAGCATATTGTTGCGAGGTGGTTGAATATTGATTTTCTCCATGAATTCCCAGGTGAATATATAATCCAGCAGTTTGATAACCCAGTTTGAGCAAAACATGCCATAAAGCCAGAGAATCTTTGCCTCCGGAAACTCCAAGTAAAATTTGATCATTTCTGGTAAATAATTTGTACTTTTGAATATTTCTTTCAGTCTGATCACAAACCCATGAAAGAAAATGATCTTTACACAATGCCAGCTTGTGCTGGCGCATATTTATCACGGCTTTTTGATCGCATTTTCTACATTTCATTGTTGGCCGCCTGAAATAACCGGAATAAAACGGAGAATGTCTCCATCTCTCAGCAGGTCTTTTTCGGTCAGCAATTCTCCGTTGCGAACGCATAAATAACCTTCCGGAAGTAAATTAAACCGTTTAAACACCTTATTTACTGTTAAATCGTCCGTTTCTTCAAGAAGATATTCTTTGTTTTTAATTAAAACTTTTATAGACATCTTTATACTTTTAAAAAATAGACAATCAAGGTCAATGCTGAAATGGCAACACAATACACACTGAAATAAACGAGTCGATTTTTATTTAGGAATTTTAATAACCAATGGATAGACAGATATCCTACGATACCGGCTGTGATGAATCCAACCAACAAAAGTGGCAAAAACTCTGATAGTCCTGGTAAATTCGTCAGATCCTTTGCGCTGACTACGCCAGCGCCTAACATGACTGGAATAGACATTAAAAATGAAAATTTGGCGGCTTCCTCGCGCTTCAAATTTCTAAAAATTCCACCTGCAATGGTTGAACCAGAACGTGACAATCCAGGAAAGATCGCTAATATTTGGAAACAACCAATAATAAGCGCATCGATTGCCGAGATTTTTTCCATTGTTTTTGCTTGTTTACTATATTTTTCCGAAAGCCATAAAAGAAGAGCGGTTCCTAATAGAAAAACAGCTGTAATCCAAATGGATTGAAAAGCAGATTCAACCAGGCTTTTTAAAAACAACCCCCCAATAACTGCAGGTATGGTTGCTAACACGATTAGCCAGCCTAATTTTGCATCGTCTGATTGAAAAGGTTTCTTGTCAACCAATCCTTTAAAAACAGCCTGCAAAATCTTCCAAAGATATTTCCAAAAATAGATAATGACTGCTACCAAAGTTCCCATTTGAACCAAGACATCAAAAGGGAAAATAAATTCCTGAGGGATTTTCCAACCAAATAAAAATGGAGCAATGACCAAATGACCTGAGCTTGAAATTGGTAAAAACTCCGTAATTCCCTGAATAATTCCTAATACGAATGCTTGCCAGATTGTCATAAATTCACCTATTTTTAAGTAAGTATTTTATCGGCAGTAATGCCTTTTTTATATTCATAATTTGATAAAAAGGACTTAGCAAACTCTGTGAACCGATTTTCAAGGATAGAATTTCGAATTTTTTGCATTAAATCCTGCAACATGAAAACATTATGAATAGATATTAATGTCCCAGAGAGCGTTTCTTTTGCCATGATCAAATGTCGTAAATAAGCCCTGGTAAATGTTTGGCAGGTATAACAGGCACATCCAGGTTCAATTGGCTCATGATCATGAGAAAACTTAGCATTCATGAGATTCAGGCGCCCATATTTTGTCAAAGCAGTTGCATGACGGGCGAGACGGGTTGCTAGCACGCAATCAAAAATATCAACCCCTTTCTGAACTCCATAAATCAAATCTTCAGGTGTTCCTACGCCCATCAGGTATCTTGGTTTCTCTTTGGGAAGAATTGCATTCACAATTTCAATGTTCGCGTACATTTCCTGTTTGGTCTCACCGACAGAGAGCCCACCAATCGCATAACCAGGAAAATCCAGTGAGCTAATAAATTCAGCAGATTTTGTTCTTAATTCCGGAAATATGCCGCCTTGTACAATCCCAAAAAGTGCCTGATCGGAACGGGTTTTTGCCTGCAAGCACTTAATAGCCCATTGATGCGTTCTTTCGATTGCTTTTGTGTTGTATTCTTTGTCATATGGCTGAGCGCATTCATCGAAAGCCATGATGATATCTGCGCCTAACTTCTCTTGAATTTGAATGGAGATTTCCGGAGTCAAACGTTTTTTTGAGCCATCGATGTGGCTGCGAAAGGTAACGCCATCGGCATCAATTTTTCGCATCTCTGCTAAAGAAAAAACCTGAAAACCACCTGAATCAGTCAAAATAGGTTTTTTCCACTGCATGAATTCGTGTAGCCCGCCCATTTCTGCAACTAAATCAGCCCCTGGTCTTAGAAACAAATGATAGGTGTTAGCCAGAATCAAGTTGGCGCCAGTTGATTCAAGCTGTGCCGGTGTTAATGTTTTCACAGTCGCCTGAGTTCCTACCGGTGCAAAAATTGGGGTTTGAATGACGCCATGGGGCGTGTCAAATTCACCAGCCCTGGCATGGTGATCTGTATTAAGTAATTTAAAAGAAAAAGACATTTCGTAAATTCCCGAATATTTTTGGTTTTTCCGCTTGTCGATTATACTATGGAGGAGGTTGAAAATTGACCAGCGAAAAACAAAGAAGCATTTTCATAAAAAAGAGGTATCGTAATGTCATTACAGGTTGAAAAGGAATGGGTAATTGCCGAGAGGATTCCAAATGAAATCAAAGACAGTTTGAGCGATTATTCAGAAATTATGCAGCAGCTTTTATATAACCGGGGGATTAAGGATGCAAAAACAGCCTCTCTTTTTTTTGATAAGGAATCCCAAGGAAACGACCCCTTTTTATTAAAAGGGATGCAGTCTGCAGTTGAAAGAATTTTTCAGGCAATTGATCGTCAGGAAAAGATCGTGGTGTTTGGTGATTATGATGCAGATGGTATTACTTCTACCGCACTTTTAACAGAAGTACTACAAAATTTTGGAGCTGATGTTACTCCCTATATTCCTGAACGCGAAGAAGGATATGGAGTGAATACGAATGCGATTGACAAAATAAAAGAGTTGCAGACAGCACTAATTATCACAGTGGATTGCGGTATACGCTCTCCGGAAGAGTTGAAACATGCCCAGGATTTGGGTATGACAGTTATTGTTACTGATCACCATATGCCTGCCGAAATCATTCCGGATGTGTACAGCGTGATCAACCCCAGGCAAAAAGGAGATGAATACCCCGAAAAGGATTTGGCTGGAGTCGGCGTGGCTTACAAAGTCGCACAGGCACTATTTATTAAGAAAGAAGGTTCTTCAGACTTAGCTGATCAATGGTTGGACCTCGTTGCAATTGGCACCGTCGCGGATGTAGTCCCTTTGTTGGGCGAAAACCGACTGATCGTTTCGAAAGGATTAAGAGCGCTTCGGTTTACAAAAAGACTGGGTCTGGTAAGTCTCGTACAGGTTTCAGGTTTTCATCAAAACAAAATTGGAACAATTGATATCGGTTTTGGAATTGCACCACGTCTTAATGCTGCCGGTCGACTGGACTCCCCCAAAAAAGCTCTGGAGTTATTGATGACGAAAGATCTCGCCACTGCTGGTTTATTGAGTCAGGAGTTGGATGATATAAATCGCCGAAGACAAAAAATAACATCAAAAATGCAGGAAGATGCTCAAAAATCAATTAATGAAGATAGTCTGATCATTTTTTCTATGGATGAAGGATTTAATTCTGGTTTGGTTGGTCTTGTTTCAGCAAAATTAACGGAATTTTATTATCGCCCTTCAGTCGTTGGTTTTATTGGAGAAAACTTTACCAGAGCTTCTTGCAGGAGTATTCCGGAATTCCACATCACCCAGGCTTTGGATCGATGTGAACATTTATTGATTCGGCATGGAGGGCATGCAATGGCGGCAGGGTTTACTGTTGCCAATGAGAATATTAATAAATTGATGGAAGAATTAAACAAAATCGCTGAATCTGAATTATGTGATAAGGTGTTAAACCCAAAAATTCAAATTGATTTGGAACATCCTTTGTACCAATTGCCTGAAAATATCTTGAGTGAATTGGATCAATTAGAACCTTTAGGAGCTGAAAACCCGGAGGCAATTTTTGTGTCGAAAAATGTCGAAGTAAAACAGGCAAGAACTGTCGGAAAAGACGAAAATCATTTAAAATTACGCTTGAAAGATAAAAATGTTGAATATGACGCCATTGCATTTAACCAAGGTTTTTGGGGGAAAGAAATTCCAAAGAAAATAGATGTGGTTTATACAATCGAGAGAAATTATTACAACGGTAATATCTACAAACAGCTCAAAGTTAAGGATTTACGTCCAACCAGTAAATAATATTTATTAAACTCTTTAACTTGAAAAAGAAATTCAGTTTTTAATATCAACCAGGCTTTACACTATCAATATTAAGCTTTTCGCCATGAATATATGATATCAATGGAAAATGTCCATTTAGGTATAAATCTTGCACAAATTCCTAAGAATGAAAAGCCACACCGAAAAAACAGCTAACAAGACCGTAAGTTTTTATTTGGTATTTTTAGATTATAAAAAACATGACATGCTATAATTATCTTTGGTAAAAGTTTTCCAATCTGGAGGAAATATGGTGGAAGAACCCCCCCGACCACAAAATCCAATTTCAGCTGTTAGCAGTCCATTACAAAAATCTTTTCTCCCCCAACCTATTTCAAATCTGGAGCAAACCGGGTTATCCACCCTCTGGTTGCAGGATTTAGCCTTAAAAATATTTTATTTTCAAGGATACATGTCCGGATTTAAATTGGCAGAAGAAATGGCATTACCTTTTACAGGTATTGTTGATCAAATTATTGAGATTTTAAAACGAGACAAACTTTTAGAGGTTCGGACTTCTCAAATGGGAGGGCTGGGAGAAGGATCATACATCTATTCGATCACGGGTGCTGGTATCCATCGCGCTCGTGAAGCTTTAGATCGCAGCCAATATGCTGGCCCTGCCCCAGTTCCAATTGACGTTTACAATGAATCTATTCTGAAACAAGGACGCGGAAGATTACAGGCAACCAGCCGGTTGATGCACCAGGTCATGGCTCATCTGGTATTGAATGAAGTAACTTTTAATAAATTAGGACCAGCGGTTAATTCGGGTACATCAATATTTTTGTATGGTCCTCCCGGTAATGGAAAAACCAGCGTAGCTCGTTCAATTGGTAACCTGGTCCAGGGACAAACCATGTATATCCCCTTTTCCATTTATGTGGATGGGCAGGTAATTAAATTATATGATTCTGTCAATCATCAATTGGTCAAGGAAGAAGAAGATACAAGCAGTAAAGGGAAAATTCAAACCGGAGTGAGGCGCGATCCAAGATGGATAAGAATCAGGCGGCCGTTCATCGTTACTGGAGGTGAACTCACCATGGCCGGGCTAGATCTGGTGTTCGATACCACCAATAAATATTACGAAGCCCCTTTCCAGGTTAAGGCGAAC
>WBZR01000503.1_pt1 | contig 62339 bp, 59 predicted proteins | sample 5204231 | NCBI WGS metagenome assembly WBZR01 (sample SAMN12412403, study PRJNA552823) | activated sludge metagenome | isolation source: activated sludge from anammox sidestream of wastewater treatment plant... | place: USA: Virginia | collected 2017-08 | reverse complement strand
AGATACTCGCGCGACTGCATCTCGATCAGGCGGCTTGCGGTGCGTTCGAATTCCTGGCGCGCGCGCAGGCCGTGATAGAGGTCGACGGGGGCCGACGCGGCCGAGGCGACGAGCTTGACGCCGCGATCGTAGAGCTCGTCCACCAACTGCACGAAGCGCAGCGCGGCATCCTCGTTGTCGCGCCCGAAGCGCGGCACGCCGGAGACGATCACGCTGTGGAAGTGACGGGCGATCTCGATGTAGTCGGCCACCGAGCGCGGGCCGTCGCACAGCGCGGCAAAATCGAACCAGACCACACCGTCGGCACGTTCGCGCAGGGCGATCGGGCGCTCGTTCACGTCCAGTTCCCCGCCGCGCTCGCGATCACCCGAGGTCTCCCCGGCAAGGCGCTCGAAGAAGCGCGCGAGCACCGCCTCGGCAGCGGCATCGGCCGGCACCTGCCAGACATCGGCATGGGTCAGGGTGCGCAGGCGGTAGTCCTGGCCACCCGGCATCTCGAACACTCGGCAGTGCGCCTGCAACAGGATGATCGCGGGCAGGAAGCTGGCACGTTGCAGGCCATCCTTGTAGAGGTTTTCCGGCGCGGTGTTGGAGGTGGTGACAAGGGTCACGCCGCGGGCGAAGAGCTGGTCGAGCAGGCGCCCGAGCAGCATCGCATCGCCAATGTCGCTGACGAAAAATTCATCGAGGCAGAGCAGGCGGAACTCGCGTGCGCAATCGCTCGCCACCTGCACCAGTGGATCGGCATGCTCGCCCAGCGCACGGATGCGGGCGTGGATCTCGCCCATGAAACGGTGGAAGTGCGTGCGCCGCTTGGCGGTGATGTCCAGGTGCGCGAAGAACAGATCGACGAGGAAGGTCTTGCCGCGCCCGACGCTGCCCCACAGATACAGCCCGCGCACCGGCGCATCGCCGCGGAAATGGCGCATCAGGCGACTGAGAGTGTTGGCCTGCGTGCGTGCGAGCAGTTCATCGTGGATCCGGTCCAGCTCCACGAGGACATCGAGCTGGAGCGGATCGGTCGTCCACTTGCCGGCCGCGACACCCTGCCGATACGCCTCGCCGGGGCGCATCGGGGTCTGGTCGAGCGGTGGACTCACACCGGCAACAGCGGCGGCAACGTGGCGCGCACGCCATTCTTGACCGCACCGCGCAGGTCCATCATGCGTCGGTGGAAGTAGTGGCCGGTCTCGGGCATGCGGACCAGGGCGGGTTTCTCGGGCATGGCCTCGATCCAGTCGAACACGGCCTGCGGATCGACCACCTCGTCGTCCTCGCCCTGGATCACCAGCCAGGGACACGCCGGCGCGATCGCGGCGGAGAAATCCCAGCGCCCGACCGGTGGCGCAATCGAGATCATCTGCCGCACCGGCAGATGACGCGCCCCGAGCAGGGCGACGTAGCTGCCGAAGGAGAAGCCGCCGAGCCAGAGCTCGGCACCGGGGCGCACCTTGCCGAGCCATTCGCAGACCGCAAGCAGGTCGAGGGTCTCGCCGCGGGCATCGTCGTAGCTGCCGGTGGATTCGCCGACGCCACGAAAATTGAAGCGCAGCGTCGCCAGACCGAGCTCGCGCAGGCTGCGCGCCAGCATCGTCACCACCTTGTTGTGCATCGTGCCCTCGTGCAGCGGATGCGGGTGGCAGAGCACCGCGACACCATTGCGCGCGGTGCCGGCCTCGGGGTGTTCGACGATGGCTTCCAGCACTCCGGCCGGACCGGGCAGGAGCAGACTGGCGTCGCTGGGGGGAAACGGATGGAGAGTGCTGTTCACGGCGCGTGGCCTCGGCTTGCACACAGCGGCACATGATAGCGGCTAGGAGTCTGTCGGACTTCCAGGCCCGCATCACACCCGCATCAGCGCTCCGAATGCCCGCTTTCATAGGCGTCACGGCGGGTGAACAGGGCTGGCTTGACCAGATCGACGAAGGCGCGCGCCTGCGGCGAGAGGTACCGGCCCTTGCGGATCACCACACCATAGCTGCGCGGCGGAAAATAGGCGCGCAGGTTGCGCACCGCGAGGCGCTCGTGGTCGGCTTCGGTGATGCAGATGCCGGTGACGATCGAGATGCCAAGTCCCATCGCCACGTACTGCTTGATGATTTCCCAGCCTCCCACTTCCAGCGCCACGGTGTAAGGCACGCGGCGCTGCTGGAAGACCAGGTCGACGAGTCGATACGTGGTCAGACGCTTGGGCGGCAGGATCAGGCCGTAGGGCGAGAGGTGTTCGAGGGTGAGCGGGTGCGCCGCGGTGAGCGGATGGTCGAGCGGGGTGATCAGCATCGGGTCGAAACTGCGCACCGCGCCGTAGTCGAGATCGCTGGGCACATCCAGCATCGAACCCACCGCCAGATCGACCTCCTCGGACCGGATCAGGGCCAGGCCATCCTTGCCGGTGACGTTGTGCAACTTGAGTTGGACTTCGGGATGCGCCTCGCGAAAGGCCTCGACGAAGGGCGGCAGGAAGTACAGGATGGTGGAACTGCCGGCAGCGATGTTGAGCTCGCCCGCCGACATCCCGCGCAGGCGAGTGCGGAACTCGCCGTCGAGTCCGTCGAGCGCATCCATCAGCGGCCCGGCCAGCTCGTGGAAGACCTGGCCGGCGGCGGTGAGGCTGAGGCGACGCCCCTGGCGCTCGAACAATTGCACGCCGAGCTCGCCCTCGAGCGCCGCCAGTTGCAGGCTCACGGCCGGCTGGCTGAGGAACAGCGCCTCGGCCGCACGCGTGACCGAACCCAGCCGAGCGGCCTGGTTGAAAGCGCGCAACTGTTTGAAACGACTGCCCTTGTAGTAATAGCGCGGCGGGGTGTCGGCCATTCGAAATACCATCCAGAACGCGGTATTAAGAAAATTGATGTATCCCATTGAAACATTTGTCTTGGCAAAGTTACAGCCCGGAGCCTAATTTGTCCCACGATTCCGACCGTCCCGCCGAGGACACTCCCATGGCCGATGCCTCGTTTCATTCCACCATCGAACTTGTCAGCCGCCCGCTGCCGGGCCAGGACACGCTCCTGACGCAGGGCGCGCGCGCACTGCTGGCCGAACTGCACCGCCGCTTCGAGCCACGCCGCCAGGTCGTGCTCGCCACACGGGTCGAACGCCAGGCGCGCTTCGATGCGGGCGAACTGCCGGATTTCCGCGCCGACACCCGCTCGATCCGCGAGTCCGACTGGCGCGTCGCGCCAATTCCCGCTGCATTGCAGGATCGCCGTGTCGAAATCACCGGCCCGGTCGATCGCAAGATGATCATCAACGCGCTGAACTCGGGCGCGAAGGTGTTCATGGCCGACTTCGAGGACTCCACCAGTCCGACCTGGGCCAATCTGATCGAAGGCCAGATCAACTTGCGCGATGCGGTCGCCGGCCGGATCGAATTCACCGCGGAGAACGGCAAGCATTACGCCCTGCGCCCGGATTCCGCGACGCTCCTGATGGTGCGCCCGCGTGGCTGGCATCTTGCCGAAAAGCACGTGCTGGTCGATGGCGAGCGCATCAGCGGCGGCATCTTCGACCTTGCCCTGTTCGCGCTGCACAACGCCGCCGCCCTGCATGCGCGCGAGCGCGGACCGTATTTCTACCTGCCCAAGCTGCAGTCGATGGAAGAGGCGGCGCTGTGGGACGAGGTCATGGCCTTCCTCGAAGTGCGCCTGGGCCTGCCGATCGGCACGATGAAGGCCACCGTCCTGATCGAGACCCTGCCGGCGGTGTTCGAGATGGACGAGATCCTGCACGCCCTGCGCGGACGCATCGTTGGCCTCAACTGCGGGCGCTGGGACTACATCTTCTCCTACATCAAGACCTTCCGCCGGCACGCCGATCGCGTCCTGCCCGAGCGCGGCCAGGTCGGCATGGGCGTGCCCTTCCTGAGCCACTATTCCCAGCTCCTGATCCGCACCTGCCATCGGCGCGGCGCCTTCGCGATGGGCGGCATGGCGGCGCAGATCCCGATCAGCCACGATCCCGAGGCCAACGTCGCGGCGCTCGCCAAAGTCCGCGCCGACAAGCTGCGCGAGGTGAAAAATGGCCATGACGGCACCTGGGTGGCGCATCCGGCACTGATTCCGGTGGCCCAGGCGGTGTTCGACGAACACATGCCCACGCCCAACAACCTGCAGGTGGCGCGCAACGACGTGCAGGCCGATCGCGACACCCTGATCGCAGCCAGCGGCGGCACCATCACCCGTGACGGCCTGATCGCCAACATCGATGTCTGCGTGCGCTACCTCGCGGCCTGGCTCGATGGTCTGGGCTGCGTGCCGATCCATCACCTCATGGAAGACGCCGCGACCGCCGAAATCAGCCGCACCCAGCTCTGGCAATGGCTGCATGTGGGCGAACTGGAACTGGACGACGGCACGCCGCTGGATTTCGCCCTGTTCGACGCCCTCCTCGCCCGCGTGCCCCAGCGCCTGCCCGATTCCGGCCTGCCCGGCCAGGGCCGGATCGCCGAAGCCACCGCCATGCTCGGCGAACTCACCCACGCCGCCGAACTCGCGGATTTCCTCACCCTGCCCGCCTACGAGCGGATATGAGGAGCGGGGATTGGAGATTCGGGATTGGGGATTGGCAAAAGCCAATCCTGCACCTCGCCCGCCTCCCCAAACTCGTGTGCCGCAGCCCATCCCGAATCCCCAATCCCCAATCCCGGAGAGAACCATGAACACCCGCCAGCAACAAATCGACGCCCTGCAGAAGGAATGGAACACCGACCCGCGCTGGTCACAGGTCGCCCGTCCTTACGCCGCCGCCGACGTGGTGCGCCTGCGCGGCAGCGTGCAGCCCGAACACACCCTCGCCAAGCGCGGTGCCGAGCGGCTCTGGAAGCTGATCCACGGCGCATCGAAGAAGGGCTATGTCAATGCCTTCGGCGCGATTTCCGCCGGCCAGGCGATGCAGCAGGCGAAGGCTGGCCTGGAAGCGGTGTACCTGTCGGGTTGGCAGGTCGCAGCCGATGGCAACACCTCGGAAACCATGTACCCGGACCAGTCGCTCTACGCCTACGACTCGGTGCCGACGATGGTCCGGCGCATCAACAACACCTTCCAGCGCGCCGACGAGATCCAGTGGAAGGCGATCTGCGACGGCAAGGCGCAGGAGCAGGACGCGATCGACTTCTTCCTGCCGATCGTGGCCGATGCCGAGGCCGGCTTCGGTGGCGTGCTCAACGCCTACGAGCTGATGAAGAACATGATCGTCGCCGGCGCCTCGGGCGTGCACTTCGAAGACCAGCTCGCCGCGGTCAAGAAGTGCGGCCACATGGGCGGCAAGGTGCTGGTGCCGACGGCGGAGGCGGTGCAAAAGCTCGTCGCCGCCCGACTTGCCGCCGACGTGCTCGGCGTTCCGACCCTGATCCTCGCACGCACCGATGCCGAGGCTGCCAACCTCATCACCTCGGACTTTGACGCCAACGACCGCCCCTTCCTCACCGGCGAGCGCACCGCAGAAGGCTTCTATCGCGTGAAGAACGGCCTCGAACAGTCGATCTCGCGCGGCGTCGCCTACGCGCCCTACGCCGATCTGGTCTGGTGCGAAACCGGCACGCCCGACATCGGCTTCGCGCGTGAATTCGCCCAGGCCGTGCTGGCGAAGAACCCCGGCAAGCTCCTGGCCTACAACTGCTCGCCCAGCTTCAACTGGAAGAAGAACCTCGACGACCGCCAGATCGCCTCCTTCCAGGACGACCTCTCGGCACTCGGCTACAAATTCCAGTTCATCACCCTGGCCGGCATCCACCTCAACTGGTACAACACCTTCCGCCTGGCGCATGCCTACGCCCGCGGCGAGGGCATGCGTCACTACGTCGAGCAGGTGCAGGAACCGGAATTTGCCGCGCGCGCGCAGGGTTACACCTTCGTCAGCCACCAGCAAGAGGTCGGTGCCGGCTACTTCGACGACGTCACCACCGTGATCCAGGGCGGCGCATCGTCGGTCACCGCGCTGACCGGCTCGACCGAGGAAGCCCAGTTCTACGGCGAGAAAAAGCGCGCCGTGGCCTGAGCCATATCCGTTCCCTTTCGCATCAAACCACGACCCCGCTGTGGCGCGGTCGTGGTCGCGTGCCCAGGGACCCTCCGATCGCCGTGCTCGGACCTGCCACCTGATGCGGCGCGAGGAGACTGCGATGGGTTCGTCGATCCGGGCACGCTTGCTGGCGGCGCTCACTGCCTGCGCAGGTCGCCCGGGATCTTGCGTCGTTCCCGTCTCATTGCGTTCAAGCTCGTCGTCACCGGCTGCGATCCCCAGGCGTTCCGGCAACTCGAACGCCGCAGCGACCCTACGTGTCTGGCCCGATCCGTCGCAAGGCCGCACCGCGATGCATCGCGACGTGCTCGCTCCGGTCGCTCTTGATCTCGTACTGCGGGTCTTCCACGCTGCAGTGACGGGTGTAACCCTTCCACTCGAAGTCGGCCTCGTGGATCGCGAGGATGATGCCGCTGACGCGGCCGGCCTCGGAGTTCCAGGCGACGTGGTCGCCGATCTTGAAACGCGATGTCATGGCATGGTGTCCGTGCGCGGACCGGTATCGTCGGTTTCGGGCCGGGTCGGTGCGCGCGAACGCAGCCGTTCGAACCAGGGTGCAAGCGCTCCGAGCAATGTCGGCGTGACACCGAGCAGGTGCAAGGCGCGCGGCACGGCTGCGGCATGGTGCAGGGGACGCAGCCAGCCAACCAGCACACCCGCGGCAAGGCCGCCGAGCAGCAGGCGCAAGGGCGTGAAGGACTGGCGCAGGGTGATGACGATGGCCTCGCCGTGTCCGGCGCTTTCCTGCAGGTACCGATTCAAGCGACGCTCGGCCGCGAGCACCTGGTCCCTGCGTGCACGATGACTCACGGCGCACCTCCCGCAGCAGCATCGTCGGCCGCGCTCGGGCGCAGGCGTGCCAGCACGCGCCGGGTGCGGGTGAAACGGGCGTCCTCCAGCATCCGCAGCGCCAGCCAGACACAGCCGATGGTGCCGAGCAGGGACAGCAGGGCGGGAATGGCCACCGCCGCCCACCAGGGAAAATCCAGCGCGCGCAGAGCCAGGGTCAGCGTCGCCATGGCGTAGAGCCAGGCCGTGGTGGCCAGCGCCAGGGCCATGGCGAACAGCACGAGCGCCCGCACCAGTGCACTGCGCGAGAGCGCGAGCTCGGCCAGTGCCAGTTCGCGCAGCGCGGCGGCCGCGCCGCCCAGCTCACCACCGAGCGCACCGGCCGACGCCAGCAGCCGTCGCGCCGCCTCATCCAGCGGCAAGGGTTCGCTGCCCGGTGCTGCGTCCTCGTTCATCCGTTGCGCCGGCCCAGCTTCGCGATCAACCAGCCGATCGCGAAGGCGGTGCCGAAAGCCGCCACCGGATGCTGGCGAATCACGCCCTCGGCACTGCCCCACAGTTCACGACTCTTCTGCATCAATCGTTCGACTTCGGCGCCCGCCGCAGCACCCGCCTCGGAGGCGGCATTGCGCCCGGCTGCGGCGGCATCGTGCAAGGGGTCGGTGACGGCTTCGCGATTGGCGGAAAAATCCTCGCGCGCCGCCTGTGCCGCACTCGCGCCGGCACTGCGCACCGCGCTGCCGGCGGCACTCGCGGCATCCTTGAGACGCTCCTTGGCCTCGTACAGATGGCCGACCGCAGCGGCCGCCGCTTCCATCGATCCGGTCTCGGCGGCGGATGGATCGTCGCCTTTGGATTTCCTGTTCATCGAAACCTCCATTGCCAGGGTGAACACATCAGCACGCACCGACACGTGCGCCGCGCCTGCCACGCTAGCACGCTCACGCCGGCGTGGTCATGCGCGCTCGTGCCGCCGTTCAGAACCCGACCACCAGCGCGATCGCCAGGGTCGTGTAGATCGCGATGATCGTCCAGAACCGCACTGGGTTCTCGACGCGCGACCAGCTACGTCCCCAGGCACGATGTTTCGCATACACCTTGCCATCGATCACGGCGTAGCCGACGTAGAGTCCGAGCATGCCGCCCAGCAGATCGAACAGGCTCATTGCCCACGCCTCGCCAGCCATCTGCGAAACAGCAGGAGCGCCAGCATCAGCACCGCACCAGGCGCGCCATACAGCACGATCTCGAACGGCCAGAGATTGTGCGAGGTGGCATCGCGTGCGGCATCGACCAGCAACCGTGCAAGGACGAAGGCGAGCGGCGCCAGCGCCACGGCCGCGCCGATGCGCCAGCCACCCTGCCAGCGCCACACGCCCCACAGCGGCGCAAGAAAACCCAGCGCGAAGACCGCCAGCACCGCGAACAGGAAGAGCGGCACGATCAGGATGTCGAGAAACGATGCCGGTTCGGCCGCGGCACGTGCCTGCGCCTCTTTCTCGGCGACCGCGTCGGCGGCGCGCATCGCATCGACCCAGGCCGGAACTTCGCGACTGACGGGCGCATCGATGCTTTCGACCCGCACCGGCCAGCTCGCGATGGCGTGCGTGCCCGCGTCACTGCCGCTGCCGGCATCGATCCGGATCTCGTCGACCTTCGCGCCGGGCTCGAACAGGAAGAACCAGACCCAGGCCTCGCCATCGCCGGCGGGATAGACGCGCGAGGGATTGGTGCCCGCCTTCACCGGCCTGCCCTCGAATGACGCAGCGGCCCAGAAGTGGGTCGGCGTCTGGCTGTGATAGCGCAGGTGCAGGTAGAGGCTCTGGTTTGCCGGAATCCGGATGTCGCGCCCCGTCGGCCAGGTTTCCAGCACCTCGACCGTGGTCTGCGCGTGCAGCAGGCCGGCATTGCAGAACAGTGCCAGCAGCAGGGCGACGAGCGCGATCCATTCCTGTCCGCGCGGGTCGGATCGGCCTCGGGACGCCCGTTTTCGATCGTGCCATTCCATCGCGTGCATGCCTCATCTGCGCTGCGGAATCATGACCGGTCGGGACGGACCCACGCGCGCAACGTGACACGGCCACGCACCGGCCGGCAGATGATGCGCCGACCTGCGCCCGACCTCCAGCCATCGATCCCCAAACCCGCATCGCAGCCGGAGCGCGCGATGCCGACGCACCTCAAACCTCGCGCAAGGCCGCCACGATCGGCTGGCTCGCGGCCCGCAGCGCCGGAAACAGACCCCCGACCAGGCCCATGCCCAACGCCCACTTGAGGCCGGTCCAGAGCAATGCCGGCGTGACCCGGAACTGGAACACGACCTGGCTGAAATTGTTGCCCAGGGTCGAGACGCTGTAGTTGTTGAACACCAGCCAGGTGACGATGCCGCCGAGCAGGCCTCCGGCGAGTGCCAGCAGCATCGTCTCCAACAGCACCGCGGTGACCACCGGCAGGCCGCGAAAACCGATCGCGCGCAAGGTCGCGATCTCGCGTGCACGCGCGGCGACAGCGGCGTACATCGTGTTCAGGGCACCAAACACCGCACCGATCGCCATGATCCCGCCGATCACGCTGCCCAGCACCTGCAGCAGGGTCTTGAGACCGCCGGATTGCTTGGCGAAATAGGCGCGCGTGGTGCTGACATCAAGCTTCAGGCGCGGATCATCCTCGACCGCGGCCTTGAACGTGGCATAGCCGTCGCTGCCGGTGCGCACCAGCAACGACTGATAGGCCGGGCGCTGGTAGGTCGTGGCGACGGTCTGGGCGTCGCCCCAGAGTTCGGATTCGTAGGCATCGCCGGATGCGAACACCCCGACCACGCTCCATTGCTGGTTGCCGAGCAGCAGTGACTGGCCCAGTTCGAGGCCTCGGAACTGCGCCTGGGCGCCGCGCCCGACCGCGACTTCACGCAGGCCCGTGCCCGGTGCGCGACCTTCGACCAGACGGACGTTGCGACGCACCCGGAAGGCCTCCTCGCCAATGCCGCGGAACTGCACGTTGGCATCGCTGCCATCGGCGCGCGTGGGCAGACTCACGACCTGCGAGAGCTCGGCCGAAACCAGCGGCCGACCCTCTTCGTCACGCTCGATCCCGGGCAGGCTGGCGAGCAGCGGCACCTGCTCGCGCAGGATCACCGAATTGGATTCGGCCTGCGAGCCGCCGCGCAGCACGATCGCGGTCTCGTCGTTGCCGGCGGCTTCGAGCGTGGCCTGGAAGCCCTCGCCCATCGCCAGCATCGCCACCAGTACGCCGACCACGCCGGCGATCCCGACCACGATCACCGTCGAGGCGGCCCAGCGCTGCGGCAGGCTGGCGATACCGATGCGCGTGGCTTCGAGTGCCAGCCGACCACTGCGGGTGAACACCAGCCACAGGCCGAGGCCGAGCACCAGCGCCAGGACACCGAGCCAGGGCAGACCGATCCAGAGTGTCAGCGCCAGGATCAGGGCGAGCACCACGGCGAGATTCTTTGCGAAGGTCTTCATGTTCGAATCCTCAGCGCCCGGCCAGGGCATCGACGATCTTCAATCGCTGCGCCCGCAACGCCGGCAGCAATCCGACCAGCACGCCGATGCCGAGTGTCAGGCCCAGACCCAGTCCCCAGGTTGCACCGGGCACGCCCTGGAATGGCACCATGCCGCCGCTGGCCTTGGCCAGGCCGGGAATCACCAGCGCCGCCGCGCCCATGCCGAGCACGCCGCCGAGGCCGACCAGCAGCACCGACTCCGCCAGCACCAGCATCAGCACCGTGGCATCGGTGAAGCCGAGGGTCTTGAGGATCGCCAGCTCCGGGATGCGCTCGCGCACCGCCTGCGCCATGGTGTTGCCGGTCAGCAGGATCAAGGTGAAGAACACCGCACCCATGATCGAGGTGACGATCAGGCCGATGTCGGCGAACTGCCTGGCAAAGGATTGCTGGAAGGCCGACTCGGTCTGGCTCTTGGTTTCGTGGTCGGAATTGGCCGAGAGCGCATCGATCGCCTGTGCCACCCGCGAGGCATCCTTCGGATCATCGAGCACGACCGCAAACCAGCTCACCTGGTTCTTGATGTAATCGTTGGCCTCGTCGAAGTAGCTCCAGTTCATCATCAACTGGTTTTCCGCCTGCACGTTGCCGCGATCGCGCATCCGGAAGATGCCGACCAGTTGCAGCGGCCAGTCGTTGCTGCCGCTGCGCGGGAAGATCGTCGCCTGCAGCGGAATGGTGTCGCCGAGCTTCCAGCCGTGCTTGTGCGCCAGTGCCTCGCCGACGACCGCGCCGGTGCGAGTGGTGCGGAAGGCTTCGAGTTGTTCGGGCGGCAACTCGAACTCGGTGTGCACCTCGAAATAGTTCGACGACACCGAAAAATTCGGGAAGAAGTTGCGCGCGTCCTGGTAGATGCCGCCGAACCACATCGCATACGCCACCTTGTCGACGCCGGGCACGGCCTCGATCTGCTGCAGCAGGCGGATCGGCAGGGTCTGGGTGATCGACAGGCGCGAGGACACCACCAGCCGGTTCGCGCCTTCGACGCTGCTGCCGGAATTGAAGGCGACCCGCACCGTGTCGAGCAGGCCGAACAGCAGGAAGGCCGTCACCACCGAGAGCAGGGTCAGGAGCGTGCGGGTGCGGCTGCGCAGCAGTTGCGCCCAGACCAGATGCAGATACTTCATCTTGACGCCCCCGGCTCAGGCTGCGACGGGCGCATCGACCAGCTCGCCCTTGTCGAGGTGGATGACGCGGCGGGCGTACTCGGCGGCCTTGGGATCGTGGGTCACCATGATGAGGGTCTTGCCGTGCTCGCGATTGAGCCGTTGCAACAGGCCCAGCACCTCTTCGGCCGAATGCCGGTCGAGATCACCGGTCGGTTCGTCGCAGATCAGGAAGGTCGGATCGGAAACGATCGCGCGCGCAATCGCGACGCGTTGCTGCTGGCCGCCGGACAGCTCGCTCGGGCGATGCCCGCGACGATCGGCAAGGCCGACCAGGGTCAGGGCGATCTGGGCACGGCGCGCGCGCTCCTTGGCCGAGAGCCGGGTCAACAGCAGCGGCAGCTCGACATTGCGCTGCGCGCTCAGGGTCGGCATCAGGTTGTAGAACTGGAACACGAAGCCGACATGACGACTGCGCCAGGTGGCCAGTTGCCCCGCGCTCATCCGATCGATGCGCTCGCCCTCGATCTCGATCGAGCCGCCACTGGGCGTGTCGAGGCCGCCGATCAGGTTCAGCAGCGTGGTCTTGCCCGAACCGGACGGACCCATCAGCGCGACGAAGTCGCCGGCCTCGATGTCGAGGTCGATGCCCTGCAGCACGGCGAGCTTCTCCGGGCCGCGTTGGTAGGTCTTGCCGACATTGCGTGCCTGCACCAGGATCGTCATGCGCGTGTCTCCATTCATTGATCGAACATCACATCCGCCGCGTGCAACGGCAGGTTCTCATGGTGCCGGCACCAGTCGCACGCCATCGCCCTCATGCAGCGACTCCGGCGGATCGAGCACCACCTTCTCGCCGGCCTTCACCCCCGCAAGCACCTGGCGGTCCTTGCCGAGCGCGGTGCCGAGCTGCACGACGCGCCGGCCGACGCGCTCGCCCTGCAACACGAACACGACGGAGGCGCCCTCGCGTTCGACGATCGCGGCCTGCGGCAGGCGCACGCCGGACGGTGCGTCCTGCGCTGCCTCGCGCGCGGCTTCGAGGAAGCTCACCCGCACGCCCATGTCGGGCACGATGCGGACATCCTTCTCCCTCAGCGCCACGCGCACCTTGACCGTGGCCTTGCCGCGATCGGCGGCGGGGATGATCGCGATGACCTCGGCCGGAATGCGCCAATCGGGATAGGCGTTGAGCACGATTTCGGCCGGCATCCCCGCCTGCACCCGGCCGATGTAGGCCTCGCCGACCTCGACCTCGACTTCCAGCGAATCCATGTCGACGATGGTGCCGATGCCGGTGCGGGTGTAGCCGCCGGTGGCCATCGGCGAGACGATCTCGCCCGGCTGTGCCGCCTTGGCGATCACCACGCCGGCAAACGGCGCGCGCACGATGGTGTTGTCGACGCCGTTGCGGGCGATCTGGAGCTGGTCCTCGGCAACTTTGGCGTTGCGCTGCGCGGTGACGAGTTGCGCGCGCAGGGTGTCACGCTGGGCGGTGGCGGCATCGAGTTGCGCCCGCGCCGACAGGCCACGCGCCACCAGCGCCGACTGGCGCACGGCATCGGCCTCGGCCTGGGCGAGCTGGGCCCGGACGGTGTCGATCTGGCTGCGCGTCGCCGCGACCTGGGCCCGGGCGAGGGTGAACTGGGCGTCGGCGTCGACCGGGTCGAGCCGCGCCATCACCTGGCCTTCCTCGACCCGCGAACCTTCCTCGATCAGGATTTCCAGCACCCGGCCGGTGATCTTGGCGGACACCGTCGCCATGCGCCGCGCCACGATGTAGCCGCTGGCATCGAGCACCGAACCCGAGGCACTGGCACTGGCACTGGCCATCGGCATCGCCGTCGCGACGCGCACCTCGGCCAGGGACTCGCGCCCGCCGAGCCACCCGATTGCCGCGCCGACGAGCAGCAGCGCCGGCAGCAGCCACCACCCGCGCGACCCGCGCGCCGGTGGTGGTCGCGCATCACGGTCGAGGCGCAGTTCCTTCAGGAGTTCGGCGGAGGCGTCGGCAGTCATGGGCAATCCGGACAGACACGGGCAAGGGATGTGACCGACCCGCGGCACGGCAGCGGGATGGCAGGCCATGGTGTGCCCCCCGCGTCCGGTTGCCCAGTGACGATCGTCACCGCGTTGTCGTGCTTCCGGCCGACGTGCGCCGGTCGGAGCAATCAGGCCAGGCCGTAGCCGAACTGCTGGCGGAACTGCTCGGCGAACCCGGCGTAATCGAAGCGCTGGTTCTGCGGCCCGAGATGCTCGACCTTGATCGCGCCCATGAGCGAGGCGATGCGTCCGGCGGTGGCCATGTCCATGCCGCGCATCAGGCCGAAGATCAGGCCGGCGCGATAGGCGTCGCCGCAACCGGTGGGGTCGACCACGCGCATCGCGCTGGCCGCCGGGATCGTGGTCTGGCCCTGGCGCGTGTTGATTTCCGAGCCGCTGGCGCCACGGGTGATGATGTAGGCCTCGACGCGCTCGGCAATCTGGCGGATCGACAGGCCGGTACGTTCCTGCAGCAGGCTCGATTCGTAGTCGTTGACGGTGACGTAGTTGGCCTGCTCGATCATCCGGGTCAGCTCCTCGCCGTTGAACAGCGGCATCGCCTGGCCGGGATCGAAGATGAAGGGGATGCCGCACTCGGCGAACTCGGTGGCGTTCTGCAGCATCGCCTCGTAGCCATCCGGGCCAACGATGCCGAACCGGATCCCGGCCACGTCGCGCACGTGGTTCTCGTAGCTGCGCATCATCGCGCCGGGGTGGAAGGCGGTGATCTGGTTGTCGTCGAGATCGGTGGTGATGAAGGCCTGCGCGGTGAACAGGTCGGGCAGTTCCTTGATCTGGTCGAGACGGATTTCACATTCGCGGAAATGCTCGCGGTAGGGCGCGAAATCCTGGCCGACGGTCGCCATCGGCACCGGCTCACCGCCCAAAAGCTTCAGGTTGTAGGCGATGTTGCCGGCGCAACCGCCAAATTCGCGGCGCATCCGCGGCACCAGGAACGACACGTTCAGGATGTGCATCTTGTCCGGCAGGATGTGGTTCTTGAACTGATCCGGAAAGACCATGATGGTGTCGTAGGCGAGCGAGCCGCAGATCAGTGCCGACATCGGAAGTCCCTGGTTCTGGCGCCGGCTTGACCGGCAAAGGGCGGGATTCTAACCGGCTCGTGCGACCACGTCTTTGCCGACGCTCCCGACGATTCCCGGAAATTCGTTTTAACGCGCCGCTAACGGCGTGCAATCGCTTGGTTGCCGCGCCTTGCGGGCGTTGTTACGCTACCTTGCTTTTCCGCCGTCACCCTGGGCTGGATTCCGATGTTCAAGACTCTGCGCGGGCTGTTCTCCAACGATCTGTCGATCGACCTGGGCACCGCCAACACCCTCATCTACGTGCGCGGCCAGGGCATCGTCCTGAACGAGCCCTCCGTGGTCGCGATCCGCCAGGACCGCGCGCCCGGTTCGCCCAAGCAGGTCGCCGCGGTCGGGCTGGAAGCCAAACTCATGCTCGGGCGCACGCCCGGCAACATCACCACGATCCGGCCGATGAAGGATGGCGTGATCGCCGACTTCTCGACCACCGAAGAGATGCTCAAGCAATTCATCCGCCGGGTGCACAAGGCGCGCTTCCTGCGCCCGAGTCCGCGCGTGCTGATCTGTGTGCCCTGCGGCTCGACCCAGGTCGAGCGCCGCGCGATCAAGGAATCGGCCGAGGAGGCCGGCGCGCGCGAGGTGTTCCTGATCGAGGAACCGATGTCGGCGGCGATCGGTGCTGGCATCCCGATCCACGAGGCACGCGGCGCGATGGTGCTGGACATCGGCGGCGGCACCTCGGAAGTGGCGGTGCTTTCGCTCAACGGCATCGTCTATTCACAGTCGGTGCGCATCGGCGGGGACCGTTTCGACGAGGCGATCATCAGCTACGTGCGCCGCAACCACGGCACCCTGATCGGCGAAACCACGGCCGAGAAGATCAAGATCGAAGTCGGCTGCGCCTTCCCGCAGGCCGAGGTGCGGGAAATCGAGGTTTCCGGTCGCAACCTCGCCGAGGGCGTGCCGCGCAACTTCACGATCAATTCCAACGAGGTGCTCGAAGCCCTGCACGAGCCGCTCTCGGGCATTGTCAGCGCGGTCCGCGCGGCGCTCGAACAGACCCCGCCGGAACTGTGTGCCGACGTCTACGAGCGTGGCATCGTGCTGACCGGCGGCAGCGCCCAGTTGCGTGACCTCGACAAGCTGATTTCCGAGGAAACCGGGCTCTACGTGCACGTGGCCGACGACCCTGCGACTTGCGTCGCGCGCGGTGGCGGCCGGGCGCTGGAGCTGATCGACATCCACGGCAACGACTTCGTCGCGCCGATCTGAGGTCAATGCGCGGCGCGCGGCGTCGGGTGAGGTTCGCTTTTCGTGGTCCAGTCCGGCAGCGCCAGCGGCAACCTGTTCGTCGAGGGCGGCGTCGGACCGCTGAAACTGCTGGCGTACCTTGCGCTGTGCACGGTGCTGATGGTGGCGGACCATCGTGGCGGTTATCTGGAAAAGCTGCACGCCGCCGCCGGCCTGCTGACCGGGCCGATCTATCGCCTGGCCGGTGCGCCGGCGCGCCTTGCCCGCAGCGTTTCCGACCATGTCACCACGCAACAGGCGTTGCTGGAGGAAAACACCAGCCTGCGCCACAACCTGCTGCTGGCGACCGCTCGTCTCGATCGTCTCGCCGGGGTGCAGGCGGAGAACCAGCGCCTGCGTGACCTGCTCGGCAGCACCTACGGACTGCGCCTGAACGTGCAGCTTGCCGGCCTCATCGACATCGACCTCGACCCGTTCCGGCATCGCCTGGTGATCGACGCCGGCAGCCGGCGCGGGGTCGAGGAGGGCATGGCCGTGATCGACGCCGGCGGGATCATGGGCCAGGTGCTGGAGGTCGCGCCGGATCATTCCACCGTCATCCTCGTCTCCGATCCGAGCCACGCGATCCCGGTGCAGGTGGTGCGCACCGGCCTGCGCGCAATCGCCTTCGGCACCGGTCGCACCGATCGGCTCGAAGTCCCGAGCATCCCGCTCGGAGCCGATCTCGCGGTCGGCGACGTGCTTGAAACCTCGGGCATCGGCGGACGCTTCCCGGCCGGCTTCAAGGTCGGCACGATCGAACAGTTGCACCCCGATGACACCCGCCTGTTCGCAGTCGCCGAAGTGCGTCCGAGCGCGCGGCTCGACCGCGGCGGCGAGGTGCTGCTGGTCTGGGGCGTGCCGGAAGTGCCCGCCGCGCCCACGCTCGGTCCGCCTGCACCGACCGGCAACACCGTCGAGGTCGGGCCATGAGTCGCCAGCACGGTCATGCCGGCCTGATCCTCGCGACCGTGCTGGTCGCCTTCGCCCTGGCGCTGTGGCCGCTGCCGACCGGGATCGCGCTGTACCGCCCGAACTGGCTGGCGCTGATCCTGTGCTACTGGCTGCTGGAGGCACCCGGCCGGGTCGGCATGGGCGTGGCCTTCGTGCTCGGGCTCGCCGCCGACCTGGTCTTCGGCAGCCTGCTTGGCGAGCAGGCGCTGCGCTTGTGCGTGATCACCTTCATCGTGCTGCGCTTTCGCCCGCGACTGCGCTTTTTCACCGTCCTGCAACAGGCCGTGGCGATCCTCGTGCTGCTGCTCAACGACCGGGTCGTGGTGCTGATGGTGCGGGCGCTCTCGGGCGAGGGCCTGCCGTCGGCGGAATTCTGGATCGCTCCCTTCGTCGGCGCCTTCGCCTGGCCGTGGCTGTACCTCTTGCTCGACGATCTGCGCCTGCGCCTGCGCTTGCGCGAGTCCTCGGGATGAGAACGCCGGGCCGCCCGCTGCGCAACCCATTGGCCGAGGCCACGCTGCAGCGCCGCCGTGCCATGCTCGGCTTCCTGCTCGTGTTGCTGGCGCTGGGCGTCCTCGCCGGGCGCTATGCCTGGCTGCAACTGGTGCAGTACGAGACCTTCCACGGCTACTCGGAACGCAACCGCATCAAGGATCGTCCGATCGTGCCGGCGCGCGGGCTGATCTACGACCGCAACGGCCACCTGCTCGCCGACAACGTGCCCGCCTATCGCCTCGACGCGGTACGCGAGGACACCGGCAATCTCGATGACATGCTCGTGCGGCTGCGCCAGGTGATCGAGTTGTCGGACGAGGAGGCGAATGGTTTCCTGGCCTCGGCACGGGCGCGACGCAGCTTCCAGCCGGTGACGATCAAGCTGCGCCTGTCCGAACTCGAAGTGGCGCGATTTGCGGTGAACCGGCACCGCTTTCCCGGCGTCGAGGTGGTGCCCTACCTGAACCGGCGCTACCCGTACGGCGAGCTGTTCGCGCACGTGATCGGCTACGTCGGACGGATCGATGCCGCCGACCTCGAACGCCTCGACGCCGCCGCCTACAACGGCACCACCCACATCGGCAAAACCGGGATCGAGCGCACCTACGAGGCCCGCCTGCACGGGCGTGTCGGACACGAGCAAGTCGAGGTCAACGCCGAGGGCCGCATGTTGCGCGTGATCGGGCGCGAGCCAGCCCACGCCGGCGAGGATCTCTACCTGACGATCGACGCGGAACTGCAACAGGCGGTGGTGGCCGCGTTCGAGGGCCAACCCGGTGCCGCCGTGGTGCTGGATCCGCGCAACGGCGAAGTCCTCGCCCTCGCCAGCCTGCCGGCCTACGATCCCAACCCCTTCGTCAGCGGCATCGGTCGCCAGGCCTATGCCGACCTGCTCGAAGCACCCTCGCGGCCACTCTTCAACCGTGTCCTGCAGGGCGGCTACGAGCCCGGCTCCACGCTCAAGCCCTTCGTCGCGCTGGCCGGACTCGAAACCGGCCTGCGCACGCCGCGCGATGTCACCCTCTCCACCGGCGCCTTCCGCCTGCCCGGACAGGAACGCGAATACCGCGACTGGCGCCGCGGCGGACATGGCCTGGTCAATCTCAGGGAAGCGATGGCGCAATCGGTCAACACCTACTTCTTCCAGCTTGCCGTCGATCTCGGCATCGAGCGTTTGAGTGGCTACCTCGGCCGCTTCGGTTTCGGCGTCCCGACCGGAATCGACCTGCAGGGCGAGGCTTCCGGCATCCTGCCCTCGCAGGCGTGGAAGCGCGCGGCGCGCAACCAGCCGTGGTTTCCCGGGGAGACCGTGATCGCCGGCATCGGCCAGGGCTTCTGGGTGGTGACGCCGCTGCAACTGGTGCAGGCCACGGCGATGCTGGCCAACGGCGGCAAGCGCATCCGCCCGCATCTGCTGCGCGCCAGCCAGGGCGGCTTCGATCTGCCCGTGACGCTGGAGCCGATCGCGCAATTCGACGATGCGCCGGTGGCAAACCCCGCCAATCTCGCCGCCGTCACCGAGGCCATGGTGGCAGTGCTGCACGGCCCGACCGGCACCGCCCGCGGTGCGCTGGCGAGCATCCGGCCGGACTACCTGATCGCCGGCAAGACCGGCACGGCGCAGCGCGTGACCCGCCGCACCGAGGCGGCGCTGGACGTGAACCAGTTGCCTTTCACCCAACGCCACAACGCCCTCTTCATCGCCTTCGCGCCGGCCGACGCGCCGCGCATCGCGGTGATGGTCGTGGTCGAACACGGCGGCTCTGGCGCCGCGGTCGCGGCGCCGGTGGCGTTGCGCATCGTCGACGCCTGGCTGCGGAGGAATCCGGGATGAACGCCATCTTGCACCGCTGGCGGCATTGGCTTGGACCGCCGCGGGTCGATCTGCCGCTGCTGCTGGCCCTGCTGCTGCTGATGCTGATCGGCCTCGCCGTGCTGCACAGCGCCGCAGCGGCAGACATGCGCGTGGTCTGGTCGCAAGCGATCCGCAATGGTGCGGGCCTGCTGGCCCTGCTGGTGCTGGCACGGGTACCGCCGGCACGTCTTCGCCTGTGGGCGCCGTGGTTCTTCCTCGCGACCCTCGTGCTGCTGCTCGCGGTACCGATCTTCGGCACCGGCCGCAGTGGCCGCCACTGGTTGTACCTGGGCGCGTTCTACCTGCAACCGGCGGAACTGATGAAACTGTCGGTGCCGCTGATGGTCGCCGCCTTCCTCGGCGATCGCCCGCTGCCCCCGAGTTGGGGTGCACTCGCCACGAGCGCTGCGATCATTGGCCTGCCGGTGGCCCTGATCGCGCTCCAGCCCGACCTCGGCACCGCACTCCTGGTCGGGGCCAGTGGTGCCTTCGTGGTGTTCTTTGCCGGCATGCAATGGTGGCGCATCGGTCTGCTCGCGCTGCTCGGTGCCATCGCCGCACCACTCGCCTGGAGTTGGATGCACGACTACCAGCGCCGGCGCCTGTTCACCTTCCTCGATCCCGAAGCCGACCCGCTCGGCGACGGCTGGAACATCATCCAGTCGAAGATCGCGGTCGGTTCCGGCGGTCTATGGGGCAAGGGCTGGGGCCTGGGCACGCAGTCGCGGCTGGAGTTCCTGCCCGAGCACACCACCGATTTCATCTTCGCCGTGCTGGCCGAGGATTTCGGCTTCATCGGCGTCTGCGGCGTGCTCGCGCTGTACCTGTTCATCGTCGGGCGCAGCCTGTGGATCTCGGCCAACGCGCGCGACAGCTTCGGCCGCATGCTCGGCAGTGCGCTGACCCTGACGCTGTTCGTCTACGTCCTGGTCAATGGCGGCATGATCAGCGGCCTGCTGCCGGTGGTCGGCGTGCCGATGCCCCTGATCAGTTACGGCGGCACCTCGGCCGTCACCCTGCTGGCCGGCTTCGGCATCGTCATGTCGCTGCACGCGCACCGCAAGTATCGCGGCTGAATCGTGTGATCGAAGCTCAGGCGGCACGTGCCTGCGGCGGAGCAACGCCGGCGACACGCGCATCGAACCAGTCGGCGGTGAAGCGGTACTGCTGCTCGGCGGTTTCGAGTGCATTGACGCCGGCGCGGAAACCGGCCGCATCGGCATCCTCCTTCGCATACCAGCCGAGGTGCTTGCGCGCGATGCGCACGCCATGTTCCTCGCCGTAGAAGCGATACAGCGCCTGCAGGTGCCCGAGCAGGATGTCGCGCACCTCGGCGACGCCGGGTGGTGTCGGCTCCGTGCCACTGGTCAGAAACCCCGCGATCTGGCGAAAGATCCACGGCCGGCCCTGTGCGGCACGGCCGATCAGGAGACCATCGGCACCGGTTTGCGCCAACACTGCGGCGGCCTTGCGCGGCGAGTCGATGTCGCCGTTGGCGAGCACCGGGATGCGCCGCTCCGCCTTGATCCGTGCGATGGTTTCGTACTCGGCCGCGCCACGATAGTGCTCGGCCCGAGTACGTCCATGCACGGCGAGCGCGGCAATGCCCGATTCCTCGGCGATGCGTGCGACCTCGGGGCCGTTGCGGTGCTCGGGATCCCAGCCGGTGCGCAGCTTCAGCGTCACCGGCACCGGCACCGCCCTGACCACGGCTTCGAGGATGCGCCCGACCAACGCCTCGTCCTGCATCAGGGCCGAGCCGGCCCAGACGTTGCAGACCTTCTTCGCCGGGCAGCCCATGTTGATGTCGATGATCTGCGCGCCGTGGGCGACGTTGTGGCGCGCCGCCTCGGCCAGCACGAGCGGATCGGCGCCGGCGATCTGCACACTCACCGGCTCGGGTTCTCCGCCATGGTCCATGCGCCAGCGGCTCTTGCGCGTGTGCCACAGGCGCGGGTCGGAGGTGGTCATCTCCGACACCGCCAGATCCGCGCCCAGCTGCTTGCACAACAGGCGAAATGGCTTGTCGGTGACGCCGGCCATCGGCGCCAGCACCAGCGGTGTGTCGAAGTGGAAGGGGCCCAGTTGCATCGCGGCATTCTAGCGATCGCCGCCGGCGACATTGCACATGCATTTGGCCGCGCTGGTGGATAATCGCCTTCCTTCCCGCACAGGATGGCCGCGGCGCGAACACTCGCGCCCTCGCCACGATTCGCAGATGAACCCGACGACGCAGGCTTTCCCGAACAGTCCCGGCATGGCATCCATCGCCGCCATCGTGCACCAGCCCGGCGATGATGCGGACGCGGTTCTGGCCGCGTTCGTGCACCGTCAGCGCGCCGCCGGCTGGTGCCTGCGCGGCCTGCTGCAACTGCCAAGCATGGCCGGCAATGGCGGCAGCAAGCGGATGCAGGTCGTCGACCTCGATGATCCCGGATGCCCGTTCACCATTTCCCAGGAGCTCGGCCCGGCGGCACGCGGCTGCAATCTCGATCCCGGCGGCGTGGCGAGTGTCAGCGCCGTGCTGCGTCGGGTGCGCGATGCCGGCGCCGACCTCGCCATCGCCAACCGCTTCGGCACGCTGGAAGCCGAGGGCAAGGGTCTGACAGCGGAAATCATCGACCTTCTCGCTGCCGGCATCCCGCTCCTGACCGTGGTCAAGGATCGCCACCTCGCGGCCTGGCGCAGCTTCAGCGGCGGAACCGGACGCGAACTGGCGGCCCATGCCGCAGCGCTCGACGACTGGTTCGCCAGTCTCGTCCGGAAGCCGCAATGAAGCGTCGCGAACTCATCGTCGGCATTGCGCTGGCGCCCTGCCTGGCGTTGGCACCGGCGCGATTCGCCCTGGCCATCCGGCCATCGCTCCCGTCCGGCACCCAGGTCTTCGGCGAACTGCCCGATCCGACCATGATCCGGCGTGTATTTGCCGCCGGCGGTCCGGCCGCGGTCCTGCTTTGCGTGCTCGCACCGGATCGTCTTGCGGGCTGGCCGATGCACCTCGACGCGACGGCGCGCGCGATGTTGAACGAGACCGTGCGTGACCTGCCCTACCTCGGCCGCCTCTCGGGCCGCGGCAGCACCACTTCGAGCGAGAGCCTGCTGGCCCTGCAACCGGACCTGGTGCTCGACGCCGGCAGCATCAGCCCGCTGTTCATCGAGACGACCGAACGCCTGCACCAGCAGACCGACCTGACCTGCATCCTGCTCGACGGCCGCCTGCGCGATGCGCCGGCGCAGTTGCGTGCGCTCGGCGCCCTGCTTGGTGCGCGCACGCGGGCCGAGGAACTCGCGCGTGACGCCGAGGACACCCTCGCCCTTGCCACCCGCGTGCTCGCGACCACGCCGGAGGACGAACGCCCGCGGGTCTACTACGCCCGCGGCCCGAACGGCCTCGAAACCGGCACCCGCGGTTCGATCAACATGGAGGTGGTCGAGTCTGCCGGCGGGCGCAACGTCGCCGGAGCCAGCGGCAACGGCAACCTCGTCCGGGTCTCGATGGAGCAGGTTCTGGCCTGGGATCCGCAGGTGATCCTGACCCAGGACGCGGACGTGCTCGCGCAGATGCGCTCCGACCCCGTCTGGCGATCGGTCGCCGCGGTCCGCGACGCTCGCCTGCACCTCGCCCCGAGCCTGCCCTTCGGCTGGCTCGACGGCCCGCCCGGCGTCAACCGCCTGATCGGGCTGCGCTGGCTGCTGGCGACACTGTACCCCGGTCGCGATCCGGCGCTTGCCGAAGCCGCGCTCGCGCAGGCGGTGCGGGATTTCCATCGGCGCTGGTATGGGGTCGAGCCGAGCGCCGAGGCGCTGCGCGCCCTGCTGGGCACGGCATGAGTCCAGGCCTGCGGTATCCATTCATCTGGCTGCTGCTGGCCGCGCTGCCGGCACTGGCGGTGCTTTGGGCGCTGCTCGCCGGGCAGTATCCGGTGAGCAGCGCCGAGGTCTGGCGCGTGCTCGCGGCGCAGGTTCGCGGCGAGGCCTCGGGCCTTGCTGCGGCGACCGAAGCCGTGATCTGGAACCTCCGCCTGCCGCGCATCGCCGCAGCACTGGTGATCGGGGCGACACTCGGTGCGGCCGGTGCGGCCTACCAGAACATGTTCCGCAATCCGCTGGTCTCGCCCGACATCCTCGGTGTCTCCGCCGGCGCGGGGCTGGGCGCCGCATTCGCGATCTTCCTCGGAGGCTCGCTGCTCGTGGTGCAGGCCTCCGCCTTCACCGGCGGACTGATCGCGGTCGGACTGGTCTGGTTGTTGTCCGGTCTGGTGCGCCGACACGATCCGGTGCTGGTGCTGGTGCTTGCCGGCGTCGCCGTCGGCGCGTTTCTCGGTGCCGGCATCTCGCTTCTCAAGATCTTCGCCGATCCCTACACGCAACTGCCATCGATCACCTTCTGGCTGCTTGGCGGGCTGAACACGGTGAACGGTCCCGATCTGCTCGCGAGCCTGCCGGCCATGCTGCTCGGACTGGCCCCCCTGGTGCTGCTGCGCTGGCGGATCAACCTCCTGAGCCTGAGCGACGAGGAAGCCGGCGCACTGGGCGTGAACGTCACCCGCTTGCGTGCGGTGTTGATCGCGGCCGCGACCCTCGCCAGTGCCGCCGCGGTATCGATCGCCGGGATCATCGGCTGGGTCGGACTGGTGGTGCCGCACATGGCGCGCCTGCTGGTCGGGGCGGAATTCTCGCGCTTGCTGCCGGCCTCGCTCCTGCTGGGCGCGGGCTTCCTCGTCGTCACCGACACCCTCGCGCGTACCGCAACTGCAATGGAACTGCCGCTGGGCGTGCTCACCGCGCTGGTCGGCGCACCCGTCTTCCTGTTCCTGCTGGCGCGCAGCGGGAGCCGGACATGAGTGCGGCAGACGCCGTGCTTGCCTGCCATGACCTGAGCGTGGGTCATGGCCGACGCGTGGTTGCACGCGCCATTGCGTTCGAACTTGCGGCCGGCGAGGTGCTTTGCCTGCTCGGTCCCAACGGCAGCGGCAAGACCACCCTGTTCAAGACCCTGCTCGGCCTGCTGCCGGCATGCGCCGGCATGGTGAGACTGCAGGGGCGGGGGGTGCACACATGGTCGCGGCGCGAGTTCGCGCGCGTCGTCGGCTACGTGCCGCAGGCCCACGAGGACATGTTCCCCCTGCGCGTCGAAGACGTGGTGCTGATGGGGCGGACGGCGCGCATCGGGCGCTTCTCCGGTCCGTCGCGACATGATCGCGAGGTCGCCCGGCGCTGCCTCGAATCGCTTGGCATCGAGGCACTCGCCGATGCGGCCTGCACCGAGATCAGCGGTGGCGAGCGGCAACTGGTGCTGGTGGCGCGGGCCTTGGCGCAGGAGCCGGCAATCCTGGTCATGGACGAACCCACCGCCAACCTCGACTTCGGCAACCAGATCCGCGTCCTCGAACACATCGGCTCACTGCACCGCCGCGGCATCGCCGTGCTGCTTTCGACCCACCAGCCCGAGCACGCACTGCGCGTGGCCGATCGCATTGCCCTGCTGGCTCGCGGCGCGATCCAGGCGATCGGCCCGGCGCGCGAGATTGCCACCGCGGCAAATCTCGCGCAGCTCTACGGCGTATCCGAGGCCGCGGTGCGTGCCAGCCTGTCCGTCCCTGCCTCCGGGACTCTGCCATGAGCATCGATGTCGTCGCGTGCGCCGAACGCTACCGTGCGCACTATCGCGCCAGCGGCCAGCAGCCGCACTCGGCCGCGGACTGGGATGCGCGCGCGGTGGAGATGGAGCCCGCCTTTGCTGCCAGCGCCTATGTCGATGCCTTCCTCGCCCGCATGGACCTGTCCGACTGCCGCAGCGCGCTCGATGTCGGCTGCGGCAGCGGCGCCCTTGCCCTGCCTCTGGCGGCGCGTCTGTGCGAGGTGCATGCACTCGATTTCAGTGGCGCGATGCTCGAACGCCTGCGTGCCGCCGCGGCCGCGCGCGGCCTCGACACCATCCATCCCATCCAGCGTGCCTGGGAGGACGACTGGGAGGACGTGCCCGAATGCGACATCGTCATCGCCTCGCGCTCGACCCAGGTCCCCAACCTCGCCGCCGCACTGGCGAAACTGCACGCCAAGGCGCGCCGCCGGGTCTGCCTGACCCAACGCATCGGCGGGCCAACGCCGGGCGCGGACATCCTCGCCGCGATCGGCCGCCGTCGACCACCGCCGCCGGACTGGATCCACGCCATCGACATCCTGCATGCCATGGGCATCGCACCACGCTGCGAGCCCTTGCCCGGTCCTCCGGCTCCCGCGCCGCGGGAGATCGGTTTCGAGGCCCTGCTCAAACGCTGCGAATGGTCGCTCGGTCGGCTCGATGCGGACGAGCGCGAGCGCCTGCGCGAGTGGCACGCCCACGCCGACCCCGCGCGCCGCGACCTGCACGGCGCACGGCGCTGGATGTTCATCGCCTGGGAAAAAGACTGAAGGCGACGACCGCCGCCGGTCATCGCCTCAGGCGTGTCGGATCACAGTCCGACACGGGTTGTGGACGACCCCGTCGGCTTACTTCGCCTCGGCGGCGTGGGCCTCGAAGCTCACTTCGAGCTTGACCTCGGGGCCGGTGACCATGGTGTAGGTGTTGATCCCGAACGCGGTGCGGTCGATCGTGCCGGTGGCATCGAAGCCTGCGGCCGGAACCTTGCGCATCGGGTGATCGCCGACCTTGTTGACCGTCACCTCGAAGCTCGCCGGCAAGGTTTTGTCGCGGATGGTGAGATCGCCGGTCAGCGCGAGCTTGCCTTCACCCGCGGCCTCGACCTTGGTGCTCTTGAACGTCGCGGTCGGATAGCTCGCGACCTCGAAGAAGTCCTCGGCCTTGAGGTGCTCGTCCAGCGCCGGCACACCAACCGTGAGGGTGTCCATCTGCGCAGTGATCTGGACCGAGGAATCGGCTGGCTTCTCGGCGTCATAGGTCACCGTGCCTTCGGCCACGTGGATCGAGCCGACGATGTGGGAAAAGCCCATGTGACTGTAGGTGAAGTGGATCTGGGCATGATCCGGATCGACGCTGTAGGTCACCGGCGCGGCAAGCGCGGCGGTGCTGGCGAGGGCGAACAGGGACGTGGCGAGGACCAGTGAACGGATTTTCATCGTGAAACTCCTGTGTGGATGGATGCCTCAGACGATGCGACAGGCTTCGTCGAAGGCGAGGCGCGGATTGCGCGGGCGCAGCGAGGCGGGATTGCCATGGCCGATGTTGATCATGAAGTTGGCACGCACCGAGGCATCGGGGAAGAACTCGGCACTGACCTTGTCGACATCGAAGCCCGACATCGGACCGCAATCGAGCCCGAGTGCACGTGCCGCCATGATGAGGTAGCCACCCTGCAGCGAACTGCTGCGCAGGGCGATCCATTCGAGCTTTTCCTGCGGCGAACCCTCGAACCAGCCCCGGGCATCGAGGTGCGGATAGAGATAGCCCAGCTTCTCGTAAAAGCGCAGGTCCATGCCGATGATCGCGGTCGCCGGTGCGGCCACGGTCTTGGCCCGATTGCCCTCGTCCATCAAGGGCGCAAGCCGCGCCTTGGCCTCGGCACTGACGACGAAGGCGATGCGCGCCGGCAGGGTGTTGGTCTGGGTCGGACCCATGCGCGCCAGATCCCAGATCTGGCGAAGCTGCACCGTGCTCACCGGGCGGTCGAGCCAGGTATCGTGGTGCGCGGCAAAGGTGCGTGCCTTGAGGAAAAGTTGATCGAGGGCGGCGCCATCGAGTGCTGTGTGCGGCATCGGCGGGATTCCTTGAATGTACGGGAGTTTCAGGCGAGATCGAAGAGGATTGCGGCGGCATCGGTCGTGGCCTCGAGCACGAGGCTTCCGGCGTCGGTGCCGGCAACGCCATCGCCGGCCTGAAGCTCCAGCTCGCCGATGCGGGCATGGCCCGCGAGCATCTGCACATAGGCGCGGCGGCCGTTCGACAGTTCATGCCCGACGCGGGTTCCGGGCGCGAGTCGGGTCATCAGGATGCGGGCATCCTGATCGATCGAGAGGCTGCCATCCGCGCCATCGGGCGTCACCACCGGCAGCCAGCGCCGTGCCTGCGCTTCGACCGGGAAGGCGCGTTGCTCGTAGCCGGGCGTGCGGTCGGCCTGGCGCGGGTGCAACCAGATCTGGAGGAAGTGCACCGGCTCCGCGTCCGAAGCGTTGAACTCGCTGTGCTCGATGCCCGTGCCGGCACTCATGCGCTGCACTTCGCCGGCACGGAGAATCTCGGCGTGACCCATGCTGTCGCGGTGCGCGAGCGCGCCGGCGAGCACGATCGAGACGATCTCCATGTTGGCATGCGGGTGCGGCGAGAAACCCTTGCCCGGCGCGACCGTGTCCTCGTTGATCACGCGCAGCGCGCCAAAACCCATGCGCCGCGGATCGTAGTAATGTCCGAAGGAAAAGCTGTGGCGACTGTCGAGCCAGCCAAGGCGGGTGCAACCGCGTTCGCGCGAAGGAAGCAAGTGCAGGTTCATGCGGAACATTCTATGGGCCGCACCGGCATGGGATAAGATCGATTGACACGAATCCTGCGTTGTCCCGGACGCAACAATCCCATGGGCCATCTTTCCAACATCCGCACCTTCCTGCGCGTCGCCGCGCTGGAGAGCTTTTCCGAAACCGCGCGCCAGCTCGGCATTTCCAAGTCGGTCGTGACCCGGCGCATCGTCGATCTCGAAGCCGAGCTTGGGGTTCCGCTGCTGGTACGCACCACGCGCCGGGTGCGCCTGACCGAGGCCGGCGCGCTCTATCGCCAGCACGTCGCCGGCCTGGTCGAGGAACTCGAATTGCTGGAAAACAGCTTGTCCGAGGACGCCCTGCGCTTCCGTGGGCTGATGCGGATCAGCTCGCCGACCGCCTTCGGCATCCGCATCCTGCGCCCGGTGCTGGCCGAGTTCTTCCGCCAGCATCCCGAGCTGACCCTCGAACTGGTGCTCAACGACCAGCCGGTGAATCCGGTCGAGGAAGGTTACGACATCGCGATCACCGATCGCAGCGCGATCTCCGGCCAGTTCCAGGAGGAGCCGCTGTTCCGCTTCGACCTGGTCTGCTGCGCCGCACCCGCCTACCTCGCCGCCCGCGGCACGCCGCACGCGCCGGCCGAGCTGCGCGAGCACGACTGCATCCAGTACCTGCACCACGACAGCGGTCACGACTGGCGCTTCCGCCGCGACGAGGAAACGCACCGCGTACTCGTGCACCCGCGCTTTTCCACCAACAGCGGCGCGTTGATGCGCGATGCCGCGCTCGATGGCGACGGCATCGCGATCCTGCCCTACTTCCTCGTGCGCGAGGAGCTGCTTGATGGCCGCCTGGTCGAGGTGCTGTCCGGCTTCGAGTTGCCGCAGATGATGATGAAGGCGGTGCTGCCGCGCCGGCGTGAAACCCTGCGCCGCAACCGCCAGTTGATCGACACCCTGCGCCAGGTGCTCGGCAGCGAATGCCCGCGTCGGGGTGCGCTGCGAGCCGCCGATGCCTGAGATCGCACGTGTGCCGCGAGTACTGGCATTGAGCGATGGCCATGCCGGCAACGAGAACCAGGCCATGGCGCTCGCCGCGGCGCTGTCCACGTCTGTTGCAAGCGTGCGGCTCGATCCGCGCGCACCCTGGCGCTGGTTCGCACCGCGCCGCCTCGCCGGCGCGAGCCATGCCTTCGGCGAGGACTTTGCCGCGCATCTGCACCCACCATGGCCCGAACTCGCGATCGGCTGCGGCCGTCAGGCCGCGCTCGCGACGCGGTTGCTGCGCACGGCCAGTTCCGGTGCCTGCAAGGTCGTGCAGATCCTCGATCCGCGCCTCGCCTCGCGCCACTGGGATTTCGTCGTGGCACCGCGCCACGATGCCCTCGCCGGCAGCAACGTGATCACCACGCTCGGCGCGCTCCATCCGATCGACGACACGTGGCTGGAGGCCGCACGCACCCACTTCGTCGAACTTGCGACGCTGCCGCAGCCGCGCTGGCTGCTGCTTCTGGGCGGGCCGACCCGCAGCTTCGTGCTTGATCGCGACTACTGGCAGGCCCTCGCGACAGCTCTGCGCACGCACCTCGCGGACAGCGGCGGCAGTCTGATGCTGAGCAGTTCCCGACGCAGCCCGGACTGGCTGCGCATGGCGGCACGCGAGGCCTTTGCCGGCCTGCCCGGGCGCCAGTGGCACGGCCCTCAGGACGGGCCGAATCCCTACGCCGGCTTTCTGGCCCACGCCGAGCGGATCGTGGTCACGCCCGACTCGGTCAACCTCCTGAGCGAGGCCGCGGCGACCCGCGTGCCGGTCTGGACCTTTGCCCCGACGCCGGCGACCGGCAAGGTCGGACGCTTCGTCGCGGCCCTGCACGCCAGCGGGCGGATCGGAGAACTCGGCGCTTCGGCACCTGCGGCGTCAGTCGAACCGCTGCGCGAGACCGCCCGCGTCGCGGCCGAAATCCGCAGTCGCCTGGGCTGGAACTGAGCGTGTTGTCGCACGACAGGCTCCCAGAAAGCATGCATGAACTGACCACCCGCACCGACGCGCCACTGGAAGCGCTCATGCGTCCGCTCCGGGACGGCACCGTGGCGCTGCCGGACGGACCTGCGCTGTTTCTCGGCGCGCGTGCCGGCGACTGGCTGCACCTGCACGGTCGCGCCTCGTGGCGCTGCGAACAGCCATTCCTGCCGCTTGCCGACGCGTTGCGCGAAGGCGGGATCGCGACGCAAGCGCGGATCGAGGACACCGGCTTCGCCCTGGTCCTGGCCCTGCCGCCGCGCCAACGCGAGGCCGCACGGGCGCTGCTGGCGCGGGCCGTGCGCGCCACGGACGCCGGCGGAACCGTGCTCGTCGCCGCCAGCAACACCGAAGGCGCACGCTCGCTGGAGACCGACCTGCGCGCGCTGACCGGCGCGGTGCAGAGCCAGTCCAAACACAAGTGCCGCGTCGCCTGGGTACGGCTCGAACCGAATGCCATCGATCCGACCCTGCTGGCGCAATGGCTGGCACTGGATACGCCACGCCTGGTGCAGGATGCCGGCGAGCGCTTCCACACCCGTCCCGGCCTGTTTGCCTGGGATCGCGTCGATGCCGCCTCGGCCCTGCTCGCCGACTGCCTGCCGTCGACGCTCGCCGGCCGCGCCGCCGATCTCGGCGCCGGCTGGGGTTATCTGGCGCTGCAACTGCTGCGCCGCTGTCCCGGCATCCAGTCCATCGACCTGTTCGAGGCCAACGCCCTGGCGCTGGACCCGGCACGCCGCAACCTCGCGAAGGAATTGGCCGGACGCAGCGCGCCCATCTGCGCGGTGCACTGGCACGACGTCACCCGAGGCCTGCCCGGACGCCACGATGTCATCGTCAGCAACCCGCCCTTCCACATCGATCGCGCCGATCTGCCGCAACTCGGACGCGCCTTCCTGCGCGTGGCAGCGGACGCGCTCGCCGATGACGGGCAGGCGTGGATCGTCGCGAACCGCCATCTGCCGTATGAAACCCTGCTCGGTGAACGCTTCGCGCAGGTCGAACACATCGCATTGCGCGGTGGCTTCAAGGTCATCCACGCAACGAGACCGAAACGATGAAACTGCTGAAACTGATCGCCAACCTCGGCTATGGCAGCCGGCGCGAGGTCGCCGCGATGTTCCGCGAGGGCCGCATCACCGATGCCGCGGGCGAGGTGCTGTACGCCGACGATCCGCTTCCCGCCGCCGGGGTGCGGGTCGATGACGAGCCGCTCGATCCGTTGCCTGGCGTCGTCATCGCGCTGCACAAGCCGGTCGGCTACACCTGTTCGATGCGCGACCCCTCGCGCATCGTGCACGACCTGCTGCCGCCACGCTTTCGCCTGCGCACGCCCGCGCTGTCGAGCATCGGCCGGCTGGATCGGGATACCTCGGGCCTGCTACTCCTGACCGATGACGGTCAACTCCTGCACCGGATCATTTCGCCCCGCGCACGGATCCTCAAGCGCTACGAGGTCGTGCTGGCCGAAGACCTGCGTGGCAACGAAGTCGAACGGTTCGCCGCCGGCGACCTGATGCTCGACGGCGAGGACACGCCACTGGCGCCGGCACGACTCGACATCCTCGGCCCGCGCCAGGCATGCATCGGCATCAGCGAGGGACGCTACCATCAGGTGCGGCGCATGTTCGCCGCCACCGGCAACGCGGTGACGCGCTTGCAGCGCACCGCCATCGGCGCGCTGCAACTCGATCACCTGGGACTGGAGCCTGGCCAATGGCGGGTGCTGGATGCGGAAGAACACGCGCGGATATTCGCCGCGACGTGATCGCTCAAGCCGCTTCCAGACGGGCAAACGCCAGCACCAGCCACTTCGAACCGGCCTGCTCGAAATTCACCTGCACCCGCGCGTGCGCGCCGGCGCCCTCCGCATCCACGATCGTGCCCTCGCCAAATTGCGGGTGGCACACGCGCTGGCCGAGGCGGAAGCCGCCCGCCGGTTCTTCACGCAAGGCGGCCGCACGGGCGAACGGCATCGCCGGCCGCACCAGGCTGATGCGCGGGCGCACCTCGCGCAGGATCTCCGCCGGCACCTCGCGCAGAAAGCGTGACGGCACGCCGAGGGTGTCGATGCCGTGGATGCGGCGCGACTCGGCATAGGACAGGATCAGCCGCTCGCGTGCCCGGGTGATGCCGACGTAGGCCAGTCGCCGCTCCTCCTCCAGTCGTCCCGGTTCGTCGATCGAACGCTGCGCCGGGAACAGGCCTTCCTCCAGTCCGGCGAGGAATACCAGTGGAAATTCCAGCCCCTTGGCCGAATGCAGGGTCATCAGCTGCACTCCGTCCTCCCATTCGCCGGCCTGGCCCTCGCCGGCTTCGAGCGCGGCGTAGGCGAGGAAGGCGACCAGCTCGGGCATCTCTTCGTCGCCCTCGGCGCGGGTGAAGCGGCTGGCGACGGTGACCAATTCGTCGAGGTTGTCGGTGCGCGCATCGAGCAGACCGCGTGATTCCTTTTCGTAGTGTGCGTACAGGCCCGAACGCGCGAGCACATGCGCGATCTGCTCGTGCAGCGGCAGTTCGGCGATTTCGCGCGCCAGCGCCTCGATCAGCTCGACAAATCCACGCAGGGCATTGCGCGCACGCGCCGCAAGCCCGTTGCCGGACATCTCCAGAAGCACCGCTTCCCACAGCGGTGCATTCTCCATCCGGGCACGTTCGCGCACCTGGTCGAGGGTGCGGCTGCCGATGCCGCGGCTCGGGGTGTTGATGGCGCGATCGAAGGCGGCATCATCGGCGCGATTGGCGATCAGACGCAGGTAGGCGAGCGCGTCCTTGATCTCGGCACGTTCGAAAAAGCGCAGCCCGCCGTACACGCGGTAGGCGATGCCGGCCTGCATCAGGGCCTGCTCGAAGGCGCGTGACTGGGCGTTGGAGCGGTACAGGATGGCGCACTCGCCGGCGCGTCCGCCGGCCTCGACCCAGTCGCGCACACGCGCAACGGCATGGCGCGCCTCGTCGCCCTCGTCGTGCGCCGCGAACAGCTCGATCGGCTCGCCCTCGCCGTCCTCGGTCCACAGGCGCTTGCCGAGCCGGCCGGGGTTGTTTGCGATCACGGCATTGGCCGCGCTCAGGATGTTGGCACTGGAACGGTAGTTGCGTTCGAGCCGGATGGTGCGCGCGCCGGCGAAATCGCGCAGGAAATGCTGCACGTTCTCGACCCGGGCACCCCGCCAGCCATAGATCGACTGGTCGTCGTCGCCGACCACCATCACGCATCCGCTGTCGCCGGCGAGCAGGCGCACGAAGGCGTACTGGATCGCATTGGTGTCCTGGAACTCGTCGACGAGGATCTGGCCGAAACGCTGCCGATAATGCGTCAGCAGTTCCGGATGGGCGCGCAGCAGCTCGTGTGCGCGCAGCAGGATCTCGGCGAAATCGACCAGTCCCGAGCGCCGGCAAACCTCCTCGTAGGCGCGATAGATGCGCAACAGCACGTCGGTACCGGGATGCCCGCCCTGGATCGCATCCGGACGCTTGCCCTCGTCCTTGCAGGCATTGATGAACCAGACCGCCTGCCGCGGCGGGTTGCGCCCGTCATCGAGGCCGAGGTCGGCGATCACCCGCTTGACCAGGCGCAACTGGTCATCGGCATCGAGCACCTGGAAGCTTTCCGGCAGGCCGGCATCCTGCCAGTGCAGGCGCAACAGACGATGCGCCAGGCCGTGGAAGGTACCGATCCACATGCCGCGCGTGCCATCGGGCATCAAGGCATCGCAGCGCTCGCGCATCTCGCGTGCGGCCTTGTTGGTGAAGGTGACCGCGAGCACACCCCAAGCCGGCACGCCCAGCACCCGGATCAGCCAGGCGATGCGGTGCACCAGCACCAGGGTCTTGCCGGAACCCGCGCCGGCGAGCACGAGCAGGGGTTCGGGGGGCGCGCTGACGGCCTCGCGCTGGGCCGAATTCAGCCCGTCGAGCAGGTCGGAGACATCCATCGGTGCATTGTAGGCGACCCGAACGCCGACACGGCCGATCCGGCCACGGAGGAATGCTGCAACCCGCCCGCGCGCGCTACACTCGCCCCGCCCCCTCCTCGACAGACGCACGGCATGGATCCGCGACAGCCAGCACGACAGGGTTTGGCTCGCTGGCTGCAACGCCTGTTGCTGGCCGTGCTCGCGTGCCTGCCCGTGCTCGCTGCGGCGGTGGTGCGCGACCACTACTTCAGCCGCTTCGATGGCCGTCACGGCCTGTCGGAAAGCTCGGTCACGGCGATGTTCCAGGGTCGCGACGGCTTCATCTGGATCGCGACCAGCGGCAACCTGCACCGTTTCGACGGGTATTCGTTCCAGACCCTCGACGAACTGATCGTCGGTGCCGTGAACCTGCCCGGCACGGTCGAAACGCTGAGCGAGGACGAGCAGGGCCGGATCTACGTTGGAAGCACGACACGATGAACAAGGACGGCACATCGGCACCCTCGGACGCCACCACCGACCACCGCACGCCGGAAGAACGCCGCCACGACATGACGTGGACACAACGTCTCAAGCGCGTCTCCAACATCGACGTGAGTACCTGCGCCCGCTGCGGCGGCCACGCCCGCATTGTGGCGGCAGTGGAAGACCCGCACGCCATCGGCAGCATACTGGTTCACTTCGCCAGATACGGTGCATTGCCGCAAGCGCACTACTCACCCGCACCACGCAGCCCGCCGAAAGCAGTTGCGGTGTGACAGCCGCCGCCACGGCACACGTCAGAAAAAGCGCGCAATCTCGCCCATGCGACAACGGCTCTGCAGGAAGGCGCATGCCCGCACGCCGGAAACGGCGCAAAAGCTGCCGTCGCCCCGCCTGCGCAAACGGATGTGGCCGCCCCCGCGCCCGCTACACTGCCCGCCGAACGCCGGAAAGCGGCCTCGCATCATCGTCGACTGCTTCGCAGGTGACGCAGAAAGGGCGGTTGAATTTCCTATGATCTTGCTGCAGTGGATCACTGCGGATCGGATTCGCCGTCGTCCCTGACGCACTCTGCCTGATTGCAATCATACCGTCTCATTTCGCCCACGCTTACGCTGCCGCCACCACCTCCCGTGACAGGAATGCCATAGAACCGGGCCCGTTGCAACCAACGTTCCAAGTTATTTTGGGTAAGAAACAAAAAGCTCACATTCCTGAAACTTTCGGCGGACACGGGAATTGGGTTGCCGTCAGAGTCAGTGCAACTGCTGGCATCAATGATCACACCTGATCCGGTCAATGTCGCCATGCAGTAGCCAGCTTCGCCATTGGCTCCGACATCAGAATCCATTACAAGTCTGAATTGAAGGTACGGCGTGTAAGTCGTACTGATCTCTCCTGCGTTGCCACCAATCGACCCACTCAACTCCAAGCCCTTGGCATACAGAATATCGAAGAGGCCAATCACATTAGCCACTCGATGCGCATTGACCAATAGCCAATTTCTCGCGCAGGCCGGACAACCGGCAATATCATGGATCGAATTGAAGCTGCCGTCATTAGGCATGCCGATGCTGGAGTTTATTTGGACCGAATATCCGATGAAGTCGAAATAAGACTCGACGAACTCCGCAAACGCCAACTGTTGCCCTGGCGTTATCGACAAGGATTCCAACCACAACTGGCCGCCTGCGACTGCAAGATCGACCCTGGACGAGGCAGCAGAACCAATATCAGCGGCGCTCTTGACGTCAGCCTTTGGGGGGAGTCGGTATGGCTGCGCCGCTCGATAAACATAGAAGCCGCTCAACAAGCCGGAAGAAAAGTCCATGAAATAGACATTGGCTTGCGAAGCAACGGGCAATGACTGTGCCGCGCTCCGCTTTTGGATGAGGGTACAGCCGTCGCAACGCTTGACGATGGTTTCAACAGCCGACGCAGGGACTGCCGAAAGCGCAATAAAAAAGAAAAACAACATCCTTGTGCCCATTATCGAACAATCCTTGTGTTTACATAGCAGGTTTTTCAAAAATGATTGGCGCCATGTCTCAAGCAGATTTCACCGCTTCGTCGTCGGAACTCCTCGCTGTATCAGGGCTCACGCAACACGGGGCTCCCGTAGAGCGGAGCATGCTCCACTGCCTTTCACGGGAAGTTCTCAATCTAGCAATCTGGGCTCTGCGATGCAAACTATTAGGGCAGCATCGCGCGCCGGGTGTGCCGCCACCTGACGCGACGTGGCTATCTGGAAAGTGACGAAGACGTCCCCTTCCTGACGGAAGCCGCCAGCGACGACGAAAGCATGGACGGCCTGCGCATGAGCGCGGTGACGTATCGCATCGCCGCCGGTCCGCACGCTGGGCGCCGCGTGGCCACGCTGCAAACGCTGCCCGGCATCGCCGAGGACTTCAGTTCCGATGCAGGCAAGGTCGGCGGCTTCTCGCTGCACGCAGGCATATCGGCCCGCGAACACGAAAGCGCCAAACTCGAACGCCTGTGCCGTTACATCACGCGCCCGGCGGTCTGCGAAAAGCGCATCGCGCTCACCACCAGCGGGCAGGTGCGGCGTGACAACCGCCGCCACGGCACACGTCAGAAAAAGCGCGCAATCCCGCCCATGCGGCAACGGCTCTGCAGGAAGGCGCATGCCCACACGCCGGAAACGACGCAAAAGCTGCCGTCGCCCCGTCTGCACAAACAGATGTGGCCGCCCCCGCGCCCGCTACACTGCCCGCCGAGCGTCGAAAAGCGGCCTCGCATCGTCGTCGACTGCTTCGCAGGTGACACAGAAAGGGCGGTTGAATTTTCTATGCTCCGCTGGGCCGGATTCAGCCCGTCGAGCAGGTCGGAGACATCCATCGGTGCATTGTAGGCGACCCGGACGCCGACACGGCCGATCCGGCCACGGAGGAATGCTGCAACCCGCCCGCGCGCGCTACACTCGCCTCGCCCCCTCCTCGACAGACGCACGGCATGGATCCGCGACAGCCAGCACGACAGGGTTTGGCTCGCTGGCTGCAACGCCTGTTGCTGGCCGTGCTCACGTGCCTGCCCGTGCTCGCTGCGGCGGTGGTGCGCGACCACTACTTCAGCCGCTTCGATGGCCGTCACGGCCTGTCGGAAAGCTCGGTCACGGCGATGTTCCAGGGTCGCGACGGCTTCATCTGGATCGCGACCAGCGGCAACCTGCACCGTTTCGACGGGTATTCGTTCCAGACCCTCGACGAACTGATCGTCGGTGCCGTGAACCTGCCCGGCACGGTCGAAACGCTGAGCGAGGACGAGCAGGGCCGGATCTACGTTGGAACCTATCCCGCAGGGCTGTTCCGGGTCGATATCGCGGGCCAGCGCGTCGATGCGTTCCCGCCACCCGATGGCGAACTCGCCTGGCCCGGAAAGCGCATCGATGCGCTGCTGTACCAGCCGGGTGTCGGGCTGTGGGTCGGCGACGAATCCGGTCTTGGCCTGCTTGATCCGGATGGCCTCCATTACCAGTTGATCGCGCCATTCGATGCGTCTGCCGGGGATGCCGGGGCCGCGCCACCGCAACGCGAGAAGGTGCAGGCGCTTGCCCTCGACCGCGACGATGTGCTCTGGGTCGGCAGCAGCCGTGCCCTGCTGCGGATCGAGCCTGAAACCCATGCGGCACGCCGATTTTCCGAAAGCGCGGTGGCCTCGTTGCTGGTCGACGCCGGCGGAACGCTGTGGCTCGGCAGCGCCGAGGGACTCCAGCAGAAGGCACGCAACGCCACGCAGCCCAGTCTCGTCTGGGGCGCGGAACGCGATCAGGGTCGGGGCGCGTGCTGCGAACCGATCGCCCTCGCCCAGGCCGGCGATGGCAGCCTCTGGCTGTCGGTCCGCGGCGGCAGCATCTGGCACTACGACCCGGTATCCCGGGAAGCCGAGAAGATTCGCGCCAACCCCTGGATCGATGGCTCACCCGAGGAACGTGGCATCGCCCACCTGATGGTCGACCGTTCCGACGTTCTCTGGCTGGGTGGAGAAGTGCGCGGCCTCGCGGTCACACCGGCCGGCAGATCGGCCTTCCAGACCGTGTACGATCTCGAGTTGCAGCGCGACCCGCTCGCCGACAATTTCATCACCGCGACATACGAGGACGAGGAAGGCGCACTCTGGCTCGGCAGCCGCGGCGGGTTGCGCCGCTACGATCCGGCGCATGACCGCTTCGAGTATTTCGACGACCTGTTCGCAGCACAGGATGCAGGCACTGAAGCACCGATCGTGTCGGCAATCGCCCCGGTCGGTGACGGACGTCTCTGGCTCGCGACCCAGATCGGCCTGTATCGCCTCGACCCACACGCCCGCGTGCTCGAAGCCATGCCGCTGCTCGGCAGCCTGACACCCGTGAAGATCAGCGCGATGGCACGCCTGCGCGATGGCAACCTCTGGCTGGCACTGGAGGAGCGCGGCCTGGTGCTGCACGATTCGGTGCTCGACCGCTGCACGTTGCTGCCCGAACAACCCGCTGCGGATGCGCCCGGGTTGCCGGCACGCATCACCACGATCATGGAGGACTCGCGTCGCCGGATCTGGGTCGGCACGATGCAGGGCCTGAACCTGTTCGATCCGGCAAGCGGGCGTTTGCGCCGTTTTCGCCATGACCCGGCGCGCGCCGATTCACTTTCCAGCGACATCGTGCTCGCGCTCCTTGAAGCGCGTGACGGCACGCTCTGGGTTGGCGGGCAACACGGTCTTGCGCAAATCCTGGAATCGACCGATGACGAGATCGGCTTCCGTGCCTGGCCTCAACCGGAGGCTTACCGCGAGTTGATCGTCCACGCCATCGCCGAGGACGGCCATGGTCGGCTCTGGCTGGCCGGCGACAGCGGTCTCGCACGGCTGGATCGCGGCGACGGCACCTGGTTGCGCTTCGGTCTTGGCGACGGCCTGCAAAGCCTCGCCTTCAACGCCGGCGCGAGCACGGTTCTGCGCAACGGACACCTGGCCTTCGGCGGTGTGCGCGGCCTCAACCTGGTCGATCCGGCGCGGATCGCGACCAGTCAATTCGATGCCCCGGTCGTCGTCACCTGGGCCACGCTCGGACGCACCGGACCGATCCCTCAACCTGCGCTGCCGAAGTCGCTGGTGGTGCCGGCACAGGAACGTTCCCTGCGCCTGGGTCTGGCCGCGCTCGACTACACCGCACCGCAGGACAACCAGTTCTCCTATTTCCTCGAAGGCTTCGATGCCGACTTCAGCCCGCCCACGATCCGGCCGTGGGTGAACTACGCCAAGCTGCCTCCGGGCAACTACGTGTTGCGGATCCGCGCCACCAATCATTCCGGGGTGTGGAGCAGCAACGAGCTGCGCATTCCGGTCGAGGTTCTGACCCCATGGTGGCGCAGCGCGTGGATGATCGCATTGTATGCAGTGGCTGCCATGGCACTGTTGCTCGCACTCGTGCTCCTGCAACGCCGCCGCGCCGCGCAACGCGCGGCGCTGCTTGCCCAGGTGCGCGAACGCGAGGACCGCCTCAAGCTCTCGCTCTGGGGCGCCGGCGATTCGTTCTGGGACTGGGATTTGCGCAACAACCGGATGCACCGGATCGGTGGCGAGCAGTTGCTGCACACCCCGATCACCGAAGAACTCACCATCGCCGACTGGCGCAACAACGCCATTCACCCCGATGATCTGGCGCGGGTCCAGAACCTGATGCAGGAGCATCTCATCGGGCGCAGCGAGGCCTATGAATCCGAACACCGTCTGCGCAACGCGCACGGTGAATGGGTCTGGGTGCGGGCTCGTGGCAAGGTGGTCGAACGTGACTCCGGGGGCAACCCGCTGCGCGTCGCCGGAACCGCACGCGACATCAGTTCCACCCGTCAGTCCGAACGCGAGCGCCGCATCGCCTCCGAAGTCCTGCGCGGGATGAACGAGGCCGTCGCGGTGGTCGACCTGAACTTCCGCTTCGTCTCGGTCAATCCCGCCTTCTCGCGCACCACCGGCTATCAGGAGCGCGACGTCATCGGCATGCCCGACACCCTGCTGGAGAGCAGCCGCCATCCACCCGAGTTTCTCCGCCGGATGCACGAGGAACTGCGCGATCAAGGGCGCTACAAGGGCGAACTGTGGCTGCGTCGCGCCGATGGTGACGAGTTCCTGAGCTGGATCGAGATCACCGAGGTGCGCGACGAGACCGACCAGCGCACCCATTACGTCGCCGTGCTCAACGACATCACCGACCGCAAGCGCGCCGAACAGGAGCTGCGCTACCTCGCCAACTACGACACCCTCACCGGACTGCCCAACCGCAGTCTGCTGGCCGAACGTCTGGCACGCGCGGTGGTGCGCGCCAGACGCCACGGGCACAAGGTTGCGGTGCTGTTCCTCGACCTCGACCATTTCAAGATCATCAACGACTCGCTCGGTCACGCCGCCGGCGATCGCATCCTGAAGGTGGCGGCGGCGCGCCTGCTGGGCGTGGTCGGCAGCGGCGACACCGTGGCACGGCTGGGGGGCGACGAGTTCACCATCGTCATGGAGGACGTTGTCGATCCGGTCAGCGTCGCGGCGCTGGCACGTGCGGTGATCGCCTCGTTCGGAGCGCCGGTGCTGAACGATGTCCAGGGTGAGGTGGTGATCTCGCCCTCGATCGGCATTTCCCTCTATCCCGACCATGCCCAGGTGCCGGTCGACCTGTTGAAGTACGCCGACGTGGCGATGTACCGGGCCAAGGAGCGCGGGCGCAACACCTTCCAGTTCTACGACGAATCGATGGATGCCGAAATCCGCCGTCGCGCGACCATGACCGCGGCCCTGCGTCGCGCCCTGGACCGCAACGAGTTCCACCTCGAATTCCAGCCGCGCCAGGCTCTCTTCGGCGGGCACATCCCCGGAGTCGAGGCGCTGCTGCGCTGGACCAGCGAAGAGTTCGGCGCCGTTCCGCCCTCGGTCTTCATCCCGCTCGCCGAGGAATCCGGCCTGATCCTGACGCTCGGCGAATGGGTGATGGAAGAGGCCTGCCGCACGCTCCAGCAGTGGCGCGAGCACGGCGTGACCGAAACCGGCGTCGCGGTCAACGTCTCGGTCCTGCAACTGCTGCGCGGCGGCCTGACCGAAAGCGTGACGCGCGTGCTCGAACGCACCGGCCTGCCCGCCTCGCGCCTGGAACTGGAACTGACCGAAAGCATGGTCATGGCCAATGCCGAGCAGACCATCAACACCCTGCGCGAACTCAAGCGCCTCGGGGTGAACATCGCGATCGACGATTTCGGCACCGGCTATTCCTCGCTCATCTACCTCAAGCGTCTGCCGATCGATACCCTCAAGATCGACAAGGAGTTCGTCGGCGACCTGACTCACGACCCGGATGACGAGGCGATCGTCGCGACGATCATCTCGATGGCGCATTCGCTCGGTCTGAACGTCGTGGCCGAAGGCGTGGAGACGCCCGAGCAACTGCATTACCTGCGCGACCAGGGTTGCGACGAGATTCAGGGCTACCTGCTCTCGCGCCCGCTGCGGGCGCCGGACTGCCTCGCCTTCCTGCAGGCGCGGATCGACCAGCCCGACAATCTGACCACCGGTTGACCCGCCCGGAATCCCCGCCTATCGTGCCGCCATGTCCACCCCCGAGCTGCGCCAGCACCTGGATGACCTGACGACCAAGCTCGACGAGCTCGGTCAGGTGCTGGCACGCCTGCAGGAAGAAAACCGCAGCCTGCGCACCAGCCAGGAGCAACTGATCGGGGAACGGGCCGCGCTGCTGTCGAGGAACGAACAGGCCCGCACCCGGGTGGAGGCGATGATCCTGCGGTTGAAGTCGCTGGAACACAACGCATGAGCGATCCGGTCAATCTGCGCATCGCCGAACGCGACTACACCGTCGCGTGCGAGCCGCACGAACGCGGCGACCTGCTGGACGCGGCCAAACTGCTCGATGCGCGAATGCGCGAGATCCGCGCCGGCAACCGCAACGCCGGAGTCGACCGGATCGCGGTGTTGGCGGCTCTCAACCTCGCCCATGAATTGCTCCAGGCACGTCGCGGCACGAGCGACGAACAGCGCGAAATCGCCATCGGCCTGGGTGATCTCTCGCGCAAGCTCGATCGCCTGCTGGCCCGCAGCGGATCCTGAACGGCGGCGTGTTTCCCTCGGCCAAGTGGGGTACCATGGACCCCGCAACCTCTGCCGTGAGCGACAGCGTACGCTTACATTTGCCTTGACCCTAATGAACGACCCCGGGGACGCAAATCAAGGTCGGTGTGCAGGCCCGCCATGAGCGGTAAGCCCGAAGCCAAGCAAGCGTCCCCACCTGATCCTCGGGATCAAGGTCGTTTCGTACGCATCGCCATGGCGGAGGCTGCTCTTTCTGCCCTCTCCCGCGCACCCGTCTTCGCCGCGGCGAAGACTTGACGCGCGGCTCAGCCTCATCGATTCCCGAGACCTGCCGATGCGAGCCACCCTGCGCGAAACCCTGCGCGAGCGTCGTCTTGCTCTGCCCGCACGCACGCGCATGGCTGCCGCCGAGGCCCTGGCCGAACGTTTGCGCACCCTGCCGGAACTGGCTGGCGCCGGCTACGTCGCCGGCTATTGGGCGGTACGCGGGGAAATGTCCCTGCACGCGCTGCTCGCGCCTGCGCCTGGCTTTGTCTACTGCCTGCCCTGCATCACGCCGGAGCGCCTGCTGCACTTTGCCCCGTGGCGCTTCGGCGATGCGCTGGTGCAGAACCGCTACGGCATCCCCGAACCCGAGCTCTTGCCCGAATCGCAACTGACACCCGGCGACATGGACGTGGTGCTGGTGCCGCTGGTCGGCTTCGACCGGCGTGGCACGCGCCTGGGCGCGGGCGGCGGCTACTACGACCGCAGCTTCGCCTTCCTGCGCGGGCTGCCGCGCCCGGCCCGGCCCCTGCTGGTCGGCGTCGCCTACGACTTCCAGGAAGTCGACGCACTGCCCGCCGAAGCCTGGGACGTGCCGATGGACCTGATCGTCACCGATGCCCGCACCCTGCGCTGCGGGTAGAATCGCGGGTTTCCGTTGCGATCCTGCGCCATGGCCTTCTGGCTGATGAAATCCGAGCCCGGGGAATTCTCCATCGACGACCTTGCCCGGGTCGAACGCGAACCGTGGACGGGCGTGCGCAACTACCAGGCGCGCAACTACATGCGCGATGTGATGCAGCCCGGCGATGGCGTGTTCTTCTACCACTCCAATTGTGCCGAACCGGGCATCGTCGGCCTCGCGTGCGTGGCCAGTCCGGCGCGTCCGGACCCGACCCAGTTCGATCCGGCGAGCGACTACTTCGATGCCGCCTCCACTCCCGCGGCGCCACGCTGGCAACTCGTCGACATCGCCTTCGAGCGCAAGCTGGAACGCCCCATCAGCCTTGCCGAACTGCGTGCCCATGCCGCGCAACTCGGCGATTTCCCGCTGCTGGCGCGCGGCAACCGGCTTTCGATCCTGCCGGTCACCGCGTCGCAATGGCACACCATCCTTTCCCTCTCCTGACGGAATTCCCATGTCTTCCGATCGTGAAAACGGCAAGCGCCTGTCGGCCGAACGCGCCCTGAAATTCGTCGAACCCGGCGGCATCATCGGGGTCGGCACCGGCTCCACCGTGCGCTGGTTCATCGAGGCGCTGGGACGCGAGCGCGGCCTGATCGAGGGCGCGGTTTCCAGCTCGGAGCACAGCACGTCCCTGCTCAGACAACACGGCATCGACGTGCTCGATCTGAACGCCACCGGCCCACTTGCGCTCTACGTCGATGGTGCCGACGAGTGCGACCCGGGACGTCACCTGATCAAGGGCGGCGGCGCCGCGCTCACGCGCGAGAAGATCATCGCCGCGGCCAGCGAACGCTTCGTCTGCGTGATCGATGCGAGCAAGCGCGTCGATGTCCTCGGCCGCTTTCCGCTGCCGGTCGAGGTGATTCCGATGGCACGCAGCCACGTTGCCCGGCAACTGCTCGGGTTTGGCGGCCAGCCGGTCTGGCGCGACGGCGTGGTCACCGACAACGGCAACTGGATCCTCGACGTGCACGGCCTTGCGATCACCGATCCGGTGGCACTGGAAGCGCGCATCAACCAGATCGTCGGCGTGGTGAGCGTCGGCCTGTTCGCGGCCCGCCCGGCCGACGTGGTGATCGCCGACGGCGAGATCGTCGCCGGCCTGACCTGAGTCACATGATGCAGATCGGTTTCTCCCGTGCGCCCGGCGCCGTGCTGCGCTTCGCTTTCGAAGCCGGCACGATGGGCGCAGTGAATGTCGCCTGCCCGCGCCTTGCCGGACCGGACACGCCGGAATCCTGGTACGCCGAGGCCGGCGTGCTGCGGGCACTGTGCATCGAGGTTGTCGAACATGATCGCGACATCGAGGCCGCCGCCATGACCGCATATCGCGACCTGCTCGCGCAGGTGCGCGGCTCGACTCATCCCTACCTGATCCGGGTCTGGAACTACCTCGATGCGATCAACGCCGGCGAGGGCGACGGCGAGCGCTATCGGCGCTTCTGCCTCGGCCGCGCCGCAGCCGTGGATGCCGCCTTCAACGATCCGCCGCCGGCCGCCACCGGCATCGGCCATGCGCGCGACACCGGCATGCTGCAATTGATCGCGCTGTGCGCGACCGAACCCGCGATCGCGTTGGAAAATCCGCGCCAGATGCCGGCCTGGCGCTACCCGCGCGACTACGGCCCGGTGTCACCGGGCTTTTCGCGTGGCGCCCTGGTCGGTCACGGCAAGATGGCGCGACTTCTGGCTTCGGGCACCGCCAGCATCGTCGGGCACCGCTCGCTGCATGTCAGCGACCTGCGCGCCCAACTGCGCGAGGCTCTCGCCAATCTCGCCTCATTGCTCGACGCTGCTGCCGCACAGGGCACCGAACGCTTTTCCCTGGCTGCGCCGGAAGCATTGCGCGTCTACCTGCGCGAGCCCGCCGATCTTGCCGCCGCGCAGGAAGAAATGCGCCGGCTCGGCATTGACTGCGAACACATCGTCTACCTGCACGGCGACATCTGCCGGCGCGAACTTCTGGTCGAACTGGAAGGTGTGTTCGCGCCGCAATCATCGGCCTGAAGGGCGTCGTCCGGCCCATGCCGGGACGACACCGTGCAATCAGGGCTTCATCACGATCTTCTGGCGCAACTCGATGCCTGCCGGAGCCAGCTCCACTGCCATTTCGACGGCCTCCATCTGGCGTGCGTACACGTCTTCGAGCATGCGCGCGCTATCGATGACCTCGGTGCGTTCGGCTTCCGGCAGATCCGCGGCGACCTCCTTCATCGCGCGCGCGATTTCCGCCATCAGGGTGCCGCGATACCGCACGTAGAGCACCGGCCGGGCCTCGCCGCGGGTCTCCAGAAACTCCGGCAGACGTGCACCCTCGCCCTTGCCGATGGCGACCCCGAGCGCGGTCTTGCCGAGCGCGACGAAGGCCGGCTGGTCGGTGAACTCGGCCAGCGCATCGAGTGCGAGCGTCTGCGCGGGTGCGCCGGCTTCGAGTTTGAGGCTGGCCAATTGCGGCACGAAGTTGCGCGCGGTGGCGATGAGGCCGGCCGGATTGTCCGAGCCGATCACGAACCTGCCGGCAATGTCGGCGAGGCGCTTGCCGGGAACGTCGATCGCGATCCGGTCGAGCGACAGCAGCAGGCTGTTGGCCATCGGCCCGGCGGCGTACACCGCCGGGTTGTTGAGGCTCTCGCGCGTCGTGGCCGTGGCCTCGTTCAGGCCGAGCAGCGCCGGACAGGTCCACGGCGTTGCACGGGTCGCGGCACCGAGTTTGTTGGCCAGCGCCGGCAAGGCCGAAATCTTGAGCGCACTGCCGAACACCGCCAGTGCATCATCGTCGAGGCGCAGCCCGGGCATCGGCGCACGCAACTCGCGCAACTCGGCCGCGATCTCCGCCGAGGTCTCGATGCGCGCAAGCACATCCATTTCGCGCGCATCCATCCGGGTGTAGCCGACGATCAGGCGCGGCACGGCCTTGACCAGACGCGCCACGTCGGCCTCGCAGCCAGCCGGGAAGTTCGGCTTTTCAGTCTCGAAGGCCTTGAGGAAGGCGGACTCCAGCGCCGTCGCAGGGGCCTGGAATTGCGCCAGCAGCCGCGCCACATCGAGATAGCCGCTGCCGTAGGCGGTGAAACCCTCGGCGCGGTTGAGCGCCTGCAACGCGCCACTGTCGGCAAGCGCGTGCGCCGGGCGTTCGAGCCCGAGCAGGGTGCGCAGCGCGGCGGCATCGTCCGGTGGCGCGATCGTCAGGACGAGCTGTCCGTCGATGATCGCAACGACACCCTGGATCGGCACCTCCGGCACGATGAAGCGCCAGCCGCGCTCGACCCCATCCAGTTGCAGCGGCACGAGGGATTCGCCGGCAGCCTGTTGCAGGCGCTCGATCAGAGCCACAAACGCGGCCGAATCGGCCAGCGTGGTGCGCGAAACCGGCACCAGGCCGATGCCGTAGACCGCCGTGCGCGCCTGCGCCGGATCGAAGCCGATGCGCGCCATGAGCGCCGGGGCGGTGGGTGCCGCAGCCAGCTCCGCATCGATGGCCCGCAGCCAGGCAGTCGCACGCCGGGTGAACGCCTCGCCATCCGCCGCAGTCTCGGCAGCGTCGTCGGCATCGACGTCGGCATCGACGTCATCGCCTTCCGGCGTCGCGGTATCGGCCTGCACCGTGTCCAGCTGCGTCAGCACCTGCCCGATCTGGCGCCGCCATTGCGCGATCTGCGGATCCATCTGCGCGAGGTAGCGCGCCATCAAATCACCAGGCAGCGGCTCGATGTTGCCGAACACATAGGGTGTGTCGGCCGGCACGAAGGCAAGCGGGTCGTCACGCCCGATCGCACCGTCACCGCCATGCCCGAACCATCGCCACGCCAGCAATGCCGCCGCAATGACGGCGACCACGAGCAGAATCTTGCGCATCACGCTTCTCCGCACAGGACAACGCATAGTGTAGTGGTCGACACGGGTCCGGCGCAGTGCCCGGATGATGTGGGTCAGGCCTGCGCCGGGCGTGACGAGCGCAGCCAGTCGGGTGCGCGATAGGGCACGAGCAGCGGAGTCGGACGTGCGCCGGCGTCCCTCTCGGCCAGGGCAAACGGGCGAGTACGGGCGCCCCGCGTCACGCGCAGGTCACGCAGACCGCAGACGAAGGCGCGTGCCGCGGCTTTCGGCTGCGGCCCGAGATCATCGCGGAACATCTCGCCCGCACGTTGCGCCCAGTCGTGTGGCAGGCAGAGATCCATCAGACATCCTCCATCGTGCGTGCAGGCTTTGGCCACACCGCCAGCGCGATCAGGATGGCGGCGGCGGCATAGCCCAGTGGTTCACGCGTCAGACCGGTACGGCTCGTCGCCACGGCGTGTGTGGTCGCGACGGGCATGTCGGTTGGCATGGGCGCGGTGACTGATGCGCGCATGTCGATCTCTGCTTCGCGCACTTCGCCGGTACACATCGGCGCGGCCTCCGGCTCGCCTGCGACCGCAAGCTGTGCCGCGAACGCCAGCAGCATGGCGCCGGTTCCGGCCGCGACACCGGAATGAAACAGTCGCGGCTTGCGTGTCTCGCGTTGCATCGCATTCTCCCGTGCGGGCGACTGGCCCGCGTGCGACGCCATGTCAACGCACGCAGCGGCCCGTGACGCGGCGCATCCGGGTCACTGCCGCGATCGATTCGGGCAATTTGCGGGCAGCGCGTTGTCGCATCCGGCCGAGGCGCCTATGCTCGCGCTCGGTCCCCACGGAGTCCGTGTGCATGTCCCGCACCATCGCCATCGTCGAGGATGAACCGGCAATCCGCGCCAACTACATGGACGCACTGGGCCGCTACGGGTATCGCGTCCTGGCCTTTGCCAGCCGGCCCGAGGCGCAACAGGCCTTCGCCCTGCAACTGCCCGACCTCGTCATCATCGATGTCGGTCTGGGCGACGAGCCGGAGGGCGGTTTCGATCTGTGCCGCGAGTTGCGCGCGCGCTCGGCCACCCTGCCGATCCTGTTCCTGACTGCACGCGACTCGGATTTCGACGTGATCTCGGGCTTGCGTCTGGGCGCCGACGACTACCTGACCAAGGACATCTCCCTGCCCCAGCTCACCGCGCGGGTGCAGGCGCTGTTTCGCCGCACCGACGCGCTGCGCTCGCCCCAGGCTCGCGAGACCGTGCTCGCGGTGCGCGGCCTCAAACTCGAACTGGAGCGCATGCGCGTCACCTGGAACGGCGAGGAAGTACCGCTCACCGTCACCGAATTCTGGATGGTGCACGCCCTCGCGCATCGTCCCGGCCACGTCAAGTCGCGCGAGCAGTTGATGCGCGAGGCCCAGGTCGTGGTCGATGATGCGACCGTGACCTCGCACATCAAGCGCATGCGCAGGAAGTTCATCGCACTCGACCCCGCCTTCGACGAGATCGACACCGTGCACGGCGCCGGCTATCGCTGGCGGCCGTGAACGGAAAAGCTCTCAGGACTTCGGGAACTGGCCGTTCAGCCACTTGGCCAGCATGCGCTTCTCGTAGCGCAATGGATCGGTCGCAAGGGTTCCGCCGGCGCTGAGGAAGGCCGGATCGCGCAACGTCGCATCACCCTCGCCGAGGGTCGCACCCGCGGCATCGGCAAGCTTCCATGTCAGCTCGATGCGTGGCTCGTAGAGGTCCTTCACCACGCGCACGTTCTGCATGTCCGGACCGCGCCCCGGCTCGTAGTCACCGGCCAGATCGACATCGCGCAGGGTGATCTCAAGGGTCTGGCCGGGCGCGAGCACGCGCTCGGCGCGCTTGCCGAGCCAACTGGCCAGTCGGCCGATGGCCTGTTCGGTGTCGCGGCGCTCCAGCCCGCGCAGGCGCTTGACCTCGCGCATCGAATCAAAATCACCGAGTTCAACCGTCACCGGCGAAGTCGTCGTCGCGACGTTCGCGGCCGTGCTGTCCTGCGCCCGTGTCGGCAGTGGCGTCGTCAGCGCGACGCCCAGCACGAGTGCGATGAAAACCGGGAAGGACGTGATCGTGTTCATGCCTGCTCTCCTTGGCAGTGGAAAACCGATGTGGCAACGTCTCAAGCACGCGTCGCCACGCAGCGCAGCGCCATTCCGCAGCGCCACGCCCGTAGATTCTCCACAGTCTGGTTGACCAGACGCTGACGCGCCTCGCGGCTGGCCCAGGCGTTGTGCGGGGTGATGATGAGGTGGGGAATTCCGTGCGCCAGCAAGCGATGCCCGGCGCGCGGCGGTTCGACGTCGAGCCCGTCCATCGCCGCTGCGCCCAATTGCCCGCTGAACAGGGCCGCGATCAGCGCATCCGCATCGACCAGGCCGGCACGGGCGGTGTTGACGAGAAATGCGCCGGTTTGCATCGCCGCCAGTGTCGGGGCATCGATCAGGTTCGCCGTGTCCGGGGTCAACGGGCAATGCAGACTGAACACATCCGCCCACGGCAGGATTTCGGCCCAGGGCAACGTGTCCGGCCCTGGTGCACGACCCGGCAGTTGAGCAAAGCGCACCTGCATGCCGAAGGCGCGGGCGAGCCGTGCCACGGCCGAGCCGATGGCGCCACGCCCGACGATTGCGATGCGACGGCCCTGCAATTCGAGGATCGGATGCTGCATCAGGCAGAAGCTGTCGGCGCGCTGCCACTCGCCTCGTGCGAGGGCATGCTGGTAATCGAGCATGCGCGTGTGCAGGGCAAGAATCAGCATCAGGGTGTGCTGAGCGACCGCAGCGGTGCCGTAGTCGCGGCAGTTGCGCACCTCGATGCCGTGCACGGCCGCCGCCGCGAGATCAATGTTGTTGACACCGGTCGCCGTCACCAGCACGAGTTCGAGCACCCTCGCCGATCGCAGCCGTGTTGCATCGAGCGGGGTCTTGTTGCAGATCGCCACCGTGGCACCCGCCAGGCGTCCCGCGACCGCATCGGGGGCGCTGTGAGGATGGCAACGCAGGCTGTCGCAGGCGGCATCCAGTCCGGCCAGATCGATGTCATCACCGAGCGATGCGGCGTCGAGGAAGACCGCGTGTGCAACGCGCACGATCAGATCTCCAGCATCGGCGGCAACGGGCAATGCAGCACCGCGCACAAGGTACGCAGCAATTCCGCCTCCGCCACCGAAATCCGCCCGTCGGCCTCGATCGCCGTCACCAGCGCCTCGACCAGCATCGCCTTGCCCATTGGCTCCAGCTCGTCGAGCAGTGGCAAGGCCTGCTCCAGCGCCCGGACGAAATCCGCCGGCGGCTGGTAGCGCGTCACCTCTCCCGGAAACAGATGGGTGAAGCCGGCATTGAAGGCACGTCGTGCCACCTCGGCATCGGCGTGACCTTGCTGTGCCAATACCGCCAGCACGGTGGCCGCCTGCTCGCGCAAGCTGACGAGCTTGCGTCGACCACTGGGAGCAAAGCGCGAGGGGTCGAGCGCTTCGACGGTCTGGCGGCGCAGCAGTCGCCCGAGGCAGTATTCGAACAAGGACACCCGGCCATCGCAGGCGATCAACTTCTCGCAACACTGCAGGAAGCGCGCCAGCTCCGGTCGCGGGCGCCGCCGCAGCACCGGAAACGCGAGCGCCGCCAGCGGCAGGCGCAACATCGGATGCAGCGTCTCGATTTCCTGCGCAATCTGTGCGACCTGATTGACGATGGTCTGGCCGAAGCTCGTCGCGATCTCCTGCAACTGGCGCGCACGCAGGCCCGGCTCACGATCCAGCAGCAAGGCGAGGACGAGGGCGATCGCGCAATCCTGGCGTCGCGCCAGCGCCCGCAAATCCTCGCTGAGGACCAGGCCGATGCTGCCGGCGCAGACGATGTCGTCATCCGCGGGCGAACCGACCTGAGCAGCAACCGAACTGGCGGAGACCGGCACGGCCTCCTGTGCCGCGCGCAGCACCTGTGTGCCGCCGAGGCGGCTGCCGTCGGCGGCAAAACCCAGCGCCAGATCCTCTTCCAGCGCCACCGGAGGTTGCAGCGCCCAACGCGCCTTCACCGCATCGAAAGCCCCGGGATCAAAACCCGGCTCGATCGCCTTGATCCGATCGAGGATCGGCGGATGGGTGGCGAACCACGAGGAGAAACCGAGGCCGTCGCCGAACAACATGTGGCTGACTTCCTCGGTCGCCGCACCGTGCAGGCGCGAGCCATCGGACAGCCCGGCGATCTTCTTCAGCGCACCGGCAAGGCCCTGCGTCTGGCGGGTGAACTGAACCGCGGAGGCATCGGCGAGGGTCTCGCGTGAACGCGAGATGCCGGCCTTGATCAGGCGTCCGAAGAACAGGCCGACATAGCCGACCAGGGTCAACACCAGCGCCGCCACGAGCACCGCGACGACGCCGCGCGAACCGCGTCCGCCGCGTGCATGCACGAGGATCTTGCGCCCGATGATGCCCAGCACGAGGATGCCGAACAGCACGCCCATCAGGTGGATGTTGAGGCGCATGTCACCATTGAGGATGTGGCTGAACTCGTGCGCGATGACGGCCTGGAGCTCATCGCGGTTGAGTCGATCGAGCGCGCCGCGAGTCACGCTGATGACCGCATCGTTGGCCGAGTAGCCGGCTGCGAAGGCGTTGATCCCGGGCTCCTCGTCCATGACGTAGATCTGCGGCACCGCCACGCCCGAGGCGATGGCGATTTCCTCGACCACGTTGCGCAGCCGGCGCAGGGACGGATCGGTCGTGTCCTCGGCGACAAGCGAGGCACCCATCGACTGCGCCACCTGCGCGCCGCCGCCGCGCAACTGCGCGATCCGGAACAGGCTCGAACATCCAATCACCGCGAGCATCAGCAGCGTGGTCCAGACAATGAGGCTGCGCTGTGTGCCGACGATCCTTTCCGCATCAGCTTCGATCGCGCCGAACAGCGGCGGCTGCCCCAGCGCCAGCCACACCGCCACATCGACCGCCACGACGATGCCGATGACCGCGAGCACGAACAGGATCAGGAGGCGGCGCGAGGCCCTGCGGGCATCATGCTGGCGCTGGAAGAAGTTCATGGCGACTCCTGTCAGGCAGGCCGCGCGGCATCAGCCGCGCGGCGTCGGCATCACTTGAACGAAACCCTGGGTGCCTCGCGCTTGTGCGCATCGTCCGCGGTGATTTCAAGGAAGGCGGCCGGCTGGAAGTTGAACATCCCGGCGATGATGCTGCTGGGAAACATCTCGCGCGTGTTGTTGTAGCCCATCACCTGGTCGTTGTAGGCCTGACGGGCAAATGCGACCTTGTTTTCGGTCGAGGTGAGTTCCTCGCTCAGTTGCGCCATGTTCTGGTTGGCCTTGAGATCGGGATAGGACTCGCTCACCATCATCAGCCGACCCAGCGCCGCACCCAGGCCACTCTCGGCTCCACCCAGCTTCGCCATCGCCGCCGGATCACCCGGATTGGCCTTGGCCGCACCCAAGCCGGCCATCGCGGCGGTGCGCGCCTGGGTCACCGCTTCGAGGGTCTCGCGCTCGTGTGTCATGTAGGTCCTGGCAACCTCGACCAGGTTCGGGATCAGGTCGTAACGCCGGTTGAGCTGGACGTCGATCTGGGCAAAGGCATTGCGGTAGGCGTTGCGAGCCTGGATCAGGCCGTTGTACAGACCGATGACAAACAGCACGAGGGCGGCAGCAGCACCGAAGATGACGAGGAAAAACATGAGGATTGCGGACATGGCGGAGTCTCCTGCTGGGACGGCGCCCTGCCTTCCGGCATTCCGGGCGGCGGGACGATCTGCGCTAAACTGCCACGGTTTGCGATTCGAACATAGCCCGGCAGTGAAGCGTTCCCATTCCAGACTCCCGCGCATGCCGGTTGTGACCCTGCTGGCCGCCTTCCTGACGTTCTCCGCATCGGTACCGGCGGCAACACCCACGGCCACTCCGGCCTCCACCACGACGGCAGCCGCGATCCGCCCGGCCGCTCCCTCCGAGCGCGAGCAGAAGGCACTCGCCGAGCGCATCGAACGCCTGGCCGAGCGCATCCTGCGCGAAGCCGGGGGCAGCGGCATGGCGATCGCCATGGTCCAGGGCGACAGCGTCCTGCTCGAACGCGGCCTGGGCGTCACCGACACGCGCAGCAACGAAAAGGTCGGAACCGATACCGTCTTCCGCCTCGCCTCGCTCTCGAAGGCCTTCGCCGGCACCCTCGCGGCGCTGCTGGTCGAAGACGGCGTGCTGCGCTGGGATGCGCGCATCGTCGACTACCTGCCGGCGTTCAAGTTGCGCGACATCCAGGCGGCGCAGAACCTCGGCCTGCAGGACATCCTCAGCCATCGTGTCGGCCTGCCACACAACGCCTTCGATCGCCTGCTCGAACAGGACGAGCCCTATCCCCTGCTGGTGGCGCGACTCGATGAACTCGATCCTGCCTGCGACGCCGGCGATTGCTATGCCTACCAGAACATCGCCTTCAGCCTGATCGGCGACCTGGTGTTTGCCACTACCGGGCACTTCTATTCGCAGCAGGTCGAAAGCCGCATCTTCCAGCCCCTGGGCATGTACACCGCAACCTACGGACGCGAGGCGCTCGAAGCCAATGCCAGTTGGGCACGTCCACACGTGCGCGCCGGTGGCCGCTGGACCTCGGTGCAGCCGAAGGAAAACTACTACCGCATTCCGCCAGCGGCCGGGGTCAACGCCAGCATCCACGACATGTCGCTGTGGTTGCGGGCGCAACTCGGGCACGCACCCGAAGTGCTCGATGCCAACCTGCTGGCGACCACGCACACGCCCCTGGTCAGTTCGCCCGACCAATTGCACGGCTCGGGTTGGCGGCGTGAGCGTCTGCGCGATGCACACTACGCGATTGGCTGGCGCATCTACGACTATGCCGGCAACACCCTCGTCTTCCACGCCGGTGCGGTGCAGGGCTATCGCGCGATGATCGGCCTGTTGCCGGAACGGGATTTCGGCATCGTGGTGCTGTGGAACTCGGAAAGTGTCGTTCCCGCCGGCCTGCTCGCGACCGCACTCGATCAATACCTCAAGTTGCCCACGCGCGACTGGCTGCAACTCGACCTGCCGGTGCGCCGCGGCTGGCTGCGCTGAGCGCGATCCTGCTTTCTTCCCGGCCCCTCGTTGCCGCTCAGGCAAGCGCCAGCGCACGCACCGCAAGTCGCCAAGCCGGCTCGCGCGTGGTTGAAACAAAAACGCCCTTCCCGCTGGGCTTCGGGAAGGGCGTTGCTTGCAGACGCATCGCAGCCGGAGCTGCGTGGTTGTTCTCTTTCTTCAGGACAAGGCCGGCGCGACCGGAGCCGGCGGAAGGGGCTTGTCGGCCGCCTTCTTCGCAGCAGGCTTCTTGGCCGGTGCCTTCTTCGCAGGCGCCTTCTTTGCAGGAGCCTTCTTCGCGGCGGCCTTCTTGGCCGGAGCCTTCTTTGCAGGTGCCTTCTTCACTGCGGCCTTCTTGGCCGGAGCCTTCTTTGCAGGCGCCTTCTTCACTGCGGCCTTCTTGGCCGGGGCCTTCTTTGCAGGCGCCTTCTTCACTGCGGCCTTCTTGGCCGGAGCCTTCTTTGCAGGCGCCTTCTTCGCAGCGGCCTTCTTGGCCGGAGCCTTCTTCGCCGGAGCCTTCTTCGCGGCGGCCTTCTTTGCTGCAGGTTTGCTCGTTGCCATCTTTCGGGTACTCCTCGTCATTGGATTTGCATCATCAAACGCCCAGTGCCTCGCACGGCCTGCGCCGCACATGAAAACGCCCACGCCGTTGTCGGCGCGGGCGCAGTGTAGTCATCGTCCCAGGCATCCGATCGTGCCGCTGCATCGAGGAGGGAAGCGAAGCCTCGGGTCGCCGATTGCGATGTTCCGAATGATGTTGCCTGCCGCTTCCGTCTTGATGCAATGACAATCACCCGATGCGCCTGAACCTCATGAGTTGCGCGCACGCTAAACATGCATCACGAGACTGTCAACACCATGCGCGCATTTTTCTTGCACGGCGTTTTCGAAGTGCTGTCACCAGCGCGCCATGAAGCGTCGAAAGTGCTGCATGCGCCTGCATTTCCGTGCCACGCTCGCGCCTGATCCGATGTCCATCGCCACATCGGCATGCATCACTGCAGGCCTTGCCGCACTTGGACCATGCATGCATTTGCGACATCAGATGTCGATACCAGGCACAACCGGAAAGCGCTGCTTCCCATGTGGCGCCATCACGCGGGGCAAAATCATCCGAGCGCATCGGCGTGAATACTCGACGCCCCACGCTTTCGCATCGCACAAGCCGATTTGCGCGAACTTGCGCAACGCGTGTGCGCGAAGTTTCCGTGATGCAAATGCAATCGGCCGCCCGAAGGCGGCCGATCGAAGCATCATCGCGACTCGCGCGCTCAGTGTTCGTCGCCCTCGGCATGGGCTGCGTATTCGTCCGGGCCGAGGAGCTCGTCGAGCTGATTCACGTCATCGACCTTGAGCACATACAGCCAGCCTTCGCCCCAGGCATCGGCGTTGATCGTCTCGGGCGCATCGGCAAGTGCTTCGTTCACGGCCACGACCGTGCCGGCCACCGGTGCATAGATGTCCGAGGCGGCCTTCACCGATTCGAGCACGGCGCTGGCAGCGCCCTGCTCGAAGTGATCGCCGACCTGCGGCAGTTCGACATAGACCAGATCACCCAACTGGTCCTGGGCGTGATCGGAAATGCCGACGGTCACGCGACCGCCGTCTTCGAGGCGCGCCCACTCGTGCGAGCGCATGAACTTCAGGTCACCGGGAATTTCACTCATGTCGGACTCCGGGTTGATGAGACCGCCGTCTGGCGGGATGGGGACGTGCAGATTGTAGGCGGGAAGGGTGCGCCGCGGATGCCCGGCTCATCACTCCACCGGCTTGCCGTCACGCACGAAGGGGAACTTCACGATGTGGGCCGGCACGACGCGACCACGGATGTCCACGCCGATTTCGCTGATCTCGCCTGCCGGGATGCGGGCAAAGGCAATGGTCTTGTTCAAGGTCGGGGCAAAGGTGCCCGAGGTGATTTCGCCATCACCCCGATCCGTCACCACACGCTGGCCATGGCGCAGGATGCCCTTGTCATCCAGCATCAGGCCCACCATGCGGCGCGGCACACCATTGGCCTTTTGTGCTTCCAGCGCGGCGCGGCCGATGAAATCACGGCCTTCGTCGAAGCTCACTGTCCAGGCCAGGGCCGCTTCCAATGGCGAGACCTCCTCGTCCATGTCCTGACCATAAAGATTCATCCCGGCCTCAAGGCGCAGCGTATCGCGCGCACCCAAGCCGCAAGGCTTCACCCCGGCTTCGGCCAGGCGATTCCAGAACGCGACGGCCTGGTCGGATGGCAACACGATCTCGAAACCATCCTCGCCGGTATAACCCGTACGTGCCACAAACAAACTCTCTCCCCGGACACCGGCGGCATCGATGGCGCTGAACTTGCCCAAGGCTTCAACAGCGGCACGATCGGAATCGGCAATCAGCGGCAGAGTGACTTCACGCGCCTTCGGGCCCTGCACCGCGATCAGGCTCAACTCGGGACGCTCGACAACCTTTATCCCGAATGCGGCTGCCTGCTGCTCGATCCAGGGCAGGTCCTTGTCGCGCGTGGCGGCATTGGTCACCATGCGATAAAAGTCGTCGGCCAGCCAATAGGTAATGAGGTCATCGATCACCCCACCCCGCGCATTCAACATGCAGGAATAGATCGCCCGTCCCTTGGCCTTGAGCTTGTCCACGTTGTTGGCCAACAGGTGATGCAGGAAAGCCCGTGCCTTGTCGCCATGCAGATCGATCACGGTCATGTGCGACACATCGAACATGCCCACCGCCTGGCGCACGGCATGATGCTCCTCGACTTGTGAACCATAATGGATGGGCATGTCCCAACCGCCAAAATCCACCATGCGGGCACCGGCGGCGCGGTGGGTTTCGTTGAGGACGGTCTTCTGGCTCATGGCAGTCTCGCGGTTGTGACGGGGTCGATCGGAGCCGCCATTATTGCAGGGACGGGGCCCGGAACGATCGTGCCCCACCGTTCGCCATCGATCCCGCGATCGTTGCTGCCGCCACCTCGCCGTTCGTGGGTGGGCTTGCCCGCGAACCGGGACGAAACCGCCATCGCCGTCCGTGGCCGCTGGCGCGAGCGCCGCCATTGGGCGCATCCGCTGCGATGATGGCATCCACTGCACCGCATGGATCGACTCAAGCGCCAAGGGCGCGGGGCCGACACCGCATCGTCACGGATTGCTCACATTGCTTCCGGAACCCTTGCCGCGCGGCGGGCTGCAAACGATGCGATCAGACAGCCGTTTCAAGCTGCTGGTTGTAGGCCTTGCGCGCGGCAAGAAACACGTCGAAGGGAAACTTGATCGAGGCCCCTTCGAGCGCGGCAGCAAGCATTTCGAGGTGACCCTCGAAACCGGCGCAAGCCTTTGCCGCATCCTCGTTGCCGGGAATGCCGACGCCGAGCACGAGGCGGGTGCCACCATCGATGCCGCTCAGCTCCCAGCGCAACGGACGCTGCGGCTCGTTGCCATGGCTCCAGGAATAGGCCAGCAGGCGCTGTGGCTCGAACGCCAGCACCTGGCTGTCGATCACGGTGCCACTGTCGGCGAAATCGATCTTGACGCTGCCGCCCGGGCGCGGCTCGATCCGGCCGGGGGCAAGCCACTGCGCCATTTCGCCCGGCTCGGTCAGGAACGTCCAGACGGTCTCGGGCGGATGTGGGAAGTGACGTTCGAGGCGGCCCTCGAAGCCATTGGCTGCGCGCCGGATGGCACCGGTCTGGAACGACGGCTCGCTCATGGCGTGATCTCCGGATGAATGGCGGCACAGGAGTGTAGATGCACCTGCGCCCGCCGCATCCGACCTGGATCAAGTGACGGGCCGATCATGGCCGCGGACGCGTCAGGGATCGAGAAAACCCTGCTTCAGCGCCTTCAGCAGGGGATCGCGCTGGCCGACGGGATTGGCGGGGAGATACCCCTGGCTGATGGTCCAGATGATCGCCGCGCCAAGGTTCTTGCTGCGTGCATGGGCGCTCTTGCTGGCAATCGAGTTGGGCTGCTCCCAGGTGACGTAGGTACAGGCCTTCGGCCCGACGGGAGCGTTCGACCACAGATAGGTCTGGGTGGGATCCGACAGCATTTCCGCGGTCATGCCCGGCTGGTAGCTGGCGAGGATGTTGCGATAGCTCATCGCGCCATCACTGGCGACAAGATCGCCCTGCACCAGCGCCACGCCGGGTTGCTTCGGGCCGTTGTAGCAATTGCCGAAAAAACCGAAGCCCATGCCGAGCTTCGCCGCCGGCACGCCGGCATCGAGGTAGTACTGGAGGCTGGACGACACCGAACTTGGGGTTGCGGCCGCATGACCAGTCAAGGGCGAGGTGAACCAACTGTTCCAGCCCTCATAATCGGCCGCCATGTCGTAGCTCATCACGTTGATGCGATCGAGCGTCGGTGCGATCGCCTGGAGGAAGGCGGCCTCGCCAACCGGACGCGGATTCCATTGCAGGTTGGTATTGATCCACTCCACCGGCACCGTCAGCACCAGTCCGGGCCGGGCCGCGCGCAGGGCTTGCGCCAGGGCCAGCAGGTTGGCGTGGTCCTGGGTCTGGATCGGCTCCCAATCAAGGTCGATTCCGTCAAAGCCGAACTGATCGACCGTGGCCAGAAGGTGGGTCACGAAACTCGCCCGGTTCGCCGCACTGGCAGCACCACGCCAGCCGCCAATCTCGCCCGCACCCCCCACCATCAGCACGGCCTTGCGTGAAGCGGCGTGCGCAGCATCGACGGCCTGTTGCGCCCAGATCGGGCCATTCACCGCATCGATGTCGAAATGCGTGGTCAGGCTGCCGTTGGCATTGGGAATCACCCGTCCCACCATCAGGTGGGTGATGCCGGAAAAGTCGATCTGTGCCGGGGTCTGCAGGCCGCGCTCGTAACCGACGTAATAGCCCATCACCCAGCGCGTGCTGTTGACGGGCGGCACGGCACTCTCGAAGCCGTCGCCGAACAGACTCCCGCCCGGACCGGGCGGTGGCGCATCGCCCGCGATGAAGTTCCAGATCGCGGTGGCAGCACTTTGCGTGGCCGCGGTTCCGCCGCCCCAGATCGCATGGCCCAGGCCATCGATCGCGCACCAGTTCACCCGCTGCGTGCAACCGGTGTAGGCAATGCAGGGCGAGGGCGGAAACGCCGTGCTGTTGGCCGTGCAGGACTGGGTTGCGCGGTAGTTGCCGAGGATATTGAGCCCGTCCTGATAGGACACTCCGCCACTCTGGTCGTTCTTGCCCCACAACAGGATCGCCGGCGGCAGGGCGCAATCGACCCCGCCGTTGCCGGTGTAGCCAAAATCCCCGTCAACCGGATACAGGGTTCCCGAATGGATGCCAAGACCACGAATCACGTTGCGTCCGAGTCGGCAACCCAAGGCGTTGGCCATCGTCGCCCCACCGCTGAAGCCGACCAGGTAAACCCGGCTGGTATCGATGTTGTGGCTGGCATGGAGGGCGGTGATGAGCTGCTGCACGAAGTGCCCCTCGTGCGTGCGCCCGGAAGACGTCCAGTACTCGAAGGTGTTGCCGTCCTTTGCTTGCAGATAGGCGAATACGGCCTGCTTGCCGTCATTGGTCGCCGCCACTTCCAGAGGCAGCGCGGCACGCATGCCACTGGAAGTTCCGCCATCGGGATGCAGCGAAATCACCAGCGCCAGGGGCGTGGCCGGCATCGTCGTCGGCCGCGCCAGCAGGTAGGTCCGGTTGACCCCATCCACCATCAGGGTGTTGCTGGAGGTGGTGTATTGCGCCAGCACCAGGCCGGGCATCGACAGCATTGCAAGCAGCAGGAACAACGAACGCAGCAACATGATGGCGATCTCCGGAAAGCCGACTCTTGCGGTTCGATACGCAAGATCATGCGCCTTTCCGACAGGTTTTGCCGGATTGCCCCAGGCGCGACTTCGCCACCCGGACCGCCGATCAGGGGACCTGCCGTTTGGCAGGCTTGCGGACCCGGCGTTTTCGGCTACCTTCGCGATATCCCCGAAGCACGAGGCCGCCCGCCATGTTCGCACGCACTCTCGCCCTCTTCCTGATTGGCGGATTGGGCGCCATGCCGACGCCAAATCCCGCCGGGGAACTCCCGGCACGCGACCCATCGCAAGCACTCGATGCCGACTACGGCGCAAAGATCGCCCAGTACACCACCGCCCCCGCGTTCAACACCGTGCTGACCGACTATCTGCCGGCCTCGGCCACGGTGCCGACGCCTGCGGCCGTGCTCGGCGATATCGCCGGCGCGCCGGATTTTTTGCCCTACAGCGCCGATGTGCACCGCTACTTCCGCCTGTTGGCCGAAGCCTCCCCGCGAGTGCGGGTATTGACGGTCGGGCAGTCCGAGGAAGGCCGCGAGATGATCGCGGTGGCGATTGCCGATGAAAACCTTCTGGCCGAGCTCGACGCCAACCAGGCGCGTCTGGCACACCTGGCCGATCCGCGCACGCTCGGGCTCGACGATGCCAGGGCCGAGGCGCTGATCGCGCAGACCACGCCGGTCTACTACATCACCGGCACCATGCATTCGACCGAAACCGGCGCACCCACCTCGCTGATGGAACTGGCCTATCGCCTCGTGGTGGACGAGGCGCCCTACATCCAGCGCATCCGCAGCAAGGTCGTCACTCTCATCACGCCAATCGTGGAAGTGGATGGGCGCGAACGCATGGTCGATCTCTACCGCTGGCACAAGGCCAACCCCGACCAGCAGTACCCGAAGCTGATCTACTGGGGCCACTACGTCGCGCACGACAACAACCGCGATGCCATGGCGCTCACCTTGAACCTCAGCCGCCAGGTGCTCGACACCTTCGTCGGCTGGCACGCCCAGGTGTTGCACGACCTGCACGAATCGGTGCCTTTCCTCTACGACAATACCGTCGGTGCCGGCCCCTACAACGCCTGGATCGACCCGATCCTGGTCAACGAGTGGCAGCAAATGGGCTGGCACAACATCGAGCAGATGACCAAGCTCGGACTGCCCGGCGTCTTCACCCACGGCGAGTTCGACACCTGGAGTCCGGGCTACATGATGTTCATGGCGCCGATGCACAACGGCATCAGCCGCCTGTATGAAACCTTCGGCAATGCCGGTGCCGACACGGTGGAACGCACGCTCAACCCGAGCCAGTACCAGCGCACCTGGTACCGCCCCAACCCGCCGCTGCCGAAAGTGCGCTGGTCCCAGCGCAACAACAACAACTACACCCAGACGGGTTTGCTCACTGCGCTCGACTACTTCGCTGCCAACCGCGAGAGCTTCCTGCGCAACTTCTGGCTCAAGGCCAAGCGTTCGATCGAAAAGCCGACGACCTCCGGTCCGTCCGCGTATGTGTTTTCCGCCGCCGACACCCACATCGGCGCGCAGGCCGAACTGCTGCGCGTATTGCAGGCCCAGCACGTCGAAATCCACCGTGCCGAGCGCGCCTTCCGCGTGAACGTGCCGCAGCCGTGGGTGAAGAAGCCCGTCGGCGAGGATCCGCACCAGCACGAACCCGAACAGCCGCACCAGGCCCCACGCGAGTTCCCCGCCGGCAGCTGGATCGTGCGCCTCGACCAGCCCTATTCACGCATCGTCGACACCCTGCTCGATCGCCAGTTCTGGGCGCCGGACGATCCGCAAAAACGTCCCTACGACGACACCGGCTGGTCGCTTGGCGACAGCTTCGGCGTGGATGTCGCGCGCGTCAGTGACCGGGCCGTGCTCGACGTACCCATGCAGCGCATCGCCGGGATCGAAACCCCGTTCACCCCCGCCGCGCTGGGCGTCACCGGCAAGATGCCGCGCATCGCGATCCTGCACACCTGGCTGTCGACCCAGACCGAGGGCTGGTGGCGCATGGCCTTCGACAGGCTCGGCATCGGCTACCGCTACATCAGTACCCAGGATGTGGCGCGCGATGATCGGCTGCGCAGCACGTTCGACGTGATCCTGTTCCCGCCGGTCGGCTTCGGCGATCCACGCCAGATCGTCGAGGGCCTGCCGATGTACGGCAATCCGCTCCCTTGGAAGAAAACCGCGCTCACGCCCAATCTCGGCCGCATCGACGCCACCGACGACATGCGCCCGGGCCTGGGCACACGCGGGGTGGAGAACCTGCGCCGCTTCGTCGCTGAAGGCGGATTGCTGATCGCATCGGAAGACACCGCCGTATTCGCGGTCGAGCATGGCTTTGCACCCGGCGTGACGATCACGCCAAAGAAGGAGTTGCGCGTGGTCGGCAGCCTGCTCGGGGCTCGGCGCGTGGCCGAGGACAACCCGATCGCACGCGGCTACGACGCACCGTTCGCGCTCTACAGCGCTAACGGCCTGTCCTTCCAGGTCAGCAATCTCGTCTACGGTGACGCCAGCCTGCCGAATGCACGCGACTACAAGCGCCCGACCGGGCGTGGTGGCCTGCACGACGAGGACGTGCCCGAAGGGCGCGCCTTCGAGGCCCCGCCGCCGCTGCCCTTCGCCAAGCCCTGGGAAGCCCTGGCGCTCAATCCCGAACAGGAACGCAACAATCCCAACGTCATTCCCGAAGCCATGCGCCCGAAGGTCATCGTGCGCTGGGCCGACGAGGAGCACCTGCTGGTATCGGGCCTGCTCGACCACGGCCGCGAAATGGCCGGTCGCGCCGCCGTCGTCGATGCACGTCTGGGCCAGGGACACGTGCTGCTGTTTGCCACCAATCCGATCTGGCGCGGCACCACGATCGGCAGTTATGCGCTCGTGCTCAATGCCATCGTCCATCACGATCAACTTTGATCGAGGACGGTGTCGGATCCGGCCCTGCGGGCCTTGATCCGACCTGCAGGAACTCCCGCCCCTCGTAGGTCGGCTCAAGCGCCGCAGGCGTGGAGCCGACAGCGCCGTACCGGCATTGCGAAAAACGAGCCTTCGCAGCGTCGGATCCGGCCCTGCGGGCCTTGATCCGACCTACAGGAACCCTCGCTTCTCGT
>WBZR01000499.1_pt1 | contig 62588 bp, 79 predicted proteins | sample 5204231 | NCBI WGS metagenome assembly WBZR01 (sample SAMN12412403, study PRJNA552823) | activated sludge metagenome | isolation source: activated sludge from anammox sidestream of wastewater treatment plant... | place: USA: Virginia | collected 2017-08 | reverse complement strand
CTGAATTTCTACCTCTTTCCCAAGCCCAGTGCCCCACGTCTCGCCTCCGTTTCTCCAAAAACCACCCAAACCGCGCATCGCCCCAACCCGCGCCCGCCACTGGTGCGCGCCCGCGAAAACTGGACGGCGCGCCCGGAAAACTGGACGGATTTCGAGCGCGCGGAAAGGGCCGGCCCGCTGGGCCAGCCTTTTTGCGTCCACCTTCGATGTCGCCTCGAACGGGCCTCGCGGCCGCGTCGAGGCCCGCTCTATGACACGGCCTCGGGGCCGTATATCTGGCCGACCGGGCCGAGCCCATCCAGCACAAAATCAACGCTTTGCACCGCCGGCTCATAGAGCCCGGCTCGCTTGCTGAACACCTTGCACCGATAGACGCCGTCTTCGCCAGCGATCCTCACCTGGCCAACACGCCCAGCGTAGGGAACGTCGGGCACGATGATTTCGCCGCCCCCGCTGAGGGCAGTCAGTTCTACGCCGAAGCTGTCGGCGATCGCCTCGCCGACGAGCTCGTCGTATTCCCACTTGATGTCAGCCTCACCGCCAACCAACGGCGTCACACGCAACGTGTGCACCGGGGACGGTATCAGCGACGGCGATCCGGCCCCATCCGTCTTGAAGGCAATGCGGACCGGCTCTGAATAGCCGGACCGATTGAACGCCATCACCATCAGGTGATGCTGCGTGTCCGGGGCCAAGACGAGCAGGTCGAGGAACTCGTTCCATTGAATCTCGGCCGCCGTCAACCTGGCGATCGGCGCATCAGTCGATATCTGTGGCGGCGCAACAGCACGCAGCCACACGACGTAGCCGCCGAACCGCTTCCAATTGAGCACTGCATCAGGCAACGTCAGGGATCTCCAGTCGTACCTCGACCCATTTCAGATAGAGCTTCTGTGAAACGCCGCTGCGAGCAGCGTCGGGCAGGAGCGTGAGCTGAATGTCGAGGTCATCACCATACTGAATGTTGTCTCGCGTTACTCCGGCCGGGATCACGATCTCACCAAAGGCAAGCTCGGACGCTGACGCGGGGAATGCCAGCAACTGCCCGTTGACGGTTGTGCCCCATGAGTTGGTCGCAGCATCGTCGCCCATGCGTCGGGAGTCACAGCGTGTCGTGAACTGAAAGGGCCCGTTGGTGTAGCCGGTGTGCATCCACCAGGCGATGACCAGGTCGGCCGTCGAGACCAGTTCATCGAAGATTCGGCCGCAGCGAATCAGGACCGACTGTGGCTCCGTATCGTCGAGACTCATCTCCATCAGCTGGGGCGAGTTGACGGGCTGCTCAATCGCCGGCAAGGGCGAGCCGCCCCAGGGTACCAGGAGCTCGGCGGGAATCGTCTTCTGCAGGAGCAATGCGGGCACAGGTTCCTCCTAGTCGAAGTCCAGGGCCTGGGACGTGATCTTGCCGGCGACCGCTGTGACAAATTGCAGTGTCGAATCGCCAGATAGCGTCACGTCGATCGTGAGCTTGCCCGTCGAGTCGGTGAAGTGAACGTACTTCTTGTTCGCGGTAATCTGCTGCCACAGGGTGCCATCCACCAGGGCGATCGTCGGCGTAAGAATTGTGACGGCTGCTGAGTCCACCGAACTCGAAAGCACCCACGACACCATGCCGGCACGAGCAAGGTTGTTACCCTGCGCGTCCTTCATCTGCACCGTCACGCGGATGACATCCGATGCCTCTGCGCCCGCGCTGACTGAAAATCCCGCGATTTCATCGACGACGGCGTCGGCCAGCTTGGCCGCGGTGACGGCGCTGCTCGCGATCGTCAACGCGCCGGAGAAGGCAAGCGTGGCGTCGCCGCTCACATCGACTGCGGCGGGCGTTCCACCAATGCCGCCGACGAAAATCTTGCCACTGGCCAGCCCGGTCCATGTCGGCTCGCCGCTCCCGCCGCTCACGAGGAGTTGGCCAGACGTTCCAACCGACGTGGCCGCGATCGTGTTCGCGTCAGACTGGTAGGTAACAGCGCCCGCGCTGCCGGCGGTGACGCTGACACCATCGACCGCGTCGGCGTTGAGGTTCGCGACCTTCGTCGTCGATGCAATCGACATTGGAGCCGTACCCGTCGCAAGCGAGCTCGTAAACTGACTGGACGCAGATAGCGTTGTGAACGCTCCGCTGCCTGGCGTCGTGCCACCGATCGAAGTGGCGTCGATCGTGCCGCCGTTGATGTCGATGGTGGTGACGATGCCGGCATTGCTTACCGTGATACCCGACAGGCTCACGCTGCCGCCGGTGACGGTAAGACCGTTGTTTGCGGTCAGCGCGGTGAAGGTGCCAGACGCCGGCGTGGTCGCGCCGAGCGGCGCGCTGTTGATCGAGCCGCCGCTCACCGTGGCACCGGACAGGTCGATCGTCCCGGATGGCACGCGCAGTCCGCCAGACAGTTGCAGGCGACCAGCTCCGTCATTCGTGAGCGTCACCGGCGTCGCGGAGCCTGCGTCGATCTTGAAGGTGGTGGCGGTTGTGCCGGTGAGATTCATCACGTCGGCGATCGCGGCCGAGGCGCTGAGGGTGACGACGATGATCGCTGTAAGTTGTCGCGTGATTCGGTTCATTATGAATGCTCCATGATGACGGTTGCAGCGCCCTGTGACGGAGATCCACCGATCGCCAGGGTGGCGATGACCTCGGTCTCGGCGGCGTACAGGTGGAACGGCTGTGCGATGTACTTCTCGACGACGGTGAGGTTGACAAAGCCGGTCGCGACCAGCCGATCATCGTCGCCGGCGTCACCGTACTTGACGGTCGGCGTCACCCCGTCAAAGGGCGTCTCCACCACCGTTGTGATCCGGTGAATGCGGCCGCCCGCGCGCACCTTGCCGAGGCTGATGGTTCCGACGTCTTGATAGGTGAACGGCGTCTCGACGGTGAACACCTGGCCGGCACTCGAAGAAGCGCCGTGTCGATCGGTCATGCGCGTAATGTGATTGGGACGCCAGGGACCGGTCGCCGGCGCGGCGATTGCCGCAAGGATGATTGCGTGCGTCGTGGCCGGCAGCACTGCCCCGACTTCGATCGTCACGGTCTTGTCGGGTAGAAGGTTCGCCCAGATGTATCGCGTCGCGCCCGCAACCAGTCCGCCGATGCCGGTGCCGCCGGCATAGCTGTAGGTGAGTCCCCGGTGATCCTTCGTGAACGACGGCACCGAGAATTCCAGGTCGCCGTCCGTGTCCGCTTTGTAAACGTAGCCTTTGAACGTCGAGGACCATCGCCGAGATAGAAACTCAAGCATATTTAGGAAGTGCTGGCGATGATTGTTCGGCCCAGACGCCGTCGCCGGAGGAATCAATAGGCCGGCGAGCTCAGGCCTAGGCGTGTTGCTGAAGAACGTGAGCTCGTCGAACGATCCGCCATCCTGAAAGTACTGTTCGCTGAATAGTTGCTCAGCCATATGATCCTCACGCCGCCGCCGCAAACTCCGGAGACGGATCAAAAGTTGCCTGCAGAAAACCCGACGCCTCGACGACCGACAGACCGCTCGGCGGGCGCGGCGGGGCCTCCACGCGAAAGGCGAGCAGCGATCCGAACTCTGATCGTCGATTGCCCAGCGCATCAACGAGCAGCATCATGAACCGATAGTCGCCGTCGCGCAGCGGAAACGGAAACTTCCACGTCATGTAGTCGGTGCCGATGCCGAATGGCCCCGCGCAGAAAGGCCCGTGACAAAAGCCAAGCTCAAAATTCGAGCCGGCTCCGAAGAACGGAAACTCGTCACCGGGAAAGGCGCCGCCGAGCCAATGATGGTGACCGCCTCGCCACATCTGAATCGGACCGGCCAGTGGGTTCACGTAGTCGATCAAGCCGTCGCCGCCGCCAACGCCATCACCGTTCGGGGCGCGCGTCCCGTTCCACAGAATCACCACTCCCGCATCGGGCTCCACATCGTGCGAGCGCAGCAGCCGCAAGGTCGGTGTGCGATTGGTCACCAGAAAATCGGGGATGAGCGTCATGACGCGGCATCCTCCTGCGCGGCGAAGCGCCCGCCCGGACAAGCGAACGCGGGATTCTTCAGGTCAGCGGCGATCGATCGACCTATCAATCCGCAAGACCAGCCGTCGCCGGCGTGCTCACATCGCGGTTGGTCCGCGCCGTGCCCCAGGCACGCGCGAACTCGCAGCGTCAACACGCTCGCCGGCGAAGTACTCGCCGCGCGGGCGGGAGACCTGCCACCACAGCCCTTGCCCTGATTCACCGTCGCTTCGTTCCATCGCCGCGATTGAGCCGGGTCGGGATGCGGGCACGTCGCAGTCGGATCGGCAAGCATTCCCTTGAGGCGGCATGTGAGCGGCTGACCGTGGTCATCGGTCACGTGCTCGCAGGTGAGATACTCGCCATCCCCGACGAAGTCAGAGCATTCACACGCCATGCAGACGCGGTCGCGAGTCAGGATGTCGATCGCCTGCGTCGTCAATTCAGGGTCCTTGCGTGATGATGATGTTGTTGTCGGTCGGAGGCTGAGAGTACGGGTAGGCGCTGCGCCGTTGAACCTTCAGTGAGCTGCTGGGCCAGTTGACGTTCAGCACGCCTTCGCTCGGGCAGAATGGGGTCGCGGAGAGACTTCCGCGGAACACCTCCTGCTGAGCAATTAGGTCGTTCCTGAAGAGCGAGAACTGGCTGACGTATGCCGGCGATGGAATCGTATAGAAGCACCCACAGGTTGGATTGAAGTTGCACCCAGCAATCATACGGCTATTGAGCAGTGGGAATCCCACCTCCGATTGATAAATCGGACCGGTGCCATAGATGGGAAGCGCGATCCCCAGACTGAAGTCGTACCGACGAAAGCTCGGGTTGGCGTTGTCCTGGAATCTCACCTCAAGAACGATCATGTCAGCGCCATACTCGCAGATGGAATCGAGACACGCGCTCTGCGCATCACAGGTCGGCGATTCGATGGCCTTGCCGCAGTCCTCACCGGACTGATTGAACAATCCGAAGAGGCAACCCGGCAGACCTGGTCCTGATAACGGGCCGATGTAGGGCAGCACATAGTTGCCCGGCGGCGGCGTCCACAAGAGATTGCGCTGGACCTCGACAAACGGATTGCCGCCCCCCGATACCGAGCACGGGCCGTTCGGCGTACAGTCTTCCCAGTTCACGAGATGCACCGTGAAGTTGTCCCACGCCAGGTCGCCGAGCAGGCAGCCGCAGCCGGTTCGGCGCGTAGCGCGTCCGCCGGTTCTCTCTGCTTTCCCGTTCTGCTTTCCCGACGCGTAAACTGCCATCAGCTGCACACCACGTATTCCGGCTCTTCGTAGCCGTTGAACTCAAAGAATCCGCCACTGAGCGGCGGGGCCTTCTGGAACAGGAAAACCTTCCTGTTGGCGTAATTGCGATGCCGCACGGTGATCTGAGTGTCATGAGCGATGCGCTCAAACGGCTGGGCCAAGCCCAGCATTCCCATGCCCACGCCCAACGGCTCAGTCTCGTCGGTGTAGTGGTCGGGGTGCCCCTCGACCTGGTGAGAGATCGGCCACACCTGTTTCCAGGGGTAGCGGTCATTGCCGTCGGGGTCTCCCAGTTGCACGTAGAAGCCGAAGACCTCACCGGCGATCGGTCGGTAGAGGGCCTTGGCGGGTTCGTCGCCCTGAGACAAAAGCCGCGTGTTCACGCAGAGCACGCGCGCGCCGACGAAGACGAGCGGCATGGTTGCGTCCGTCTCGATGAGGTAGAGCTGCGTGTCGTCCTTGTCGACTACAAACGCGCTGTGCTCGCCAAACTCCTCGTAAGCCATCGCGGGGCCCGCTGGGTCACCGGGATTCTCGGGAGGATACGGCAGGGAATTCCACGGCACGATGTTAAGTCTCCGGCCCGCCGCGCCGACCTCGGCAATCTCTGTGATCTTTAGAAAGATCAGCGGAGAGTCCAGGTTGAGCCCAGGGCTGTGCGCACTGCCGCCCTGCAACTCGCTGATCTGACTTCGCAGGCCGCTCACTTCAAGCTGCAGATCATTCAGGTCCTTGCGGAGCTTTCGCGTGCTCTTAAAGGCGAGGTCGAAGTTGGTTACGATCCGGCGGATGAGACTCATGCCGAGCCTCCTTCCACCAGCGAGGCAGTGTCTCGAGACAGTTGCACGCGGGCCGAGCCTCCGCGTTCGAACTCGACTCGAACGCCCTTCACCGGGGCCTCGATGCGTTCGTGACCGGTCGGCCCGTGTTGGGCCGAGCGGATACTCACCCGTCGCGACATCGCCCACAGGGCGGCCGGCAGTGGCCCCACGATCGGCACTTCTCCGCGAACCAGCGGCTCGCTGATCGCCGCGTGGGCAAAGCGGGCATAGGCCTCGCGGTTGACGCCAGGGGGAATGGCGATGTGCCGCACGGTCCGACCTCGCTTGGGTGCCATCGTGACGACACGACCCGCATAACCCTGTGCCGGGAAGCGAACGGAAGGGATGTTGATCTGCGCACTACCCACACCGGATGACGACCAAGCAAGATGGACCCTTGCCCCTTTAGCCCGGCCAGGCTCATTCACGTTGTAACGGCCGAATCCAATGGCGGGGTTGGCAAGTGCCGGTTCCTTGAGCAGGACCGTCGAGTTCTCAAAGTCGATCGATTGCACTTCCACCCGTTTCCACACGCCGTTGGCAAGGTCGCCGTCTCGATTGATGAGGATCTCCGCAATCATCCTCCCACCGGGCGCTGGAGACGGATCGGCCGCCGCGAATGACCATCGACGATAGACCTCGGCGCGGGGGCCGGGCGTGACGGTAATCTCGGGTTCCTCTCCCGTGCGAATCACCGCAGACGCATCGCCAATGACCCATTCGTTCTCCGGGTAAATGACGGTGCCAAAAATGGAAGTACGCGGCGTCCGGTCCCACGCCGGCACCATTTCGATTCGCTGGTAAGACGTGACATCCGCCGTGCCCGTCGTCTGGCCGGCCAGCGTCTGCACCGCGCCGGCCCGACCCTCGATCGATTGGAGGATGTCGAGTTTTTCGAGAAGAGTGCTGTCAACCACCAGGTCATAGACCGGCGCGCCGTAAAGCGCGACGAAGGTGTACATCGGGGGGCTCTGCGAGCAGTCCAGAAAGACGCCGACGCCGCCGGCCGCGGCCGCCGCGATCTGCCGCAGTGCCGCGTCGAGTGAGGCTGTCTCCAGCGAAACCGGGAAGCATTCAATCTCCGCCGCGCCGCCGACAAAGGCGAAGTCCGTGGCGATCCCCACCTCTTCAAGCTTGGCAACCACCTCGGGTGCCGAGAGGTATTGATTTAGAACCGACTCCAAGGGTCCTGGCGAGAGCGTGAAGGACGGCTTGCCGAACTGTGAGTATGGGATCAGCCGGCCTGCCCATTCAGACAGATCGACCGCCGTGTACTCAACGTATCTTTCATTGTCGGCCGCGACGTAGGGCCTCGCCGGATCGAACAGCCCGAGGAACCGCCGCACGCCGTCGACCACAAGCTCCACCTGTGCGTCGGTTGAGAAGGGCGGACTGCGCCAGTCAATGATGAACCGCACGACCAACTCTGCCGGTCCGTCATACGAAAGCTCATAGCGCACGAGCGTACACGGCAGCAGCGCTGATCCAAGCGGCACGAGCGAACCGTCGATGCGAAGTTGATACGTCGGCATCGCTATGGAAACTCCGGCGGCAATGAACCCCAGAACGTAAGCCGCCAGCCCGGCGTGAAGCGTCCGCCGAATCCCTCGGGCACTTCGACCTGCGGCGCGTCGGCGAGGATGCAGTCGTTCCATCGCACCTTGCTCACGCCGTCGACCTTGACGAGCATCGCGCCCGACAATCCCACAAGCATCTGAATCTGCATGGCCCGCTTGGCGAGGGCGATTTCGTCGGACTTGACCATGTAAACCGAGACGGTCAGTGCGTGGAGCAGGTTGCGACTCTCGCTGCTGATCTGAGCGTTGTCGGAAAAGAGCGAAGTCAAGACCGCTGGCGGCGTGGCCGGAGCCGTCGCCGGTAGGATCATGACGCCACCGTCGCCGAGGGTTTCGTTTCGGAATGTGAGAATCCTTGCCATTCATTGCATCACGCCGCATTCGCGGCGGTTGATATCACTTATTCCCAGCGATCTTCTGCATCTCGTTTTCAGCGCCGGCCATAATATCCATGAACCGTCCGATCTGTCCCATCGCCAGGGCGACGGTCGCCTCGCTCCTCGCGACGGAGTCGCGCATGAACTTGGCGGCCTCGGCAAGTTGTTCCTCCGCCTGTCGCCGCCGATCCTGATCTCCATATTCAAAGCTGGCTCGCGCGGCACCGAGGCGCTCGCGATTGATCTCACGTCGCGCGTCGGAGGCAAGGATGCGAGCTCGAATCCCGCTAAGCTCATCGTTGATGGGGCCTGCGGCGGCGTCCTGCCTTTGCCGAAGCATCCGCTCGAAAATCTCCCGGCGATCGCGCGGACTGATGAAGTTGCCCTCTCCGCGAAGCCGCGCCACCTCGACCGCAGTGTCCCGTAGCGCCTGCTGCCGCGTGAATGCGCCCCCGCCTTGAATGTTGCGCAGTTGGCTCTCAAGCACGCCGGCTCGCCGAAGGGCGGACATCCTGGCATGCATGGTCAAGCGATAAGGCGACGGAATGACGGTCGACGTGTCTCGAGGGTCGGTCGGCACCTGCGCTGGGAACTCCTCGCGGAAGCGATCGTAGGCATCTTTGGCCCGGCTCTTGCCGCCGAAGATTCCGCCACTCAGAATTTTTTCACCACTCTGCCGAAGTCCCCCAAAGAATCCGCTCGCGCCACCGCTCGTAGGTCCGAATGCTGAGAGCTGCGCCGCAACCGCCGCCGCCAGCAGGGGATTGCTGGGGAGTGGCGCTAGCGCAACAGGTCCGGGGCCGACGTTGTTCTGCCCGGTGATATAGTCGAGGGCTCTGCCGATGCCCCTCCAGAATCCGTTCCATGCCGTGGCCATGCCCTTGGCTGCAGCCCTAAGCAAGGTGGGCTGATCTGCGGGAACAACATCCGCTTCCGCATCGCCGAACACACTCGGCAGCTTGTCCTTCAGCCAGACGCGAAAATCGACAAACACGTCCTTCAGAAATCCGGCACCTTCCAGCATCGCGCTCTTCAAGTCGCCGATGAAAGGACCGAAGACATCCTTCATCGCCTGGGGAAGGTAGGTGAGCGTGTCAACGACCTCGGTGAACGCCGTCTTTGCGATGGCCGGGAATCGGTCCAGCGCTTCTCCCGCCTTTTGCTTGAAGCCCTCCCATAGATCGCCGACCTGCCCCTTGAGATTGTTGAAGCCGGCGATGAGCAGACCGCCGATCGTCCCGATGCCCTTGAGCAGGCCCCCGAAGATACCGCGCCCCAGCGCTTCTCCGGCATCCAACAGCCCACCCTTAATGATGCCGAAGATGCCACCGCTCTGGCCCTTGCCGAAGATGAGCTCGCTGAGCGAGCCGCCGCCCTGCAGGTGGTTGGTGATACCCTCGACCGTGTCGCGCACGCCGCGCAGGGATTCCTTGACCTTGTCGCTCTTCGCGGCCGCCAGCAGTAGCCGATCGACGCCGTCGCTCAGTTGGTTCCTGATCCGTGCGGTAATGAAGATCGTCTCGCGGCCTGAAATGTTGATCTTGCCCATCTGGGCGTTCATCTCGGAGATCGCCTGACGCACCGTCTCTGCCTTCTGCGCGGCGGGGCCAAGCGACTCGAAGGCCCCGCTTCCATGGATGGCGTCGTAGGACCGCTTCACCCCGTCAAGGCCATCGACCAGGATGCCGAAGTCATCTAAGAAGAGTGTGCTGCCCCGTACAAGGCCTGTGATCACCGTGTCGAGCGACTGCCTGGCGTCCTTGCCCGTGGCAACAGACTTTTTGCCGATAAACTCAATCGCCGTTGCCAACTGACTGAATGACATCCCCGACGCCAGCGCACGATTCCCTAGTGCCATCGCATCGCCGAATCCAAGCATCCCGCTGGAAGCCCGCTGCAATTCCTTGGCCAGGTGCCCCGCCCCGGCTGCGCTCTTTCCTGTGAGCGAGCTAAAGGCTTTCTGTCGAACCTCAAGCTCGCCGCCGCGATCGAGAATTCCGTTAAGTCCGCGCGCCGCCAGCCGCAGCGCCGGGGCCAGACCAAGGTTGACATCGCGGAGAAGGCCGAGCCCGCTGCGGGCGATGCGAATCGGAATCGTGACCGGCTTGGCGGCCGAGCGCAGAAACGAGGTGATGCCGGAGAGAGATGACGCCAGTCCTCTCGCCGTGTCATTCTCGGCGCTGATCCGAAGTCCGAATCCCAGTTGTCCGCCTAACGCACTCATCCCTAAACTTTCATTGCCTCCCGATCCTGAATCACCCAGCGGTCTCGTTCCCTGATCCGTCGATTGAGTTCGGCGTAAGCCGTCGCCGGCAACTCAGCCACCCACTCTGGCGGCAGGTCCGCCCACTGTGCTACGTTTCGGAGTTCGATGAGCCGCCGGACGCAATCGTGGGCGTATCGGCGGCCGGCGGCGCGGTAGGGTCCGTCTTCGTATCCTTTGAAGATTTGAAGACCTTTGCCATCCGGTCGACGATGCCGTCAGGGATGTCCATGAAGGCGAGGATGCCCGAAAGTACTGCAAGGTGCATTTCAGCCGGCAACGCGCCGAGGAACTTCCCGAGAAGGTTCGTTTCGTTGCCGGCATCATCCTTGACGATCATCTGAATCGGGTTGCCTCCGGTATCGCAGACGCCGGACCATGTCTCAATGATCCGCTCGATCGCGTGATTGATTTGCGCAACCGGATTCTCCAACGCGACCATCGCGTCCAGGACCGCTGCTCGGTCACCGCCTGTGAACCGTTTCAGGTGCAGCTGAAACTTGTTGTCGCCCTCACCGAAAGTCAGGGGCGGCGGCGGTGAGATTATGTCGATCTTCATGTTCTTCCCTTCTTGCTTTCTGCGATTCCGCTGTTTGCTTTATTAGAGTGAAAGTGCCGAAGCGCCGATCCCAGCGCCGAACGCCACGCCTACGGCGGCGCTCCCGCTTCCACGGAATGGCCGGATGATCATTTCCTGCTCGATGACACCCTCGCCACCCGACAACTCATGCGTCTCAGCTTGGCTCTTTGCCACGGTCAGCGTCACGTCTTCAGTGGCCGTTCCCGACGCGAGGACAAAGGATGCCGCAAACTCTGTCCCGTTGCGGACGATGGCTCGCCATGCGGTTGTCGCCATGCGAGCCCGCACGCGGAACTCGTGCATGGTGTCGCCGTCCTCGATGTAAAGGATGCTGCGATCCGGCCCATGCGGGCCAATGTAGAGATTGTTCGTGATCGTCCACGCCCAGGAGAGGATCTCCAATTCACTCACGGCATTGATCGTGAAGCTGCTGGCGGCCAGCTTGAGCCGCCGCGCAATGGCCTGCGTGCCGGCCGTGGCGGACGAATCAATGAGCTTCATCGCCGCGAATTCCATCGTGCCGTTCAGAAGCGCCGAGGCATCGGGATTGTCGCTGCGGCTGAACTCCAGTGACGTTGTTCGCAGGACGCTACCCAGCGCCGCTTGCGCGCCGATGCCGGCACAGTTCTCGGCGAAGGAGAATGCGTTGAGCGCGTTGGACACTCGGGCGATCGACATCTGAATGATGTCGCGGATCGTGTTGATGTTGACATCGGGCGTCAGCCGGACGGCCGGCGTCATTCCCAATGGGACCTCTTCGGTCACGTCGGGAAACGTTGACGAGCTTTTGATCTGGCCAAGGTGGTTACGATGACCGATCTTCAGGCCGTCACCGAGGAACGGCAGATGCAGCGGAAGCGAGGCCGCCACCGTGCCGCGCGTCGCTTCCTTTCCGACGCGAACAACATTGAGCATATTGACTGGCATGTTTGCCTCCGTGCAAAAGTCCGGCACTTCGAGCCGGCATCGATCCCTGTTCGACTATCACTCGACGGCTACGAATTCTCCGTGCCGCAGCAGTTCCTCAGCCTGTTCGGCGCTCACCTGAAACGTCTCGCCGACTTTGACGTACCGCCCGATGATCGCGTTCGCGCCATCCGGCGGCAGAATCTTCTTGACCATGATGATTGCCTCCGTCGCCGGCGCCTCAGTGGCCGCCGCAACTTCCGGCTGATCCTTGTTCCTGTCCTTCTTGCTCATGGGTTCACCCATTCCTTGAGTTTCCGACGTTCCACGCGGCCAATGACGACGACGTCACAGACCCCCGTCCATTTTTCGGTGTCCGCGCCAAGTGGATCACGATCCTCCTTGGCCTCGACGACGCCGATTGAATCGATAATGAGCGGCTCCGGCACAACCAGCGGCGATCCCGTCTCGGGATAAAGACCCTCCCACAGGAAGGCCATCGCAATGATGACCAGCCATTCGAGGTACTCAGGCGGCGCGGCATCCGTCGTCGAGTCGGAGTACATTTCGATCATGAACCGCCGCTCGAAATCGACCGCGCCGCTCGAAGCATTGAACGCCCATCGCCCGCCTTCAGGGGCCATCTGCAATCGACGCGAACCCGTCTCGGCATCTGAGAGATCGCCGCGAATATCCAGCGGCCGGTCCCAAATCTGAATGTTGTGAGCGCCGCCGACCGCGTCGACGAGCGGCTGAAACGTGGTCAGCGACTCACCGATCATCAGTCGCAGCGAGGTCAGCGGGTTCTCATTGGCCATGCGTCACCGTCATCAAGCCGCCCGTAGCGCGCGGATGTAGTCGCGCCGGAGCTCGCCATAGAGAAATTCCCGCCCAGATGGTCCGAAGATCAGATAAGGTCGCCCTCGAATTGTCGCACGCTTGATGAGGGCGAACATCACTTCGCCCGCCTTGCGAACACGCCGCTGCTTTCCATTCTTGCCCGTGCGAAACTCGTCCTCGACGCGCACCAGCGCGGGACCGGTCCATGAGCGGGAGCCGATGCGAATCTTCGCATTGGGCATGAACATCATGGAGTCGGCGTCGAGATCGCGCGGCCAAACGCCGCTGCGCCGCAGATGTGCCAGCGCCGGGATGGCCAGGTAGGGATGTCCCTTTGGTTTGATCGTTCCACCAAAATGCTGGATCGCTGCATAAGGAAGATTCGATCCGACGATGACGCTCATGGAATCGAGCAGCATCGTGAGACTCTTGCCGAGCTTTCCGGTCTGCGGCCCCCACTCCCTGATCCGTGTGCGCAGCAGCCGCCGCGCTTCTCGAATCAGAAAGAGCGCCGTGCGTCCCAGTGCCCGCCGAGGCGAAGCCCCGACCCGGCGCATCGCCGCGAAGACGCGGAGCAACTTCGCAAGGTCGCGAGGGTTGGGCGTTAGATGGAGTCGCACACCAGCCATTCATTCCTAAAATCCCTGCATGCCTTCTTCGGTGAGGATTGATTGGTGGCCAAACACGGCCGACGTTGGTCCCGAGGTTGAAGGTCCGGGCAACACGGTAGCGCCGGGAAGATCGGCTTTGCCATCCGCAATGGCCTGTAGCCTTTCGAGTGCACGACGATAGTTCTCGGCGTGGCTCTTGCGGACCTCGGGCTTTGCCGGATGAGTGACGAACGCACGATAGGCGGCAATGTCAATCGTGAGCGTCTTGAGCGAGCGTGCCAGAATGGCGTCACTCGGCGTCACGGACGGCAGCGAATACCGCCGACCCAGCCAGTCGCGGACCTCGCCCTCGGCCTCATCGACCAGCCCCTGCCCAACAACGTCGTCGGCGTAGGTGGAGGTCAGCCGGTCGGTCAGCTGGTTGTAGAGACCAGGTGGACTCGACTGGATTCCCAGGCGTTCCTTCAAGTCATCGAGTAACGCAAAGACGCTCACAGACTCTCCTAGCTAGGCCGTCAAGGTCCGTACCGGCAGCATCAGCTGCAGCGCGACCGTGAACGTCTTGCCGGCGTTCGCGACACCGCTGTTGCTGGCGGCGATATTGATCTCGCCGCATGGCCGATTTCCGACGTTGGTCAACGTGATGGCGGCGGGCGTAATGTCTCCTGCCACGTCGGCCGCTGAAGCGATGTTACCCGGCAGCGGGAGGCCCACGAGTTGCCCGAATTTTCCGGTCACGTCGATGTTAAACGGAAGTGCCGGGGCATCTCCGCCGGTACCCAGCTTCACGGCCCACATCGAGGGTTGCCCCGAGACATAAGGGATGCGAGCCTGAGCTTCGCCGTTCGCGTCAAACCGCAGCTTGACTTCGAGCAGCTCGAACCCGATTTCACCGGGGTCAATCGCTCGAATATTCTGCTCAACGATTTCACCCAGGCCGCCGACGATCTCGAACTTTCCACGAATCATGTCGCTCCCTCTTTAGCCCGCTGGCCGCGTCTCTCTACTGACTAGCGAGGCTTCTTGCCGGCGATGGCCTGAGCTTCGCCGGCGTCTGTCGGCCTCGCGGCCCGACAGATCAGGGCCTTCTCGGCCTCGAGTACTTCTCCAACGGTCGGGCTCTTCTTGCGGATGGCGGGACTATCGAACTGCTTGGACAGCGTCTCGTCATCCACGATCGTCGGCTCCGCGCCGAACTTGATTCCGCAACGCCAGAAGTCATTGCCGGACCGACTCGTCACTTCAAGTGCCATATGCATGTCTCCATCTATCATGGTCGCCGCCAATCACGCGGCGCATTTATCAAAACGGGAGCCGGGCGGGGGACCGTCCCCCGCCCGGTTCACGAATCAGTTGAAGGTTGTGAGGACGGCCTTCTGCCACAAGCCGTAACCGACGTTGTAGCGGGCGTCCGCCATGTACTTGACCTCTTTGTCCTCCTTGTCATCCTTGATCTCATGCTCGACGGACTGGCGGTCCTGCATGATGAAGGGCCGCATCGGGTCATCGACCTTGGCGACCATAAACTTCGTCGTCCACGTCAGTCGCGGATTGACCATGAGCTTGGCCTTGCCGGCGAGGATGTTTGTGGAGTTGTTCAGAAGTGCCGCCGCGTTAGCACCAAGCACCCGCGACGCCACTCTGATGAAGCGGACCGGGACGACACAGAGGATGCCCGACAAGTCCTCGAAGGACTGGAACAGGTTCCACGGCTCACCCTGGTCATCCTTGAAGCCGGCCAGCGCCTCAATCGCCTGCCAGAATGCGGCCTCGAACTCCGCCTCGGTCGGCGCAGTCGGTGCCGCGGCGTCGTAGGTGAGGTCGTTCGACTGAGCGCCGCTCTCTCCCTCGACGTGATCGGTGTCGAAGAAGAACTGCCCGTCATAGCAAAGAGCGGCCTCGGCTGCCATGATCAGGTCGATCAGAATCTTGTCGGGATGCATGGCGAACCGCCGCGCCATCTCCTGTACACGAAGATTCAGTTGGCCCGTCTGATCGTCCGCGAACTCGTTGCGGTCGATATGGAGGGTCTCCTCCCAGTGGAGGTTGGTCAGCGTCATGCCGAAGTCGCGCAGCGCCTGCGTGCGGCGCTTGCCCTTCCACTCGGTCGGCATCGGCAGCTGGCCAAGCCACTTGTACGATTCGTCCTTGCCGGTGCTCTTGACGTAAGAGCAGATCATCTTCCATAACGTCACCGCCTCCATGAAGGCGGGACGAAACGCGCCGTTGAGCCCTCTCAGGGTCACCCCGGTGTTAATTGTTACTGCCATGTTTCAAGTCTCCGTTTAGCTTTCAGCCGTCAGCCAGTCATTCATTGAAGCGTGTCAGCCGCTGACTGCGAAAGGCTGACCGCTGATCGCCTTATTGTTAGCTTGCCACCGCGAACGGAAGCAGTTTGACCCACACCTGGGTCGCCGAGACGTACCGCGTGATCCGTCCGAGCAGCACGTTGTTGGTGGACGTCTTCGTGATCGTCTGATCGTCAGACGCATAGACCACGACGCCGACATCGGTCTGGGCGAAGCCCGATCCGGTCAGCAGGTACTCGCCCTCGGTATAGACCTCGACAGTCTTCGCACCGGCTGCGCCGGCCGAGTTGTCCACTTCTTCGCGGGCGATCCCGGCCCGCACGTCCGGCGTCGCGCTGGCCGTCGCCCCACGGGCCAGGCCACTGGCGACCGCGATGCCAACGATTGCATTCCGATAGACGCGGACGGCGGCGGCCATCGAAAACTCGATCACGCCGCCCTCGCCCCTACTCTTCACGACTGTGTTAGCGGTAAGTGCCGCCATGTCATTCTCCTTGTGTCACTTGGCGGGGTTGTCTGGCCCCGCCATGTTTTCGACGCTTCGTTGTCACAGACGATGCCGACCGTGCGGCACCGCAACTTACTTCCGTATCAGACCGACAGAGACTTTGCTTCGTCTTCCGTGAGCTTCGCTTCGTTCGACTCACGCAGCGCTTCGTCGACGTACTCACGGACGCTGCATGGAATCTTGTCAGCGTTGTCGGCAAACTCCGACTTGGCACTGGCGATGACAGCCGCCCGTCCGCCCGTCGCACTGGCGACATGGCGCGTACCGGCTTTGACGGCCGGGCCATCCTTAGGTGCCTTGCTCGGCAGCCGATCAATGCAGGCCGCCCACGCCTTGCCGTCTCGCGCGAGCGATTTGAAATAGGGACCGTGCTCTGCGTGACTGAGATCGGCCTCGGTCAGTTTGCCCGCCGACAGGGCCTTGGCGATCCGCTCCTCAGCATCACGATCAGTGAGCCGATCCTCTGCTGACTGAGCTCGCTCCTCAGCCCTCTTGACGCGATCGGTGAGGACGGAGAGCTCCGCCTGTGCGGGAGCCGTCGACTTCGCCGCCTCGGCCGCATCGGTCTTAGCCTTGGCGATGGCCGCGACAAACGCGTCGGCCCTACCGTCCTTGGCAATGCCGAGTTCCTTGGCAAGCGCCTCTTTGATCGCGTCGAGTTCATCCAGACGCAACTTGATCGAAGCGACAATTGCCGCCGGCTCACTCGGGGCGCTGTTGCCGAGCAGGGCCTTGAACTGATCCACCAACTTCTGAAGTTCCATCACAATCTCCTCGGGCGTCGCCGTCTCCGGTAGGTTCAGGCGGTAGCGCCACTCATAAATGCGGTCCATGCCGTCCATACGAGAATCCTCACTAACGATTGCCGGGATGCGCCGCAGTGCGGGTGTGTTGGTGAGGGCCACCGACACGACTTCGATCAGCCGCGAGTCATCCTTCCGTGTATAAAAAACCGGCGACAGATACCGGTACTCCTTTTTGCCGATGTGTTTGGCCGCCGCTTCCGTCCATTCGACGTTGGCGTAGATGCCCTCGTTTGGTACAACCTCCAAGGACTTGATCCACCCCGCGGCGATGGCCTTACCATCCGGCGAGGCGAATTTCCCGCCCATCGATTGATGCTCGTAGTCAAACGGCAAATCAACGCCGCGATCGACAAATGCCTTGAGTGTCGTTGCGGCTGCCGTCTCGTCGACGATGAACGTCTTGTCGCGGTCCCAGAATTCAACATCGCCCCACGGGAAGATGAGCACTCGCTCGGGAGCATCTACTGGGATGGCGACACGGCAAACATAAGCGCCGGCACGGTGCAATACAGTCGTCACTCTGCCACCTCCAGACCGCGAGCCTCAGCCAGCCGCCGGAATGCGGCGTGGTACTCGGTTGGATACTTTGTCAAAGGAATCGGATCGACGGCCGCGTATTGCCGCACGTCGAATCGGAATCCACTCTCGCGCGAACGCTCCGCAGCCAGCGCCTCATTTGGCGCTTTATCCGGGTCGCTCACCTCACTGTCCGAAACCTCGCCCTCGAAGACAGGCTCGTGGTCGCAGTCGCAGCCGAAATGGAACGGGTCCATGCGACTGGGCTTGCTCACCGGATAGGGCAGCCGAGTTTCCGCGACGGCTGCGCCGCGATTGCACCTGCTGCATCGCCAGGTCTCTCCCGAAGAGCTCGGCAGCCAGGAGCGATTGACGCACAAGTTCCTGAAGATCATTGGTCGGTAGTTCATCGAATGCGTTGGCCAGCGCTAACGCGATGTCGCTTGACATCACCGTTGCGTTGTCGAATGGAACCAGCGCCTTTGAGAATCGATCGAGTACTTCCTCACTGTGAGCCTGAGACGCCAGCACAGCCGTCACCACCCACGGAATAATGCGAGCGACGGCGGAGCCGCGCTTGGTGATGCGATCCAATAATCCTGCAGCGTGAAGCTGAATTTCCCGGCGACGAGTACTTGCCGTTGCAAGCTCCGCCGACAGATCAAACGGACTCGGAGCAACGGTCCGACCGGGCAGCGCCGCGTCCAAGTCAGTCCCCTCGACTACAGGCAGGCCGAACCGATCGACGACGTGCCGCATCGGAACCGGGAATCCAAGATCATTCACGGCCCCCTTGAGCGTGGCCATATCCGCCACGTCATCCTGCGGCTCTTCGACAATGCGCCGGAAGTGCGGAATGAACCGCATCGCCCGCTCACCGAATTTATAGAGCACGACCGGCCGAAGCAGTTGCTCGCGCACATCGCGGGCCTCGCTGGCCCGGTCGTCATCACGGAGATCCTCTCGTACTTCGTTGTGGACCGTCGCCGCCGCCATTGCTCCGCCGGTCTCACCGATCTGCGTGGTAAGCGTCTGCCCAAGAAAGAGCTTTGAAAAACCGGCGTCGATGTATTGCAGCAGGCGCTCATGCGGCCACTGGCCTTGCTGATTAAATTCGAGAAACTCGAATTCGCAGCCCTTGGGGAACAGGCCGCCGCGCGCCACACCGAGACTTGCAAGCATGGAAAGGATGTTGTTCTTCGTGGCCTCGTCGGCCGTATCGTATTTGGCAATGCTCACCGGCAGGCCGAACTTCTCGATGCCGAACCACCAACTCTTCCGACCGACTCGCTTGACCATGTGCCCGACGACTGCTCCACGAAGCAGGCCGCCCCGGAAGTAAGAGCCGCCGATGGACCTCGGCTGCCGCACCAGGAACTGTCCGGCCGGATACGTGGAGATGGGAATGCCGACGGTGTCATCCTCGGTCACGATTCGCAGCTGCGTCGGATCGGAGCTTTCGATTCGCAGCTGCGTCCCGGCGATACCTTCGGCGGCAACGGGCCGGCGTTGACCTTCGACGGTGTCCCAGATGAACTGTCCGACTGCGACCGATCGGCCGATACTGTCAGCCGTATGGCACAGCAGTGCGTCTAGGCCCTCGATCTGATCGACCACTTCAAGGCAATAATCGAGCACTTCCTGGGCCAGTCGTTCATCCGCCGCGGTCAGCTTTGAGGGCGAGCGTCCGACCTGCAGTGCCGAGACGAGCTCCCACTCCAGGCCGGTGAGGCCGAGCAGTCGCGTGCGGTAGGCGTTATCCAGGTCGGTGTCGGTTTCGAGCATCTCATCGAACAGGACGCTCTGTACCAGTAGTTCAAGTCGCGTGGCTGAGTCCGCCGGAAGCGCTTACTGACCGAGTCGAAGGCCTCCGCCCAGGTCCAGCCGATCTGCCGGCTCTTCTCGGCGATCTTGACCGGGGCCGGGTCGTTGACCCAGGCCTTCTGGTAGGGCGTCAGATAATCGCCGCGCTTGGCCACTATGTCCCCCTCATGATCTTGTCGACCATGTCGGCGACATCCGCGCGACTGAACGTCGTCTTGCCGGCATTCGATTCGTCGTCGAGCGTGCTTCGAACCGTCTTCTCGAACTCCTTCTTCCAGGCGTCGTGCTTGTCCGCCGCCCGCTCGTCCGCCGCCTTTTGAATCTCGATCCGGTCGTGATCCTGGACGCGGGCAAAGAGCGAGGCGAGCTCGTAGGGCTTCGCTCCAGACTGCGCGGTCTCGTAGATCGCGACCAGCAGCCGATTGCGGATTTCCTCCATCGACGGCGTCTCGCGGTCCAGCGGCGGCTCGTCGGTCCACACCAACTGTCGCAGCTTGCGCGCGTAGCGAATGAAAGTGTCGAGCCTCAGCCCGCGCTGCGCCAAACCAAACCGTCGAAAGACAGACGAGGCAGACTCCCGCGCTTCGGAGCGCAGGGCCTCGTCGACTTCGCCGCGCAGGGTGTCGTCGAGATCGTCGATCGTCGCCGCGATAGGTTTTCGTCCTCGCTTGCCCATTCATCTTTCGCTCTACATCTCCGGCCACAAGTCCAGCGTCGGGTCGTCGGCCAGCCGGTTGGCCAGTTCGAAGCCCTTTGCCGTCAATGCAAACGCGCAGTCGTTGACGGTGATCGACATTGCTTCGATACCGTTCATGCCCTTGAACTTGATGATTCCCTTGTCATTGAGGTACGTCAGGTCGCGGTGCGCCCGCCGCTTGGTGTACTCCGACGACACGCCGATCACTGTGCGATAGACCGTCTCCCCTGGAACCCAGTTCGGGTAACGCAGATTCAGAATTCCGAGAACATGCTTGATGTCCTCGGTGATTCCCAATGCTCTCTCATCCTTCGCCATCGTCGCCTCGCGTCTGTCGGTCGACCGAGTCGGCGAGCCGGTTGACGGCCATCGCCACCTGCAAGGTCGAATCCAGTTTCCCGTCGAGTGTCGCCAGCCTGTCGCTCATCTTCTCGACCTGATTCCGCAGTCGCATAACCTCGCGCAGCCATTCCTCGTCGCTGACCTTGGTTTCTATCGCCTGCTCGGTCTTTTCGATGCGGGCCTCGGCCCGCTCCAGGCGATCCGTGAATCGCCCCATCGCGTTCTTGAGCAGCCACCCGGCCACGGGAACGATCACGCAGTTGGCAAGCGCCACACCCGTCTGCAGGTCCATCATGCAAACAATCTCCCTTGGCCGTCTGGCTCGACGCTCCGCGTCGCGATGCGGTCTCGTAGGATCCGCCGCACATACCCGCGCCGCATGGCGTTACCGATGAGGCGCGCTCGAAGCTGGCGGTCGTAGGCGGCAATCTCGGCGTCCGTCTCGGCGATAAACACGCCAAACGGTTCGACGCACGACGACAGCACCGCTACGCCGCGCCGATTGAGTTCCAGTGTCGCCTCCTGCAGGTGCCGGGTGTTGGTGCCGCAGGCACTGGCGAGCGCCGCCTGGGTCACGGCTCGCGCCGCGCCGATGGCTCTCATGTTCCGCAAGGCTCGCATCACTCGGTCCTCAATGGATTCCTGGGCATCCATGCCCTACGGTCCCTCGACTGCGCCGGCCAGCACCAGTGATCGGTGCCAGTCCTTAAAGTCGTTCTCTGCTCGCCGGGCGGAGACTTCTCCAATCGCTGTCAGCGTCAAGTCCGCCGTCAGGTACCCGGCCGCCACAAGTGCGATGACCGAGACGTTCTCCCGGTTCGCGGCCAGATCAACACCTTTGTAGGCCGCGAGTAAATACGCGGCAGCCATCGCATCCAATCTCTCGCCCTCATCGCATCCTCGTCAGCCGCAGATGCCAGCCGAACTGATTCTTCGCCAGGTCGGCAAACACGCCGCGCTCCTTGCAGTACTCGGCGACCGCCGACCACCCGCGATCGGGCAGGTCCGCCAGGAGTCCGCCGTAGAATTCGTCGTTCTTGTTCACGATCGCGCCTTGCTCCAGTTGCAGCACCGCCGCAACGTGATCCTCCAGTTTCTTGCCCAGCGGCTGCGTCATCCCTGCTTCTTCTTGATCGCCGCCTTGAAAGCGACCATCGCCGTGGCAATGCCGCCGGCGATGATGCCGATGGTGGTCGCGTAGCTGTCCACCTTCACGACGTTCTGATCGCTCAAAAGCGCCAGAGCCACCGCGCCCAGCATCGCGCCGCCCATCGCCCAGGTCGCCTCATTCTTCAGTGCGTTCATCGCTCAATTGCTCCACGAATCCCTGGAAAGGTGTCGCGGCCTGCGTCGTCGTCGGCCGCGCCGGTTCAAACTCAAATCGGTGAACGTGGGTGATCGTGCAACCGGCCAGGCACATGCCGATCATTGCGGCCAGCCCCGCGATCAACATCGCGACGACACAGTTGCGGATGGCACGTTCAAAGCGGTTCATCACTTCCCTTCCAAAGCCGCGACAATCGCGGCCGCGTCGGCGGGCTTATCGAGGATCAGGAACTTCGATCCCTTCATGTCAATCACGCCCGCCTTGGCCTTCCGGGTCATGACCGCGATCTGCCGATCGATCTGCTCGCGAGTGCCAATAAACAGGCACCGTTTCATGTCGATCACCACCGCGGCCATTCGTCACTCCTGCAAAAAAAAAAATAGGGGGGCGGGAATCCCTTCCCGCCCCATCCGCGTTCACCCGCCGTTGGCGGGATTTGGCTCCGTCGGTTCCGTGCTCGCCGGATCAGTCGGCGGGATCGGCGGCGGCGTCTCACCCCCCGGTCCAGGCGCGGGAGGGGTCGCCGACGTTTTCAACTGTTCAAGGATTTTTCCAAGCTGATCCTGCATCGCCTTGACCTGCGTGTAGATCGCCTGGCTCTCGCTCGTCATCCCAGTGTCGGAGGTCTGACCCCGACCGGTGGTGACTGCCTGCGGATTAGCGATGCTGCCGTTGATCGGGACGGCAATAGGCATCGACGCGGTAAGTTCCGGCCGGATGTCCTGCGTCGGATAGGCGCTCACCGTCTGCGCCGGAGATTGCGAAGCACTCCCGGTGCCGGTCGCCGTGCCGGTCAGGCTCGGCGTGGTGTCGCCGGTGGTGACGTTGATGGTCACGCCGCTGATAACGTACCCGCCCTTGGCGTCCTTGCTGGCGTTGCCGGTGCCAGTGCTTTGGCCCTCACTGGCTACGCTGGCATAGTCGGCGGCTTCGATCTTGATCGCATCGGGATTGGGCAGCCCGCCGTCGGCGGTGGTATTGAGCAGCCAGACGTTGACCTGCGATCCCTGGCTGGCCGCGTTCTGATCGGTGGCCACCGGCGTCGCCGCCATCTGGTCGGTCTGCTGAGCAACCGGCGTGGAGGTTTGCTGCCCACAACCGCCGAGCGCTACAAGCAGCATGATGATCAGCCCGGCCCCCGCGAGTCCACCGAGAATCTTTTCCGGCCACGTTGTTCGGTTGTGGAAGCGTGCCAGCCGTGCGGCACAGAGTTCGGGCATCAGGTCTTCATCGTGCATGATTTTCTCCTGTTTGAAAAAAGGGGATTCTGCGAAAAGACGTGCCGCCCTCGACCGGACGCACGCCGATAGTCACGGCGCGCGCCGGCACATGAAAGAAAAGTTTTGAGCCGGGGCGACCATGCGCCCGGTCGAAGGCGGAATCAGTTCGGTGAAAAGTCGGAGATGTCTTCGCGCGGAGTGATCGGGCGTGTCGATCCGTCTGTGTCGCCCGTGCGCCGTCCCTGGCACCTGCGTTGGCCATTGCGGATTTCTCCGAATGGCCGGCTGACTTGCGGCGGGGATGCTAAAACAAGCGGTCGTCGCCTGTCAAGAACTTTTTTTTAGGGCCGGATGTTATTCACGAATCACGCCGTCGCGGATCGTGATGACAAAGTCGTTGTAGGCGTCGCCTTCGACTGCCGAGATTTCACCTTGAAAGCTGAATTCCGAGTTGATTCTTAGCCGCGGCAACTCGCCGGGATACGGCACCTGCAGTTTGATTCTCACCAGCGCACCATCGCAGTACGCCTCGACCTGGTGACCGATTGGATTATCTCGAATCTCGACAACCTTCCCTCGCCAGTAAACCTCCAGCCCGACATAGCCGGCAATACGCCGCGCCTTTTCGGCCCGGTCCATGCCGGAGAGCTCGCCGATGATGATGGCCGGCGTCTCCTGGATGGTCAGTTCGCGCGTCTCCCAACGAATACGTTCCTCGAGTTTTCGACAATAGCCGCGCAGCCACTTCTGACTCGGTGCGATAAGCAGAGTCCGCTCCACCTTGCCCTCGGCCCACTCCTCCATCATCGCTTCATGCGCGCCCAGAAGCGACCGCTTCTGTGATGCGCTGAGGCCGACCTTGTCAGCCCCGGCGGCCATCGCCCGAAAGTAGCGGGCCAGCAGCTGCCCATCCTCGCGGCGCACCGCCTCGGCGTCTTCCACCTTATCCGAGCGGCTCAATCGATCGAATTCCTTTTGACACTTTGACAGGCGTTTTTCAAGCGCCACGACCTGTGACGCGAAGGCCCTGTTCTGCTCTGCGAGATCAGCCACCTGTCCCCGCAGTCGGACTAGATCATTGTCCTTTTCCCCTTTGTTTACGGGGTCCTTGCCACTGGCCGGCGGCGCACCCGCCGCAAGCATGACACAGAGTAATGCCGCAATCATGACACGACCTCCCTTCTCACCAGACCGATCACCGGATGAATCGCCGATACTTCCCGCGTCTTGAGTCTCATCGGCGGAAAGTGCGGATTGAGCGGCTCCAGAACGTAGTCCAGCGGCTCCACCAAGCGCTTGCCCATCGTCCCCAATCGCACCCGCTTGAAGGTCGCCGTCCGCTCCGGGCCGAAGATCACCACAGCGACCATGCCGTCCCGAAGAGTGCCATTACTCTGGCCAAACTTAGGCGAGGCGATAATGATGTCGCCATGCCGAAAGTCCGGTTCCATGCTGGCCCCGTCGACGGACAGCCCAAAGGCATTGGGATCGTCGCACTCGAAGGCGACATAGGCGTCGGCCACCCCGACCGGAAAACCATTGTCGTGAGCCTCCTTCGGTTCGCCGGCGGCAATCGGCGCGACCACCGGGATCAGCCCTTTCTGCCCACAAAAATCCTCCGGCTCAATTTGCTGCGTAGCGCCCAATAGTTGCAGGCTTCTGGCCCCGTCAAACTTCCCGGGAAGAATTCGATAACAGATCACGCTCGATCGAGCCTTCATGCGGGCGGGAGCTCGCCGCTTGCCGACCGATTCAACACTGCCGAAAGGTGTGGGGCCTACCTCGACATGGTGGGGCGGCCAGTCCTTCGTGTCATCGAAGAGCCAGTCAGTATCTACCCCCAATTGCCGAGCCAGCTTGACCGCCCGATCCGCGCGCGGCATCTGCCGCAGGGCGACCTGGGTTCCCAGCCGTCCTGGATGCAGTCCGACCGCCCGTGAGATCGCCGAAACGTTGCGATCCCGCAGCAGCCGGTCAAGTTTGTCATGCCATTTCACAGCCCGATTATCGCCCGCTTCACAAAAAGTCGATTATTTTCATCTTTTCGTGTTGCCTTTTCATCTTTTCGCTGTATCGTTTAGGGTATGAGCAAGCAGATCGCGGTCGATTCCGAGTTGCACGCTCGCGTGAAAAAGGCGTGCAAGGCCCTTGGGTTGAAGCTGAACGGCCTCACCTCCCGCCTTTTGCGCGAGTGGGTCAACAGAACCGAGCGCGAGATGAAGCGTAAGGCCGGCTGACTTGCCGGCCCGGCGGTGTCTCCGACGAGATGTTCTCGCGGGCCGCACGAACGGGGTGAGTCTGCGACGGCTCAACCCTCTTTTTTGCCAACCCCGGCGGACTCATCATCCGCCGGGGATTTTTGAAAACACGGTCGGCGGCGCTCTCCAACCCGATCGAGCCTCCCTCGCCGCCGGCCCTTTTGATAAGTCTGCCTCACCGCGACGCAGCGGTCGAGCGAATAGCGACGGATTCTTTCGCCACGGAGGGCACTATGACCAGCGAGTTCGACGTAATGCCCTACGACGCAACGCTCCTGGCGAAGGTCATCGAAGAGCGAGGTATCACGGTCCAAGCCTTGGCCGCACGTGCCGGCTACGACGACAAGTCGGTTTACCGCTACCTATCCGGCGAGCGCACAACACCCTCGACCGTCCTTCGCGCCGCCTTCGAACTCACCGGCGACGTTCGCCTGGTGACGCTGGTATCCGGCAGTGTGCCAGTTTGCTGGCACACCATCGGTCACACCCACCCGGCTCAGGCCAATGGCCCCCAGAATCAACAGCCCAGGGAGCCGGAGCGAATCCCGCCGATCGATCAACTCTTTCCCCAGGCATCGACGGCGATCGAGCAGTTGGCCGCCAGCCTCAAGTACATCCACAAGATCGTCGCCGACGGCCGCATCGACGCCAGTGACGGGAAGGCCATCGACTCATTCAACCGCCACGCCGCCGAGGCCCAGCGCCTCATCGCCCTGACCACGGCGGCTGTATCCGCTCACCAACAAAGGAGCGTCGCATGATCGCCGATATTTCGAGCTCATCACCCGCGACGGCTGAGGTCGCGAGGTCAGGCGCGCCGGGTAACTCCGGCGCTTTGCCGCACCGCCACGGACGGCGCGAAGATGCGATGGATCGCACGCATGACGCGGCACCGACCGTCCGTGGCGATTTTTCTCAATCACCCCCGCCGCCCGGCGCGGAGTGGAACGTCCCGCCCAATGCGCCGCACGTCGTGAGCGCCCAGGTCTGGGCCGACCGATGGGCTGACCTCGCCATCCGCAATCTGCGATCGCTCCGCCAGTGGATCGAAGAACACAGAGACGGCCTGAATCTTTCGGAGACCGCGACCACGCTGGAGCGCATTAACGACGAGATGCGCATGATCACCCTCGCCGGCATCAGCGACGCGCCGTTGGTCCAGAAGGGACGGCTCATCGACGAGCGAGCCTGATTGGAAGGTGCCCTATGAATTGCCCGCAATGCGAACAACCCGTCGCCGCCGATCACTTCCACATTGGCGAGTGGACCGACGAGTTCGACACGCGCGGCCGCGTTTCCGGATGTTACCGCAGGATCACGATTCATTGCGAGCATTGCGGCTACTTCACCGCCGAGCAGGATGGCCGCCAGTTCATCCGCCGCGTCACGCACCACGCCTCACCCAACGAAATCAACCGCGTCGCCCGCAAGCTCCCGACGCGCACACTGGAGAAGGTGCCGGCATGAAGGCCCGCGAATTCAGAGAATTGCAGGTCGGCGGCAAGAAGGTGGAGGCGGATCACTTCCGCCGCGTCAATCACACCAGGATCGTCATCGACGCGATCAACAAGGCTGAGGCCGAACTGCCCGAGCGAGAATTCCACGTGATGCTCGACGAGCTCGCCAGCGACATCGTTTCCCGCCAGTCCTTCAGCGACATCGACGATGACATGGAGGACGACGACTAGTGTCCCTTCCCGCACAGCGCCTGCAGCTTTCGACTCAGCCGGCCGACGCCGACTGGATCACGCTCGCCGAAGCGGCGAAGAAGCTCGGCATCACCGTGCGCGCCTGCCTGTACCGATGCGAAGGATGGCAGAACCAAAACCTCGCCCGAAAATTCGCCGGCCAGTGGCAGGTCCACGTCGGCGCTGCTGCCGCCCTTCGAACCGACATCAACACCATCGACCGCGACCTGCATCAACTCGGTGAACTGCGCCGCGCCAAGGTCCCACCCCGCCACATCAAGATCGCCGAGGCCCGCCGCGACATCATCGTCGGCTTCGCCGCGTTCCGACTCAGGCACCGCGGCCGCTCGGCCCATGACGTGCTGAGCCTCTACGTCGGCGAGTGCTACGCAACCGGCATGGTCGGCGGCGCATCAGTCATCAAGAAACTTTCGGCCTCCACCTTCTACGTCTGGGCCGCGAAGTACGAAGCGCCGGACGGCGGACTGGCCGCGCTGGCTCCCGAATACAACGGCGGCGACCAGAAACCGCCGACCATCGGAGCCGAGGCCTGGGGCATGTTCCTTCGCCTCCATCACGGAGCCGGCTCGCCGTCGATGAAGGATTGCTGGCGACTCGTGGACACCCTCGTCCGCACCGAGCACAAGGGCGAAGACGCCTGGGCGTGGGGGAAATATCGAACGGTCCTGAAGTACTACGCGGCCAATGTCCACCCGGCCGAAGCGGCCATCACGGCGCAGGGGCCATACCGAACCGAGGCATCATTCCTGCCGAAGATCGCCCGCTCGATCGAGCATATCGCCGCCGGCACCCACCTGTGCGGTGACGAACGCATCTTCGACTTCATGGCCCGCGTCGCCGGCGCGCGCGGATGGGAGCGGTGCCGCGTCAAGGTCACCGCGTGGATGTGCGTCCGCAGCCGCAAGATCGCCGGATGGATCATTTCCGAAGACGCCAACAGCGACACCATTCTTTCATCATTCCGCATGGCCTGCGAGGCGATGGGAACCCTGCCCAACGAAGTCACCATCGACAACGGCCGCGACTACCGCGCCGTCGCCGGCAAGATGCGCCGCGATCGAAAGTGGGATGAGTTCGACTCGAAGCGCGTTCTCGGGGCCTTCGAGCGCCTCAAGATCGAGACGCACTTTGCCCTGAAAAAGCACCCGTGGTCAAAGTCGATCGAGTCCCGATTCAACACGGTGAAGGATCGCTTCGACCGCTTCTTCGCCGGCTTCTGGGGCGGCACGCACAGCGAGCGCCCCTGGGATGCCGAGCGATGGACGAATGAATTCATCGACCAGCTTCCCACGGTGGAGGAAGTGCGCGACCAGTTCGAGGCCTTCATTGCCGCGATGGATGAGGAGACGGTCGAGGGCGACGGCATGTTCGGCCTCTGCCCACGCCAGGCGATGGCCCGGTACTTCACCGCGACGCCGAGGCTGCTGCCCGCCGACGTGCTGGAGCTCGCCTGCTCGCGAATGTTCGGCCCGCGCAAGGTCGGGCGCGACGGCATCCGCCACAAGAACATCCGCTACGGCAAGCTCGACAAAGAGGTCTGGCGGCTCATGGGCAAGGAGGTCTTCTACCTCGCCGATCCGGTCAACGCCCAGCAAATCACCCTCTGCGATGAAGACGGCATTCCGATCTGCGTGGCCTTCGCCGATCGCAATCTCGGCATGACGCAGAGCGAACTCCGCGCCGCCGAGAACATGCGCAAGAGCGCCAAGCGGCAGATCAAGAAGTTCCACCAGGTGCGCGATGACGCCATCGCTTCAAACCCGCAATTGATATCGAAGCTCCGCCGCCGCGCCGCCAAGCTCAATCAGATTCCCGACAGCCAGGTGCCGGCCGCGAAGCGCGAAGGCCTGCGCCTGGTCGGCGGCGACAGCGAGCTCGCCGCCGGCGTGGAGAAGATCAAGCGCGCCGCCGGAGCCGAGGCGATCAAGAAGCTCTCCGACGCCAACGCGGCGGCACAAGCGCTCAACGAGTTCCCGTCGATCGACCTGCGCAACATGCCCGGCAGCGATGCCGAGTCGGCCAGCGAGCCGGAGCGCCACGTCGATTTCAGGTGTTTCAGTGAGGAGGCCCCATTTTGAATCCTGAAGATATCGAGCCCACCGGCCAGGAAGGCCGGGCGATGGACGTCTTCAGCAAGGATGCGAGGGTAACGGCAAGGATGCTCATACAAGACCAACCCATCACCAAGCAGCAGCGCGACGCGATTATCCGCGACCTGAATAGCTACCGTGAAGGCCACAAGGTCGGCGGCAAGCCGATGCCCTGGGCCAAGATCGCCGAGAACATCGGCGTCGGATCGACCGTCGTCCTTCAGACTGCAAGCGGCACCTACAAGGGCGACACCGACCGCATCCTGCGGATGATCGATCAGTTCCTCGCGTCCGAGGACACCCAGCGCAAGCGCCCCGACATACGCGGCTTCCAGCGGATCAAGATCACCGAGCACATCGTCGGGGCCATCAATCAGGCATTGACGCGACGATCCATCGGCGTCATCACCGGCGAGCCCGGCGACGGCAAGAGCGCCCATGCCCGCTGGTTCCGCGACCAGCACGACGGCGCGGTTCTCATCACCTGCGACGACGCCGACTGCGACGCCAAGTTCGTCATCGATGAACTGCATAAGGCCTTCGGCTTCAAGACCTACAGCCCGCACGCGCGCGGCAAGAAGCGTGAGCTCGACGAATACCTCCAGAAGCACCGCAACACGGTCATCCTCGTGGACGAGGCCCAGAAGCTCACCAACGGCGCGCTGGAAATGCTGCGCGGCCTGCACGACAAGAGCGACCCGGAGAACGTGCGAAACGTCCCCATCATCCTGTTCGGCGATGAGCACTTCTACGAGGTCATCGTTCGCACGCGCGGCGGCGATCGGACGCCGATCAGCCCGCAAATCACCTCGCGATTCTTCCCGGTGATCTCGCTGGACCGCGACTGCCTCGATCACGACGCCGACGGCACGCGGATCGCCGGCACCAAGTACACGCGCGAGGACATCGACAAGATCGTCAAGGGCCAGCGACTGCGCATCTTCCGCCCCGATGCCATCGGCCTCGCCGTCCAGTTGGCCAATCTCCCCGGCCACGGGGCCCTGCGCCTGGCCTGTCGCGTCATGGAGATCGCCATCGACATCAAGCGCGGCCCGCAGGTGACCGCCGATGACATCCGCGCGGCATTAGTCCTCTTCATCGGCCCGAGCGAGGCCAAGCTGGTCAGGGAACAGATTTCGGCGGAAGGCCCGCGTGCCGCCGCCAAGGCAGGTTGATCCGTGGCGTTTGAAGTCTTCGACACCAGGCCGAAGGGCTCGCAGCCGATTCCGAGCGGTGAAATGACCGTCGGCGCAGGCGGGCGGTGCAACTTCCCGATCGCCGACCTGATGCGCCTGCACATCGAGAATGAGGCCACGGTCCTTTTTGACAAGGAGTCGCGGCAGATCGCGATTCGATCCCCCCGCCGCAGCGAGAGTCCGATGCGGCTTTGCATGACGAAGGGCCGGCTGTGTAAGCGGCTCGCCCTGTCGAAGGTTTTCAGGCTGATGGATTTGAGGCCATTGCCCGGTCGCAGAGAGACGACCGTGAAGGATGACATGCTGATATTTCGCGTCGCCTGATTTCGGGCGGCGCATTGCACGGAGGCAGTTTTAGTTATGCGGTGTCCGATCTGCGGAGAGTTTGAGTGGCACTCATCTATTGCCGGTTCTGAAGAGAACCAGCATCGGTGCCCGCAGCGCGTGCTCGACGAGATCGACGAAGACCGCGAGGCCGACTTCGACGCCCGGCAGTTCGGCCGCTCCTACGCTGATCGACTCAATGACGGCATGGCCATGATCGGCCTGACCGGCGACGGCCAGTCGCGCCGGGCAAGGAGGGCCGCGCCGTGAAGAATCCCTACGACGCCGACAACGTGCTTTACGCGACTTTGATCGAGCAGATCGATCATGATATCGCGGCGGCGCGTGACCGGGTCGATCGCACGCGCAAGCGTTTCATGGAGAGCCAGGCCAACATCCACTGGACCCGTCACGTCGCCGCCCGGGCCGATCTCGTCCGTCTTCTCCGCCAGGTGTGCGGCTGCGAGTCCGACCTCCGCGCCGTCAACACTGAGCTCGACAAGGCCCGCGCCGAAAGGAGGGCCGCGCCGTGAAAGCCCTCACGATCTGCAACCCCTATGCATGGCTGATCGCGACGGGCAAGAAGCGCGTCGAGAATCGGACGTGGTACACCGGCTATCGCGGACCGCTGGCGATTCACGCAGGCCTTTCGCGCCAATGGCTCACGACCGAGTACCCGATGCCGGACAGCGGGAAGTACTTCGGCGCATTCCTCGCCGTCGCCGACCTGGTCGCCTGCCTGCACACCGACGATATCGATCGCCTGTCGATCCCCGAGGAGTACTACTGGGCGCGCGAGCATCCGCACACCAACGGCCCATGGTGTTTCATCCTGGCGAACGTGCGCCAACTGGCTGAGCCGATCCCGAAGGCCGGCGCTCAGCAACTTTGGAACGTCAAGGAGCCGTGGATTTCTCGCATCAACGCGGCGCTTCCGCAGGAGGCCACCGCATGAAGAAGCACCTACTGAAGCTCGAATTCGATGGCGAAAACTTCCTGGTGATTTCCGACCCGGCGCTGGCTGCGTTCAAGCGCGAGCGGCCGGAGATGCTCCACGCCATCACGATGGCACTGATTGATTTCGCCGTGTCCTTCGCCCGTTGGAATAAGGACCGCCACCCCGACAAGTCCTTTAACGTCATCATCGACGGAGAAAGCGGCGTCGCTCTTCGCGGCATCCCCGGCTCACTCGCTCCTGGAGGTCCCGCATGACCGCCGCCGCGCGATCCTATTCACCCCGGCCCATCACCGAGCCGCAGCGCAAGGCCATCTTCGCCGCCGCACGGCAGCGCGGCATGTCCACCGATGATGTCCGCGCACTATGCCCGAAAGGCTCCGTCTCGATGCTGTCGAGTCTCGAGGCCTCGCGCGTCCTGGACCGCCTCAACGGTAAAACCGACGACGACCGATCCCGCCGAACCAAGCGGCGTAAGTCCGGCGCGCGCGACGTGACGCGCATGATCTCATCCGACCAGCTCGCCTACATCGACAAGCTCCGCATCTGCATGGGCTGGACCAAGCGCCACATGGGCGAGCACCTCGACGCCAAGCATTACAAGTCCGACCCGTCGCGCAAGATGAGCGTGATGCAGTCCTCGCCCGACGCCGTCGCCGTCATCGAGCACCTGCGCAAGATCGCGACGCGCAAGCTCCACTTCCACGGCGTCAATCTGGGCATGCGGAAAGCCGACGAGCCGAACGTCAAAGAGTTGCCCGCGATGATGCGCGTCCTGCCGCCGCACGACGCCCTGATAGAGCTCTTCACCGAGCGCTGCGGCCGCTGGCGCACAGCCAACCCGGAATCTGACTGGGCCAAGTGGGCCGACGCCGAGGCCCAGGCATCGGGCCGGCGCACGAGTTGCCCGACCACCTGCGCCGAAATGGCCCGGCTCATCGAACGCATGGAGGCCGAGCTCTTCGCCGACCCGACCCTGAGCGCCGCCAACGAGCCCGACGAATCAGACGACGATCCGCCCGCCGTCATTGCGAAGATCGGAGGGGCGCGATGACGATAGCCATTTGGCGTTCTCCATCCCGATCCGACCGTGGATTCCGGGTTCCTCCAACGCTGCCGGTTTTTGGTTACGGCTATAGTCACTTTCACAAGTACTTTGGCGGCCGACGAGTCCGCAAGTCCCCAGAATGCGGGTATTTCGAGAGCCTGAACTGGTCACGATGGGCCAACGAGCGATACGTTTACTTCATTCAGTCCGTTGCATCCCGGCACATCAAGATTGGCGTCTCCTCCAGTCTCGAAGGTAGATTCCGTAGTTTTTCAAATGTGGTACCAGGAGGAATTCGCATCCTGGCGATCACGCCCGGCGGAGAGGACATCGAAGGCTGGCTGCACACTCACTTTGCTCGACTTCGCATCAACGGCGAGTGGTTCCTGCCGCATGATTTCTTGCGGTACTGGTGCTACCTGATTCGCTTCTTCCAGTATCGGTGGGCCTTCATAGATCAGGACACAAGGCGTTTGCTGTGTCGCTACACAGTCCGTCGCGATCCATCGTCACGCGTGTTCTTTCGGCTCCTTCACAAAGTAATCAACGTGCACTTCAGCGACGACATTCCCAAGTGGATTATCCAGGAGGCCGTCGCATGAGCGCTCAACCCGCACTCTTCAACGACACCGCCCCGCGCAAAAAATCCGCCTCATGCTGGAGCGCTGACGAGAATCAGTTCGCCGTCTTGACGATGACCACCTGGAACAACGTCTTCAAGCAGCTCGCCGGCGGCTACAGCGTCTATGACAAGCGGCACAACCGCTTCGTCGCCATCCAGTTCCACCGCCGCAACTGCGCACGCCCGGCCGCCGAGCGATTCACCGACGACGATGTCTGCGCCGCGATCACCGCCTACGCGACCTGCCCGGTCAATGTGAAGCTCTCAAGCTGGAAGCGCTACGTCGACTGGATGCGTGAGGCCGAGGAAAACATCGACCACCAGCTTCGCCGCATCGGCCGCCCGATCGGCAAGACCAACGGGCGCTACGCCGCCGCCGTCCGCGTCGTCGAAAACCTCGGCGTCGGCCGCTTCGCTCAGCAGGCCAATCAGGAGTCGATGGCCCTCACCGAATACCTGCGCGGGATCAAGGTCCGCATCGACCGCATGCGCCATCCCCGCGCCGCCGACAAGGCCACCCGCGCCGCCTGCCTGCGGCTGCTCGCCCTGGCGGCGCGCTACAAGGCCCTCGACAAGACCGACCGCGACGCGCTGCGGGCGCGGGCCGACACGGCCTTCACCGCCCTCAAGGGCCGCTCCCCGATGGAGAGCGGAGACGACTGCACCCTCTGCCGTGCAATCATCCTGTCACTGATGGACTTCGACGCCCGCCGCGCCGTGGCGAGCCGCGACAACAAGGAGACCACGTGACGCTGACCATCAAATTAGACCGCCGTGACATGTGGATCGGTGCGTATTGGGATGCGGACAAGCGCACCCTCTACATCTGTCCGCTACCGATGCTGGTCTTCATTTTCCGACGCGACCCATCAGACGTGGAAAGACGCAGGGCCGCGCGCACCGAGGTCGAGCTCCACACCGCCTCGGGCTACGACTGCCCCGAGTGCGGCCGCGAGAACTTCGTGCGCATGATCCGCCCCGAGTCGATCGACCGCGAGGAGACGATCGTCAAGCTGATGGAGAGGTACGACATCAGCCGTGAAGAGGCCGAGGCCAACGAGGGTGAGTGGGTCATGCAGCCGACCCACGTCACCTGCGCCTACTGCGACCTGGAATTCACCACCAAATCAGACAGCCCGCCCGATCGCGAGGAGCCGCACCCATGACCCGAATCTCACCTGTCGCCTGTCTCCTGCTCGCCTCTCTCCACACCGCCGCTGCGGAGATCCCGTGGCCGGCCGAATCGCTCAGCGCCGCGACCAACCTCACCCACGTCGAGGGGCCCGGCGTCAACGACTTCCACGTCAACCTGAGCTCGGCCTTCTGGAATCCGCAGACGCGCCGCCTCTGGGTGTGCCGTAACGGCGGCACCGGCGGCTCGAAGTTCTGGGCCCTGCGCGAAGACGGCGCAGGCGGCTTTGAAGTCGATGATCAGAATGGCCAGCGCGGCGAATGGTCCAACTTCGGCGACCTCGAAGCCATCACCCAGGCCGACTACGGCGAGGCCGTCGTCTATTTGCTCATCGAGGGCGAGGAGCGCATCAGGGAGTACTCGATCGCCGACTACGGCATCGCTCCGCTCGTCAATGACTGGAACACAGCACCGCACCTGCCGACCAGCGGCAGCGCCGGGGCCGAGGGGCTTTGCTTTGTGCCCGACAGCTTCCTCGCCTCGCAGGGCTTTGTGGACGCCGGCGGCAATCCCTACACCAGCCGCGGCGGCATGGGCGGCGTCATGCTGGTCGCACACCAGAACGGCGGCAGACTCTACGCCTTCGATCTCAATCGCTCCGATGGCAGCTTCGCTTTCGTCGGCTCCTACCAGACCAACTATCCCGAAAGCTGCGAGCTCGCCTTCGACCGCTCCGATGGCCGGCTCTACATCCTGCACGGCGCAAACTGGAACCGCATCGAGGTCGCGACCCTGGGCTCAGCGCCCTACGGCGGCGAGCGCCGCATCAACGAGTTGTTCACCTACGGCCGCCCGGAGGGCAGCCCCTCGAACTGGAATCTAGAGGGCTTCGCGGTCGCTTCGAACGCCGATTGCAGCGGCGGCCGGCGCAGCGTGTTCGTGACCATCGACGACGGCGGGCCGGACTCGCTCTTCTGGTTCCGGCAGTTTCCCTGCACCCACAGCCCGGGCGGCTATGACGACGACGACATCACTTACGCGAGGCTCATGTTCGACATGCCGCTGGACCTCATGATTCAAGGCGAAGCGCCGTGTGGCGCTTCGCCGCCAGGGATACTTGATAGCCAAGGAGCAATCATGCAATCACCCGATGGCCCTCCGGACCAGACCAGCGACGAGGCGAGCCCGCCGCCGCCCGGCCCCATGCCGCCCGAGCAAATCCACCCCGTCGAGGCCCCGCCCGTCGAGGGCACCCCGGTCGAAGGCCCGGTCGGCGGATAAGTGCAACCCGCACGGCACCGGCGATGGCCGCCGGTGCCGTGTCTCATTGAGGAAGACGTGAGCGCCACGAAGACAAAAATCCCGCTGGCCGATGCCGAGGCCCACGCGAAGCGCCTTCGAGACCTGTTCGACGGCTGCTACGAAAGGTGGGAGTTCGCCGGCTCGATCCGCCGCCGCCGCCCCGAGGTCGGCGACATCGACCACGTCGTCATCTCCAAGTGGATCGAGGTTCCCAACGATCTGTTCGGCACCATGCGGTTGGAGTCCGCGATGGCGATTCGCGCCCATGAGCTTTGGCGCGACCGCATACTCATCATTCGCTCCACCGGCGACCGCCGAACCAGCGTCACCTTCGAGGGCGTGCCGCACGAGCTCTACTATTGCTTCGCGGAGAACTGGGGCCCGATCCTCGCCATCCGCACCGGCAGCAGCGACTTCGCCAGGTGCCTCGTGACGCGCCTGCGCCGGCGCGGTCATCGTCAGCACGAGGGGTATCTCCACAGGGTCCTGGACCACTGCACCGGCAGGTTCAACGAATCATTCGGTGATGGGCAGTTTGGTGAGCGGCTCGATTGTCCGACCGAGGAGGCCTACTTCGCCGCCGCCGGCCTCAACGCCAGCGACTGGCCGCCCACGCGCAGAGAGGTTGGCCCGACTTGAGAATGGTGCAATGACCGATGCCGCGAAAACGTCTCAATCTTCTCGCCGAATCGCTGGAGCGACTGCGCTCCGAATCTCATACCCCGCGCCCCGCCTACCACTGCGTGCCGTCGAAGAACAAGGTTCAAAGCGTGCAGATGAGCGCGCTCGATGCATCGGCGGTGCAGCGCGCCGATCCATCCGGACAGCTGAAGCCCTGCATCCTGCTCACGGCGGTTGTGCGCGACAAGACCCGGTCATCGATCGGGATGAGATTCAACCTGGCGGAGGCCCGCCGTCTGGCGACCGACATGCTGGCCCAGTGCAACGCGATCGAGTCGGACTCCAACCAACCGGCCGACGCCGCCGACAACTGGGTTATATGAGAGAAGGACCGGCGCGTCGGTTGGCCCCGGAATCCGGGTGCCGACACTCGTGTTGTCGCACGAGGATTTATCACGCCGGCCACGTTCGACCAGCTTATGAATCGGCCCCGGAGCAAGTGAAATGTGAGTGCCATCCGCCAAGCAACATGACGCCGAGCAGCTATCAGCCCCATTCCCGTATTACGGCGGCAAGCGCCGCGTCGCGCCCATCATCTGGAAGGCGCTGGGCGATCCCACCCTTTACATCGAACCCTTCATCGGCAGCGCCGCCGCACTGCTCGGCAGGCCGCTGGATGAGGGTTTCCCCGGCAGTCGGCTGGAGATCATCAACGACGCCGACGCCTTCGTCGCCAACCTCTGGCGATCGATCAAACACAACCCGGCCGCCGTCGCCCGCAGATGCGAACATCCCCTCAGCGAACTCGACATGCTGGCCCGGCACCGCAGACTTTGCGACCACAAGCGCAAGCGCCGCCTGGTCGAACGCATGGGCCTTGAGCCGGAGTACTTCGACGCCGTCGCGGCGGGAGACTGGCTCTACTGCAAGAGCGCATGGATCGGCGGCGGCATCTGCGAGGCGGAGTGGTTCGGCCCCGGCGACGCTCGCAATCGCGGAACCTGCATCAACGCCGGCAAGATTCCCCAGCTCAATGTCAATGGAACCTTTGCCAGGTCACGACGCCAGGCCGTCACGAAGATCATCACCGCGCTGTCAGACCGACTTCGTCACCTATCGATCACATGCGGAGATTGGTCGCGTATCTTCTTCCCGTCGCTCATGCAGAAGCATCGCTGCGGCATCTTCCTCGATCCGCCTTACGCCCACTCGACGGGACGAGACAAGACCCTCTACCGCATCGAGATGGAAAGCACCGATGGTGTCGCGGAGTTCTGCCGCCGGCATGGGAAGAAGAAGAACGTGCGGATCGTCCTGGCCGGCCTCGACGGTGAATACGACCTGCCCGGATGGCGCGTCATCCCCTGGTCGGCCAGTCACTGCTTTGGCCGTGACGAAAAGAGCGGCAAGCGCCACCTCGAACGACTCTGGATCAGCCCGCATTGCCAGCCGGTTGACGTCGCCGACGCCCCGCACCGCCACACCAAGGGTGCCCGCTGGCGACCGCGATCAAAGCCCGGCTCGAAGCCCGTTCGACGCCATCGCGAACGATCGTCGAGCCGCCCTCGATAGGCCAGCCGTTGCCCACGGTTCGCGCCACGTTGCCACGTGTCGCACCGCTGTCACTCGTCCGATGAACCACCAGGCCGGCGCGTCGGGGCCTAGAAGGTTCGCCGCCGGCGCTTCCGCGCTTCCTTCTAGGCCATCGGAAGCGCCCCCTTCCAGCCGGACCCCCAAAATCGCCATTAACTCACGCACGCATCTAGACTTACAATCCGCTCGCCCGATGGGACGCCCGTCCAGAACCCCAGCGCGGATTGTCCGAAATCGCCCCCTTTTTCCAGTTTTCGGAAAATGCCCGTTTTCCCCCTAAGCCTAGCCCATAGCAACACTTGTGCCAGTTTTGCCCCCTAGAAAATTTTCCAGTTTTTCTAGGCGCGAATCACCCGCCACAAGTGTTGGCACAATCCGCGCGAGGCTTGTGTCACCTTATGTCACCTTCGAATTTCCGCTTCCCGCACTGGTCCCCGAAGCGGCTTGCCGTTTGGCGACGGAATTCCAGCAATCCCGCAGCCCGCGCGATCCTGCATTCACCCTCAGCCGCTTGGCCCCTTTCTCCCACTTCATCTCACCTTCAAATTCATCGCCCCCCGTACCGCCAATCGCAAATCAAAGGAGGACTCACGAATGCCCTCGAGCAATCCCACCGCCCAAAGTTTTGACTTTTTGACTTTTTGGCGTTTTGACGTTTCCCGAAGCCCCATTCTCAAACCAGGTTCCCGCTCGCATAATCCCGAAATGCCCGACACATCCATCAGCAAGACCATGGCCCGAAGCGATCTCGATCGACCCGAGTGCCGCGCCGTCCTCACCGAGCTGTTCGGCCTGATCCGCCGCATGAACGCCAACGGCGCCAAGTACTCCTCCTGGTACGGCCATGTCGATGCCTGGCCCAGCGCCTGGGAGCACATCAATCGCGGCGAAGACTATCAGCCCTTCCCCGGCAACCCCGACGAGCTGCGCATCCCCTGGTTCCTCCTCTGGGAGATCGCCTGGATCGTCGCCAACACCCCCATGCGTCCGGCCGCGCGCGTCCTCGACATGGGTGGGGCGGGCTCACTCTTCACCTGCTATCTCGCGGCGCGCGGCTGCGCGGTCCACACCATCGACCTGCAGGCCGACCTATGCAAACGATCCGAGGAAACCGCGAAACAGATGGGCTGGCGCATGTTCGCGAAGCAGATGGACATGACCCGCCTCGATTATCCCGACGGGTTTTTCGATCACGTCTTTTCCGTCTGCGTCTTCGAACATCTCCCCGTCTCAGGCCGCGTGGAGTGCAACGCCGAAGTCGCTCGCGTGCTCAGGCCCGGCGGGACCGTCGCTTACACCTTTGACTATGCCAACCCGCAATCCTTCGGTCGGATCGACACACCGCAGGACGTGCGTCGCCAGTTCATCGAGCCTTCCGGCCTCGCATTGCGGGGCGGTGGCAATTTTGTCGACACCGGCGAGCGCTATCTGGCCGCACCCCAGTGCTTCGGCATCGGCCGATTCCGGCAAATAATGGCCCGGCTCCACGCATTCTTGAGCGGCTCGGTCGTGCGATCTCGCGTGCTGTCCGGTCGCACGTCCTATACATTCGGGTCGGTGTTCCTGGAAAAGCGGGGCGGATCGACCTGATGCGCAACGCGTCTGATAATCGCGCAACGCCCAACGACGCGGATCAACATTGATACCCAACTTTTTTCCGGAAAATCTCGATCCACCGCCCTCGCCAAGACCGATAGATATGATTAGAGTAGTCGTGCGATGAACAATAGCATCCGGCAGTTTTCGCCGCCGGTCGAGGATTTCATGGCCGCAGATTCCACTCGTCACCACAATCGCCACTACAAGACACTGATTCTTCTGGTCCTCTCCATGACCGGCGGAACGTTTCTGCTTTTGTGGCTCGCTCAGTTTTCTCCAGTGACGCCGCTGCGTGGCCGCACTTCCGGCCCCGCTCAGTGGACCGAGATCAGCGTCCGAGCCGAAGCCTCGCCCGACGCCGGTGGCTTCTATCACCTGCGCATCGACGGCGATGGCCGCCTCTTCCGCAGCGACGCCTGGCGCTATCAGCAGCCGCATCCCGAGAATCCTTCCATGATTCAGATTCTCCTCTCCGCGACCCGGCCCGATGGTCGTCCATTGCCCGCTCAGCAGCAGACCCTCTCCCGCGTCCTCGCCCAACTCGGCCGCGATCATCAAATCGCCTCCGAACGGGTCACGGTTCGCGCCGGCTCTACCATCGCCCGCGGCGATCATCTTCGCCTGGCCTCCGGCTCATAACCCCTTTCGCCGCGCTCTTCGGCTCCCCGCTGAATCCTGCCCCTGTTTTATTCACCGTCGGTGATCCGCGCCCTCTCCGCCTATACTACGCCGCGATATGAAGGCGCTGGAGTACCACATCTCCCCTTGGCGATGGACGATCTGCAAGGCAGCATCGCTGCTTCGCCCATCCGCATGCTACGGTGCGCTCTCCCCGCTCAGGCTCGTCGATCGCCCCGTGCCACAGATCCCCGGCCCCGGTTGGGTGAGACTGCGAACCCTGCTCGGCGGCATCTGCGGCACCGACCTTGGCCTCATCATGCTCCGTCAGCACCCCGCGACAATCCTCCAGCGCTTCGCCAGTTTCCCCGCCATCCTCGGCCACGAAAATGTCGCAGTGATAGACGCCGTAGGTGACTCGGCCGGCGCCTGGTCCGTCGGTCAGCGCGTCTGCGTCGATCCCGCCATCGGCTGTGCCGCGTATGACGATGGCTCGCTCTGCCGTCTCTGCGCTTTGGGCATCGCCTCCCAATGTGAACGCGCCGGCAACGGTCAGTTGCCCCCCCGCGCCCTGCTTGGCCTCAATCGTGTAACCGGCGGAAGCTGGGCCGAGTATTTCGTCGCCCACACCTCCCAGCTCCACGCCGTGCCCGACGCCGTCCCCGACGAACAGGCCGTGCTGCTCGACCCCATCGCCTCGGCCGTGCATGCCGTCTTGCGCAGAACTCCCAAACCCGGCGAGCAAGTGCTCGTCTGCGGTTCAGGCATCATCGCCCTGGGCATCGTCGCCTCACTCCGCGCCTTGGGATGCGACAATCAGGTCACCATCGCCCTGCGGCACGAGTTCCAATCTAAATTGGCCCGAAAACTCGGCGTCAGTGATGTGCTGCGCATGCCGCGAAAAATGTCCCCGGCCGATCGATATGATCTCGTCGCCCGGCGCGTCGGCGGCACGCGCCTGGCGGCGCGCTTCGGCAATCAGGCATTGCTCGGCGGATTCGACCTGGTCTACGACACGACCGGCTCAGGCAAGGGAATGACCGACGCAATCAAGTGGACGCGCACCCGCGGCACGCTCGTCCTCGTCGGCACCTCCGGCATCGCGTTGGTTGACACAACGCCCCTGTGGTTCGACGAACTCGAAGTGATCGGCGCGAACGGTCGCCAGATCGAAACCAACGCCGATGGACCGATCCACACCTACGACCTCGTGCTCAAATGGATCGCTTCCGGTCGCATCGATTTATCGGTCTTGCCGATCCGCAGATTTCGCCTGACCGAGTACCGATCCGCCCTGCGACAATTGCATCAGCGCGGTCGAAATCCGGTCGTAAAGGCCGTATTCGATCACCGCCCATAATTTGCTTATGCACGGCGTCCGGCAGTCCGATCAAAACTCGGAATGGAACTGCATTCACGAGGGAGATCCATGCCGACGAAACGCAAGACGACTCTGAAACTCGCGGCCCTTCTGCTCATCGCTTCAACGGTCGGCACGGCCGGCTGCGATCCTTACAGCTTCTTTAGCGGAAATGCCAACATCAACTTCGTCGTGCCCGTCGGCCTCGGCGGAAACCCGGGATTCTACAATCCCTTCGGCCTCACCCAGGCCCTCGTCAACGCGCTGATCGGCGGCTCGTCATCGGGTGATGAATCCGGCGGCAGCTCCAGTAGCTCGTCGTCAGCCAGTACCCTGCCCAATGCCGGCGTCCTCGGCAGCATCATCCAGCCCGGCTTCAACAGCGGCACCTCCACCAACAACCTCACCGGCTCAACCACCGCCACTCCGCCGCCGACCACCACGACGACCAATCCCTGACCGTCGGCTTATTGCCGTGCCGCCGTCGTGTAGAATGTCCGCCGATGGCTGTCAAGGTCATTTGCCCATCATGTCAGAATGCGTTTGTAAGCCGCGCTGCGCCAAGCGACGGTGATGAAGCGATCTGCCCGCATTGCGATCGGCGTTTCCATGTTGAGTTAGAAGGCTACACCGTTGCCGAGCCCGTCACCCGCACGGTTGCGCCGCCGCGTTATGCGATGCCGGTCGGCATTCGATTCTCGTTTTCCTGTGAGCGCTGCGGATCGGTGCTCGAAGGCAACGACGGCATGTCCGGTCAGAAGGGTCGCTGTCCCACCTGCGGCGGCGTCTTCACGATTCCCCGCGTCGATCGTCACACCGGCGTCGCCGCCGAGCGCGCCCAAATCGATGACGACGGCCAACTCCCGACGCCGATGCACGCCTACGCCACCGCCGGCGCCAAGGCGCCGCAGATTGTCCGGCACGCTGACGGCTCGCAGGCGGTACGGTGTCCGCGATGCAGCCGCGAGATGTCCGTCGATGCTGATATGTGCAAGGGATGCGGAATGCCCTTTACCATCGAAGGAGCGCAGGAATCAAACGCCCATTCGCCGGAGTCGGGCGGCCTGGCGACGGCGGCCCTGACCCTCGGCATTCTTTCCGTCCCGACTTACTGCCTCCCGCTCCTGGGGCCTGCCGCCGTGCTGGTCGGCTTCATGGCCCTGCAGCGCGGCTCGAAACTGGGACCGGACGCTCCCGGACGGCGCATGGCGATTGTCGGAATGATCCTGGGATTCCTCAGCAGTGCCGTCTTTGCGGCATCGCTCTATTGGAAGTTTTGACGGTGAATCAGATGGGCTTGAACTGTTCAAACGACTGCCGGCATGCGTTGCAATAATGAATGGCCCGGCAAAGCGTCGGTCCGAAGATGGACTCCAGCGTCGTATTCGCCGAATCGCAGTGGGGGCAGGAGACGCGGGCGATCATTTCCTCTGTCAATCCGCCGCGACAGGCAGGGCCCGGTGGGGCGAGACCGAATTCCTTGAGCTTGCGCCGGCCGTCATCGCTGATTCGATCGCTGCTCCACGGCGGATCGAAAACAACATCAACGCGAACCGAATCAAATCCGGCATCGCGCAGGCTGCGAGCGATATCATTTCGCATGACATCCAGCGCAGGGCAACCGGCGAAGGTGGGGGTCATCCGTACCGTGACGGCGTCAGGCTGAATCTCTACACCTGCGATGATCCCCAGGTCGACGACCGAGACGACCGGAATCTCCGGATCGCTGACCCCGGCCAGCGCCTCCCAGACGCGGGCCAAGTCGGTCTCCGTGTTCGCTTCGATCGGTCTCATTGGTATCTCTCTGACTGCTACCAGGTCGCCCGCGGCGAAAGTTTGTAAACCCGCTGCATCGCATCGAGCACGGCCGCCAGTTCCGGGCCGTGCTTCCCCGCGCGCCCGCCGTAGTGCGGCGTGGCGTTGGCTGGGATCGTCAAGCCCGCCTTGGCGATGATCGGCGTCACTTCAGATCGCCACTGATCGCACAGCTCAGACTCCGGCGGACAGATCTTCGCCGCCGCGAGCGCGCTCTCAAAGCGAGTCGGCTCGAAAATGCCCAACGCATGCGGCCAAAGTTTCGTCAGCGCCGCCTGCAGCCGCTGGCCGCTTTCCGGCGTTGCCCGCCCGAGCTTCTCCATGAGGAGCCGGCCGTGCAAAGTGTGATACTTGATCTCGCCGCGCAGCTTTCGGGCAATATGGGCCAGCGGCTCGTAGGCGTTGTCCTCCAGCGCCGCCATACGGACGGCATCCGCCTCGGCAAAGAGAAATTGCCGTACCAGGCTGCCGCACCAGTCCCCGCGATGCATGAGTTCGTCGCGCACCGGGTTATTGCACAGGTCGCCGTGATTGGAACCGGCGGAAAGGAACTCCATCGCCACCAGACTGCAACAACGAAACGCCTCGGGACCGCGCTCAAACGTGTTGCGCTCCGGGTCCGGCTCGCCGAGTTCGTGGAGCAATCGGTAAAAAGCCAGGGCGTGGCCCATCTTGTCCTGGGCCATCGACGAAAAGGCAATGTCCTCTTCAAGAATGGGGCCGATGCCGGTCCACTCCGAATTGCGATGGCCGATGATGAGGCCGTCGTCGGCAAGACGATAGAGCAGGTCAATGACGGCCGACTTCGTCGCGGCGTCGAGTTTCGAGGGTACTGTCATGGTGGTCATGATTTGTCGTTGATCAATTGCCTGGTTGATGGTCGGACTTCTGCGTCGCCTAGATCTCGCCCGCGTCTCCGACGGCCTTGGCGCGCTTGGTCGTTTCGTACCCGAAAGCCTCGCGATAGCTCTTGTCCGTGCCGTGCTCGAACAAGTCGGCGTCTTCGTAGGCCGTGGCGACGATCGCCTCTGCCGGCACGACCCAGATATTCACGCACGCCTGGCGCCGGCCGAACTGCTCCTTGGCCAGCATGATCGCCGTCTCGCCGTCCGGCGCATGCACGGCGCCGACGTGCACATGCGGCTCGCCGCGCGACGCCTGATGAAACACTTCAAAAATGGGCCACTGGCTGTCCATATTCCGTAGGGCGGGCACTGCCCACCACTCTCCTTCGTTATTGTTATCCGACGTTCGCCGTAGGTGGCAGGGGTGCCTTCTTGCCGGCTGCAGCCGCGGAAAGCGCCTCGCGGATCCATCGTCCCTGCTCGTGTGCCAGTCGCCGCGTCTCAAGTCGCTTCGCGCTGACCGGGCCGCTGCCGCGCACGACGGTCTTGAATTCCTCCCAATCCGGCTCGTTGTACAGCCAGCTCTTGGACTTCTCATCGAAGCGCAGATTCCATTCGGAGGGCACCGTCAGTCCGAGGTTGAACATCTTCGGCAGATACTTCCGCAGGAACTCCTGGCGCTGCTCGTCATTCGTCTTGAGCTTGATCCGCCAGCGCATCAGTTGCTCGGTGTGCTTGGACTCCTTATCGCTGGGGCCGTGAAACATCATGATCGGCTTCCACCATCGATTGACGGCGTCCTGAAGCATCGCCCGCTGAACCGGCGTGCCCGTCGCCATTGAAATGCACATGTCGTAGCCGTGCGTCAGGTGAAACGCCTCTTCGTAGCAGATGCGCTTGAGAGCCCGAGCATAGGGACCATACGAGCCCTCGGCCATCATCGCCTGATTGACGATCGCGGCGGCGTCAATGAGCCACGCGATGACGCAGACGTCGGCCCAGGTCTCGGCCGGATAGTGAAAGACGTTGGAGTATTTCGCCTTGCCGCTGATCAATTCGTCGATCATCTCTTCGCGCGGCTTGCCGAGCGTCTCGGCGGCACGGTAGAGAAGCTGGCCGTGGCCGACTTCGTCCTGCACCTTTGCCACGAGGGCAAGCTTCCGCTTGAGGCTCGGTGCGTGCGGAATCCAGGTCCCCTCAGGCAGCGCGCCGCAAATCTCGCTGTTCGCGTGAACGTGGATCAGGCGAATGAGCTGGTCGCGGTAGTCCCTGGGCATCCAGTCGCCGGGCTCGACCTTGTCCCCTTCGGCCACGCGCGCCTCGAAGGCGGCGAGGCGCTCCTCGTAACCCGCGTCGCCGGGCCGGTCGTTCGTCCACTTTTCGGTGACTTGAACCATTGATCTTGTGCTCCTGTCGTCAGGCGGTGCGCCGTCGAAGACCGTCGAATATGTACTCGGACATCCAGCGGCCGACATCCTCCGGCGTCATCGGGCCGTCGGGCCGGTACCAGGTGAACATCCAATTGAGAACAGAGAGTATAAAAAGCGTCGCCGTCGTCTCATCCGGTGCGGCGATGTATCGCGAATGGATCGCCTCGCGCACCAGCGAGCGAAACATCAGTTCGTATTCATCTCGTCGCTTCGTGAATGCGGCGCGCCGATCCGGCGCCAGGTGTCGCCACTCAACGGTATAGACGGCTGCAGCATCCATGTCACCGGCGATCACACCGACGTGCGCGACAATCGCCGCCTTAAGCTTTTGAAGAGTGCCGAGCTGCGAATCGACAATTGGCCGCAGAGCGGAGAAGAACCGGTCAGCCGCGGCATCCACGATTTCCCAGAGGATCTCGTCCTTGCTGGAGATGTGGCTATATAGGCTGCCTCCGAGCATTCCGACGCGCTCGGCGATGTCTCGAATGGACGTGCCGTGGAAGCCCTGCTGGTGGAAGAGCTTACAGGCGGCGTGATGAATCTGGGATTTTCGATCCTCAATAACTTCGGGCATGGAATTGCTCCGAACAAGCGCTTGTTAGGGGAGAATAGCTCCAAGGATGTCCGTGGTCAAGCCGTCTCCGATCGAAAGCCGCGAAGTTAGCTCAGCGGGGGGGCTTTGTGGTGGAAGTCGGTCGATTTCTGAAACTGATGAGCGATCTGTAAAAGCCGCCCCTCGGCGAAATGCGGACCCATGAACTGAAGCCCGATCGGCAGGCCCGACTCGGTAAAGCCGCAGGGAATTGAGATGGCCGGAATGCCGGCCAGATTGGCGGCGCAGTTGTAAATGTCAGCCAGATACATGGCCAGCGGATCGTCGGATTTCTCACCGAACTTGAAGGCAGGCGTCGGCGTCGTGGGCGACAAGATGACGTCGCACTTCTTAAACGCCTCGACGAAGTCCTGCTTGATGAGCGTGCGGACCTTCAGCGCCTTGAGGTAATAGGCATCGTAATACCCGCTCGAAAGGGCATAAGTCCCAAGCATGATGCGTCGCTTCACCTCCGCGCCGAACCCCTCGTCGCGCGAAGCGCTGTACATATCGATGTAGTCCGTCGGGTTCGCGGTGCGATGGCCGTAACGAACCCCGTCGAATCGGGCGAGATTGCTGGAAGCCTCGGCGGTGCAGATGAGGTAATAACAGGCGATCGTGTAGGCGCTGTGCGTTAGCGAGACTTCATGCACCTCCGCGCCGAGCTTGCGATACACCTCGATCGCCGCCTCCACGGCCTGGCGCGTCTCGGGGTGAAGTCCCTCGCCGAAGTACTCGCGGGCATAGCCGATTCGCATCTTGCCCGGCGGTTGGTCGAGCAACGCCTCGTAGTCCGCAACGGGCTCATCCACGCTGGTAGCGTCGCGCACATCCCGACCGGCAACGACGCCGAGAAGTCGTGCCACCCCTTTGACATCCACGGCGACGGGGCCGATCTGGTCGAGGCTACTGCCGAATGCGACCAGGCCGAATCGCGAGACGCGGCCGTACGTCGGCTTCAGACCGGTCACGCCGCACAGGCTGGCGGGCTGGCGGATCGATCCACCTGTTTCGCTGCCGAAGGCATAGGGAACCATTCTCGCTGCGACTGCGACAATGGATCCGCCGGACGATCCGCCGGGCACATACTCGGGATTCCACGGGTTTCGCGTAGGGAAAAAGGCCGAATTCTCGGTGGAGCTTCCCATCGCGAATTCGTCGAGATTCGTCTTGGCGACGATCACCGCGCCGGCCTTTTCCAATTGCTCAACGACATGCGCATCGTAAGGACTTCGGTAGTTTTCGAGAATCTTCGAGCCGCAGGTCGTCTTGCCGGAACGGGTGCAAATGTTGTCCTTGAGGACCACCGGCTCGCCGAAGAGGGGCCCGGACGACTGCGCGGCGTCAAGCTCGGCTGCGCGCTTGCCCGCATCGTTATCGAGGATGCTGATGCAGGCATGAAGCTGCGGATTGAGCCTCTTCAGGCGATCCAGTGCCGACGAAACGCGCTGCACGGCCGAGGCGCTCATGCAGTCTCCTGATCGAGTACCTTGGGAACTTTGAAGAACGGGGTGTCGCTCACAGGGGCATTGGCCAGCGCCGCTTCGGGCGTCAGCGAAGTCGCGGGCGTGTCATCCCTGAAGACGTTGCAGACCGGCAGGGGGTGGGCGGTCGGTTCGACATCCGTCGTATCGACCTCGTCCAGTTTGCGGACATATCCGAGAATGGAATCGAGCTGCGACCCGAATCGCGAGATTTCCTCCTCGCTCAGCTTCAGCCGGGCGAGGTGCGCGATGTGCCGAACCTCCTGGGTCGTGATTTTTTCACTCATGTGGGGCCTCTACCGATCGCCGCGCGAGACAAAATTCCGCGCGCAATCCTCGCGTTCAATTTACTCGGCATTCTATTGAGAGGCAAAATGAGAGAGTGCGGCCGGCCGTCGATCAGGCCTCAGCGGCGGCTGCGGGGGCTTTCCAGTTCCGCCTCATCGGCTTCACGATAAGTCCCATGCGGATGGCCTTCGTGGAGACCTTGATCCGGCAGATGCGACCGTCAATGACGGCACGAACGCGCTGGATATTCGGCTTGAACTTGCGCTTGGTCTTGCCGGTGACCTTGGTGCCGACGCCGCCCAGGTACTTGGCCTTGCCGCGATGGGTATACTGCCGACCGCTGGTGGTTCGCTTACCGGTGAAATGACAAACTCGAGGCATAAGGCACCTGAAAAACTCTCGTCGTTGGACACACTCGGAAGCCCCACAGTTTAGGCGGATCACCCGAAAACGCAAGGCGAGCCCCCTCTCCGGTCCGCAAGAAGGCCCCTGTTCCGATAACATCTGCCCCGCAAAACGGTTACGATTGCCCACAAATGGTGGCAATCGGCCGCCTGGATGGACGTTTGGCTGAATAGAGGATCGATGGACGTCGAGGCGCTTGATCGGGCAATAGCCGGAGCCCAAAGGGGGGATACCTCCTGCCTGGACCGGCTTATCGAGTCCTACGCCGATCGGCTTTACGGCTTCCTCTATCGAATGACCGGCTCCCGGCACGATGCCGAGGATTTGATGCAGGAAGTCTTTATCCGGCTCGTCAGGACGATTTCGGCGTATCAGCATGACGGGCGATTCGAGGCGTGGTTTTTCCGGATCGCCGCCAATCTCGCCCGCGATCGGCTTCGGCGAATTTGCCGGGGTCCGAAGTTTTTGAGCGTCGCCGCCGACCCGGATGATGACGAACGTGGCGGCGGCTCCGGCGGCATCGCGAGGATCGGTTCGGAGGCCGAGCCGGTGGACGCGGCCCTCGAGCGAGCTGAAGAAATGGACGCACTCGGAGCGGCGATGCTCAAGCTGCCCGATGCCGAGCGAGAGGTTGTGATGCTGCGGCATTTTTCGCAGATGTCTTTCAGAGAGATTGCCGAGAGCACCGGCGTTCCGCTGGGGACAGCCCTGGCCCGTGGACATCGCGGATTAGGCAAGTTGCGTGCGATCATGACGGCCGGGCAAAGCGATGCAGACAGTGCCTGCGACGAGACCGTCGGCGCTGAGGAGTAAATGGGCGTGACCGAGCAAGAGAGAAAAATGCACGAGGAAATCGCAGAGCACGAAAAGTGGCTCGCGGTCTACTCCACGCCCAGGCCATCCGCCTCCGCCGTGGCCCGAGCAAAGCTGGCCGCGCGCGAGGCGATGCAGTCTTCTCGCGCCCGACGTCCCCGGAGCGCATGGAGGGTCTGGCAGGGCGTGGCCGCCGCCACCGCGGTGATCGCGCTTTGTGTCTTCGTCGGCTACCAGGCCGCCATGACAACGCCATCCGCTCCACCTGCGATAGCCGAACTTGATCCCATTCCCAGTCTGCCCGAGGCCTCCAGAGAGGGGATCACCCGCGTGACGGCACTCGACGATGACTTAACCGATCTTGAGACGTGGTCCGCCCAGGCCAATTGGGGAGTCAGCGGCGCGTCGCTTTTCGAACTCATGGATGAAGCATTGGACGATGACACTGACCGGGCCCCGGGCGAAAACGGGTCTTCATGATCGGTGCCGCGCAGCGATGGATTGACCGGGACACACAAATGACAACGACACGACTCGGGCTACAGCGATACTCAGTGAGTGCGATTTGCGCGCTCACCCTCGTCCTTTTTCTTTCTCCGTCCGAGCGCGCTGTCGGAGCGGCGCAACCTCAGGATGCGCCGCCCGGCAGGCCTCGAGAGAGCTTTGATCGGTCCGGCGACGGGCCGCGTGGTAGATTTCGCGAAAACGGTCCGCGCGGCCGTTGGCGTGATCGGCGCGGTGGGGGGGAAGATCGGGCGATGGATCGACCGATTCCGCCGGAGATGATCGACAAGATCATGGAGCTCGTTCGCGATAAGTTCCCGGAGCGTTTCGACCGTCTCGCCGACCTGGAAGCGAAAAACCCCCGGCGTTTCGAGATGCTGATCCGCCGTATGGCCCCGGTGGCGATCGAGTACTTCAAGCTGCGCGAGCGCCGCCCGGAGCTGGCCGACACCATCATTCGAGAATTCAAGAATCAGGAGCGCCTGCACGAACTCAGCGATCAATTCCGCAAGGCAAAGGATGACCCGGCGAAACAGGCCGCGATCGAAACGCAGATCGAGCAGATCGTCCGCAGCCAGGTCGAGCTGTTTCAGGAGCGTATGGAGTTCCGATTGCAGGACTTTGAAGAGCGAATCGCCGAGCAGCAACGGCGTCTCGCAGAGCAGCGCCGGCGCTTCGACGAGGAAAAGCTACACTCAGAGGACCGCATCGCCGAGCGCATCAAACGCATCAAAGAAGGCGATGTCCGCCCGGACTTCCCGGGCAGAGGACCGAATGACCTCGAACGGTTTGGCCCCGATGGACCCGGGCCGCGACGATTCCACGGCGACGGTCCGCCGGGAGAAGATCGCGGTGGACCGCGCCGACGCGGGCCGCACGAGCCGGCCGCGCCGGATGATGAACCGCCTGCCCCTCCGGAAGGCGATTAGCTCTACTGCGTATTAAGTAGAATCAGCGGACCCGATCCCGTCTGGTATCCCGCCGCAGTTAGTCCAGCGTTTTCACGAAGGCGACTCCCGCGCCGCCCTGGGTGCTTGCATAAGGGAGAATCTTCCACCCGAAAAACTCGGGATCGCGTCCGCTGGCGACGCTGTGCCCCACGACGAGGCCGAGCACGCCGCCCATGACCACGTCGGAGAAGTAATGCTCGCGGTCTTCGAGGCGTTCGTGCGCGACGAGCGTCGCAAGCGCATAAAGCGGAACGCCGACCGCGTGGCCGTAAGCCTGGTGCAGGACGCTGGCAACCACGAAGCTGCTGGAGGTATGGCCGGATGGAAGTGTGCCCCGCTCCCCGTTCGGCGCCCGGTCGTACGATGCCGCCTGACCGACAACGACGGTAAGGCCGTTGATCATCAAGGCCGAGAAGAGCGTCTTGCCGACTTCATAGGTCTTGTCGTCCATCGACTGCTGCCCGATCAGATACCACAGGCCGGCCAATGCGAAATGCGTTCCCGGATTGCCGATCGCGCCAAACGCGTCGCGCCAATCCTCTTTCATGTGATGGTGCGGCGGTTGAAAGTCGTTTCGACGATTGAAGTGGTGCTCGATGGACCGATCCACACCCGTCCCCTTGATCGCGATCGACCCGCCCAGCGTGCCGCCGAGTATGATCAGATTCACCGGGTTGGCATACACCCGCTTGGTGTCTCGCCAAAGGTCAGACGGCATCGACTTGACATCGCGCTTGACCGTGTCCCAGAACGATGCCAGCGGCGAACTGCGAGTGTATCCGTCGGTTGAGGATGTCGAATCGGCAAGTTCGACGTGCTCCGTTGACTCGCCCTCCTGAGGCGCCTCGCCCAGATCGGCCATCACCAGCGGTCGCGAGAGCGAGCGAATCGCGCAGTCCCTCGCGACGGCGATCCGCACGCTGCGCGGCGCCGGCCGGTTGGTCAGCACGAGCGGCTTGGCTGCTGGGTCCTCCGTCGGCGCGGCCATGTCGCCAAACCAGTCGTGCGCCGAAGCATCGTCGGGTTCGCGCAGTCTGTTTGACTCGATCGCCGCGAGTCGATCCTCGACCGATCCGGCGTCGATACGTTGCGAAAAGCCCTGGCAACCACAAGTCGTGAGCGCAACAACCGCGAAGATGATCGACTTGCCCATGATGATCTCCCTGGCAGCGGGTCTGGTCGGGCGGGGGCCCATCCATGACCGCGACGAGCGGGAGTCTATGCCTGAAGGTCACGCAATGCAAAAAAAAAGAAAAGGGCGGCTGAAGGCATGTGACGCGGGTCCAGGATCGCCCTAATGCCGCTCGGCGTGGTATTGCAGGCCGAGCTTTACGATGCGCTGGATGAGCTGATCATATCGAATGTTCATGCTCTCGGCGGATTCGGAGAAGTCCTCGCCAAATGACAGATTCGGATTCGGATTTGATTCCAGGAGATACACTTTTTCATCCGGCGCCAGGCGGAAATCCATTCGGGCGTAGCCGCTTTGATTCAGCGCCCGGTAGGCGCGCCGGCAGAGCCGCGTTATCTGCCGCATCATCGCTTCGGTGAGTTGCTCCGCGGCGTTTGTGGTGATGCCGCGTTCCTTTTGATAGCGAAGATCCCACTTGACCTTGTCGGTCGCAATCGGCAGGGCGCCGTCCGCGAGATTCTCGAACTGCATCTCCCAGATCGGCAGCGTGCTGACCCGGCTGTTGCCGAGGATGCCCACGTACAGCTCGCGCCCATCGATGTATTCCTCCGCCATGGCCTCCGACTGATGTTGTTCGTGGATGAAGGCCACCCGTTCGGCCAGCTTGTCGTCGTCATTCACGACCGACGCCTGCGAGATGCCCACCGATCCATGCTCCGCCACCGACTTCACGATCAGCGGGAATTGCAATCGGTTCGGACGCTTCACGCGCTTGCCGCGCGGGAACACGGCGAAATCGGGCACCGGAATCCGATGATGTCGAAGAATCTTCTTGGACAGGGCCTTGTTGTCCGCCAGCACCAGGCCGCGCGGGTTGCACCCGGTGTAGGCCTGCCCGATCAGCTCGAAGTAGCCCAAAACGTAAGGCACATAAGTGCCGCGCCCCCGAAACTCCTCAAGCAGGTTGAATACGATGTCGGGTTTGAACTTCTCGATCGCATCGCCGATCGCGCCGAGCTTGCTGCCCACCCCCAGGGCCTGCGTCTCGTGGCCCAGTTCGCGCAGCGTGACAAGCACGTCGTACTCCATCTTCCACGGCGACATCTCCTCGTCGCTGACTCCCTCGAGGGAGTCGGGCGGAACAAGGTCTTCGTCCATCATGGCCAGGATACGAAGCTTCTTCATAAGGCGATCTGATGATATCCGCTGTGTAGATAGTTCATCGTCTGCACGGTCAAGAGAATGACGGCCTCAAGCCGAGTCTCTTCCTCACTCTTGCGCACTCGCAGCTTGAGTTCCTTGCAACGTCGCAGCATCTCCGCCAGAACCTGGTCGATGCGATACTGATACTCTCCGGTCCACCGGGCCACAAGCCCGCGGATCGACTTGCGATGCCGGCGGAGAAAATGTTCAGCCAGTTCGCCGCCGGTGGAGTCCTGCGAATCCGTAAACAGCCTTCGCAGGTCGCGATCGTGAAAATCAGGGTAATCCGCGCCGTAGCGCGCCCGCTTCTGCTCGTAGTGCTCGCGGAGCGTGATGCGCAGGTTGCGAATGTGATCCACCTGCGTTTTTTTCGTCACCTTGGGCGGCGCTCCGCCGATCTGGCTCATCAGCCGATCGACGTACTCCAGCTTCTTCAGCGCCGGCCACCCCGCATAACGCGCCCGCCAGTTGGATCCCGGCGTCAGCCAGATCGCGAACGTCTCCGCGAAGTCCTCCACCGGGTGACTCTGGGCATACCAGGAGTCGAGATGCAGCACAAACCTGCGGCTAAACGGCCGCGGCTGATAAAAATCCGGATAGGGAACCGAGGCCTTGCCAAAAACCTGTCGCCAACTCTTCAAACGGTGCAGCCGATAGGCGTTGTCGATTGCATGGCCGATTTCGTGCCGAAGGATGCGCAGGCACCATTCGCGCGAGCCGCCCTCCGCCTCGAGCATCTGCCGCTCCTCCAGCTTGATCAAACGTGGATGAGCCAGATAGAAAGGAATCGCCACTCCGGCAACGCCGTCGGGTGTAAACCATTCGTCCGAAAGCCAGTAATGCGGCCGAAACGACAACTGCCCGGCAGCCAATTCCCGGGTGACCTCGCGGATGCGCGACTCGAGCTCCCCGCCGCGAATCGTCACCCCCAAGTCGCAGAACCGAAGATCAAGGAGTGCCTCGTCATCCAGTTCGGCCCACGCCGGTTCGCTTCGGGGCTTACGGGACCGATGGGCGGTGTCGGACGTGGATGAGTCGAAAGTCATGTCATTAATGAATCGGGCAGAGATGCCGCGGCACTTTCAAAATGCGGCATCTGCGTTTTGCGTGGTGGGCCGGACACTCGCCGACGATGTCCATGGATCCATTTCGCTCGGGTCCGGACGGCACTACGACTTTGGAATCAGCGAACGCGTCGCCGCATAGGCAGCCGGATCGGCCGGCGCGAACCCTTGAATACCGAGCTGCTTGCACAGGGCCTCGTCATTCTTGGCGTCATTGAGAAGGTACGACTTCAGCAATTCTGTCTTTTCTGGATCCGCGCCCGGGCCTGCAACAACGACCATCTCCGGTACCTCGGCCGTCTCTCCGACGATCTCGAACTGGTCGCGGGAGACGCCGGTAATCGGATTTCCGCCGGTCTCGGGCAGCTTGCTAAATGCGATCTCATCGATGACGCCGGCGTTGATGAGGGGATCCCAGACGACGAGACCGGGAACGGAATCGCCGCAATACAGGCGTCCTTCGATCGGAAGGGCGATGGTCGTCGGCACGAGTTCGGGGAGAATCTTGTCGATCGGCACGCCCGCCTTCACCAGCGCGTCCCGTGCCGCATAGTCCGAAAGAAGGTCATGGTGCTTGCCGAATGCGAACCGCTTCCCTTCGCAGTCCTTGATGACCTTCAAATGTGATTTCGCCTTCACGACGATATGACCGCGACGCGATGTCTTGCCCGCCTCGTTGACCGCCGTCGCAAGCAGCTTCAGCTTGCTCGGGTCCTCGATCTCCGCGTATTCGTTCGCCGTGAGAATCGCAAAGGGAATGTTGCCCTGCTCGAGTTGCATCCCGATCGCCATGCCGCTGGGCTGGGCCGAGAAAAGGACCGGGCTGTTGAAGCGCTTCTCCAATGCCATATGCATCGCCCGGTATTCAGCCGGAACACCGAATATGTCGAGCTTCGTCGATGCAATCTGGACGGCATTCTGTTTCTGACAGCCGATGCACGCGGCGCCCATCACAAGAAACGGCAGCAAGCGAATTCGCTTCGACATGCGACAATCCTCCAGGCGTTGTCATCTGCCCCGTCACTCTCGGGCAGTAAAAAGTCGGTGATGAGTATAAGCAATCCCCGACCGATCGCTCAAGCAAGCGGAGTTGTGCGGGAAAGTAGGGGAGGGGTCAGTTGGCGGTGGACTCAATCCGCAGGCTGTTGCATAACGCCATGAGGTCAGCCTGCTCCGCTCGATCGGGCAGGTCCGGCCACTTCGAGATGACGCGAACATCCCGGGCCACGCGGAGTCCGGTCGTCGCGCCGGTTGCCGGCTCAAACGAAACAATGTCTCCGCCGTCGGGCAGGGGGCCTCCAGAATCCAGCTCAAAGCGGTAGGCGCCGTTGCCGTCGGTGACAATTGTGCCGGAGGATGTAACGGGGCGAAATGTGAGAACGTATCCCTGCATGGCTGGCTTCTCCGAAGGGAATGAGGTGATCCCACGGAGTCCGTCCCGGTCGAGGGCAGGCGACACCGCCGCCCGCGCATCCATGCAAAATACCGATCCAAGGGCGGAGCATACCCCGGCCGGATGTCGTTTGCACGAAAAAAATAGGGATCGGTAAGTCGGAGGTCCTGTTGATCTTGGAAGCCGCGGCCGCCAAATCACAAAGAATCAGGGCTGCGGGTTATGCACGGCCACGTTGTCCACGCTGGTCACCGTCCAGACCACTTGGTTTCGGGGGTCGTTCAGAGAGTCGGCAGACCGATCCAGGACTTGGACGACGATGGTCGCCCCGACCGGATACTGGAATGCCTGCGTGATCCCGTCGGTGATCGTCTTGTCCAGACGCCACTCCGGAGCAGTACCCAGTTGGCTGTTGCAAACGGTGCCCTGAATGTGCAGGGCGTCGGCCGACTTGCCGATCGGCAGATTGTTCACGCTGGAATAGACGAAGCCGCGCTGTGTGCAAAGGTCGCTGCCCGAACACGTGAAGTTGGAACTCGCGTTGCCGAAAACGATAATCTCAGGCAACGGAAGGTTCGCCTGGCCGTTGTCGCGCCGGCTGAGCTGGACTGATACCGGAGTTCCTCCCCCGGTGCCACCGACCAGCGGGTTAAGGAACAGCTCGGGCAGTTGATCGACGCCGAAGTTCAATCTCAATATCCGATTGCCGCTATTGAGCGTCACCGTGTCGCAGCCGATCGTGAGACTCGATGCCGAGCCCGGTGCAAACGCGTCCGTGTAGCCGGCGTTGAGATACTCTTGTGTCTGCTCGTCACACACGAAGCCGCCGGTTCCCGCAGATACCACGAAGTTAATGGCGAATCGAACGCGCTGCTGCGCCTGGTTCTGTAGTGAAACGTTGATGAATCGGCTCGCAGCCCCGGTCAGATCACAGACCGATCCCAGAACCGTCGTGTCCACCGGTGGCCCGCCGTTGCCGCCGCCGGCCGGAGGACCCAATCTGGAAGGCGTGAAGTTGCTGGCGAACTGAGCAGCCAGGAAAGGGCTTCCGCCGCAACCAAACTGCGGCACGCATACAAACGCAGCAAGCGCCATCAAAGCGCCGGCACCCGCAGCACGTTTAATCCGGGCAATCATCTTATCGCCTCCTGAAGGCTTGAGTCTGGCAACCCATCCGCGAGGGCATGTAGCGGAACCGTTGGTGTCCCGCTCCTTTTCGCCAAGGAACCATTGGTGCGTCCGCCGTATGAAAGCGGACAAACCGGGCAGGGTTAGAGCCGCCGAAGTTCCCCACCTGAGGCAACCCCCTCGACCGACTCTTTGAATGATTGTACCTCTACCGGGGGGGCGAAGCAACGCCCGACCACCTCCGGATGCTCCCATATTTTAACGCGGCGAACCGGATTGGTCGGGCTGGGTCCGACTTGTCTGGGTTTTCGGGTTTCGCCCTTTGAGCTGGCGGCGAAAACTTGCAAGCCAGAGGCTTCCGCTGCCCGAATCCATGTCCGATACGGACCCCGCTGACCGCAAACAGCGCCCCGAAACCACACCGACATCCTGGGTCCGCAAGTCGCTCCTCGGCAGCAACCCCCCTCGCCCGGCGACCGATAAGCTAACTCTTCATGGTGACGGACTTTTCGTCATCCTTGTCGCCGCCTTTGTCATCGGGCTTATCCTGTGAGTCCTGATTCAGAACAGTGACCGGGGCGATCTTCTCTAGGTCCTCCTTGATCTTCGCCGCCTCCCCAACCACCACGATGATCAAATGGTTCAGATCGACCTGTTCCTTGGCGGCCTTCAGGACGTCATCGGTTGTCGTCTTCTGCACCGCCGAGAGGTACTGCTGATAGAAATCGTCGGACAGGCCTTCATTCTCGATGATCCACAAGTCGCTCGCCACGGCCTGCGGCGTCTCTCGGTCGCCCGGAAACGAGCCGACGATGTAGGTCTTCGTATCCGCCAGTTCCTGGGCCTCCGGCTTCTCGGTTCGCATCCGCTTCACCACGTCGAGAAGCGTCTGGACCGTCTCGCCCGTCGTCGGTGTCTTGGTGAACGTGCTCATATTGAAAGCGCCCGCGAACCGCTGCGGACTGATCGAGCCGCGCGCACCATAGGTCAGCCCCTTGTCCACGCGAATCGCCTTGTTCAGCCGGCTGTTGAACCCGCCGCCGAGAATCGTCGCCATCACCCGCGCCGTCGGATAGGCATCGTCGATCCGTCGCAGACCGATATGGCCGACGCGAATCTGGCTCTGCACCGAACCCGGCCGATCGTAGATATAAATGTGCGTCTCGCGCTTCGCCGGAATCGCCGCGAGCCGCGGAGGCGAGAATTCGCTGTCGACATTCCAGGAGCCAAAGTGCTTGACCGCCAGCTCAAACGCCGCCGACGGCGTGATATCGCCCGCGATGTAAAGCACCGCGTTTTCCGGGCGCAGATTCTCGCTCCACCACGCCTGAAGATCCTCAATGGTCAGCTTGTCCACGTCGTCCATTTCGCCGGTCACTGTCCGGCTGTACGGGTGGTCGCCGTAGAGCAAACGCCGATACTCCCGGTCGGCCAGGTATTCCGGCGTCTTGGTCGAGATCATCAGGCCGACCTTCATCTGCTTGGTCATGATGTCGAATTCGTCCTTCGGAAAGGTCGGATTCTCAATGACGTCGCGCATCAACTCCGATGCCAGGTTTAGCGTCGGCAGCAGCGAAGACGCCCTCACCTGCGAATCGTCCATGCTTGCCGATCCGTTCAGGCTGATCGCGTTGGACTCCAGCAGGTCCGCAAGCTTCTTCGAGTCGCGCGACTTAGTCCCCTTGGTCAGCATGCTCATCGCCGCATTCGCCACGCCGGGCTTCGCCTCCGACCATGCCCCGCTCTTGATGCCCAGCGTCAGCGAGACAGACGGCACTTCATGATTGCTCACCACTACGACGCGAAGCCCGTTCGACAACGCCTTATCGGTGTGGGACATGTCCGGCAGCGCATCCATCGCCTTCGCGGCGGGCGGCTCCGTCGGAAAACCCTCCGGACGCTTGGCCTTTGCCTTCGGTCCGGTCCGCTGTGCCGTTCGATTCGTGCCGTCATCTTCTACCGGCGGCTTATTGTCCGGATCGTCCTTGGCGTCTTTGCCCTTGCCGAACAGCGAGCCGATCATGCCGCTCGCGTTGGGCTCAATGGAGATATTGATCGCCGCGTCCTTGCTCAGGTATTGCTTCGCGACGCGCTTCACGTCGTCGAGCGTCACCGCGTCGATTTCTTCCAGCCGCCGATTGATCCGCTCGGCGTCCCCGTACAGCACCGCATACTGACCGAGTAATCCCGCCTTGCTGGCCACCGTCATCGCCCCCATGACCTCCTGCCGGCGCTGCTGGTTCTTCATCTTCTCCAGTTCCGCCTCGGTGATGCCGTTCTCACGGACGTCTTTGATGTGCGACTTGATCGCCTTCATCAGTTTGCTCTTGTTACCGAACGGCAACAGCACACCGCCGGCCCCCGCGATGCCGCTTCCCTCAAACGCAAACGCACCGCCGATCGCCACCTGGGCGATCTTCTTGTCCTTCACGATGTCCACGTAAAGTCGGCTGGATTCCCCGCCCCCCAGCGCGCCCATGAGAATTTCCAGCGGAAGCTGATCGGGATGGCTCTCCGGCACCGTGTGGTACACCACGCCCAATACAGGAAGCGGTCCCTTGTCTTCAGGCAGCTTGATGGTCCGGCTCTTTTTCGGTTGCTCGATTTCGCAGTTCGGTCGCCCCGGCTGCGGACAGGGGGGGATCCACTCAAAGTACTTCCTCGCCAGCTCCTGCACCTCGGCGTGCTTCACATCGCCTACCACGACCAGTGTCGCATTGTTCGGCGCGTAATACTTGTCCCAGAACGCCGACACTTCCTCCACCTTCGCCTGCCGCAAATGAGAAATCTGTCCGCCCGGCGTCCATCCGTAGCAATGCTCGCCGAACAGATCACCCAGCAGTCGTTCCGGCACCCGTCCATACGGCCGGTTGTGCGGCTGACGCAGTTCTTCCTCGACGACCTTGCGCTCCGTCTCGAAGCCCTTCTTGTCAATCTTTAGGAACGCCATCCGCTCCGACTCCAGCCACAGCGCCAGATCGAGCTGATTCGCCGGCAGCTCCTCGACGTACACCGTCTGGTCGAATGCGGTGTAGGCGTTGCAGTCCCCTCCCACCCGGCGAATGTTGTCGAAGTGGGCCGTCTCGCTCAGACGATCAGTCCCCCGAAACATCATGTGCTCGAACATATGCGCGAAGCCCTGCCGGCCCGGCTCCTCGTTCTTCGAACCGACGTGGTACCAGACCTGCACCGCGGCGATCGGGCACGAGTGGTCTTCAAGTGTGATGACCCCCATGCCGTTCTTGAGCTCGATCTGCTCAAACGGATAACGCCGATCGGCGGCCAGGACGCCTGTTGAACAGGAGAGAACTAAAACGACGGATAAGACATTACGCTTCATGGTACCTGCTTCGCCTTCGGGGGCGGGTCTTGGGGGTGGATGGCCCGGTTTGGGCGCAGTGACGAGTTCCTGCGAAAGCCAGGAATGGGATGCTCGCCCGGCCACAACCACCCTCGATTGATACGGCCGAGATCAATAGAAAAACGGCGATAAAGCCGCCTTCTCACGATCAGTATCGAGGATGTACGCAATTGCTGCAAATAAAGGGCATGAGGCCTGGAAGGCGACTGAATGTCCTGCAATGGCGGCGTCAACCTGCGACATTTCATCGTGTACGCCTCGCATGCCTTAGCTTCAGCCGCCGAAGTCCCGCTCGGCGGCAAGTCTCCCACAGAGCACTAAAGGAGTCCTGAGATGAACCGCAAACTGAGCCAGAGCCTCCGCGCGCCGAGTGCACGGTCATTGACCCTGATCGCCCTCGTCCTGACTACTTGGGCCGCCGTACCGGCCCGGGGCGCACAAGTCAACGAGGTCGAGCCGAATGAGCTCCTGGACAACGCTTCCCTCCTGCGAAATCGAGAGTTCGTCGCCGCGACGATCAACCCGGATGGAGACATAGATGTCTTTCGCGTTCCCCATTGCCAGGCCGGCGATCTCGTTTTTGCGTGGGTCGACTCGCGGCTCTCGCCGGCCGCGAGCGGCGATCAGCCGAATTCATTTCTGACCGTCGCCGACGACCGCGGATTCGTGATTGGCGCTGACGATGATGACGGGCCGCGAAAGAGCTCCGTAGTCGCGGGCGCGGCGACATCGATACCGGGCGATGTCTTCTTTCGCGTGCTGGAAGTGGCAAGCGGACCCCACTTGCTAATTGACTATGAAATCCACCACGCCGTCGTCAGGCCCGACGATGTGAGCATCGAGGTCGAGCCGAACGACGAGGTCGCCAATGCCAACTTCATCACCTCAAATATCACCACTGGGTCTGTGTCGCGCGCCCAGGTCGATTCGTTTCGTCTTGATGTGCGAAGCGGCGAGCGCGTGGCCGTCATTCTCGATGCCGACCCTGAGCGAAACGGCCTTCCAACTCCGCTCATTCTCGACATCGCTGCGGCCGACGGCTCGATCATCACGCGCGGTGATGTGTTGGCGACGCCCAATTTCCTTGACAACGACGCGCACGCCGCCGGCACCATCGTGGCGCCGGTCGACGGCCCGCTGTTCATCCGCGTCAGGGGTCTGTCGGACGACTTTGACTTCACCTATCGATTCGTCGTTCTCGTCAATGATCGCGTCTACCGCGATGCCGACGCCGACGGACTGGAAGACGTTCGAGACAACTGCCCATTCCTCCCCGGTGCCGATCAGACCGATTCCGATGGCGATCGCGTTGGAAACGCCTGCGACCTGTGCCCGACGAGCGTGCTCAAAACCGAGCCGGGCGAGTGTGGATGCGACGCGCCCGATGTGGACGTCAACGGCGACGGTGTCATCGACTGCGGCCTGGCCGACCCGACGAAGGCGCTAATGGAGTCCACCGGCATCCTGATCGCCCCGAGCGACCTGAGCGGAGCGATCTCGGCATATGACGCCAGAGACGGTCGCCTCGTTGATCGCGAATTCGTCTCCGCGAGTCTGTCCGGCGGCACGCCCGACTCAATTGCGTTTGATCCCACCCGACGCCGGATACTCCTCCTGAGAGGTGGCAATCGAATCATTGCGATCTCTCTGGATACATTTGAACGAACGAATTTTGCGCCAAGCCTGGGAAATGAGAGGACCTTCTTCGACGATGCCAGGGATCTCGAAGTCCTCCCGAATGGCCATGTGCTGGTCGCGAGCCGTCGCGGTCCCAACGCAAGCGCCGTGGCGGAGTTCGACGCCGACGGATTCTTCATTCGCAACCGAATCAGTAATGGCACTGGTGGCCTGACCAGCCCGACGAGTCTCTTGATTCGTGGCTCCGATCTGCTCGTTGCCGACGATGCACTCGACGTCGTTCTGCGCTACGACCTCGCGACCGGCGGCTTCCTCGGCGTATTCTGCAATGCCCGAAACGCGCCGCTCGGACTGGCGAACTCGGCGGGCGGAAACGTTCTCGTCGCGTGTAATTTTGGTGCACAGCGCGGCGTGACGGAGTTTTCACCCACCGGCGCCCCGGTCGGATTCACGTCGCCCGCGGAGTTGACCTTCTTCCGCGCCGTCTTCGAACTACTCAACGGCAATATCCTCGTCACCGCCGGTCGCGGAGTGAGCGAAATCAGCCGCGACGGACGGATCATCGCCGACCGAGACCGCCGGTTCCTCGCGGGGTCGATCACTCTGATACTCGTCGATCGTGACGCCGACGGCATCGGCGACAGCATCGACAATTGCCCGGACATTGCGAACGCGGACCAGGCGGACTCAGACGCCGACGGCATCGGCGACGCCTGTGATAACGCGCCGGAATCGCCTAACACCGATCAGGCCGACGCCGATCAGGATGGCATCCCCGACGTGATCGACGCAACCCCCAACGGCGACGGTGCGCCGCGACTTGTCGGCTCACCGACCTGCGGCACCTGCGGCCCCGGCTTCCTGCCCGCCGCCGTAGTCTCTTGCATGGGAATCGCCCGCCGCACAAGAGCCCGAGGTCATCGTGCCCGTTCGCGTACTCTGACCTGACTGAATGAAGAAAGGAAAAGGGACGCTTCCCTCGTGAATCGCCGGTTCACGAGGGAGCGTCCTTTGTTTTACTCAGAGCTCTTAAATGACGGGTGAACTAAGCCCCAGCCGATCAGCCCTCGCTGCTGCCGCCGCCCGAAGTCGGTCGCGGTCGAAGCCGCTGGGTCCAGATCTTGCCGCGCACTTCCTTAAATGCGCTCGTGTTGATCTGAAACGTGCTGCCGCCCGAGGCCTTGAATGCGCCGATGTAACCATCCGGGGCATCCGACTCGCCGCCGACGTCATAGACGGCGCTCACGTGTCCATCCGCGAACACGACGTTGCTGAAGCCGCCGACATACTCACCGCGCTTCGGGTTGTGCAGCGGCGCGAGGTCGTTGAGTTCATGCCCTTTTTCACCCGATACCCC
>WBZR01000494.1_pt1 | contig 62662 bp, 45 predicted proteins | sample 5204231 | NCBI WGS metagenome assembly WBZR01 (sample SAMN12412403, study PRJNA552823) | activated sludge metagenome | isolation source: activated sludge from anammox sidestream of wastewater treatment plant... | place: USA: Virginia | collected 2017-08 | reverse complement strand
GGCATGGAAGTCGTGGTGCCGGGCAGCGATCAGGAATTCGACAGTCTGCTGGGCGAGACCTATGCCTCGCCGCGGCCGACGTACTTCCGCCTCAGCGAGGCCGTCAACGAGGTGACGGCTGCGGCGCCGAAACACCCAAAGGCCGCAAAAGTCTTGATGTCAGCCAACACTCCCGCGCCGCCCGATGGATCAAAACCCGCAATCGAAATTACCGTCAACATCTCAAAATCAAAGGCCAAAATCGAATCTTCACAACTTGTAGACGGCCGCGCCGTCACGATCAAGGGCAACCTGAGATACTTTATGTGGTGGGTTCGAGCGGGATCATAACATCATATTGGGCGTCCGCCAAATTTATTAACGGCGGCAGGAGGAATATCGCTGCCCTATCAGCAAGCGGTTGCCGTCGTAGGAACCACTTGCTTACGCGCGCGGCGCTGTCAGTAGATCACGAAATCACGAAATCTGATGGAACACAAAAAGCGCAAAAGGCCTGTTGTTATTGCCTTTGCGCTTCTTGAGTTTCCTTGCTGGCTGGCGATTTCGCGATTTACTGACTGTACCAGTTAGGGTGTTACAGCCTTACCTTTTTGCTGCTTGAGTTGTTTCAACTCCTGCTCGCGTTCCAGGAAGCTCCAGCCTTTTGCGATCCACGGCGGGGCGGGTTCGCCTTTCAAATAATGCCCGAACCATTCGTGGATGCGGCGGTGGTAATCAATCTGGTTCGATTTCTTGCGCAGGCCGTGATCTTCGCCGCCGTAGACCAGCATCACTACATCTTTCTTTGCGCGACGGGCGATGTTGTACAACTCGACGCTCTGGTGCCAGAACACCGTGCCGTCGTTGTCGCCGGCTTCCAGCAGCAATGGCGTCTTCATGTTTTGCACGTTATAAACCGCCGAGTTGCGGATGTAGGCTTGCAGGTCTTCCCACACCGGAACTTCCATGCGTTGTTGCCCGGTTTCGATGTGATCGGTTTCGGCGATGCCGGAACTGAAGTGATGGCTGCCGTAGTTGCTGACCAGATTCGTGATCGCCGCGCCTGCGACAGCGGCGGCGAATAGTTCGCTGTGAGTGGCCAGATAGCTCGCGTCATAGCCGCCCCACGAATGCCCGACGACGCCGACTTTGCGCGCGTCCACCACGCCCATCTCCACGACTTTATTCACGGCGGCTGTCACACAGGCGATGACGGAACGCCCCGGTTCGCGCGGCTGGAACTTGATGTCCGGTTGAAATAGAAAGTAACCTTGTTGCGTGAACGCGGCGGTGTTGTAGTAATCGCGCTCCGACGGCGCGCTGTAACGATGCAGCCCGTCCGAAAGCCGCTCGTACAAATAGACCACCATCGGATACTTTTTGCCCGCTTCGTAACCCGCCGGATAGAAGAGCGCGCCCTGCAATCGTTCGCCGCGCTCGGTCTTGTATTCAACCAACTCCGAACGCCCCCAGGCGTAATTGCTCTGGAACGGATTCGTCTTCGTGACCTGCTTCGCTTCCTTCAACGCGGCGTCGCCGACGAACACGTCAGGCGAATCGTCGAAAGCTTCGACGGAATACGAATACGCATCGGCGTCTTTAGCCTTCGCCAAACGCGTCACGCTTTTGTCGAGCCAGACCAGACGTTCAGCGTCGGCTCCGAAGCGCAACCGCGCAAAGCCGGATTTCTTGCTCCAGACGCCGAACAAGCTCAAATACGCGGGCTTGTCCGTGTCTATCCATTCTTCGTCGGGATCGAGGCGCAGATAGCGATGGCGCACCTGCTCAGCCGCGCCGTCCGTCAACCGTTTGGCAGACGAACCGTCCGGCGCAATCTGCCAGAGATCGAATTTGTCGTAGAGAATCACCGACTCATCATTCTTTGTCCATCCGGCCACGCCGAACGCTGGTTTCTGTTTGATCGTAGCGTCGGATTCGCGGTCAATGAACGTGGTCTGCGCATTTTTGGTGATGTTGACGACGGCGCGCGTCGCCGTGTTCACCGTCCAATAATGATCGTCCTGCACAAAAAGCAAATATCGCCCGCCGGGGCTTGGCTGCACGTAAAAATCATCGCTGAGCCGCTCCTTGATTTTCGTCCGCTCGCCGTTCGCCAGGTCAATCAAATACAAATCGGCTGCGGGCCGTCCGATGGTTCGTTCCATCGCATACGCCGACCAGTTCGTCACGTATCCGAATTTCTGATGTTTGAGCGGCGTCACCTGTTCATCCCGCTCCTGTCCCAGTTGCACGAAGCGCCCGGCGTCAACGTGCCAGGCGGCCAGCAAATTTCTTTGCCGCTCGATGCGGGCGTCAATCTTTTGTTTCGGCATCACAACCACGTCGCGCGCGTTCCACACGTCCACGCCTGCCGGTTCGTCATCTTCTTTCGTCGCTTCTTTCGCTTCGCCGCCAGCGGGCTTCTTTTCGCTCTGCGGTTTTTCCTGCCATTTGGCGATGCCCAGAAACACTATGTCGCCGTCACGCGACCACGAAGGACGGCGAAACGCGACCGTGCGCATCCCGGCGGGAAATTTCGCGTCGGCGGTCGGATCGTAGATCTGTTTGGCTTCGTCGGCCCCGCCGAGCCGTTTCCACGCCAGCGCGATTTGCGTGGCGCCTTCACGTCGTCCATCCGTCTTCGCCCGCAACACGGCCAGATCGGCGCTTTCCTTGCGCCAAACCAAACCGCTGTAGCTTGCCTGCGATGAATCCAGCGCGCGCAACACGCCCGTTTCGGGATCGAAGAGTTGCACGCCGTTGCCCGTCTTGTCTTCGGCGCTGATCACGAGCGCCAGCAAACGACCGCGCCGCGGCAAGTCCTGCCAGGCGTATTCGGCGACGTTGCCGAACGTCGTGTCGCGCCCGCTCGCCAGATGGCGAACGATCAACGTCGCTCCGGGCGCCGCGTCCATCTCGCCTCCGGGGTCGGCGGGCGGCGCGTCTTTTCGTTCGGGCGCGTAACGACGCATCGCCAGATAAGCGCCGTTCGCGCTGAACGCGAAAGATTCAACGCCCTCGACAACCATTTGCTCGCCGCTCGTCAGGTTGAGCAAACCGAGCTTGCGATGAATCGGCTTCTTGTCTTTCCTGAGCTTTTCCTCCTGCGCCTCGGAATAACCGATGCTGTAGGCCACCCAGCGCGAGTCGGAAGAGAAGACAGGCTGCGCTCCGAACGCCGCCACCTTCGGCTCGCCGCCCGCCACACTGGCAATGCGCAATTCGTTATTGCGGTTCGAGCGATTGACGCCGTAAGCGAGCCATTTGCCATCCGGCGACAAACTCGTAGCGCCGAGTATTTCCCATTGTCCGTATTCCGCCGGCGTCAGACGCGGCCTGGGCTGGGCCGTGGCGACAAGGGTAAAACTGAATAGAAGCAGCAGCGAAAGAAGAGCCTTGCGTCGCATAGAGAATCTCCTGGTGGTTTGTTGTCGTTGAAGGCGCGAATCATAGCATCGGAGCCTGCGTCAGCGCACTAGCGACAACACCCACAGGCGTGCGAATCCTGGGTACGCATCGCTTCCAGCGTGCCCGTGGCGAGTGACCTATTTCCTTTCAATAGACCTCTTGCCAATAGCACGCTGGAAGCGGTGCGTACCCAGGCGCGCGCAACATTTTGACGGACATCAGAAACTCACTTGCGGCGCAGGTGTGGAAACCCACACTCAGTCAGCGAGGCGAGCGTCGCCCGCGTCGCGGGATGGGCGTTTCTTCAGCCGCAGGCGTCCGTCCGCACTATCACCGTAAACAGCCGAAGCCAGTCACGGCGCGCGCGATTCTTCGCTTGAGCATAATCGCGCGCGTTGAAGTCGAGACTGAAATTAACGCGAGGTTCTCCGCTATGAAATGGCCGCTTGAACATATCAACCCGATTCCGGCGCAGGCTGCGGCGTTTCTGAAATCGCATCGCCGGCGGCTGATAGCGATTTCGCTGCTGATCGCGGGCGCGATCCTCGCCGCCGCGTGGACGATTAAACGTCAGGCCGAGCGCGAATTTGAAGCGGCCCGTGAATCACTGGAGAAACAGTCGCTCGTCGCTTTTGAAAAAGAGACCCGGCGGGCATTCGCTGGCAATGAAGTCAAATTGATCCAAAGCATCCGCAACACTCGTGGCCTTGCGCGATTCAACGGCTCGGCCTTCGCCGCGACCGATGGAGGGCTGGTTGAGTTCGAGGAAGATGGAAAAATAAAGCGGCGTTACACGACGCTCGACGGCTTGCCGGAAAGCGATCTGACCTCAATTTCCGCTTTCAACTCAAAACTCTTCATCGGCTCTCGCTCTCAGGGATTGATCGTTTTCGACGGCAAACGTTTCGAGCGTTATCGCTGGACTGATCGCAACGCGCAGGCCGTGACCGCGCTGCTCGAAGATCGAGGCCGTTTGCTGATCGGCGCGTTCGCGGGCGGATTGCTCGAATTCGACGGCAGGCTTTTCAAAGAGATCAAAGCTGAACAACGTCTGGCGGGAATCACGCGTCTGGTCGTGGACGGTTCGCGGCTGTTCGTCGGCACATTCGCCGACGGTCTGTGGATCAATGATTCCGGTCGCTGGTCGCATTTCACGATTGCCGGCGGATTGCCGTCCAATCGCATCGTCGGCGTCGTAGCCGAAGGCGACCAATTGATCGTCGCTTCGGATTTCGGAGTGGCGGCGGCTGAAATCAATCAGCTTCTCAACAGCGCGGACTCAGCGCAAAAACGTTTTCAGACGATTGCGATTTTGCCTGAACTTTCAAGCGCGATTGAATACGCCGGCGCTGTTTTGCTTTGCAAAGACAACGGCGAGCTTTTCCGCCTCGCGCCAAACACGCGAGATTCAAACCGCATTCAGCTCGCTCCCGTGCCCTGGAAGCGCCCTGAAAGCCTTTCGTCCTGCCAACTGACCGCCTTCGCCAAAGACAACCAATCAATCGGGCCGCTGGGGGAAACGTTCTGGTTGACGAGCGACGATGGCTTATGGCGCGTCAGTTGGCCGGGCGAAGGGCTTTCGGGGACGCCGAAGGTTTCGCGCTTCGACGAGCAATCATCGGACGCTTTGACCAGCAATGTGATTTCGGCTCTGGCGTTCGACGATCTGGGACGGTTGTGGGCGGGCAGTTTCAGAAACGGCATTGATGTCGTCGCTCCCGACGGACGCAGCATCGCGCATCTCGAATCGGAAACTGTGCGCGAGATCAACGCGCTGGTTTGGGATGAAAAATCTAAACGGATGCTGGCGGCGACCGCGCAGGGATTGATCAATTTCGACGGTTCGTTCGCGTCGCGGCGAATCGGCGCCGCTGACGGTCTGCTCAGCGATTCAATTTTGAGCGCCGCTCTGATTCAAAACAGAGATCGCGCGGGCCTCGCGCTCGCCACAAGCCGAGGCCTTTCGCTCGGCGAATCAAAACAGTGGAGAGGCTTGACCGCAGTTCAGGGACTGCCGAGCGCCAGCGTTTATTCCGTCCTCAGCCATCGTGAATTCATCTACGCCGGAACGCTCGGCGGGTTGGCGCAGATCGCCAGCGGGCGCGTCGTGCGAGTCTTCAAGGATTCAAACTCCAAGCTGACTCACAACTGGGTGACGGCGCTTTGCGAAACGAAGGGACGCCTCTTCGTCGGAACTTACGGCGGCGGAGTTTTTGAATTGACGCCTGCGGGCGAGTTCGCCAGCTTCGCTTCGGAGATCGGCAAGCAGACGATCAACCCGAACGCGATGGCGAGCGATGGCGAGCGGCTCTACGTCGGATCGCTCGATGGCGCGTGGGTATTGGATTTGCGCTCACAGCGATGGACGCGATTGAAAGACGAACTGCCGTCGGGTGTTGTGTTGAGCGTCGCGGCTGACGAAAAGTATGTCTATTTCGGCACGACGAGCGGAATCGCTCGTGTGGACAAGGGCTATCTGAAATTCAGCGGAGAGTGAAGAGATGAAAAAGCTGATGAATGTTGTCGCGGCGATTTGCGTGATGGCTGTGGGATTGGTTGTGTTTTCGGCCTACTGGCCTGTGCTTCGCGCAAAAGCCCAATCCGGCGCGCTCATTCCCGTCTCGGTCAAAAACGAACCCGACCCTTCGATTCTCTCGCTGCAAGTGATGAAGGTTGACATAGTGATTGACAACCAGAGCGCCTGGGTCAAAGTCCTTCAGATTTTCGACAGCCACACGAGCCAGGTCCTCGAAGGCAAATACCTCTTCGCGCTGCCGCCGCAATCCTCTCGCTTCAGTGGCATCGCTGATTTCGCCGTGTGGGACGGCGATCTGCGGCTGCCCGGAGTGATTCTGGAAAAACGCCGCGCCAATCAAATTTATTCCGAGATCAAAAGCCAGATGACCGATCCGGGCTTGTTGCAGCAGGACGACGAGCGCGGCGGGACATCAGCGTTCTCAGCCAAAGTTTTTCCGATACCGGCCTACGGCTCGAAGCGCGTCGAACTTGAATACACCGAGACGCTGCCGGTTGAAAATCTGACTTCGCATTTCAGCTTTCCGCTGAAACCGTCCTTCGGCCCGCCACAACGCGTCGGGGAGTTGCGGATTAACGTGCAAGTCCTAAGCGACTCCCCGATCTCGCCTCTCAATTTCCGCTCGACGGCTTACGCGATGCGGGCCGTCAAGACCGGGCCGAACGAACAGCAGTACGAATTCGACGCGCGCAACGTCGAATTGAAAGAAGACCTCACGCTCGATTACACGATCACGCCGCAGCAAAGCGCGATGTCGTGGATCGCTCATCGCGCGCCCGAACGCGTCACGGCTTACGACCTGCGCGACCCGGCGCTGGCCGCGACCAATCCAGATGGTTATTTTCAAGCGCGCGCCATCTTCAACGAGCGGTTCAGCGCCGCGAGCGGCGCCGAGCGGCCATCGCGCAACGTCCTGCTCCTGCTCGACACGTCGCTCTCGATGCACGGCGAGAAGCTCGCGCGCGCGGTCGAGGCGATTGATTTCTTCCTGCACGGTTTGCAACCGCGAGATCAATTCAACCTGGTTCTCTTCAACGATCACGTCGAGCCGCTCTCGCCAACCCCGCTGCCCGCGACAACAGAAAACGTCGAACGCGCGCTCGGCTTCGTCAAAAATTCGATGCTCGCTGGCGGAACCGATTTGAATCAGGCGTTGTTGAAAGCCGTTGAGCTTGCCAACGCCTTCCCGCCGGGCGAACGCAGCGTCGCGCTGATTTCAGACGCCAACCCGACGTTGAAGGCAATCGGCGTCAAACGCATCGCTCAGGCTTTCGATCAGGCGAACGCATCCGACACGACGCTGAAGACGCGCCTGTTTGCGCTGGCCGTCGGCGCGGACGCCAATCGCTCGCTGCTCGAAGAACTGACGCGTAAATGCAGAGGCTATTTCGCCGAGGCGCGCGAGACCGAAGACATTTCAACCCAGCTCAAGATCATCTTCGCGCGGATGGGAAGTCCGAGCATTGACGGATTGCAGTTCGCCTCATCCGATCCGAAAAACTTCTCGCACATTTACGCGATGCAATCGCCGCACGGTTTCGACGGTTCCAGCGCGGCTTTCGTGGGCCGCTACAAAAAACCTTCGCCGAACGTCGAGGTAAAAATCGAAGGCCGCGCAGCCGATCAACCGGTCATCATTTCGCGCCGCGTCGCGTTGCCCGAACTCGAAACGGCTCACGGCCACCTGCCGCGATTGTGGGCGCGCGCCCGTGTTGACGCGCTGATTTACGAAATGAACCTGAACGGCGAGCGCGAAGATTACATCTCCGAAATCATCCGCCTCTCGCAAAAATACAAATTCGTCACGCCCTACACGGCTTTTCTGGCCGCGCCGCGGTCGCTGCTGCGCCCGCGCGTGATTCAGCCGGGCGATCCGGTGATCCGCGTCAAGACCGACGCTTCGATCAAATCGGTCTTCGCCGTGCTGCCGTTCGGCGAAACATTGCCGCTCAAATTCCTGGCTGGCGAAGGCGTCTGGGAGGCTAGATTTTTCGCGCCCGCGTGGATGCCCGATGGAACGTACCGCTGCCGGTTGCTGATGACTGACAGGCAGGGCAATGGCTATCAGGAAGAGAAGAGCTTCGTCATTGACAGTCGCGCGCCGCGGCTCAAGCTCGACGCGCAATCTCAGAGCGTTCGCGCGGGCGATGAATTGCTGGTGCGCGCGAGCGCCGACCGCGACGCGATGCGCATCGTGGCGAAAATCTACGGCGCGCAACCCGTCCAGCTCGCGTGGTCTGAAAAAGAGAAGACAAACATCGGTCGTCTGCGCGTGCCCGCCGGACTGGTTTCAGGGCAATACACGCTGACCGTTTCGGCTGAAGATTTCGCGCACAACCAATCGAGCGTTGAAGCGCAGATTACAGTGATCGGACGTTAGCCACCGGGGGAAGTTCGCTATGAAAAATGGCCGGTTGAAATTCGGAAAAGCTTTCGCCCTTGCGGCGCTCGTTTCGTCGCTGGCTTTGGCGATCATCACGCCTCATCGCGCGATCACGACTGCGGGCGCCAAATCGGCGGATGAAGCGCGCGCCGAGCGGATCGAAGCGGCGTTGTTCACGCGCGCGGAATTTTTTGGCGCCCAGGCGATCATCCCGTTTCCCACCGGCGAAGCCCGCGCGCGATTGGCCGAAGTCAAAAAACTTTATCCGCAGGATTCGGAAATCGAATTGAAGCTGGCTGAGCTTGACGAAAAACTCGGCGACGTTGAACAGGCCCGCGCTGAAACGCTGCGTTACGTCGAGCTTGAAACCCACAGCCTGCCGGCGCTCGAAAAGCTTGCTGATTTTTATCATCGTCGCGCTCGCTTCGCCGATGAAGCCGCCGCGCGCGAGCGGATGATCGCCGCCACGCCGCGAAAAGACCGCGCGCCGATCCTGCGCGAGTTGATTGAGATGGCTCGGCGGCATCGGTTGGAAAAATACCAGCGTCCCGATTTCTTCCAACGCCTGATCGCTTCCGACCCCGGCTCGTTCGAGGTCGTCAAGGAATTTGTTGATCACCTGATCGAGCAGAAAGATTTCGACGAGGCGCTCAAAGCTTTGCGCCAGCACAAGTCATCTTTCCCGGATCAGAAATATTACTTCCTCGAAAAAGAGGTTGAGGTTCTGGTCAAACTCAAACGTGGTCGCGAGGCCGAAGCGCTTTACGTCCGTTCGTTCGATCCTTTCTGGAACGACAAACAGTCGGAGCATTTTTATCACCAGTTTTTGAGCGAGCGCGACCGGCTGCGCGCTTACGGGCGCGAACTGAAAGCGTCGTTCCATCGCAATCCGGCGAACTTCGACACGGCGATCAGGCTCTTTCATTACCGGCATTACGATTACGCCGAGAACGAGACGACGGCGGCGAACGTCTTCACGCGACTTGAACAGGCGCGCGCCCGTCGCGGCGTGAAATGGACGACCGGCGAGCTTGCGACCATCTCGCGGCTGCTCATCGCCGACGGCAGGATTGATCAGGCTTCGCGGTTTCTCTACACGCTGAATCAGCAAGGCGCGTTGCATCGCGGCGGAGAGATGCGCGCGAAGGTCTTGTACGAGTTATTCAAGCTGCTGATCAACGCTGGCGATCATCGCACGCCGCTCACTGCGGGCGATCTGAAGTTTTATGAAGACGTGGCGAAAGCCGATCCGCATCCGGGAATGCTCGGCGGCGCGCTGTCGCTCGCGCTGGCCGATTCAAATCCGCAAAGCGAATTCAGAAGTGAAGAAGATGCGGCGGTCGAGCATTTCAACCGCGCCGCCGCCTTTCGTCTGTTCAATGTTTACAAGCAGGAATATCCGACCTCGCCCGAAATGGCGCAGATGTATCTCGATCTGATCCGGCATTACTCGATGACCAGCGACGCCGGTGTCGCGGCGGAGTTGCTCGCCGAATTCGAGAAACGATACAGCGATGCGCCGCAATACTCCGAAGTCGCGTTGAAGCTGGCCGATTGCTACATCAACTATGGCCGCTACGCCGAAGAGCGCGCGTTGTACCAGCGCGTGATGGATCATCTGGGCAAACAAAAAAGCAAAGACAAGCCGCTGATGCCCGCGTGGCCCATGCGAGAAGACGGCGGCATTGACGAACTGACTTCGCATCGCCCGATGACAATCAGTTACCCGCCGCAAAGTTACAACGCGGATGATGAAGGCGGTGATCACGAATATACGCGGTTTCGCGCGATTCCGATGAAATTGAGGAAGAAGGCTGATGAAGCCGGCCTCGGTTATGCGCTCGTGTTGTCGCGTCACGTCGCGTCGCTGGCGCGCGAAAACCGCACGGCTGAAATACTCGCGCTCTACTCGAACGAGATCAAAAAATATCCCGATGAGCAGGGCCTTTACGAACAGATGCTGCAATGGCTGGGGCAGACCAATCTGGTCGAGGAGCAGTTGCGCGTTTATCAGGAGGCGATCAAACGCTTCCCGACGAACGTCTGGAACGACCGTCTGGCGCGTTGGTATTTGCGGCGCGAGCGGAAGAGCGATTTCGAGCGGGTTTCGCGCGAGTTGATCGAGAAGATGAACGACGGCGAGATAGAAAGCTGGCTCGCTCGATTCGCCGCTTCGGGAGCGAGCGGCGACGCCTCGGCCTTCGACGCCAATCTTTATCTGACTCTTTACACGCGCGCTCACGAACGCTTCCCGCACAACACCAGATTCGTCGAAGGGCTGCTCAGCTACTACGCCGGTCACAAGCGATGGGATGATTGGCGGCGGCTGTTGGCCGAATACTATTTTGAATCGAAGACAATCCGTGAACGCTATCTGGCGCATCTGGCGAGCGAGGGAAAATTGCGCGAACACGCGCAGGCGGCGCGCGAAAAGAATGACTCGGTCGTCTACAAACTCTTTCGCGCGGACGCCGCCGCGTGGTTGTGCAATTACGAAGAAGCCGCCAGCGCCTACCGCGAACTCAACCGGCTCTATCCGAACACGCCTGAATTCGCCGACCGGCTGGTAGCGTTCACTCGCTCGTTCGGGCAGAAGGATCAGCAGTCGTTGCAGGAGGCCGCAAAGATTCAACAAGCAGTGGCCGACTCATCGCCCGCGTCCGAAACTTACCGCACACAGGCCGGAGAGATTTACGCCGAGCTTGGCGATTACGAACGCGCGGGCCGCGAGTGGGATCAATTGATCAATCTCCGTCGGGGCGACGCGGAGATTTATCTGGATACGGCGACGGTTTACTGGGATTACTTTCAATACGACGACGCCTTGCGGACGCTGACCGCGTTGCGACGGCGGATGAACGATCAGACGCTCTTCGCTTTTCAGTTCGCGGCTTTGCTCGAAGCCAAACATCGAACCGGCGAAGCGATCAGCGAATACGTCAAAGCGCTCGATCAGGACAGCGAAGATTACTGGCGAGCGCAGCGGCGGTTGAAAACCTTATACAAGCGCAAAGGCGTTCCCGCGCAGCTTCACGCCGCGTTTCAACGCGAGTTGATGCGGACGAAAGATCGCGAGGCGCTCACGCTCGGCTACGTCGAACTGCTCGACGGTTTGGAAAAATGGGATGAGACCGCGCCGATGCTCCGGCGCGAAATCGCGCGCAGTCGCTCGCAGGATTTTCTGGACTGCGCCCGCGATTATTTCAGAGATCACGAAGACGCGGCGGGCGAACTCGCCACGCTGCGCCGCCTCGCCGTGGCAGCGAAGAACATGCGCTTCGCCATTTCGTATCAGTTGCAATTGGCCGAACGCGCGGTGGCGAGCGGGCGCAAAGACGCGGCTTCGGCGATGCTCGCTCAACTGGTCAACAAATATCCGACCAATTACGGCGTGTTGACCGAAGCGGCGGATTTCAACTGGCGGATGGGCCGGCGCGACAACGCTGTCGCGCTGCTGGCCAAAGCCGCCGAGCGCAGTCGCGGCAGATTCCATTACATCTTCGCGCGCAAGCTCGCCAGTCGGCAGATCGAACGCGGCCAACTGGCGGCGGCTGAAAGCTCGCTCAAGAAACTTTACGACGAGAACCCGCGCAACCTGGACGTGTTCCGCGAACTGGCGCGCGTTTACGTTCGCACTTCGCGCCCCGACGCGTTGCGCGAGCGTTACCGCGAAACCATTCGCGCGATCAAGGAATCGGACGCCGATCGCGCCGAGATCAACTATCAGATCGAGCAGTTGCGCGACGGCGTGATCGAATCATTCACCGAGCTTCGAGATTACGCCTCAGCCATCGAGCAGCACATCGAAATCATCAACCGCGATCCCGACAACGAAGAGAAGGTCGAGGCCGCCATCAAGTACGTTCGTCGCTACGGCGGCGCGGACAAGTTGATCGAGTATTACACGAAGACTTCGGCGGAGGCCTTCAAAGACTACCGCTGGAACCTCGTGCTGGCGCGCATCTACGAAGCGAAGGGCGATTGGGCCAACTCGACGGCCAATTTGCGAAAAGCCATCGTCAATCAACCCGAAATGATCGAGCTTCACAGCGAACTGGCCGAAGTCTGTTTGAAAGCGAAGAATTTCAAATCGGCGATTGACGCGCTCAACCGCGCCCGCGAACTGTCGAACGACGATCCGCAATATCTGCGGCGGCTGGTTGACGCTTACGAGAAAGCAGGCAGGAAGAATGAAGCTGATGTTGTGCGAGCCAAATTGCCTGTGGAAAAGCCGAAGACGAAGACGCTCGGCGAGCAGTTCACCGAAGCTTCGATGTTGCGAGGCCGCGAGCGCGCGAAAGCGATTGAAACTTACCGCAAGGCGTTCGACGCGTTCGCCTCTGATTTTTACAAACACGAATTGCGTTCGAGCGAACTCGCAGGTTATGTCGAAACGCTGCGCGATGAAGAACCGCTCGATCAAATTCTGCGGCGGTTGTGGGACGTGCGCGCGCGGATCAAGCGCGATGCGGCAAGCAAAGACAACCTGCTCGCGGGCAAGGCTCGTGCGCTTGTCGAGACCTTCGACCGCACGCTGCCGGAAGCCGTTGGACGTGTGGCGGCTGAATACGCCACAGGCGACGAGCTTGCCGCGATTGATCGCGACGTTCGCGCGTGGGTGGCCGAAGCGAAAGGCAAAGCCGAGGAAGACGACACGCTGGTTGTGGCGCTCAATCTGAGCCAGCGCGCGGGACTCGGCCAACTGGCAGAACAGATTTTGATCGTGCGAAAAGATAATGCGTTTGCGATTGCGAAAGACTCGCCGATTCATCACACGCGGCTGGTATCGCTGGTCAACTTCCACTCCGAGCGCGGGGATTATCAGCGCGTGGCCGCATTGCTCGATCAGGAGCGGGCGCGCGATCCGTGGCGCGATAAATTCGGCTATCGCCAGATGATCGCCGAATACGCGCGGCTCAACGGCGACCGCGAGACCGAGTTGAAAGTCCTGCGCGAAGAATTCACCGCGCGCACGGGCAAGCTGACGACTACGGCCGATCCGATGATCGAACGATATTTCGAGGCGTTGTGGGAACAGGGCGAAGCGGGCCGCGACGAATTGCGCCGTTGCGTCGAGAGCCAGACGCCGCATCGCTTCCAACTCGTCAGCTTCCTGCTCAAAAACAACGATCTGAAGCTGGCGCGCGAAGCCATCGAGACCGCGCCGTTGTCGGCGGCCTGGAAATTGTCGCGTCAGGCGGAACTGAGCGCGGCGGCGCGCGACCTCAACCGCGACAACGAAACGTTCTTCCTGCGCGCGCTCGACTGGAAGACCATCGGCGAGATTGTCGCGAGCAAGCCCGATCAATCGCAGCGATTGATCGGCGACAACTGGTTCTACCTGGCTGAAAATTACGGACGCTGGCTGGCGATGTCTGAAAAGGCGAAGCAGCCATCGAAGGCCGCAAGCGCGATCTTCCTGCCAGCGATGATTGAAAATCGCCCGAAGGACGCGGGCGCGCAGCGGCGGCTGGCGCAGTGGTACGCCGATCAGGGCGAGCATCAACTGTCGCTCGAACATTTCGAGCTTGCGTTGGAGATGAAGCCGGGCGACGAGCAAACCATCGTGGACATCGGGTCGGCCTGGTTCAAACTCGGCAAACGCCGCGAGGCCGATGAACATTGGGCGAAAATCGTCGCGGGCGATACGCCGAAGATAGAATCGCTCGCGCTTTATCTGCGGACGCTCGCCAAACACGGTCTGGCCGCCGAAGCGAGAGCGAAGTTGAAGCCGATGATCGTCAAACGCTTCGCCGATCCGTCGGAGGCGGAGATCGAATCGCTCAAGCCGTTGATTCGCGCTCTGGCCGCGTCTTTTGGGAAGGAGAATGAAGACGGCGTCGTCGAAGCCTCGGCGAAAGATGAAGCTGAGAAGGCAGCGTTTCTGCGCGAGCTTTGCGACGCGGTGCCGAGCCGTCTTTCTTTGCCGGAGATGGTGGTCAGCGAGCCGCTCGTCAAAGGCGAATATTTCGCGCCGTTTTACGAGACGCTCATTCGCGACGCTCAAGTCACGCCGAGTTATGAATCCGACTCCGATTTCGTTGACCGTTTGCGAACGCGCAGTTCGTGGAGCCTTGACGAGATCGAGCAGTCGCTGGATCACGAAAGAGCGGCGCAGACGGCGACGCGCATCAGCGCGCGCGATTCGCGGCAGTTCGGCGCCCGCGTTGATTGGTATCAGAAATATCTCGATTACCTGATCGCGGAGCGGCGAGACGCCGAAGCGCTCAGCCTGATTCCGAAGATCGAACAGGAGTTCAAAGGCCGTTACCCGCGCCCCGAATGGCTGCGATTGGCGAAGCTGAGGCTGGATGTCCGGCAGGGCAGTGTGGCGCAGGCGGTCAACGGGTTGAAGCATTTCGCAGGCGTCGAAGTCAGCGCGAAGATTGATCACGTCACGCCGCCGAACATCGAACGGTTGAACGCGGCGGCGACGATGCTCCGCGCGGAGAAACGAAACGCCGACGCCGATGATTTACTGCGGGCGGCTTACGAGCGCAGCGTCGCGCTCGAACGGTTTCAGACCTCATCATTCGCCGCGCTGTCTCGGCTGGCTTTTGAAAAAGGCGACGCGGCGCGCGGGTTGAAGCTGATGAAGCTGATGATCGAACTCGGCAATGCGGAGACGCGCGAAACAGCCGCCGCCGAAATCGCATCGCTCGATTGGGTCAAGGCGCGAGCAGTCACGGCCGAATGGATCGAGAAGCCGCAACCGTCGAATCAGGTTCGGGAGGCCGAGGCGCTCGGCGTCGCGGCTGAGACGGCGGCCGAGTTCAATCAATTCGCAATCGCCATCGAATACCGTCAACGGCTGGCCGCGCTCTCGCCTGAAGACAGCGCGAACAGGTTGGAGCTTGCGCGCGCGTTGGCCGCGAACGGAAAGAGCGATGAGGCGGCAAACGAGCTTGCCTCCTTGATTGCGAATCGCCGAGCCGCGCGGCGATTCCGATGGGCAGCCGTGTGGATCGCGCCGGAGATCGTCAAACAGGAAAGCTGGCAATCGTTCGCGCAGCAGGTTCGCGCGAGCAAGGATCAGGAGATGGCCGCCGCCGTTGAAGCTCAATCAATGTTCAGTCGCGGGCAGGCGAACGACGCGATCAAACTGCTTGGCGACGCTGTGTCGAACAATCCGTCGCCGCAACTGAAACTGTTCCGAGCGCTGTCGCTGAAGAACGCGGGCCAGGTTCACGCCGCCCTGCAATCATTGCTCGATTCGATGATCGCCTGCGGCGACGCGTGGATCGCCGCGCCTTTCGAGGCGACCGAGGACGAACAGCGCTGGCAGATGGTCAGGCTTTACGCGCAGCGGGGCCAACATCGCGCAGCTTTGAAACTGGCGAGCGCAGACGAACGGTTGAAAGGGCAATCGTCAGTCTTTCAGGCGACAGACGGCGACGCAGGACAAATTGATAAAGCGCGCTTGATCAGCCTGCCCGCGCGCGCAAGCCGTCGCCAGTCGCAATCGCGGGTTGAACTGCTCTCGCTGCTTTCGATCACCGCCGAACAGATCGGCGAGTTGGAGAAGGCGATTGAGTTTGAGATTGCGAAGTTGAATCTGGCGCCGGATTCGGCTGAGCGGCGCAAATCGGAATCGCGCATCGAGCAGTTGAAGAAGAAACAGAAAGAGCGGAAGCGCAAGCCCGCGCTGTCGCTGGAGATCAACGAACGCGAGGTCGCGTCTTACTGAAGGAGGGGGAGATGTTTTCAAAGTCTGACTGGCGGCAGATCATCAAGTGTTCTCTTTTCACAGCGGCTCTGCTGATCGCGCTGATTGGCGTCGGAATCGTGATCAACGCGGTTTCGGCGAAGCGAGCGGCGGACGGCTTCGAGCTTGCGAGCGACTTTCCGCGCGGGGCGGTCGTTTACGCGCAGTTCAAAGACTTGCCGGCGGCGCTCAAACAGTGGGACGATTCGGCATTGAAAGACCGTTATCTGGCCAGCGTGAATTATCAGAAGCTGTGGAGCCGTCATCTGGCGAACAAACTCTTTTCGCGGTGGGAAGAGTTCAACGCCGCCACGGGCTTTTCGCTCGACGCTTCGGTCTTCGCCGCAATCGCCGACAACCGCGCCGCTATTGCCGTTTACGACATCGGGCGGCTCGATCTGGTTTTGATCGCGCCGCTCGGCGATGGGAAGTTCGCCGCGACGCAGTTCTTTCAGAGCAAAGATAACTTTGAGGAGATCAAGGCGGCGGACGGGACGATTTATTACCTGAGCGATGTCGAAGCCGACAAAGGGCGGCAGAAGCAGCAGATCGGATTCGCGCAGTTGAAAGGCCGATTCGTGCTGGCGACGAATGAAAAGCTCCTGCTGCGCGCCATCGCCAATATTGGCGGGCAGGTGAAGAAAGACCGGCTGAGCGACGAGCCTTCGTTTCAAACTCTCGGCAAAACCGTCACGCCGCATTTCATGACGGTTTGGGTCAATCAGTCGGCGCTCAACGACGACTGGTATTTCAAACGCTACTGGTTGATGGGCGCCGCCGCCGACCTGAAGAACATTCGCGCCGGAATGTTCGATCTTGAATTGCAGAGCAACCGCTGGATCGAGCGGCGCGAATTTCTGCTCGACGGCAAAACGATGGGCGCCGGCGCGGCTGTGTCGAAACAGTCGTTGCAACAGATCGAGCGGATCATCCCCGCCGATGCGCCCTTCGCGCAGATACGTTCAGCGAGCGGCAATCAGCGGGCGGCGGTCGAGATGGTTCGTGACGCGCTCTTCGACGGAAAAATCGAAGTCGCCAAAAAATCGCGCGATTGGAGTTGGGGGCGATACGACAGCAGCGATTTCGAGGTCGCCGCCGAAGATGAAGAGGTTTACGGCTATAGCCGCTACTCGTCGCTCAGCTACAGGTACGACCTCGAAGTTGACGACCCGGACGATGCGGGCGAGGGTGGCGCGGGCGAGATTGACGACGCGGCGATGAGGTTGAAAGGCGAAGCGAGAGTTTCCGCCGCGCTGCGATTGGCGCTGCAATCGGCCAGGCCGCAGGCAGCGGCGAAGATCGCCGAGCCGCGCGCGATTGACGGCCCGTTGTTCGCCGAATTCCGCCGGGCCGCGATCATCGCGCTGGATAACCCGGCGCTGCTTGAACGCGCATCGCTCGAACGCGCGATAGCCAGTTTGGCCGCGAGCCGTTTGATGATCGCCGGAGCGTCGGCGAAGTTTGAGTGGAGCAGCCGAAGCGCGAACGGCGCTGAGTGGCGGGAGATGCGATTACCGATGCTGGGACGCGCCGTCGGCTACGGCCTGCGCGGGAGATGCCTGGTCGTCTCGAACAACTTGGAACTGCTGGCGTCGTTGATGACCGGCGCTCAATCGAAACGCGAGATACAAAATTCATCGCCGATTCACGAACTGACGGTGATTCGACTCGGCGAGCGCAAGACGGCATTCGACCAGATATTCATGAAGTTGGACGAGCCGCAGGTCAAAGCTTACTGGCAGCAGCGGCGCGGCGGCGAGATCAAACAAATTGGCCCGAACGAACCATCAATGGAATTTTTCTCCGGCGAGATTGCGAGCTTGCTGGACGTGGCCGCGCCGGTTGAACAGATTCGTATCCAGCGGAGTTATACGAGCGGGAGGTTGCGTGAGGAAGTGGCGATGATTTTGAAGTGAGGAGAGGTTACGGAAGAAACGGAAAAGACGGAGCAAACGGAAAGAATTTTTAGACAGGAAGGACAGGATGTTTCAGGATGAAGTGAAATCTCCCTTCGACCAATCCTGCTCAATCTTGTAAATCCTGTCGAAAAACTTTCCCTTTGTTTCGTTTCTTCTCCTAAACTTTTGGTCTCGGCAATCGGAACCAGAATCGGGTTCCGCCCTGTTCGCGCGGCGAATGGCCGATCTCGCCGCGCCAGTGCTCGACGGTGATGCGGCAGAAATAGAGTCCCAGGCCGATCTTGCCTTTGCCCTGCTTGCCCTGCGCGAATTTCTGGAAGAGCGTCGGGGCCACTTCAGGCGGGATGCCGTGTCCTTCGTCGTCAATCGTCACCAGAATTTTCCCGCCTTCATCGTGGCAGCCGACGGTGACAGTTGAATTGGCGGGGCTGTGGCGCAGCGCGTTTTCGATCAGGTTCGAGATCACGCGTTCGAGGCGCGATTTTTCGCCGACCACTTTCCAGTCCCTGGTCGAATCCACGTTCGGGTCGAACTGCAATTTGATTTGATTGAGCGCAAAAGCCGGTGAGAGCGTCGTGATGACCTCTCTGGCCGATTGCGCGGCGTCGGGCGCTTTGGCGGGATCGGTGTCGAAAGTTTCGAGCGATTCGACTTCGGCTGAAAACGTCTGGAGGATTTCGCGGATCAGCGCGTCCTGTTTGGCCGACTGGCGCAATCCGATTTCGAGATATTTGCGGCCCTTTTCGGAAATGTTTTCGCTGGCGAGCAATTCAAACCCGCCTCTGATGCCCATCAGCGGGCCGGCCAGATCGTGAACGATGCAATGGAGCAGGATTTCTTTCTTCTGAATTTCTTTGAGCAGGCGCTGGTGATTGAGGCTCAGATCGTAGCGTTCCTGCTGCAACATTTGTTGTTGAGATTGCTGAACCGCCGAATCGAGCAGTAACGCGCAATCGCCTTCGGGCGTGGGGAAGAGATGCACGTCGGCGGTGTGGCCCGAATCGGTTTGCAGGAAGGGCAGAATCGTTCCCTCGTCTTTCAGCGGCAGCATGCCTTCGAGGAAAAATATCTGCTCGCCGATTGGAGCGCCCGCCTGAAGATTTGAGGCGCCGTAGCGCTCGGCATCGCCGCCCCACGCGATCAAAGCGCCTTCGCTGTCGCTAAGGAAGTATGCAAGCGAGCGTAGTTCCGGAGCCAGACGATTCAGGTATTCGAGGACGGGCGCTGGCAGGTTGGACATTTTTCCTCCAACCTGGGAGCGCGTGCCATATGCCATATTTCATATGCAATATTGCATATGAAATATGGCATATGGCACGCGCTCCCAGGAGTTATTTCCGATATATTTTTTCGGCTAGTTTCGTGAAGGCTTCTTCGACGCCTTCGCCGGTCTTCGCGCTGGTTTTGATCACCGTCCAGCCATGGGCTTCGCATTCGGCGACGGCCTGATCGTCAATCTCCCATTCCGAAGCGAGATCGGCTTTGTTGATGAGGAAGATGAACGGGAGCGCGCCGACCTCTTCGTTGACGCGGTCGCGCAACATTCGCGCGGTTTCCAGCGTGTCGCGGCGCGTGCCGTCGGCGACCAGAAGATAGCCCGACGCGCCGCTCAGATAATTCATCCGGACTTTCTGCAAGTCGTCTTCACCAGCGACGTCCCAGACGATCAGATTGATCTCCTGTCCGTCAATGTTGATCGTCTTCTTGTCCACTTTGACTCCGACGGTGGTGATGTACTGGTCGGAGTAAATACTTTTGACGAAACGCGCCACGAGGCTGGTTTTGCCTACGGCGAACGCGCCGAGCAGGCAGATTTTTTTCTGGATTTGTTTCTGGGTCATCGGCGGCTCAATTCTTTTTAGGGAGCTGTTGGGCGCTCTTGCTGGGATTGAGCAGGGAAATTTTGAACGAGACACTGCGGTTGTATTCCTTGTCCGACCTCGAGGTTTCAGGCCGCACGGGTTCTTTCGACGCGGCGCCGCGAATGAAAAATATGTCTTTGCTGACGCCGCTGACTGTGATCATCGAGAGGATTCGCGCCGCGCGTTCGTCGCTTAATCGCTGATTGGTATTTTCGTCGCCTTCGGTGTCGGTGTGGCCGACGATTTCAATCCTGACGGCGCGGCCCGCAGGTGGCGCCAGAGCGATGAGTTGCTGGATTTGATCCGTCAAGTCACTCACCACCTGGTTTTGTCCGGCGGCGAGTTGATCTGTGCTGACGACAAAGCGGACGACTTGTCGCTCCACCTGGCGGCGCAATTCGTCCAGGTCTTTGTCAATCAGCTTTGCGTCGTCGAATTCGATAACGCCGGGGATTGCGCGCGCCCATTTCCGCGCGTCGGCGACCCATTGATGCGGCGCCTCGCCTTCCGCCGAGAGTTTTCCCTGATCGAGTTTCAACTCGACGCCCGGCGGAGGTTCGAGCAGCGACCTGGCGTTCGCAAGGGCGAGTTGCGGATGCGACGATTTTTGCAATTGCCAATTCGAAACCACGTCGTTCGGGTTTATCGGCGTTTGTTCTTTCAAAATCGTCGCTGGGTCGGCGGCCAGCGGATCGCGGAAACCGGTTATGAAAAATTTGCCGTCGCGCTTACCCTGATCAGCGATGATGACGCCGGGTTGCGCTCTCAACGTGTTCAAGTAATTTTCCCAGCGGCGATTCTCGCGCCAGGTGAAGAACGCCCAGGCTGCGATTGCGGCCAGGAGCAGCGCCGCCAGCAACTTGACGTAAAGCGGGATTTTGAATTTCGACGGATCGGTTTGCCCTTCGTATTTCGACAGCAGACAGCTTTCCAGATGCGGGCGGCTCAATTCAAACGGCGTCGTGTCGCCGTCGAACGATTCGAGCGCTTCGCGCTGCTCGTACTGGATGGCTTCGATGGCGGGGGCGAAAAATTCGCTGCGCAAAGATTCAGGAGCTTTGCCGCGAACGACCACTGCGAGCACGGCCTGCGGCGCCGTTTCAAACCAGACTTCGAGGTCGTCGCTCAAACGCAACATATCGCTATGCTCGTTTTGCGTTTGGTCGAAGCTGTCGAACGAGAAGCTGCGAATCGCCTCCTGAATCGCGGTTAGCATCCCCGAAACGATGTCGGAGTCCTGCGTCTTGATCGAAGGCGCGGCGACGTGGTTCAGCTTTACGCCGCTCTGTTTGTGAATCAGAAAGACCTGTTCGACGCGGTAAAGCAGCGTGTGCAGCATCACGACTTCGGCGAACGACTGGCCCGCGCTCAACGCCTCGATCCGCCATTTCAATCCCTGCCACGAGAAGCTGTGTTTCAGCGCCTGATCGAAAGTCTGAACCATCGAGTTGAGCGCGGCCGAAATGGCGCGGCGGATGGCAGGTCCCATCAGCGGCGAAATCGCTTCGGCCACCGGGCGCGGATCTTTTTTGACCGAACTGTGAAACGACGTGACGATGGTCGGGGCCAGCGCTTCGGTGAGCGAATCGTCCTGCGATGCGCGCAATTTGACGGCCTCGCTCAGCAGACGGCTCATTTCGCGCGTTCGGACGCGCGGATTGTTCAGCCTTTCGAGAATGTTGTTGAGTTGAACCTGTTCCGGCTCGACCAGCAGCCGGCGCAGTTCGGCCATCTCGTCCCGGCTGACGGCGGCTTCAGTCGAGGCCGCATCCTCAAGCTGATCCGGTTCGTCTGGTTGGTTTGGAACAATACGCAGAGGGGAATCACTCATGGCCATCGCCACCTGGTTTTACTCCTCGCCCGGCAGTTTGAACTCGTTGTTCAAACGCATAGCGAGTTCGGTGAAGAGGTTGGAGAGCGCCGTGCGGTCGGCCTTGTCCGAGCGCAACTCGCGCGCCTCACGCGTGAGCGCGGCGGCAAGCTCTTCGTATTTCTGCCTGATTTCGTCGGAGAGATTCTTCGACTGATCCAGCAGTTGCTGTCGCAGTTCGCGGTTGGCCTGGGACGACTGTTCGTCCAATTGGGAGATCTTCTGGTTGATGGCTTTCGCCGTGTCTCTCAACTCGCGCGTGATGTCTTCGGTGGCCTGCGTGCGTTGCGCGTTTTCGGAGCGGAGACGTTCACTCAAGGAGGCGATCTCCTGTCTGAAAAAGTTTTCCAGTTGATCGAAGCGGCGGCGTGTGTCTTCGCGGGCGTCGGAGACTTCCTTGAGCATGCGCTCTTCCAGTCGCGTGAAGCGGCGGTCGTAATCGCGCATCTGCGCGCCGAATAGGATGTCGCGGACTTTTTCCAGATTGCCGAGGCCGGCGCCGTCTTGCGGCGCTGTCTGGCTCTGCCTGGAATCGTTCGTTGGGAGTGGAATAACGTTCAGTTCTTCAGCAGCGTTCATGGCTTTACCTCTGAGATGTAAACTCGAAATTCTGGTGAGATGTGGGATGCAGCTTGTTATTCTGATCCCGCCAAAGCTGACCTTAAAAGAGTTAATGTGTTCACTTGTTTTGGCGGCGAAAGAATACTTGATTGTGCTGATTAACTGCAATGACTGAAGCCACGAGAAAGGAAACTAAAATGGATTTATCCGAACGCCTGCCCGGGAGCTTGACGATCATCGGTTTGGACGTTGGAGGGACGAAGACTGCGGTCGTCGAAGGTTCGGCGCAGGCTGAGATTTTGCAGCGCGAGGAGATTGCGACCGAAGCCGCTCGCCCATTCGACGAAACTTTTCCGCGAATCGCCGAACTGATGAGAAAGACGATTGATGCCGCGCGGAGATCGAATCGGGAAGTGATCGCGGTCAGCGTTTCAATCGGCGGGCCGCTGAAAATCGCCGAAGGCGTCCTGATTGATCCGCCGCACCTGCCCGGCTGGCGCGGCGTCAGGTTGAAAGAGCGATTGTCGCAGGAGTTTCCGAACCTGCCGGTTTTCATCGAGCACGACGGCAACGCGGGCGCGCTGGCTGAATTTCATTTCGGAGCGGGGAAGGGGCGCGATGATTTGCGGCATCTGGTGTTTTTGACTTTCGGCACGGGCCTGGGCGCCGGGTTGATAGTCAACGGGCAGGTGTTGCGTGGCGCGACGGACACGGCGGGCGAAGTCGGCCATCTGCGGCTGGCGTGGGAAGGGCCAGTCGGATTCGGCAAGGCCGGGTCGTGGGAAGGCTTCGCTTCCGGAAGAGGATTGGTTGAGCTTGCCTCTCGGATGTTTCCGATCAGATGGTCGCGCGAGACGCCGATTCGTGAAGTTGTCGCGGCGATGCTGGCCGATGATCCGCAAGCGCTGGATGTCGCCGCCGAGGCGGGGAAGTGGATGGGGCGCGGGATGGCCTTGCTGGTTGACACGCTCAATCCGCAAGTGATCGCGCTGGGATCGCTGGCCGTCGCGTTGGGCGAACGTGTGCTTGCGCCTGCGCGGCGGGCATTGGCGGAAGAGGCTTTGCCTCAAGCGGTAGCCGCCTGCGAAATCGTTCCGGCGAAATTGGGCCGGCGGATCGGAGATGTCGCGGCGTTGATGGCGGCGCTCGGCGATGAAGAGATTCACACAAGATTGAGAACAGGCGGAAAAATTCAGCGTAGGAGATGAGTGTTCAGGATGGATCGAATGTTTTGCTCAAGGTCGTTCGCGCCCGTGAAAAGGCTGATGGCCGCAATGCCTGACGCGCCACGCCGCAAAGGTTCGAGATAGTTCGAGAGGTTGATTCCGCCCAGGGCCAGCACGGGAATTTTCACCGCGCTACAGATTTCGGCGAAACGTTCGAGGCCGAGCGGGGCGCCGAAAGCCCGCTTCGACGGCGTGTCGTAAACCGGCCCGCAGACGATGAAATCCGCGCCGCCGTCTTCTGCCAGCGCAGCTTCAACGATTGAATGCGTGGAGACTCCGATCAGGAAATCATCCAGCTTCTTTTTCGCGGCGATGGATCGAACCTCGTGAGCCGGGATTGAAGAGGTTCGCAAATGAACTCCGTCCGCGCCTGTGGCCATTGCGACATCGAACCGGTCGTTGACCAGAACGCGCGCGCCGTGCGGACGAGCGCATTTGATCGCTGCGCGCGTGAATTCGCCGAGCGCTTTTGCGCTCAAACCCTTTTCACGAATTTGAATGAGTTGACAACCGGCTTGAGATGCTCTGCCGATAGTTTCGATTTGCAAACAGGCGGCGTCAGTGGGAGTGGCTTCAGGATTGCGGAGGAACGCGCTGCGGTCTGTGATCAGATAGAGCAACGGGCTGTGTTGAGCCGGATTCAGGCGATCTGGATTCGGTCGAGCCGGATTCATTTGATGTGGATTCGATAGAATTTTCTTTATCGTTTTCCGCGTTGCCCAATGCCACGAGCGCGTTGACGCTCTCGCGGAATTTAACAATGTCGCGCAATCCGGCCAGGATGTTCATCACTCCCAACCCGGTCACCGCCCCTTTCACCCAACCGCTGGTCAGAAGTGTGGGAATCCAGGCCGCATTAAGCTTGCTCGTAATGTAGTAGAGAAAAAAATTGTCTTCCCAGTACGGCGACCAGGGCAGGATCAGGAGCAGTATCCCAATCTCGAAGCAGATCAGAATGTAAACGATGACGGTGATTTTTGCTGACATCGAATTTTTATAAGTGCGATATGACCGCGCGCTGTTATCTCAAGTTGTGATTAAAAAAGCGCGGCAAGGATAACAGTTCAAACAGTGAGTGGCAATCGCAGCTTCCAGGGGGCACGCGTGCAAAGAGCTTCCGACGAGCTTTCGGATGCGTTCAAGAAAAAAGGCGGGCCAGCGCGGCCTGCCTTTTTATGAATCAGTATCTTTGGGATGCTGTCTCGCAGTTCACTGCCGAAAAGTGATTTTCATACTTTCGCGGCGGCGTGAGACGGTGATCTCAACAGGCGCGCTGCCAGCGGTGTCAAGCACGCTGATCAGATTGGCCGGATTGTTGATTGGCTTACCTCCAGCTTCGACGATCACATCGCCTGCGCGCAATCCCGACCGCGCCGCTCTGTTATTTTCAGCCACGCTCGACACAAGCACGCCGTTGGTCACAGCAAAATAGTTCATCAACTGGCCTGTGAGCGCTTGAACTTCAAATCCATAAAGTACGCGCATTCTGACGTCTGATGGCGCAGTTCGATAGAGCGGGAGGATAAAGTCGAGCCAGGCATTTTTGCGGTTCTCGAGATTTTGGCGATTGGGATCAGTCAAAGGCAGCGTCTTCAACTCATCTTCAATAGTCCGAAGCCTGCTGGCGAAGGCAATAAGTTGCTGCTCAGGTTCTGTTGCGGGAGCCGGAACCAGTTTGGCTTTCAGTATCTTGTATTCACCGCCGCGCTTGACCTTCAGGGATACCTGGCTGTCTGAAGGAATCTGCTTCATCAGCGTGACCATCTGCGCCTGGGTATCAACTTTGCGGTCATTGACGGCCAGGACGACATCGCCCGGTTTCACCCCGGCTTTTTCGGCGGGGCTGTCAGGCGCGATGGCCATAATTCGCACCCCGAGTTCGGGCGGCGGTTTATGCTGTTGAAGCGGGGTGATTACGTTCGTGTAAACATCGCGGCCGGTCGCGCCGAGCCAGCCGTAAGCGATACTCGTGTGATTCTCGATTACAGATTGCGCTATGGTTTGCACGCGCGAGATCGGGTAAACGAGATGTTTGCCTTCGCTGCCGATATTGTAGATGGCGATGCCGAAGACCGAATCGTCCTTATTGAGTATCAGGCTGCAATCCTGCACAGGCGTCAGTTGCGGCGTAAGCAGGTAATAGATCGGGTTGCCGGTGTTGAAGCGGAAATCTTCTACGGCTTTGGCTATCTGTCCCGGATAAGCATTGAGGCGCGGGCTTCCAAGCGACATCACCACAGATGTGTTCTGATTGAGGTTTGGATGGAAGCCGTAAAGGCGAATGTTGAGTTGTTTGGGCAGAGCGGGGAAATCGGAAAACGCCGGAGTGACAAGCGCCGCGCCCTCCGCCTTGATCACGCACAGGCCGGTGACCGTGTCCATGCCCAGAAATTTTGCGGCGACCGGTCTGGCTCCCGATGCGCGGACAGAGACATTGATCGGCGGATTGCCGGGAGTGACATCAACCATGCGAGTAACGACGTGTCCTTCGGTGTCAATCACCAGCCCGAGCGTGACTCGCTTCTTCTGCATCAACGGCAACGGCTCGCCGTCGAGTGTCATGATGTTGTCTTCGCCGCCAAGCTGTTGCGCCAGGTCAATTGTGTGCGAAACCCAAACCCATCCCTTCGGCTCCGACTGCCGCAGTGTGATTTTAACGCTGTTGTCATCAGGAGCCGGGGTTTTAACGCTGGCGGAAGCCGGTGATTTGGTTGTGCCCGGTTTTTGAGCTTTGCGCCGGGAGGTCTGTGCAGACGCAGGCAGGAGCAGCGTGAGAATCCAGAAGGAAATAACAAGGATTCGCAGAAACATCCGGAGTATTGCCTATTTCAAAGGAATAAGGCCGCAGGCGAAGCGGAACACCTGCGGCCCAATAAACGCCTGAAGAACCGGACCTCAGAATGTAGGAGTGGCCCAGGCCGATTTCGCCAAATTAACCGAAGCAACTTCGGCTCCGATCAATGTGTCGCGATGCGGCACAAATTGCCGTGTCTCCCGGCTGTAAACACGCGGCGATTTATCAAGGCTGGCAATGTCACTCGATGAAATCGAATTTGTCGGGGCCTCGCGTCTGAACATCGCTGGTGTGGCCTTGGCGCTTCTGCCCGTAAACTTAACCGGAGCCGGTCTGACGGCCTCAACCGCTGGCGATTCGACTTCCGGCGCTTTAGGTTGCGGCGGATTTACGGGATTGACGATGGCGACATCTGCGCCTGTCACAGGCGCGCTCTTGTCATGGTTGATATAGAAAGTCGAAACGGTAATGACCAGCGCGACCGCCGCCATTGCCGTCGCCGCCTGTCCCCAGGAGAATGTTTGCGCCAGGAAATTCTCCCAGAGCCGTTCGAGCAATCCAGCCGGGTTGGCCTTTTCGGCCTGCGCCCTGGCGATACGCGCGCGCAACCGGAAGTCGAAATCTGCCGGGGCCTGGACACGCGGCTGCGCGCTCAAAAGCATCAATAGCGAATTGGTCTCGTCCGCATAACGGCGGCAATCAAGACATCCACTCAGGTGAGATGAAACGGCATCGCCGTATGGCGTGCGACGTGAGGCTGTGTCAACCGCCTCTCTTGTCTGATTACAATTCATGAAAATCGTCTCCACTTTGAAAGTTCCCAAGCCTTCCAAGCCGGACTTGAAAAACGTTAGGGGGCCACGTTTTGAAAAAACAGCTTCTACAAAATTACTGCCGCAAAATTTGTCTGCGAGCGACTCGAGGTCAATCTCACAGATACTCTCGCAACTTTTCTTTCAAAAGATTCCGCGCTCTGTTGATACGCGATTTCACTGTGCCTACAGGCAATCCCAAAACTTCGGAAATCTCTTCGTAGCTTTTCTCTTCGAGATCGCAGAGCACCAGCGCCGCCCGATACTTCTCCGGCAAACTTGCGATGGCTTTGGCGACCGCTCGTCGGCGTTCGTCGCCGATCATCGCATCGTCGGCCATAACCTGCTTCTGGTCCTCGATTTCAACTTCCATCTCCTCACTATCTTTGTCCGAAAAGATGGTTGGGAAAGGAATCGTGCGGCGGCGTTTGCGCTGTCTCAACTCGCTGATCGCAAGGTTGTGAGCGATGCGATAGATATAAGTCGAAAAGCTGTATGTCGCCTGGTAACGCTCAGCGTTGACCCAAACTCGAACGAAAGTCTCCTGGGCCAGATCAACGGCGCGGTCGTAATCATCCAGCATGCGGTAAACATAGTTGGTAATCTGATTGCGATAGCGCCTGGTGAGTTCTTGAAATGCGGCCTCATCACCGGTAAGAGTCGCGGCCAGCAACTGATGATCATCCATGTCTTCGACCGATATATTTTCGACCGAAATGGGCAGCCGCTCGATGGGCGCCGCCGGGAAACCAGTATCCGATGCGCGCTCTGGCTCAATATCTTTTGCACGCTCTGGTAAACGCTCCGGCAAACCGGCGCTCAGTGACAATGTCGTCATCGGTGAATTGCCTGATTCAAGTCGCTCAAGATTGCGGGGCGACCCTGGGTCTTCGTGCTGAAGATCGTTCATTAATTTCAAACTTCGCTCTCAACTGATGAGGCGTCTTGCTCTCGGTTGCGGGCTTTAACTTAATCAACCTGATTATCAACCGGAGCGAGAGCGAACGAAGCGATCCTCGGTCGCTGTCACGCCTTCCTAATTGAATTGTTCCACAAAGTTAGCGACTTTTTTCTTTTTGGCCGCTCCCTTAATCTCATCCATGAAATAAGTGGCGCGGCGTGTGTTGGTACGCTACACCATAGTAATTTTTGCCTGGGATAATACCGGATAAAAAGGACGGGCAAATTCTTGCACGAATCGGGTAAGAATACGAGAGGGGCAGGATTTGTACGATTGCCACGATTTTCAATCCGCAATTTCGATTTTGCCCGCCGCCTTTTGCCTTTTGATTTCCTTGCCCGCATAATCACGCCGCTTTTGCGAGGTCACTTCATCGGGCGGGTTCTCCGCTGGACATTAACCGAAAATTCGGAACGGCATCGCCGCCAAAGGAAAAGAGGAAAGAGTCCATGAATCAACGCAGGCTTTTCATCGCCAGTTGTCTATCTCTCGTCGTTACCGCGATGATCTTCGTCATTCGCGGCGACATCGCCCCGCAGGTCGAGCCGATCTTCGGTCTCTCACACGAGCAATACGCGTTCGTCTCGACGATGGCCTTCTTCGGATTCGCCGCCTCGATCTTTCTGGCGTCGCCGATGCTCGATGCGCTTGGAATGCGCAATCTTCTTTATCTGGCGCTCGTCCTGCACATTGGCGGGATCGTGGCCTTCATCTTCGCCTCGAATTACACCATGCTCTACATGTCAATGCTCTTCGCGGGCTTCGGCAACGGACTGGTCGAGGCGGTGATCAATCCTTTAACGGCGACAGTCTATCCCGACGAGAAGGTGCATAAACTGAACGTGCTGCATTCCTGGTGGCCGGGCGGTCTGATCATTGGCGGATTGATCGCCTACCTGATGGGCCTGATGAATCTTTCGTGGCAGGTGAAGATGGGCGTCGTGATCATCCCGACAATCGCTTACGGCCTGCTGATCTTTGGCCAGGAATTTCCGAAGACAGAGCGCGCGGCGGCGGGCATTTCGACCGGCGAGATGATCAAGACGGCCTTCCATCCGGCTTTCCTGCTCCTGATGTTTACGATGATGATTACGGCTTCGATTGAGCTTGGGCCGGGACAATTGCTGGAATCGGTGCTGCGCAACACGGCCAAGATGTCGGGCACGATGGTTTTCGTTTACGGCAGCGCGCTGATGTTCGTCCTGAGATATTTCGCAGGGCCGATTGCGCACAAACTTTCGCCAATTGGAATGATGTGGGCTTCGGTGACGCTGGCTGGAGTGGGGCTGTTCATGCTGGCCGGTGTGACTTCGCCCGTGCCGGCCTACATCGCCGCGACGATCTTTTACGTTGGCGTCTGTTTTATGTGGCCGACGATGCTCGGCATCACTTCAGAACGGTTCCCGCAGGGCGGCGCGTTCACGATGGGCTTGATGGGATTTGCCGGTCAATTCGCGCTGGGTGTGATCATTTTGAAGATGGGCGCGGTGTTCGACGCTTGGGGCGCGGCGGCGGTCTTCAAGTTCGTCTCGAAACTGGCGCTCATTCCGTTCATCGTCTTCGCTGTCTGGTGGCTCAAAGACCGAGCGGCGGGCGGATACAAAGCGGTCAAGCTGAGCCAGACTTCGTGATTGCGGAATGCGGATTGTGGATTGCGGATTGTTCAGGAAAGATTCCTCTCAAACCCGCAATCCGCAATCTGAAATCCTCAATCAGATCATCCTCCGATAATCCCCGCCATCCCGCATTTCATACAGCGATAGAGCGTGCCCGCGCGTTCGGGGAAGACCTGCACGCGCGCCCAGCCGCAGGTGTGCTCGGCTTCGATCTCGAACAGCGTGTAGTACTGGTCGTCGCGAATGGACATCAGCGCGTCGAAGATTGACTGTTCGGCTGTCGTGTTGCGATCAACGGCCTGAAAGAAATCCACTTCGTAATCGGTGTAATCGTCTGTCATCGTTTCTCCTCTTGATTGTTCAAATCAATCCGCCAAACCTGTATGGCTTCAAAGCTGAGGCTCTTTTTGAGCTTCGTTTCAGCGGCATTTATACTACTTCGCGCAGATACAAAAAAGGAGAGTTGATGATGCCGGCGCTCATTCAGGTATTTTCCGATTACGTTTGTCCGTATTGCTATCTTGGCGCATTCCCGCTCAGACGGGCCGCAGCGAAGACGGACGCTCAGTTGGTTTGGCGCGCGTTCCAGTTGAGAAAATCGGGGCCGCCGAAATTCGATCCGCGCGGCGAGAGAATGACCGAAGGCTGGCGCAATTCAATCTATCCATTGGCCGAGCGGTTTGGCGTTGAAATAAGCCAGCCGTCGCACGCGCCGCTGACCAGGCTCGCTCACGAAGCGGCGGCCTGGGGGCGTTCGCAAGGCCGCTTCGAGCCGTTTCACGACGGGCTTTTCCGCGCCCACTTTGTCGAAGACAGAGACATCGGCGAGATGGCGACGCTGAAAGAGATCGCGTGGCGAGCCGGGTTGAATCCGGGCGAGTTGGAGAAGGCGCTCGACGAGCAGCGAATGGCTGAAGAAGTTGACGAAGATTTGTTGATCGCCGAAACCTACGGAGTGACGGTCGTGCCGGCGTTCGTCATCGGCGGACATTTGCTGCAAGGCGTGCAGGAGGAAGCGACGCTGGTCAGAGCGATTGAACTGGCTCGCGATGGCGCGCTCGACGCTGAAGTGAAGAAGTTGCCGCATCTGCCGATCAGCATCGCCAAAAAGCGAGATGGATGATTCAAACAATCCCGGCCATTCCCAGCGCCAACAACAATGCGCGTTTGTAGCCGATTTCTCTCCCCACCGGATCGTACCATTCGCTCAGTCGGTGCGAATCGCTCGACACGCCGCCCGCGCCGATGGTGATGGCCGGGACGCCCAGGCTGATCGGGATGTTTGAATCGGTCGAGGCGCGATTGAGAATCGGCGTGACGCCCATCGCGCGCGACGCCTCGAGAGCCGTGCGAACCAGCAGGCTGTCGCGCGGCGTTTCGCCCGAAGGCCGGTTGCCGATCATCGTCAGTTCAGCCTGAAGCTTGGCGCCTGAAGCCGCGCGCACGGCGTTTTCGTCAACCACCGCGCGATCAACCGCCGCGAGCAGAAATTCTTCCAGCCGCGACAACTCCAATTCCGAAACCGAGCGCAGGTCAACGTCCATTGTGGCCGATTGCGGAATGACGTTGACCGACTCACCGCCTTCAATGCGCCCGATGTTGTAAGTCGTTCGCGGTTCCAACGGCGCGCGGTAATCGGCCATCCGCGCGATCACGCGGCCCAGCGCGTGAACCGGATTGACCACGCCGAAATCGCCCCAACTGTGTCCGCCCGGGCCTTTCAGCGTCACGCGGTAACGGCGCGACCCCAGCGCCTGATGCGTGATGAATTCAATCGTGGTTCCGTCGAACGAGACGAAAGCCGAGACGCGGCCCGCCAATCGCCCTTCACTGAAAAGATGGCGAACGCCGCGCAGATCGCCTTCGCCCTCTTCGCCGACGGTGGCTACAAAAGCTATTGAGCCGCGCAATCTGATCTCCGCCGCGTTCAACGCCTGGATCAGTCCGACCAGCGCCGCCAGCCCCGCTCCGTCATCGGCGATGCCCGGCGCGCACAGCCGCGAACCGACGCGGCGCACTTTTACATCTGTGCCTTCGGGAAAGACCGTGTCCAGATGCGCCGACATCACCAGCAGCGGCTCTTCGCTCTCGCCGCGATAAAAACCGATCACGTTGCCCTCGCTGTCGGTGTGAACCTCAGACAGGCCGAGTTCGGTGAAGCGCGCGGCGAAATAATTCCCGCGCTCCCGCTCCTTGAAAGGCGGGGCCGGAATTTCGCAGATGCGGATCAGTTCGGCGGTGAAACGCGACTGGGATGAATCAATGAAATCGAAAGCGCGCGCGATCCGGACGTCGCGCAATAATTCGGCGATTGTTTCGGGGCGCCGGTGGTCGGCGATGTTGATGATTGAAGCGGGCATCCAAGTTCTTCGTAGTAGTTGATTTGGCTCAGCGCCAGAAGTTCAGGTTGTAATAAGCATTCTCCAGCGGGACGCCAGATTGCTCGATCCTGGTTACAGCTTGCGCGATTTGCTGGAAGGTCATGTCGCGGGCAGGATTGTTTTCCTGATAGACGATCAAAATGCCGGAGTGCCGCAATTGCCGTTTCATCCATTCTTCGTGCAACTCAATGAAGTCTTCGGCGTTCGCAGTCAGAAGCGTCAGCGACTGCGCAGCCGCAAAGCGCAGATGATCTTCATCATCAATGCCGCGGTTCCCCACTGCGCGGGGAGAGGTCACATTGTGCCCTCCGCGCCGTAGCAGTCCGATCAAAGCATTCGAATCAAGATCGTCGTCCAGATAGACTTTCATTGATGTACGGGAGCGGATTCTTCGAAGAATCCCTTCTTTTCCAGCCGCTGCTGTTCGGAGTCTTTCTCATTACAGATGCTTTCCCAATTCTCCTGGCAGTAGTCCAGCGCTTCATAGACTGCTTCCAACGGCAGGTCCCTGTCGCGCGCGATCTGCTCTGGGGAGAATCGCGAGATGAATCTGTCGTGCCAGATTGTTGACGCTCGCACGCCTGCCCCGCGCACAAAAAGCTCCTGAGACTTTTTCTCCGGACGCCGATCGAGATACTGATAGACCTTCGCGGCGGCGCTTCCATTCTCGTTCGCGTCCTCGTCCGGGACGACGACGTAAACTTTGATTTTGTCAGGAAGCGCTGTTCCGTTCTTCAGTTTGATTTGTCCCTGCTCCACGACTCCTTCAAAAGTTGCCAGGCTCATAATCTTTCCTCCCGCGCTGATTGTTTAACCTCACGGACAAAAATGCAATGTTGACCGGCATTGACGCAATCAAGCCGTGCGAGGCTCAATCGGACGCCGTTTTCATGAGGGCTTTTAAGCGCTGGTTTGTTTGACCAATTGATTTCTTGCGCGGTCATGAATTTTGGTGTAGAAGGTGTGCCTCGCAGCAATCAAAAGAAACAACGCGTTGAGGAAAGGAATCGAAGAATTGGAGCGTCATTCAAGCGACTCAGGCTGGATCGAAGTAATCACCGGTTCGATGTTCAGCGGCAAGAGCGAAGAGTTGATTCGCCGTTTGCGCCGGGCGCAGATCGCGCGGCAGAAAGTGCAGATATTCAAGCCCGCGATAGACCTGCGTTTTTCGGATCAACACATCGTCTCGCATTCCGAGATGAAGATCGCGTCGCACGCTGTCAAATCGGCCAACGAAATTCTGGCGGCGGTTGAAATTGACACCAACGTCGTTGGCATTGACGAAGGACAGTTCTTCGATCAGGACCTGGTCAGGGTGGCGAACATTCTGGCCGATCAGGGCAAACGGGTGATCGTCGCCGGTCTGGACATGGATTATCTGGGACGCCCGTTCGAGCCGATGCCTTTGTTGCTGGCCATCGCGGAAGACATCACCAAGACGCGGGCGATTTGCGTGCGCTGCGGCAGCCCGGCGACTTACACGCAGCGGCTGATTGCGAGCCGCGAACGCGTGGTGGTCGGCGCCGCCGACGCCTACGAAGCCCGTTGTCGCGTATGCTTCGATCCGCATTTATCGGAGAAGGCCGGGGATTGAACCGGCCAGCCAACGCCGCATGAAAGAAACATCGAGGCGGCAAATCAGAAAAAGGAACGAGGCCACGAATGACGCGCGTGGGACGGATCGGCACGGTCAATCCGTGTGATCACGCCGCCGCGCAAATTCGCGGCCTCTTTGTTTTGATAACCGGGCGCTTGTCGAACGAGCGCCGCATTTTTTGTGTCCCGCGAACCGCCAGCGTGGCCCGACGACGCGCCGGTGGTTGGCCGAGAGTCTTTGAAGGAGGTTAAGCTATGAACACAGTACGTCCGATGGAATACGATCTGCTTTTCGATTTTCTGCGCGTCGTCGAAGCCGCCGCGATTGAAGCCGCCCGCACGATGGGAATGGGCAAACGCAAATATTCGGATCACGTCGCGGTCGAGAAGATGCGCGAGGTGATGGACACGATCCCGATGGACGGCACAATCGTCATCGGTGAAGGCGAACGCGACGAAGCCCCGATGCTATACATCGGCGAGCGCGTCGGGATGGGCGCGAAAGACGGTAACGCCCGCAGCTATCCCAAAGTTGACATCGCCGTTGACCCGCTCGAAGGCACCAACCTGTGCGCGACCGGATCGGCCAACGCGATTGCGGTGCTGGCGGCGGCTGAACGTGGCGGCCTGCTTCACGCGCCGGATATTTACATGAACAAAATCGTCGTCGGCCCTTCGGTCAGAGGCGCCGTAGACATTGACGCGCCGGTCAAGGAGAATCTCAACGCCATCGCCTCCCGGTTGAGGCGCAAAGTCGAAGACCTGACGATCATCGTGCTCGACCGCCCGCGCCACAACCAACTGATTCAGGACATTCGTGACGCGGGCGCGCGCATCCGGCTGATCAGCGACGGCGATCTGTCGGCGGGAATTTCGGCGGCTGTTGCCGGATCGGGCGTCCACGCGCTGATGGGCATCGGCGGCGGCCCCGAAGGCGTGATCACCGCCGCCGCGATGAAGTGCCTGAACGGCGAAATCCAGGCCCGCTTCGTTTTGAAAGAACAGTTGGAACAGGCTGAAGACCGCGCGAAGATCGCCGACGGCCTGGTTGAACGGATGCGCAAGATGGGAATCAGCGATCCGACACGCGTCTACCACACCAACGATCTGGCGCCGGGCGAGAAGATCATCTTCGCGGCGTGCGGTGTGACTGACGGCACGCTCCTGCGTGGCGTCAGATTTTTCGGCACCGGCAAACGCACGCAATCGCTGGTCATGACGACCGAAACGATGCACGTACGGTTTGTTGATTCCGTGCATGTCGAAGGCGGGCCGGACGCCTTCGTCAGATTCGACAGAATGTGAGGAACATACGGAATGAAGACCCGCACTCTTTATTCGCTGTTGCTGCTGTGCTCAATTTCGTTTGTCGCGTTCGGACAAGAGCAGAACTCACCGCCGAGGCTGGAGCGTTTGCGACCGCGTTTGCAGGAACTGGCCGACGCGTTCCCCGGCGCGCTGGGAGTCGCGGTGCGCGACATCAAGACCGGCGAGGAGATTTCGATCAATGGCGACAGGCCATTCCCGATGGCCAGCGTCTACAAAATCCCGATCATGGTCGAAGTCTTCCGCCAGATCGAAGCCAAAAAGTTTTCGCTCGATGACCGGATCGAAGTCGGCGAGGAGCAGCGCACGCTGGGCAGCGGCGTGCTGACGCTGCTCTCGAATGGACTGAAGCCGACGATCAAAGACCTGATCACCTTGATGATCGTCCTCAGCGACAACGAGGCCACCGACATTCTGCTCAAGAAGGCCGGCGCGGAAAACGTGACGGCGGCCATGCGCTCGATGGGGCTGAACAACATTCGCGTTGACCGAACTACCTTTGAACTGATCCGCGATTACATCGGCTTCATGGACGAAAGCGCGCGCGGCAAGACTTACAAGGAGATCATCGCGGCGCCCCGAACGCGGCAGGTCACGCCGGAAAAACAGGCCGAGGCCGAACGCGAGTTCGCAAAAATGATGAAAGACGTCTCCAGCCCGCGCGACATGGCTTTGTTGCTCGAAAAGATTTACAAAGGCGAAGCGGCGAGCAAAGAATCGTGCCGGATGATGATGGCGATTTTGGGCCAGCAGATGTTCAATCAACGACTGCCGCGCTATCTGCCGGACTCGGCGCGGATGGCGCACAAGACGGGAACCATCGGCTCGACGACGAACGACGCGGGCATTATGTTCGTTCGGGGAAATCCGATTGCAATCGCCGTCTTCACGGTGGACAAGCGAGCGGCGCGCGGCGAAGTCGAAGAGCAAATGGGGCGGTTGGCGCGCGTGGTTTACGATTTCTTCGATGCGGTGAAGTGAAGAGCGAATGAAGTTGACGACGAGAAACAGCGCGATGATCGTCTATGCCGCTTTGATCACGCTCTCTCTGGCGTGGATAGCGTTGATCCTGGCCGCGCCCTGGTTGATGGCTGAGCGGCATCCGCTGGCTTCAGCGACGCTCTATCAGGGATTTTCGGCGGCGTGTCATCAGATACCGGAACGCTCATTCTATTTTCGCGGTTATCCGATGGCTGTCTGTTCGCGTTGCGCGAGCATTTACGCGGGCTTTGTCGTTGGGCTTTTATTTTACCCTTTCACGCGCGATCTGAGAGAAGACTCGTTTCCGCCTCGATGGATATTGATCGCTGCGGCCATCCCGACGGTAATTGATTTTGCGGGCGGAGTTTTGGGTTTGTTCACGAACACCTTCCTTTCGCGGTCGCTGACCGGAATTTTATTCGGAGTGGTTGTGGCTTTTTACGTAACGCCGGGTCTCGTCTCGGCTTTGAACGATTGGCGCGCCGCCCTGGCAAAACCGAAGGCGAATTGCTGAAGCCGGCGCATTTATTAACCTCACGATGAAGTAAGAGCAAACCACGGAGGATGACTGTTTATGAATGAACTCGATTGGAAACAGCCGGCGCTTATCGGAGGAGTGGCCGCCGGACTTCTCTCGGTGATTCCGGGCCTGAACCTCGCCAATTGCTGTTTTTGCGCCTGGCTGTTGGTCGGAGGCGCTGTCGCCGCGAAGATGCTGATTGATCGGACGCCACGACCCATCAAAAATGGAGAGGGGGCGCAAGTCGGAGCGATAGCCGGGGTGATCGCCGCCGGTCTCTATTTAGTCATTGAAGTCGCGCTGCTCGTTCTCGGCGTTGGACAAGAGTTGCAACAGAAATTACTTTCCCGCATGGCGGAGATGAGCGGGAATCCTGACTTTCAGGAGATGATGCAAAAAGTAATTGAGGCGAGCGCGAATCAAACTTCCGCGCAACGGCTCGTCGCCGCGTTGCCAGGATTGATCATGTTTGCTGTTTTATTTGTCGGGTTTTCGACGCTCGGCGGATTGCTCGGCGTCGCGCTGTTCGAGAAGCGCAAGGACCAACCTCCTCCTTCACAATATCCGCCACAATATCCGCCACAATATCCTCCGCAATATCCGCCAAACTATCCTCCGAACTATCCGCCACAGTCCGGCGGGACGGGCGGCGATCAGGGCGGATGGCCTTCGTCGTAAGCTCAACTGAAAATGAGTGTGAGGGACGGCTTGTTTGTGAATTGTTTTTGGCGCTTCCGCCTCTCACACTCTTTTTTGTAAAGTGGAAAAAAGCACTAGCCAGCCTCCGCGAGGGTGACTATAATGCGCGCGTTAATTGGCGCACCTCATTAGAAAGCGCCTTTTAGTTTAGTTGCGATGCGAACTGCTGCTTTATCGCATTCCCAATCAGGAAATCAGAATTCCAAGAGAGATTCCGAATCAGAATTGAAGATCGAGGAATCCGTTTTTTGAATGGCTTCAGGAAATGGCCCGGTGAATGACGAACGGGCCAATAGGGTTTTTGACCGACAAGGAACACTGAAAGCTAGAGAAGAAGCGGGTGTCTTTTTGCTGCGCTTCGTCTCCGCTGATTGCCCCACAACGGATAAACAAAGGATTGATACGGGGGATAGTTTCGACAGGCACACTCGATTAAGCCATTACACCGAATGCCAAGCTAAACACGAAGATAGTCACAGCCCCATTTAGCGGTGAATTGGATAGATACTTTCTTCCCGGCCTTTGCCATCTAGCCAGTAGGTAGTGATAAACCGACGCTCGCGGCAAGCCTCACGACTGCAAGTCCGCGAGAATCTCCGAATGAAAATGATTTCGGCTTATTAGCAGCGCGCGGTAATTGAACGCCAGGTTCCGGCGAAACAGCGCTCCGGCCCCCGATGACCGTAGCATTCAGCTTGCGCGTCGAAGTGTTTAATGGCGCGCTCGATTTGAATAGCTCGAGTTGAAAAACAGACGCTGAAGCCGGATTGAACACACACACTAGACGCCGAAAAGCGTCCGGACTTCTCACGTCCGAAACTCGCTCCAGGATTGATAATGAAAGCTCTTTATCCCGACTCGCCGATTGTTCCGGCGAAGCTCTCTTTAGCTGCGACTTCCGGCGCCTCTTTCGGAAGCAGATTTTCAAACAGCAAGCCTCCTCACACGGCTGGCGCCGCGCCGGGCAAAATCTCCGCACCAGGCAAAATCTCCGCACAACTTTCGCTGTGGAAGGCGAGGATCGAAAACAGCGACGCGCAATCGCTCTGGCGCAGCCTGCACCGGCTGGTTTCGGCTCATCCGCTGGTGTATTCGGCGCTCGGTTACTCCCACTCGCCAGCCAATCAAACCCCTTCGTCATCGCTCAGCGATCTGACGCAGGACCTTTACCTGTTGCTGCTGCAAAAGGGGAGATTCACGCACTACATCGTCGCGCAGATGTCGGACGCCGAGATCGAACGCGAAATCTTCCAGATCGAATTGACCAACCTGTTGATCGGCAATCTGCGCCGCCGCCGGCCTGAGAACTATCGCATCGCGCGGCGCGTCAGCGGCGTGCTGGAAAACGATCCCCGGTTTCGCCAGTTCAGACAACGCGACGGAAAGAACGCCCGATACCGTCAGGCCGCCGAAGCCGTTTACGGCCTGAGCGGATGGAGCGGCAATAAAGCTGTCAAAGACAGCGGCACGTTCGCCGATTTGATCAATCACGTCCCGATGCGCATGCGCAACCGGCGACGCGCAGGTTGCACGGGCGACGCGCAGGTCATCGTCAGCAACCAGGACCTGGTCGAGTTGCTGGTCGAGATTTTCGAGGCGATAGATTCGCCCGCGCCGTTGCGCGTGCTGCGACGGCTCGCGCTGTCGAAACTGCCGGTCTGCGATCCCGAAATGTCGTCCATTGACGATGAGGTGAACGAAGAGCGGCAGGGACGCAATTACGACTGGATCGCTTCATCGGACGCCAGCCCTGAGCAGCTTGCTTTGTTGAAGGAGCAGGAAAGGGAAGCGCGGCGCGCGGCTCCGAAGTTCCTGGATCATCTCAGCCTGCTGGCGCGCTCGAACCCGCAACGAACCGAGCGATTGTGGCGCGTCCTGTGGCATTGCTTCCTCGATTCGGACGAACCGTCGCAACTGGAGATTGCCGAAATGGTCGGACTCTCCGATTCTTCGGTCAGCGATTACCGCCGCAAGATCGAAGCTGAATTGCGCAAACTGAATTTCACACCTGAGCAGTTGCGCTGTTTCGCGGAAGAGCTGGAAGAGCAGTTGCGATGGCGGCTGTCGCTGTCTGATGCGCGCGATCATGAGGAAAATTTCGACTCCGGCTCTGTGTGGGTAAAATGCGATCTTCCCTCAATGCTCAGATTCGAGCCTGCGCCTGCATTTTAACGGGCGCGCCGGAGCCGAGTTCATCGCGTCGCTGATGCGGCTCGCTCCGGCGATCCGGTTGGAAATAAAAACTTTATCCCTCGGCCTTTCTCTTGAATCGTTTCCGCGCCGAAGCTATTATCTGCCTTCCCCTGACAATGTACGGAGTTTAATAACAGAGATGTTATGCCTCCCCACATTCTGGCCCCGGCGCTATCAATTAATCACCAGGCGCGAATTGACAAGGACAGATAGCCTTAAGCTCGACCGAAAATTCGGCGCTCCGCATCGGCGTAAGCCTCAGCGGAGGTCTGTTTGACAAGAGGTGTAAGAAGTCCTGTTCTGCTGGTTTTCATAATCAACGCGGTAAAAGTAATTCAGGTCATAACTGCATGGAGATCGCAAACGATCCGGTAAACGCGCTGACGGTGGATGTGGAGGATTACTATCAAGTCGAATCTTTCGCCGATGTCGTCAGCCGTGAAGATTGGGCGAGCTGGGAATCAAGGATTGAGCGAAACACCCACAAGCTGCTGAACATGTTCGCGCGCCACAACGTGCGCGCGACCTTCTTCATTCTCGGATGGATCGCCGAACGGCATCCCCGGTTGGCGCGTGAAATCCTCAAAGCCGGCCACGAGATCGCCTGCCACAGCTACGATCACCGTCTGATTCTCAACCAGGAGCGCGAGGATTTCCGCGCCGATGTGCGCCGCGCAAAGGCGCTGCTCGAAGACATCACCGGAGTAGCCGTCGAAGGCTATCGCGCCCCGACCTATTCGATAATAAAGCAGACCCTTTGGGCGCTGGAGATTCTGATCGAAGAAGGTTTTCGCTACGATTCTTCAATCTTCCCGATCCATCACGACCGCTACGGAGTTCCCGGCGCAAAACGATTCCCCTACGTGATCCATTGCGACGCCGGAGAGATCATCGAATTTCCACCCTCGACCACGCGCCTGGCGGGACAGAATCTGCCGATGACCGGAGGCGGTTATTTCCGGCTGTTGCCTTATCCGGTCTTTCGCTGGGGAGTGCGCCGCATCAACCGGATTGAAGGCCAGTCGGCGATTTTCATGGTTCACGCCTGGGAAGTTGATCCCGATCAACCCGTGTTGCCCGGAACGCGGCTCAACATCTGGCGGCACCGGATCAATCTGCGACTCACCGAATCGCGGCTGGAGCGACTGCTCTGGGATTTCCGTTTCGCTCCCGTGCGCGACGTGTTGCGACTCGGCAGAGAGACTGTGAAATCCGCTGAGCCTCTCCTGATCGGCCCCGACCCGTTCTATGCCCCGATGGACTGATCATTCATTGACGCCATTGACGCCATTGACACCATTACTGCTGGATTGAGATTGATCGTTACGATCAAAAACTGGTCAAACGCCGGCGCCGAAAAGTGGGACGCATTCGTCCGCCGCGCCGCCGACGCCACTTTCTGTCACTTGAGCGGATGGATGCGCGTCGTTGAACGCGTCTGGGGTTATCCGTCGCATTCAATTTATGCGGAGAAGGACAATCGAATTGCAGGCGTAGCGCCGCTGTTTCGCGTGGCCAATTCTCCGCTCGGCCCGCTGTCCGGTTCCAGGCTGGTTTCGACACCGAACGCGGTTTACGGTGGAGTCGTGGCCGATGACGACGACGTTCGCGCTGAATTGATCGAAGCCGCTGGATCGCTGGCCGAAAGTTTGAGAGTTGATTATCTGGAATTACGCGACACGCGGGATTGCAATTCCGCTGCGTCCGGTTTTCATCGCCAGAATCTTTACGCCGCCTTCGACCATCCGATCACGGAGGACGAAGACGCGTTGATGAAAAGCTTCCCGCGCGACGTTCGGCGCATGATCCGGTTGGGCGAAAAGCGCGGGCTGAGCGCGCAAATCGGGCGCGAGGAATTGCTGGATGATTTCTACAACGCTTACGCGGCGAGCGTGCGTCGTCTGGGCACGCCGGTCTTTCCCAAAAGATTGTTCGCCGAATTCCTGCGCGAATTCCCGGACGCCAGCGACATTCTGCTGATCCGGCAGGGAAGGCGCGTCGCGGGCGCGGCGTTGAGCTTTTATTTTCGTGAGACTGTGGCGCCGTACTACGCCGGAGCCTATCCCGAATTTCACAGCGCGGGCGTCAATAATTTCATGTACTGGGAGTTGATGCGCTCAGCGGCGAGGCGCGGATTTTCCAGATTCGATTTTGGCCGCAGCAAACGCGGCACAGGCTCTTACGAATTCAAACGCGGTTGGGGAATGGCTGAAAGGCCCCTGCCTTATAACTTCCTCCTTGTGCGCGCTGATCGCATGCCGGAACTCAACCCGATGAATCCGAAATTCAAACTGCTGATTGAAACTTGGAAGCGATTGCCCCTCAGCTTCACGAAGTTGATCGGACCGATGATCGTGAGGTATCTGCCTTAATGATCGCTACCATAGCTGTATGAAGTTGCTTTTTATCGCTCATCGAATTCCTTATCCGCCGAATAAAGGCGACAAGATTCGTTCCTTTCACGAGCTTCAATCACTGGTCGAACGCGGCCACGAAGTTCATCTGCTGGCCTTCGCCGATGATCTGAACGATTTGAATTACCAGGTTGATCTGGCGCGGATCTGCGCGTCGGTCGAAATCGTCCCGCTGCGCCGCGCCTGGGCAAGAGCGCGGGCGGTTGCGAATCTGGTCAGCGCGCGCCCGCTCTCACTCGGCTATTTCGCGATGCGGAAGATGCGGCGACTGGTCGAGCGCGCGGCGTCCGAAAACGATTTCGACGCGGTCTTCGTCTATTCGTCCACGATGGCGCAATACGTCCCGCGCGAACTGGCTTCGCGCACGGTGGTTGACATGGTGGACGTTGATTCCGAGAAGTGGCGCGATTACGCGGGCAGAACGAACCGGTTGATGGCGCGTCTGTACGATCTGGAATGGAAGCGATTGCGCAGGTACGAGTACGAGATTGTCACGCGCTTTGCGAACACCGTCGTGACTACGCGGCGCGAGGCGGCGTTGCTCGATCAACTGGATGAATTCACGCGGCGCGCGCGCCTGCGAGTGATCACCAACGGCGTTGACCTGGATTATTTTCAGCCTTCCACTCAACCGCCCGACACGACTTCGCCGCGATTGGTTTTCATCGGAGCAATGGATTATTTCGCCAACATCGAAGGCGCGCGGTATTTCGCCGAAGAAGTTTTCCCGCTCATCCGCGCGCGCGAATCGCGGGCGAAGTTTTCAATCATCGGCGCCAATCCGGCCGCCGAAGTGAAAAAGCTGGCCCGGTATCCGGGCGTCAACGTCACGGGCTTCGTTGACGACGTGCGCCCGCATTTGCGCGAAGCTGCGGTCTGCATTGTCCCGCTGCGGATCGCGCGCGGCGTCCAGAACAAAGTCCTCGAAGCGATGGCGGCTGGCAAGGCTGTCATCGCCACTTCGGAATCCGTCGCCGGATTGCGCGTCGCTGACGGCGAACACCTGATGATCGCCGACACGCCCGAAAGATTCGCTGGCGCGGCGCTCGAAGTCTTACGCGATGAAAGCCTGCGCGAGAGCCTGGAGATGCGGGCGCGCTATTACGTCGAAGCCGAACACGATTGGAAGCCGCTGCTTCAAAAACTGGTCGAACTGATCGAGGCCGTCGGAGCGCGCGAGAATAAACCGGGAAGACCCAACACCCGCGCGGCTGCCGGCAGTTGATCTCCGATCAATGGCCCAATGACCGGCTATGAAAGTTCTACACGTCCTGGATCATTCATTGCCATACTTCAGCGGCTACAGCTTCCGCAGTGATTACATAATCCGCGCGCAAAGGCGATTGGGATTGCACCCGGTCGTCGTCACATCTCCCAAGCACGAAGATTTCATACACGAATGCGAAACGATTGATGGAGTTGATTACCACCGGCTGCGCTGGCCGCGATTCTCGGCGCGGATTCCTCTGGTGAATCAGGCCGCCTGCCTCGCCGCTTTGACAAAAGAGATCGAGCGCCTTGCGTGGAGTTTGAAGGTAGACGTGATCCACGCGCATTCGCCTTCGATCAACGGCCTTGCGGCGGCGCGGGCGGCGCGCGAACTGAAGCTTCCGGTGATTTACGAACTTCGCTATTACGACGAAGACGCCGCCGTCAGCCGAGGCAAAACCAGTTACAACTCGTTGCGCTACCGCCTGACCCGAAAGCTTGAACAAACGGCGTTGGAAAAGGCTACGCGCGTGACGACTATCAGCAAGGCTCTGCGCGCCGATCTGATCTCGCGCGGCATTGATGCGGGCAAAATCTTTGAAATCCCGAACGGCGTTGACACCGGCTACTTTCATCCGCGCGAACCGGACGCCCGTTTGATCGCCCGCTACGACCTCGCCGGCAAAACGATCATCGGCTTCATCGGCTCGTTCTATTTTTACGAAGGCCTGGAGCATTTGATTGACGCGATGATCCTGCTGCTCGCCAAACGCGGCGACGTGAAGCTTTTGCTGGTAGGCGAAGGCGAAGCCGACCGGATGCTGCAAGAACGTGTTCCGGGACAACTGCGGGATCATTTCGTTTTCGCTGGCAAAGTGGATCATGCAGACGTGCGGCGGATCTATTCAGTAATGGACATTCTGGTTTATCCTCGCGTCAGTTCGAGGTTGACCGAATTGACCACGCCGCTCAAACCGCTCGAAGCGATGGCGATGGAGAAAGTCGCCGTCGGCAGCGACGTCGGCGGTTTGCGCGAACTGTTCAACGACGGCGAAACGGGTTTTCTGGTCGAACCGGAGAACCCGCGAGCTTTGGCGAAACGTTTGTTGAGTTTGATCGAAAGCGCAACCGTGCGGCGCGCGATGGGGGAGAGAGCCAGAGAATTTGTCGCGCGTGAGCGTGACTGGGAAAAGATCGTGTCGCGTTATTTCAATGTTTATCGGGAAGGGAGCCGAGAAAGGTAGATGAAAATCAGCGTGCTGATTTGCACGCGCAATCGCGCGAAATCGCTCGACCTGACGCTGCGGCGTTTTTATGAGCAGCGGTTCGCGGGCGATTACAGTTACGAACTGATCGTCGTTGACAACGATTCGACCGACGAAACGAGCGAGGTCATCAAACGCTGCGCTGCGCTGCGACCCGAAACCACACGCCATCTGATTGAAAGCCGTCGAGGGCTGACTTACGCGCGCAACGCCGCCGTCGCCGCCGCCGAGGGCGAGATCATCGTCTTCACGGATGACGACGTGCTGGTGAGCGAAGACTGGCTCGATGAAATTCATCGTGAATTCAGCGCCGATCCCGACCTGCGCATCCTCAGCGGAAAAGTCCTGCTGGCGAACGAGCAGTTGCAGCGCGTCGCGTTGCACGCTTACGAAGAGCGGCAGTATTTCGATTTTCCCGATGGAGGCAATTTCGTGATGGGCGCGAACATGGCTTTCCGCCGCGAGCTTTTCGACCTCATCGGCCTGTTCGACGTTCGGTTGGGCGCGGGCAGGTTCTTCGCGGGCGCGGACGAAGTCGAATTGGTTTATCGCGGATTGAAGGCCGGCTGGCGGATGCTTTACGCGCCGAACGTGCTGGTCTATCACGACCACGATCGCTTCACGCTCGAACAGGCTTGCCGGTTGGAATACGGTTATGCGAAAGGCAACGCGGCTTATCTGATCAAACATTCGCTCGGCGGCGATGGCTACGCGATGCGGATGCTTTACTGGACGCTCCTCACTTTCCCGAAACGTTGGAAGCGGCAACAGGACGAAGCTTACGACGTTTTCCTCCGGCGCCGCTGGCAGATCACAGGGATGCTGGTCGGCCTGTTCGCCGCGCCTTTCGTGATGTGGGGAAACAGGGATTCCCGGATCGGTATCGCAAGCGGTAGCGAGCGGGCGCTGTGTGAGGCGCCCGCTCGCTACCGCTCGCGGTACTGATCCGCATTCATTATGCATTCTGACAACGCCGCAATCTGGCGCGACGCTTTGCTGCTGCCGGGCGAAACCGATCTCATCGCCAGCGGCCTGCGCGAGCTTTCCGAGTATTTCAACATCAGCCGCGATGAGGCTCGGCGCTCCTGTGAAAACGCCATCGCCGAATCCAAACGCGAATGGGAATCGGCGCCGCGACGGACGCCCGATCAGATCGTTGATTTTTACCGCCGCACGCGCAGCTATCTTTTCGAGCACGTCTGGTGGCACGCGGCTCAGGTCGAAACCAACGCGGCGAATGTGGAGCTGATGAATTACGCGCTGCAACGAGGCGCGCGCAATTATCTGGATTTCGGCTCCGGCGTCGGCTCGAACGCGATCCTGTTTGCGAAGCGCGGATTCAACGTCACGCTCGCGGACGTTTCGGAAACGATGCTCGACTTCGCGCGATGGCGGCTCGAACGCCGAGGGTTGCGCGCCAATTTCATAAACTTGAACCGAGAGCGATTGCCGCGCGAGCGATTCGATTTCGTGACGGCTGTTGATGTTTGCGAACACCTGAGCGAGCCGGACGGCGCGGTCAGCCGCATCGCGCAATCGCTCAAAGTTGGCGGCGCGTTCGTCTTCAACCACCGCGTCGGCGAAGACGCAGAACGCCCGATGCACATTCTGATGAGCGCCGCGCCGCTGTTTCGTTCGCTTCGGTTGAACGGCTTGCGAGAAGTTGAGGCTGATGCCGCGCCGCTGCGCCGGTTGGAATTTTGCGTCGTCGAACGGAGCGGGCAGAGCCGCATCGAAAACTGGTTTTACGGCGCGTATGATCGTTTGCGTTTCAGCCCGATGTTGATGAACGGCGCGAACGGCAATCAGGCTCGCCACCCGCAGCGAATCTATTTCGACCGCATCAGACAAAATCTGGATGGGAAGACGCGATGGCTTGACGTGGGCTGTGGCCGGCGGCTTGCGCCCTGGTGGATGAAAGAGCATGCCGAAGTCGAAGCCGATCTGAAATCGCGCGCGCAATCTGTGATCGGCGTTGATCCCGATCTGGCGGCGCTCAACGACAACCGGTCGCTGCCGCTGCGAGTGAACGCGGACGCCATCCGGGCGCCGTTCGCCGATGACAGCTTCGATCTGGTGACGAGCAACATGGTTTTTGAACACGTCGAAGCGCCGCTGGCGTCGTTGAAAGAGATTCGGCGGGTTTTGCGTGACGGCGGACGTTTGATCGTCCTGACGCCGAACTGGCTGGACATCGTGACAATCGCCGCGCGGCTCACGCCGAACCGCTGGCACCCGGCGGTCGTCTCGCGGATGGAAGAGCGAGGCGCGGAGGATGTTTACCCGACTCATTTTCGGTTCAATCGCCCTGCGACGATTGAAAAGATTCTGTGCGAAGCCGGATTCAAGGAGTGGAACATCGAATCGCTCGAACACCCGGATGTTTACGCGCACGTGCCTGTTGTCGCCCGCGTCGAAGCCGCGTGGCACAAGCTGGCGCGCACGCGCCCGGCTTTGCGAGGCGCGTTGCTGATCGAAGCCACGTCGTGACGAATAATGGCGTTTGAAAATTAACTACAACCACATCGTAGGGGCGGGTTTTCCCCGCCCAAGCCCCCTCGATAGCGGATCCGGGCGGGGAAAACCCGCCCCTACGATGTGGTTGCATTATTTGCTCAAAGACCATAAGTCGTCACTACGTGGCTATTTTCTACTATGCGCATTGACGTGATCATCGCCACGCATAATCGGGCCGCGTTGCTCGAACGCGCCGTGCGCAGCGTGTTGAACGCTCGCCGCACGCCGGAGTTCGATTTCGCCGTCACGGTCGTTGACAACAATTCGACTGATGCGACGCGCGAGACGGTTGCGCGGCTGGCGGAAGAGTCGAATGGCCGCGCGCGTTATCTGTTCGAGTTGAGGCAGGGAAAGTCTTACGCGGTGAACACCGGCATCGCCGCGACGGATGGCGATGTGATCGCCTTCGCCGACGACGATCAGGTGATGGATGGCGAATGGCTCTGCGCCGTTCATCAGGCGTTCGCCGACGGGTTCGATTACGTGACTGGGCGAGTTTTGGGGGAATGGGAATGCGAGTGGCCGGCGTGGTTTGATGAGCGTTTGCGCGGCCCCGTCTCGATCTTTGACGGAGGCGATGAGCGTTACTCGCACGATGGCGACGAAGCGCGGCAGGGATTTTCGGGCGGCAACAGCGCCGTCAGCCGCGCGGCGATTGAAAAGGTCGGGGGCTTTCACGCCGCGCTCGGCAAACAGCGTGGCTCGTTCGCAATGAACGAAGACGGCGAACTGTTGACGCGGTTGCTGAAGGCCGGATTTCGCGGCGCGTACGAGCCGCGAATGAAAGTCCTCCACCGCGTGCCGCGCGAACGGTTGACGAAGAGTTACTTTCGTCGCTGGCATCGCGGCTATGGACGCTCGATGGCCTTGATTGATCGGCTTCACCCGAAGCCCGCCAAATACTGGCTTGGCGTTCCGCGCTTTCTGATTTGCCGCGCCGTCGAATCGCTCCCGCGAATTGTCGCGGCCCGGTTGCGCGGCGACGCGCCGGGAGCTTTCGAGCAGGAATTGAATCTCTGGTTCATGCTCGGATTCATTGGCGAAAAGTTGAGATCAACAAAGCTGGATGGGCGGCACGGGAATACGATTGCGAAGCTCAAAGAAGATGCGTAGAGTGGACGGGCGGCGATTGACTCCCTTCCCGAAATTCTCCCTCGTCTTTTAATTTGAAATTATGTCGAACCTCGTCAGCGTCATCATTCCCGCGTACAACGTCGCGCCGTTCATCGCCGAGACGCTGGATTCGCTGTTCGCCCAAACCTGGCACAACTTTGAAGCCGTCGTGATCAACGACGGTTCGACCGATGACACCGAAGAGCGATTGACGCCTTACCGCGACCGCATCGTTTATATCAAGCAGGAAAACAGAGGAGTGATGGTGGCGCGGAACGCCGGGTTGCGGGCGGCGCGCGGGCGTTACGTTGCGCTACTCGACGGCGACGATTTGTGGGAACCGAAGTTTCTGGAAACGCTCGCGGAGATGCTTCAGGCCGATCCGAATCTGAGCGTGGCTTATCCGAACGCGGTCTTTTTCGGTTCGCCGAATTTTGCGGGCAGACGGCATCAGGATGTTTTCCCGGTGGCCGAACCAGTGACGTTCGACCGCGTGTTGCGGCGCGAGTGCTACATCTTCGGCTCGCTCCTCATCAGGCGCGAGGCGATGGACGACACGGGCGGCTTCGATGAATCGCTGGAAGGGCAGGGCGCCGAAGATTTCGATCTCTGGCTGCGGATGTTGCAACGCGGGCATCGGTTCAAATTCACTACGGCGCCGCTGGTCAAATATCGCTGGCGTCACAATTCGCTCTCGAACACCGGAGTCGGATTGCTCAGTTGTGTGATCTCGGTTTACGAAAAATTTCTGGCGAGCGAACTGACGAATGAAGACGACCGCGCCTGGATCAATTCCCGATTGCCGGAACTGCGCGCGCAGTTGAGTTACGCGCGGTTTAAGGCAGCCGCCGCGGCGAGGGATTTCAAGCGGGCCGCCGAGCATCTGGCGAATGCGAACAGTTATTATCGGCGTCCCAAACTGGCGATTGCCCGGATTGTGATGAAGGCTGCGGCGAAGTTGGCGCCGCGCGTGATGGCGAAGATTGCGGCCCGATAGCCGCAGGTCGAGGTTCGAGCGGAGGAATGCGAAGTGGGAAATTTCTTTGTAGTCATATCACCCGACGAAGCTCAATCGAAATCGGAAGAACTTTTCAGAGTGGGGCTGAAACAGGCGCGACGAATCAAATCGCAGGCGCCGAAAAGCATCGTTGATGTCACGTATGCGCGCGCGGCATCGTTCGCTCGCCGCAACGGGACGGGCGGCAAACTGGTCACGGACGCCGCGACGGGTTGCTGGTTGCTGGCCGTCGGGTCGTGGTTCCACACCGATGGTTACGGGTCGGGAGACGAATCGCGGCTGCTTCAACGGATCATCGAAACCAGCGTGGCTCGCGCGGCGCAGGGGCTGGAAGGCTTTTTCGTCCTCGTCTTTTGCGACGCGCGTTCGCGCGAGGTGTTCATCGTAACTGATCTGATGGGCAGCCGGCATTGCTTCATCCGCGCGATGGGAGATTGCATAGCTGTTTCCACTTCGTCGTTGCTGCTCGCGGCATTGGGCGGCGCCAAACCCGACCCGCTGGGATGCGAAGAATTTCTGCGCACAGGAGTCATTTACGACGACCGCACGCTCTTCCGCGAAGTGAAGAAGCTGGCGCCCGCGACGGTCTATCGTTTCGCCGAAGGGAGGCTGACCGACGCCGTTTGTTACTGGCGAATGTCCGATCTCGATCCGGCGGCGTTTGATGGCGAAAGGGCCGCGAGCAGCCTGGGCGAGCGGCTGATCCTTGCGGCTCAACGGATCGCCAGAGTTTACCGTCGCCCGGTTTGCGATCTGACCGGGGGGTATGATTCGCGTTCGGTGGTCGCCGCTTTCTTGAGCGCCGGTGTCGAGTTTGAAACCACTGTCGCGGGCCGCGAGGCCGATTCCGACGTAGTAATCTCAAAAGGCTTGTCGAGCTTGATCGGCGCGCCGAACAGACATTTCGAGCCTGATGGTGAGATTTCGGCGGCGGACCTGGAACAGGCGATGCTGTTGACTGACGGCGAATGCGATCTGATCCAGTATGCGCGAGTTCAATCGCTGCACAGCGAACTGTCATCCGAATTCGACGTGAGCGTCAACGGATCGTACGGCGAAATCGCGCGTGGCTATTGGTGGGAATTGCTCTTCCCGAAAACAGGCAAGCGCGAACAGGTTGATTGCCGCCGGCTCGCTGCGAAACGCTACGCGGCGGACCCGTGCAGCCCCGATCTCTTTCCGCCCGGCGCCGGTCTTGATCTGGTCGAACATCTGGCGATTGTCATCGGACGGTTGAACAGGCGCCTGGGCGGATGGCCCAACACGGCGCAGATGGATCACGCATATCTGATTATGCGAATGCAGCGGTGGCAGGGCAGAATCGCCAGCAGCACCGATCAAATCTGGCCGTGCCTGTCGCCGTTTATGTTTCGCTCGGCGCTGGAACTGGCTCTGCAAACAACTGTGCGCACGCGCAAGCGGAGCCGGCTCGTCCGCAGTTTGATAACGATGTTGCATCCGCTACTGGCCGCCTACCCGCTTGAATATGGATATCCGGCGGCGCCGTTGACGTTGAAGAGCCTGCCGCGTTTCACCCCAGCGGCCTGGCGGTACGCCGGGAAAGCATGGAGCCGCGCAAATCAACGATGGCTCAATCGCCCGGCGGTTTCGGCGGCGGCTGAGCCGGAACGCCTGTGGTTGTGGAGCGACGAAAAGGTTCAAGCGACGCTCGACCCTGCGAACATGCTGTTGAATCGTTTGATTGACCAGTCGCGTTTGCGCGCTTTTCTGGATTCGTCGCAACAGCGCCGATTCGCTTACGATCAGCAATGGCGCCGCGTGCTGGCCGCCGAGATGACGCTGCGATTTCATAAAGACTGTGTTTCGGGTTCTTGATGTCCGAGGGGAAGATCAAAATCCTGCACGTGCTCGATTCGCTCGGCGTGGGCGGGATGGAACGCGTTGTGATTGACGTGGTCAACGGGCTGGATCAATCACGGTTCGATCAGGTCGTCTGCTGCGTCTCGCGCAAGGGCGACGCCGCGTGGCGTTTGCGGCAAGGCGCGAAATGCATTGATCTAGGCAAAGGCGACAGAGCCGATCATCTGGCGCCGCTGAAGATCGCGCGTGTCATTCGTAGTGAATCGCCCGACATCGTTCACACACAAAGCTGGTCGGGCGTTGACGCGGCGATTGCGAAATTGATAACCGGCGCCGCCGGTTTGGTTCACAGCGAACACGGACGCAATTACCCGCACATCAACAGCGAACCGTTGAAGCGCAAGATCGCGCGGCGATGCCTGTATCACGTTGCGGACGCGGTCTTCGCCGTCTCGAACGAAGTGCGCGATTATTACTGCCGCGAAACCGGCTTCGCGCGCGACCGGATGCTGGTTATCCCGAACGGAATTGACGCGCGGCGAATTGATGAAGCTGACACCGGGCGGGCGCGCGAGGAGTTCGGGATCGGCGTTGATGATTTCATCATCGGAACCGTCGCGCGGCTCGACGCGACGAAAGACACGATCACGCTGGCGCGCGCCTTCGCCAGGCTCTATTTCGCCCAGGCTTCGCCGAAGCTGAAACTGCTCGTTGTCGGCGACGGCGACGAGCGGGCGGCGATTGAAAACTTCGCCGCCGAACGCGGGCTGAACGGCGCGATTATTTTTACGGGCATCCGCCACGACGCGCCGCGATTGCTCGGCGCGATGAATCTTTTCGCGCTCTCCTCGCTATCTGAAGGGATGCCGATCACGGTTCTGGAAGCGATGGCGGCGCGGTTGCCTGTGGTTGCGACGAACGTCGGCGCGTTGCCGGAAATGGTCGAAGAGGGCGTGACGGGTTTTCTGGTCGAGCCGAAAGACGATCAATCGCTGGCCGAAAGATTCGCGCGGCTTTGTTCAAACCGCGATCTGGCGCGACAATTCGGCCAGGCGGGGCGCGCCGTCGTCGAACGCGAATACAGCCTGGATGCGATGTTGCAAAGATACGCCGAGCTTTATCTGTCGGTTTTGAAACCTGAGAGGGAATTACCGTGAGAATCAGTCGTGTTTACACCAAGAGCGGCGACGCAGGCGAGACTTCGCTGGTTGACGGAAGCCGCGTCAGCAAGGCCGATTTGCGCGTCGCCGCTTACGGCGACGTTGACGAATTGAATTCGCTGCTGGGCGTCGCGCGGGTCGGATTGGCCGACGCGCAACTCAATGACGCGCTCAGCAGGATTCAAAACGAGCTGTTCATCGTCGGCGCCGATCTGGCCAGCCCCTTGAGCATTCAGGTTCCGCGAGTCGGAGAGGATCACGTCTCTGGTCTGGAGCGGTTGATTGATCTGTTGCTGGAAGAACTGGAACCGCTGCGCGAATTCATCCTGCCTGGCGGAACCGAACTGGGCGCGACGCTGCATCTGGCTCGCACTGTCGCCCGCCGCGCCGAACGCTCGGTCGTCGCGCTTGGCGCGAAATCGGGAATTAACGAGCACGCGCTGATCTATCTCAACCGCCTCTCCGACCTGCTTTTCGTCATGGCCCGCATCGCAAACATACGCGCGGGCGTGAAGGAAGAGTCCGCGAATTTCAGCGAAAGAGGGAAGAAGGACAAGGGGACAAGGGGACAGGGGGACAAGGGGACAGGGGGACAAGGGGACAAGGGAGCAAGGGGATAAGAGGACAAGGGGAATTGATTTCCTTGTCTCCTTGTCTCCTTGTCTCCTTGTCCCCCTTTCGATGAATCATGCGCCAGTTGCTCATCTTCTCAATAATCATTCTGCTCGTGCCGATGGCGTTTTTCGCGCCGTTCACGGGGTTGGTCAGTTACGTAGCCATCGCTTATGTCAGGCCGCACGAGTGGGCTTATATGCCTGAAACGCAGTTGTCGCTGGCGGTGGCGATAGCGACGTTGCTAGGTTATGCGATCTTCGAGTTCACGCGGCGCGCGCCCCGGCTGATTCCGAACACGCTATTGTTGCTGTTGTGGCTGCAATTGACCGTTGCGTCTTTCCTCGCGCATTCGCAGGAACTGGCGCAGGGGAAGTTGATCGAGTTCAGCAAGACGTTTTTGATCGCCCTGCTGATGACGGCGATGGTTGATTCGGAGCGTCGCGCGCGCTGGTTGTTGCTGGGAACGGTTTTGGCCATCGGCTTTCTGGCCTTCAGGTCGAACATCGGAATTATCCTGACGCTGGGGCAGACGCGAATTTACGGCCCCGGCGGCGCGTTCGAGGACAATAACGATTACGCGCTGCTGCTCAACGTCGCCGCGCCGATGGCTTTTTACGCGGCGCGTGGTGAAAAGAGCGCCTGGATTAGCCGCGCTTGTTACGCGGTCTCGGCGATGATGATGATCACGGTGCTCTTCACGCTCTCGCGCGGAGGCTTTCTGGGATTGTGTTTCGTGATGATCGGGTTGGCGCTGAAGTCGAAATACAAGATCACGGGCATCGTCGCGGTTCTGTTGATCGGCTCGCTCACATTCGCGTTCCTGCCTGACCGGATTGTCGAGCGAGTCGGAACAATCAGCACCGCGCGGGAGGCCGACCAGTCGGCCAGAATGCGTTTCGATTCGTGGCGGGTCAGTTTGCACATCATCAACGATCACCCGATTTTCGGCATCGGCCCGCGAAACATGATCGAAGTGTTCGACCGCTATCTGAACACCGGCGCCATTCGGGTCTCGCACAACTCGTTTTTGCAAATGGCCGTTGACGGCGGTTTGCCTGCGCTGGCGCTGTTTCTCGGATTGATCCTGCTGAGCTGGCTGCGATTGCGCCGCGCGCGCGGAATCCTGAAAGACCGCGCGCCCGATTCGCCGCTGATCGCTTATTCGCACGGGCTGGAGATAGCTCTGGCCGGCTACATTGTGTCGGCCAATTTCCTGAGCCGGCATGACCTGGAACTGGTTTACGAAATTTTCGCGCTGGCTACGAGCTTCAGTCTGATTGCAGGCAGGCTTGAACGCGAAGCGGAAGCGAGTGAATCACCAGCGCTGGACGCGCGCGCGTTCGAGCCTGAGCTGGCAGTGAAATGAAGAAAATGAAAAAGGGAGGAGAGATCACGGAAAAGACGGAAATAACGGAACAGACGGAAAGGCCATAACCTCCTGTCTTTTTTCCGTCTGTTCCGTTATTTCCGTCTTTTCCGTGTTCTCTTCTGATTTTCCCTTATGTGCGGTATCGCCGGAATCTACAACTACGCGACCGAAGAGCCTGTTGACGCGGCGACGCTGCGGCGGATGACCGGCGTTCTGACTCATCGCGGCCCGGACGATGAAGGCTTTTATGCCGAAGGCCCGATTGGATTGGGCCATCGCCGTCTTTCGATCATTGACATCGCCGGAGGCCGCCAGCCCATCTTCAACGAAGACGGAACGGTCGCGATTGTCTTCAACGGCGAGATCTACAATTACCTCGAACTGCGCCAGATCGTTGAAGAGCGCGGCCACCGGCTAAAGACGAAATCAGACACCGAGGTGATAGTCCATCTTTACGAAGATTTCGGCGAAGCCTGCGTGACGATGCTGCGCGGGATGTTCGCCTTTGCGCTCTGGGACGCGCGCGCGTGTAAGCTGGCGCTGTTCCGTGACCGCGTCGGCAAGAAACCGCTCTATTACGCCGATTGCGGCGGCAGCATCATCTTCGGCTCAGAATTGAAGGCGGTCATCGAAAACGCAAGCGTGCCGCGCGTTGTGGACGCTCAGGCCGTCGCCGATTACTTCTCGTTTCAATACATCCCCGCGCCCAAAACCATCTTCCGGAGCGTCCGCAAGCTCAGGGCAGGGCATTACGTGGTGGTGACTCCTCAATCAATCACTGATCGAGAATACTGGGACATTGATTTTTCCGACCCCGAAACGCGGAGCGAGAACGACTGGCGCCTCGCGCTGATCGAAGCTTTTCACGAAGCGGTTGACCTGCGGTTGGTCGGTGAGGCGCCGATAGGCGCTTTTCTGTCGAGTGGCGTTGACTCATCCGCCGTCGTGGCAATGATGAGCCGCGTCACGAACGGGCCTGTCATTACGGCTTCGGTTGGATTTAAGGAAGAGAAGCGCAGCGAAGTGGAAGACGCGCGGGCCTTCGCCGAACAGATCGAAGCCGAACATCACCAGCAGATTGTAGACACCGACCCGATTGGCGTGATTGAAAAACTGGCGTGGCATTACGACGAACCATTCGCTGACTCTTCAGCGATTCCGGCCTATTACGTTTCGCAGGTCGCGCGGCGATTCGTCACCGTGGCGTTGTCGGGAGACGGCGGCGACGAAAATTTCATCGGCTACCGGCGATACGTCTTTGACGCGTTTGAAAACCGCGTGCGCGATTACGCGCCCAGAGCTTTGCGACAGCCGCTGTTCGGCGCTTTGAGCGTCGTTTATCCGAAAGCCGACTGGATGCCGCGATTCCTGCGCGCGAAGGCTACGTTGAAAAACCTGTCGCTCGACCCGGCTGCGGCATACTACAACTCGGTTTACGGCGCGATGGCGAACGAACGCGACAGAATGCTGGGCGGCGATGTGTGGGCGGGGCTGAACGGTTACGATCCGTTCGAGGTTTTTCTCGAACATTACAAACGCCCGCGAATCGCCGACCCGGTGGCGCGCGCTCAATACGTTGACATCAAAACTTATCTGTCCGACGACATCCTGACGAAGGTTGATCGCGCGAGCATGGCCGTGTCGCTCGAAGTGCGCTGCCCGCTGCTCGATCATCGTTTGATGACGCTGGCCGCGCGGATTCCGTCAAGCCTCAAGCTGCGCGGGCGCGAAGGCAAATACATCTTCAAACGCGCAATGAAGGCGCTCCTGCCGCGAGAAATCCTGTCGCGTCCGAAACAGGGCTTCGTCGCCCCGCTGGCCGGATGGCTGCGGAGGGATTTGCGCGAGTTTGCAGACAGCGTGTTGTTTGACGAAGCGGCGAACGACGGCTGGCTCGCCCGCGCGGCGGTTGAAAAGCTGTGGAAGGATCACCAATCGGGCAGACGCGATTATTCGCGCCCGTTGTGGGCGGCGCTGATGTTCAGGATGTGGCAGCGGAATTTCATGAGATGAACATTCTCGTCTTCACCTCGCTCTGGCCGAACGCGGAACAGCCTGATTTCGGCCTCTTCGTCAAACATCGCGTGGCGGCGATGTCGCGGCTTGAAGGCGTGAACATTCGAGCCGTCGCCCCCATCCCTTACTTCCCGAAAAAATTTCAGTCGCACAATTTCTGGCCGGAGCATTGGCGAAGAACGGCGCGCATCCCTGGCCGCGAGGTGATTGGCGGGATCGATACTTTCCATCCGCGCCATCTGGTCACGCCGAAAGTCGGAATGAGTTTTTACGGCTGGTGGATGGCAGGCGGCGCTGAAGCCGTCGTCAGACGTTTGCACGTCGAGCAGCCGATTGACTTGATTGACGCGCATTACGTTTACCCAGACGGTTACGCGGCGGCGACGTTGGCCGAGCGTTTGAATGTCCCGGTCGTGATTACGGCGCGCGGCACCGACATCAACCTGTTTTCACGGATGCCGCTGATCCGTCCGCTGATTCGCAAGGCGCTTGCGCGCGCCGATGGAGTGATCGCCGTCAGCGAGGCATTGAAAATACGGATGGTCGAACTCGGCGTCGAAGCGGACAAGATCGCGGTGATCCGCAACGGCGTTGACCGCGCGGTTTTTTATCCGCGTGATCGAATCGAAATGCGGCGCAAGCTCAGACTCGACACGGAGTCGCGGATCATCGTCACGGTCGCCGCGCTCGTACCGCTCAAAGGCGCTGATCGCCTGATTGACGCGATGGCGATGATGCGAGGCGTAAACGCAAAACTTTACGTGATCGGCGAAGGTCCGCAGCGCGCCGCGCTCGAATCCCGAATCGCAAAACACAGCCTCGCTGATCGCGTTTTTCTGGTTGGCTCGCGCCCGCAATCCGAACTGGCCGAATGGTACTCAGCCGCCGATCTGTTCTGTCTCGCCAGCCACCGCGAAGGCTGTCCGAACGTCGTGATCGAAGCGATGGCTTGCGGTCTGCCGGTCGTTGCGGCGGATGTCGGAGGCGCCGGCGAATTGATTTCAAAATCGGATTACGGACGCTTGATCTCGCAGCCGACGGTTGAGAATTTCGCTTCGGAGATGAAAACCGCACTGGGTGAATTGTGGAGTCGGGAAGAAATCGCGGCGCACGGGCGCGGGCGTTCCTGGGAGAATGTCGCCGAAGAAGTGATGAGCCTCTACGTCAAGCTTGCCAAATCGCGTGGGCTTGGCCACAGAGCCACAGAGCCACGGAGAGAGCGGAGAAACGAGCGGCTCTAAATCAGGACAGCGAAGATTGGTTCAAGCCACGAAAAAACGAAGAACACGAAGGATTGTTTCGAGCCGCTCTCTTGCGGGTTTTCTTCGCGCTCTTCGCTGCTTCGTGGTTTGAACGTCCGTACCAATGTTGTGTGGTTTGATTCAGGGTTGCAGAGTCCCTTTATCGAGATGCCAGACTTTTGAGGCGTGGCTGGCCGCGTGCGGATCGTGGGTGACCATGACGATGGTCTTGCCATAATCGCGGTTGAGTTTTTCGAGCAGCGTCAAGGCTTCCTGCGCCGAAGCCGCGTCGAGATTGCCGGTCGGCTCGTCGGCCAGAATCAGATCGGGATCGGTGACTATTGCCCGCGCGATGGCGACGCGCTGCTCCTGCCCGCCGGAAAGCTGGCGTGGCAGATGACCGAGACGGTCGCCCAGACCCACCAGGTTGAGCGCCGTCGTAGCGTGCTTGATTCGCTCCTGCTTCTTCAGATTGGTCAGCTTCAGCGGCAGTTCGACATTTTCCAGCGCGCTCATCACCGGAATCAGATTGAAGGATTGAAAAATGAATCCAATGTGCTGGCTGCGCCAATGCGCCATTTCGCGGTCGCTCAGGCCGCGCAGGTTCTGCCCCAGCACTGAAATCTCGCCGCCGGTCGGGCGATCCATCGCTGCGATCAGATGCAGCAGCGTGGATTTGCCGGAGCCTGACGGCCCCATCAGCGCGACGAATTCGCCGCGCCGGATGGTCAGGTCAACTTCATTCAACGCGACGACGTGAAAATCATCGCGGACGAATTCTTTGGAAAGCTGCCGGGTTTCGATCACTGTTTCATTCATGGTTTTCGCTCTTGGTTCCATTTTGTAACCGCTCAGCCAGGCGAAGAGAGATTACGGAACAAACGGAAATAACGGAATAGACGGAATAAAGACCGGAAAACCTCTGGTAATTTCCGTCTGTTCCGTTATTTCCGTTTGTTCCGTAATCTCTCTTCATGTTTCCAGAACTGAGCAATTCATTGTTTCGGGCGCACTTTCTGCCCGTCCTTCAAATCGGCTGGCGGGTTGACGATCAAATCTTCGCCGCCGATCAGTCCGTTTGAAATTGTCGCGCCTTGCTGCGATGTGCTTGACGCCTGCACCTGGCGGCGCACGGCTTTTCCGTCAACAACGATGAAGACAGCGCCGTCGCGCACGGCGGCGGCGGGAATCGTGATGAGCGGTTTCGCCGCAGAAGTCTGATTCGCCGCTCCCGGTTTTTCGGGTGAATAAAAAGCGACGCTAGCGTTCATCTCCGGGCGCAGGAACTCATCCGGGTTGTGGACTTTCACTTTCACCTGGACGGTCGCTTTTTGCCGGTTCGCTTCGGGGGAAATCTCGGTGATCTCGCCCTGGTATTTTCGATCAGGGTAAGCGTCGGTCGTGATGACGCCCGGCTGGCGCGAACCGAGCTTGGCGAAATCGTTCTGGTTGATGTCGAGTTCGACTTGAAGGTCGTTCAGGTCGGCCATCGAAACGACGTAACCTTTCGCGCCGCGATCACTGGCGAAACCCGTCGTAACGAATTCGCCGCGCTCGACGTTGCGTTCCAGAATGACGCCGGAGATCGGAGCGCTGATGACGGTGTTTTCCAGTTGCGTCTGCGCGAAGGCCAGACTGCCTTCGGCCTGTTTGACCTGAGCGCGCATCGAATCAATGTCTTCGCGGCGCGGGCCTGTGCGAACCAGCGCGTAGGTCTTTTCAAAAGACGCGAACCGCGCAACCTGCGCGTCGTAGCGGGCCTGCGCGTCATCGAGCGATTGCTTCGCCATAATGCCCTGCTCGACCAGCGTCCGCGTGCGATTGAGCGACACGCGGGCGTTTTCCAGATCGGCGCGAACCTGTTCAAGATCGGCCTGGCTGCGCGCCGTCTCTTCGGGGCGCGAACCGTTCTCCAAAGCGGCCAGCCGCGCCTTGAGCGAATTCAATTGCCCCTGGGCTTCGGTCACGCGCGCGCGAAACTCTTCGTCTTCCAGCCTGACCAGCGTCTGGCCTTGTTTGACGCGGTCGCCTTTCTCGACGCCGATCCAGGCGACGCGGCCTGAAACTTTTGAAGCCAGTTCGATCTTGTGCGCCGCGACGATGTAGCCGGTGGCGTTCAGAATCGTCGCGCCTGCGCCGCCGGAAGAACCAATCGTCGCGGCGCGCACGCGGACGGTTTCGACCTCGATCGCCGCATTGAGCTTGCTGTAAACGAACCCGGCGGTCACCAGCAAAGCTACAAGGGCGAGACTGATCAAAATCCATCGCCCGGTTTTTCGCGGCGATTGGTTTGTTTGTTTCGCGGAACGATCAATGCGCAGGCTCTTGATCCCCGCGTCCATCGTGTCTTGTTGATTGGTGATTGGCATGTTTTATCAAGCTTGCCGCAATGCCGTCAGAATCTCTTTTCGCGCCGCCGAACTGGCGGGGAACAATCCGCCGAGCGTCCCCATCACGAGCGCGAATACGATGCCCGTCAGCATAATTCCGGGCGTGATGCGAAAATCGAAGGTGAACTCGCTGAAGGTTATGAAGCTGCCGATGCCGGTGGTGAAATTGTTGAGCGGCAAAACCAGCAGACAGCCGATGACGCCTCCCAGCAAACTCAGCAGCAGCGATTCGATCATAAAGCTGATCAGGATTCCCATTTTGGAAAAACCCAGCACGCGGAGCGTGCCGATTTCAGCCGACCGCCGCGCGACCGCCGCGTACATCGTGTTCATCGCCGCGAAGCTGGAACCGATGGCCATGATGATCGCGACAAAGATGCCCAGAAATTGAATCGGCAGGGCTGAAACGGTCTGCGCCTCGTAGTAGGATTTTTCGGAGACAGCGTCCACGTTCAACCGCCGATCATCCTTCAAGTCATTCATCAAGGCCTGCATCGAAGCTCGATCTGTCGCGCGAATCAAAGCCGAACTCAAGCCCTCAGCGCGATTCTGGTCGGAGGCGAGTTGCGCCAGGTCGCAGAAAATCTCGCTGTTGGCCGCCGACCGTCCAGCGTCCATCACGCCGACGACTTCCCAGTCGCCGCGCCCGAAATCCAGTTTCGAGCCGATGCGGGCTTTCGGATAACGCTTGGCCACCCCTTTCCCCACGACAAGTTCACGACGGCCGGGTTGGAACATTCGGCCTTCGGCGATTCGCGCATAATCGCGCATCGCAAAACCGGTCGTGGTTAATCCGCGCAGGCTGATGTTGATGCCCGACGGAACCTCAGGGCTTTCGAGGATGACGACCGTGACGAGTTCAAGCGACGCCAATGGCTCGCCGCTCGCCCCTTGCGCGATTCCCGGCTTGACCTTGATGGTCTGGAACTGCTCCTGAGTCATCTGTGAGTTCAACTCGGCGCTCGACCCTTTGCGCGTCACCAGAATGTGCAACGGATGGCCGGTGGCGCTGAGCGACGTTCGCAGCCCTTCGACCAGCGCAGAGACGCTGAGCAGCACGGCGACGGTCAAGGCGATGCCGAGCGCTGTCATGATCGTCGTTGTGCGGCGCCTGATGAGATTGCGGATGTTGTAGGAGATCGGAATCTTCATAAATTGGGGTGGCGTGTCAGTAGCCTGACCGTGAGGGAGGGCCTGACTCACAAGATCAAGCCCTCCCTCACGGTCAGGCTACTGACACGCTGATTCAATCGGTAAACTTCAACGCCTCGGTGATTGGCCGCTTTGACGCTCCCAGGGCTGGAATGATCGAACTAATAAGGCCGATCATCGCGGCCACGAGCAGGCAAATGATCGCGACCGAAGGAGGCACGGCGGCCTGATTGAAAACGCCGAAAGTCATAGTGGATGGAAGCTGGTGGAGCAGCAGCAACAATCCGCCCGTGAGCGCAAGTCCGATGACGCCGCCGATCAGCGAAATCACTACCGCTTCGCCGACCATCAGCCACAGCACGATGCCGCTCGTGAACCCCAGAGTCTTCAGCAAGCCCACTTCGCGCACGCGCTCGCGCACCGCCATCGCCATGGTGTTGCCGGAAACGAGCAGGATCGTGAAAGTCACCGCCGCGCAGATCGAAAGCAGCATCAGCTTCACATTGCCCAGAAAGGCCAGGAAGCTCGTTCCAAAGGCCTGCTCGGTTTCGGTCTTGGTCTGCGCCGGCGAGTTGCGGAACTTGTCGTCAATGGCTTTCGATATGGCGTTGGCGTCTTCGGCTCGCTCTATGCGAATGAAGTAAGTGCCCACAACGTCACGGAACCCAGCCGTCGTCGCCAGACTTTCATTCATGTATTTGTAATGGAAGAAGAGGCTTTCATTATCTATCGTCCCGTCATAAACGCCGCGGACGGTCAATTCGAGAGTGATCGGGAAGATGTCTCCTACAATCGTCACGCGGTCGCCCGGTTTCAGGTTGTGATGCGTAGCCGTCTTGCGGCCGACGATGCAGCCCGTGCGATCATTGATGAACGCCTGCATCTCGCTTTCGGGCAGCTTGTTTTCAGGATAGACCACACCAAATTTCTCCGCCTCCACTCCAAACCGCGCAAAAAAGTTGGCCGGGTCGCGCGAGTCTTTATAAACGCCCTGGAACCACTGCATGATCATGGCCTCCTTGACGCCCGGTACCTGTTTGATCTGTTGCTGGTAGGACATCGGCAGCGGATTGACGAGCGAGATGCGGTTGCGAGTGACCAGCCGCAAAGCCTGGTCAGGGCTGGCGTCGGTGAAGAAGAATGCGTGATATATGGTCAGCAGCAATCCCAGCAGACACAGCGACGCCGCGATACTCAGAATGGTCAACAAACTGCGGCGACGATTGCGAAAGCCGTTTTTGGCGATCAAAGGCAAATAGTTGGTTACTTTCATAGCCATCACCTGCGTGTTGCTTACGCGAGAAAAAGATGCAGCGATGATACACAGTACGGCGGCTTCAAACAAAGAGTTTCAAGTTATGGCAAAAGTTGTGAATTGAAGCTGCGGGAATTTAACTGAGAAGACTCATCTCTGGCAAATAACCCGCCGGGTATCTTTTCGTTGTCGGGTGCCCCAGCAAGCAGTATGCTGAGACGCGGAGTGAAATTATTTGCGGGAGGCAGGCGTAATGTTGCTGGAAGATTAGGCTGTCATCTCTGATCACATGGCCTGCCAGAACGTCGTCAAGATGCGTGAAGAGGTATTTATGAATCCTTTCGATTTACGCGGCCCCGAATTTCTCGCCTTCTATTTCTGTTTCAGCCTTGTCGTCATCTTTGCGGTTGTCGTTCTGCGGCGCATTGCCGAATCCGGCGACGCGCCGAAAATAGATTTGGGTGATCCGTATCTGATCGCCTATTTGCGCGGCGGCGAGGATGAAGCTTTGCGCGTGGCGGTGATCTCGCTTGTTGATCGCGGATTGCTTGCTATGAATGATCAGTTCATTCGTCGAGCCGATCGCGTGACCGACAAGATGGCGAAGAATCAGATCGAATATGAGGCGCTGAAAAAGTTCGGCGCTCCGGGCGAAGCGGCGTCCGTTTTCAAAGATAACGTCTTGAAGTCGGCGTTTCAGCCTTATCGCGACAAACTTGAGCGCGCGGGATTGATGCCCGATGCCGGCGCCCGCAGCGCCCGGTTGAAGCGGTTGATGA
>WBZR01000497.1_pt1 | contig 62832 bp, 65 predicted proteins | sample 5204231 | NCBI WGS metagenome assembly WBZR01 (sample SAMN12412403, study PRJNA552823) | activated sludge metagenome | isolation source: activated sludge from anammox sidestream of wastewater treatment plant... | place: USA: Virginia | collected 2017-08 | reverse complement strand
TGGAAGCGGAGAACGCCAAGCTCAAGAAGCTCTTGGCGGAGGCCATGCTCGACAACGAAGCGTTGAAGGTCGTCGCGCGGGGAAAATTCTGAGCCCGCAGGCGCGGCGTATCGATGGTTGACGTTTCTGGTCTGCCGTTCCCTTCAATGGTTGCGCTGCCGCCGCCCAGCGGCGACCACGCACACGGTTGGAATCGTTGCCATGCAGGATGTTCGAGAACCCGTTTGGAGGCGACGTTACGGGCAGACCGCCGGGGTGTCGATCAAGTCCTCTCTTGACACGTCCATCGTGCGCGGACACGTCACGGCCACCGGCGTGATCTCGACGACCCACGGAGCGCCGTTTTCCCTCGGAAACGCCGGGTGCCGCGTGATGCGGTACAGGCCGGACGGCAGCTCACACACGTCCATCCTTGCAAGATCGGTGTTCTGGGCCTGATCGCGCGCCCGCTGCTGCTCACGGTTGCGCTGTTCGTACTCGGGCTTGGCGGCGCGGTAGTCGCTCCAGTAGCCCGGATTGCGATGCGCTCACGCCTGCTGCGCGGCGCGCTGATTGCTCCGGTAGTCGGGATCGGACTGGAGCTTGGCCCGCTGCCACTGGCGCTTGCGGGTCCGCTGGCAGTCTGGCGACGAGCAGAAGGCTTGGTCAGGAACTTGCGGGCGGGGTTCGAAGGGCTTGCCGCAGCAGGAGCAGGGTCGGGTCATCGTCGGTGTCTCCATGCAGAAAGGCGCTGGAAACCGCGACGGCACTGCTGCCGCGCCCGCATGTGGGGTACGCTTGACCTCGATCGGTCAGTGGGGCGTTCTCCTCGTTCGGGATGCACGCCCGGTGGCGCGTGTTCCTATCCATCGGGTTGTATTGACATCTACCGATGGCAGGGAACAATATGCCGGATCATGAACACGACCGCTGACAAGCTGCTGGAACTGGTGCGCACGCAGGGACTGCTGCGCCCGCATGATCTGGCCCCGCTGGGCATCCCACGGGTGGCCCTGACGCGGGCCGTGCGGCGTGGGCAACTGGAGCGCGTCGGGCGTGGCCTGTACGGCCTCACGGCGCGTCCGGTGTCGGCCCACGGCACACTGGCCGAGGTTGCCCGGCGCGTGCCCAAGGGCGTGGTGTGCCTGCTGTCGGCACTGCGCTTCCATGACCTGACCACGCAGGCCCCATTCGAGGTCTGGCTGGCCATCGACAACAAGGCCGCCACGCCCAAACTGGACTATCCGCCACTGCGCCTCGTGCGCTTCTCCGGCGCGGCGCTGACCGAGGGCGTCGAGGAGCACGTCGTGGACGGCGTCACCGTGCGCGTCACCGGCGTCGCCAAGACCGTGGCCGACTGCTTCAAGTACCGCAACAAGATCGGGCTCGACGTGGCGCTGGAGGCGCTGCGCGAGGCATGGAACGGCAAGCACATGACCAGCGACCAGATCTGGCACTACGCGAAAATCGACCGCGTGGCCAACGTGATGCGCCCCTATCTGGAAAGCCTCGCATGAACCAACGCCACATCGCCGCGTCGATTCGCGCCCGGCTGCTCAACAAGGCCCGTGCCGAGAAGCTCGACTTCAACCTGCTGCTGAACCGCTACGCACTGGAGCGGATGCTGTACCGCCTGAGCGTTTCGGAACAGCGCGGACAGTTCCTGCTGAAAGGCGCGCTGCTGTTCGACATCTGGTTCGACGTGCCGCATCGCCCGACGCACGATGCCGACCTGCTGGGCTTCGGCTCCACCGAAATTCCGCATCTGGAAGAACTGTTCCGTGAGGTCAGCCGGATCGCGGTCGAGGACGGCATCGCGTTTCAGGCCGACACGGTGAAGGCCGCTGAAATCCGCAAGGAGGCCGACTACGCGGGCGTGCGCGTGACGCTGCTGGGCCTGCTGGACAGCGCACGCTGCCCGGTGCAGATCGACATCGGCTTTGGCGACGCCGTCACGCCCGCGCCGGAAAACGTGCAGTACCCAGTCATCCTCGACGACATGCCGCAGCCGCAACTGCGGGTCTATCCCCGCTACACGGTCGTCGCCGAAAAGCTCGAAGCAATGGTCAAGCTCGGCATCCTCAACAGCCGGATGAAGGACTACTTCGACCTGTGGGTGCTGTCCCGGCATTCCGACTTCGATGGCACGGTGCTGGCGCAGGCGATCCGCGCCACGTTCGATCGCCGGGGCACGGCCATCCCGCCGGGCCTGCCCCATTTTTTGCCTACGGGCCTCACCGACGAATTCGCCCAGCACGAGCAGAAGAACATGCAGTGGGCGGGCTTCCAGCGCAAGAACGCCTTGGAGCCGATGCCGCTGGCGGCGGTGATCGAGGCGTTGCGCGAGTTCCTGCTGCCGGTGCTCGCCGCGTTGTCGGCGAGCGAGGACTACTGCCGTCAGTGGCGCGCAGGCGCAGGATGGGATGCAGCCTGACGTCAGACCGGTACGCCAGTTCGATTCCGTGTTTGGGGATCGAACCGCAGACTGTTCATTGCCTGTGGCAGTAAGCAAATGCGCGCTGCATCCGGTTCGCCCTCGGATGCGCGACCAGTGCAGAACCACGCCTGCGGTGGCGATGCCGGTGCGGCAGCAAGGTTCCCTCTACCGAGGAACTACACCACCACTTCTCCAAATCCCTTCGGACTGCCTCCCTGCGGCGGCGGCACATCTGCGCGTGAATCGAACCGCGCGGTTCGATGACTCGCGCCCTCCATGGCGCTCGCCCTGCGGGCCGGCTGCGCGGTTCGCGCTTTCGTCCTGCCGCGATGGGGCGCGTGCTCCGTGCTAGGCTGATGCACAGTGCACACAGGTTCTTGCGATGGAAAAAAGGACAGAACGCCTTGCCCTGATTGAGGGCGGTCGAGTCGCGCTGGAGTTCGAGATCCTGGACGACATTCTGTCCGGTCGATCCGGCGAGGCTCACGCCAAGATGGCTCGCCTCGCACATCGGGCGAGGCTGGCTGCCGCGGAAGTTGACGACGGCGAAGCTCATCCGAACTGCACGATTCGATGATTCGCGCCTTCCATGGCGCTCGCCCTGCGGAGAACTTTGCCGACCCGTCGCACCTTCAACGGTCAATTTTTCGATCACTCATTTCAAACAGTCCCTCCGCGTGACACCGACCACCCCGACGACAACGCCTCGGCCTGCTGCAACACCGTTTGCACCGCCGTGTCCTGAAGGTCGGGCGGGTAGCCGTACTTGCGCAGGATGCGCTTCACCAGCACCCGCATCCGGGCGCGGGCAGAGTCGCGGTGGGCCCAGTCGACCGACACGTTCTCACGCAGGCCCATCAGCAATTCGTGGGCGATCAGCCTGAGCTTGTCGTCGCCCATGATCTGCACCGCGCTCTCGTTCTCGGCCAGGGCGTCGTAGAAGGCGATCTCCTCGTCTGACACCTGATCGAACCGGCCACGCCCGGCGCGCTGCCGATGCTGCGCGTCTGGGCGGACATGGTGAAGGAGATGCCCGCCAGCCGCGAGGCCCTGATGGATGAGACCGGCCCGCTGGCGGACCCCTGACGCGCCTGGACATATGGTGGGGGTTGGTTCGCTCGCGGACAGACGCAGAAGGCCAAGGCCCATGCCAATCTGATGCACGCAGCGACCCGACTGGGCGTGGACCCGGCGCGAGACCACGAGCCGCCGGCGATGGCCAACTTCGCACATGCCGCCGAAGCCCCGATTCTCGCCGCCGGATCAAACGCATCGATGCGAAGGCTCAGCGCGCGGTGTAGCCACCGTCGGCGACAATGGCGGCGCCCGTGATGAAGCTGGCGCCGTCCGACAGCAGGAAGGCGACCGCGTGGGCAATTTCATCGGCACGCGCCAGCCGGCCGATCGGGTGCAGGTCGGCGAGCCCTTCGAGCGCCTTGGGATCGACCGTGTCGAGGATCGGTGTTTGCACGCCGCCGGGATGGAGCGAATTGATGCGGATGCCCCGTCCCGCATATGCCAGCGCAGCCGAGCGTGTCAGTCCGGTGACGCCATGCTTGGAGGCGACATAGCCGGGGTTGGCGTCGTTGCCGACCAAGCCCATGATCGACGACATGTTGACGATGGCCCCGCCGCCAGCGGCGAGGATCGCCGGGATTTGATGGCGCAGGCCATAGGCGACGCCGCTCAGGTTGACATCGATGACACGCTGCCAGTCGCCCGGCTCCAGTTCGCCTGCCGGGGCGAGGCCACCGACGATACCGGCGTTGTTGACAGCGAAGTGCAGGGCGCCAAAGGTCTCGATCGCGCACTCGACCATCGCCCTGGCAGCGGCGGCGCTGGCCACATCGCCCACGTGGCCTGTGGCACGCCCGCCGACTGCGTTGATGGCCGCCACCACGCGCTCAACCGCCGCGGCGTGCAGATCCGCCACCACCACCGACAGGCCGCATGCAGCCAGCAGGCGGGCGGTGGCTTCGCCAATGCCCGATGCGGCGCCGGTGACGAGGACAGATTGGCCGCTGAACGAATAGTGCATGGGCGTGCTCCTTGATGCGCTGTCGGAGGAATGGGTTCGTGCTGGTCCGGGATGTTCATGCCGCCGCAGACGGCGAGGTGATCGGCGTGCGCAGGGTCGGGCCGCAGTGGACCTGTTCGTCATCGGCGGATGCGTCCAGCCTAGCAACAAGGCCATGGTCATGAGGGAGGGGACGATCGGACACGATGTCGCAGCCCGCAGCTGGGGATGGGTGCGGGACACGGCCGGTCGGACCGACGCCGATGGCGCGCGGCGCCACCAACGGGACCAAAACCGGTGGGCCAGTGGAGCCCTGCACGTTCGGGCGCCGCGCCAGCGTGCGGGCGCAATGACGTCTGCCGAACATCCGCCGCGCTCGACATGGCTTGGGTAGACGGCCGCCCGCAACGACCTCAATCCGCGTCCGGGCCCGTTGACCACCCTGACCTATGACGGCGTGCGGACCTGCTGCGTACCGAACTCGTGCACCATGTAGTTGATCGTGCGCGCGACGCAGGCGGCGTCGCAGCGTTGGGCGAGATAGCCCGAGCCGCAGGCCATGAGTTCGGCCAGCACCTGTTGCAGTTGCGTGGCCTCGACGCTGTGCGGCGCGCCGTCGTAGCCCAGGTCGTGCTCCTGTTGCGCGTAGCGGCGCACGGCATCGACCATCGTGTGCGCCATGTGGTCGGCATCGGTCCCGCCGTCGAGGAAGCGCGGGCCGAGCGTGACCACCTGCGCGATCGCCTCGCGCATGCGTTGGACCTGGCCGGATGCCGCGGTCGGTGCCGCTGCGCCGGAGCCGGCGCCGTTGCCATGGGTGTTCATCGCGTGCTCCTTGCATGGATGCCAATCACGGCGATTATGCGCTTGCGGCGCATGGGTGGCGCGACGGCCCGCGCGCAGCGGCGTCGGCGCTGCGCGGGGCGCGCCCCTTCCGTTCGCATCGTGCCAACCGCGCGCAGGCACGCCGCGGACCTGAATGCGCTGACAACGTGCCGCGGGTGCGGCGGCTGCGCGTGGCCGACGTCGCGCCTCAGGCCGGACCGGGGACTGCGCAGCCGTGCTCATCACAGCCCGCGCCTGCCGCGGGTGCGGCTTGCCGTGGCGCCTGCTGCAGCAGGCGGCCGATCAACGCGCCGAGCAGCAGGTCGTCGATGTGGCCGAAGTGGCTCAGTCGCAGCGCGCCGTCGCGGTCGAGCAGCAGCAGGCTGGGCGTGCCGCGCAGGTTCCATGCCGCCATCGTGCGCGGGATCGGGCCGCGCGGGTCGGCCTCGTCGATGCCGATCGGAAAGCGCAGACGGTACTCGTGGATGAACGCCTGCAGCGCGGCGGCGCCCATCACTGCATGATGCTCGAACACCGTGTGCAGGCCGATGACCGCGAAGTCATCGCCCGCGAACGCCTCGTGCAGGCGGCTCGCCTGCGGCAGGGCCTGCGCGACGCAGGCCGGGCACAGCATCTGGAAGGCGTGGATCGCCACCACCTTGCCGCGCAGGCCATCGAGCGTGGGCGGGGCAGGGCTGTTGAACCAGTGGCTGGCCTGCAGCGGCGGCAAGCTGGTGGAGGGTGCGTGCATGTGAAGACTCCGGGGCGGTTGCGATCCGGCACCAACCCACCGGATCGCCTGGAAGTCAGCCGTCAGGCCGCCCGGTGCAGGTTGACGCTTGCAAAGTCCACCGGCACCGCGAGCGCCATGTTGACGTAGTTGGTGAACAGATTCAGCGCGATGTGGGCGAGCAGTTCCACCAGCGCCTCGTCACTGAAACCGGCATCGCGCAAGGCTTGCACCGCGCCGGCATCGACCTGGCCGCGTTGCGCAACCACCGTGAGCGCGAAGTCGAGCGCAGCGCGTGTGCGCGGATCGTCGGATTGGCCCGCTTGCGCAGCCGCCATCTCGGCGGCACTCGCTCCGGCCTTGCGACCGAGCATGGTGTGTGCGGCCAGGCAGTATTCGCAGGCATTGTGGTTGGCGATCGCGACCGCGACCTGTTCAGCCAGGCGCGCATCGATGCAGCCACTGCCGAGCGCGCGGAACGATCCCCACATGCTCTGCAGGGCGGGGCGAGAGTTGGCAACGGCGCGGAACATGTTGGGCGTCATGCCGAATGCGGCATGGATCTGGTCGAGCAACTCGCGGCGGTCGGAAGTGGTGGCTGCGCGGTCGACGAGGGGTACACGGTTCATTCTGGAACTCCTGCGTTGGGACATGGGGCGCGCCCGGGTGTCGGTGGTGGTCGGCATGGGCACGGCAGGCAGTGTGCGGTATCGATTCGTATGATTGGCATTGTATAGTCCGGGATAGTTTGCAATTCGTCCAAAGGAGGTGGCCGGACATGCTGCAACCCGTCACTGTGGATCGCCTGTCGGCGTTGTTCGAGAACTTCCGCGTGCGCGCACACCTGATTCACGCCGGTGCGCTGTGCGGCCTCACCCGGTTCCCGGTGGAGCCCGGGCGGGCGTTCCTGCACGTGCTGCGCCGCGGTTCGCTGCAGGTGACCCATGCGCCGCGCAGTGGCGCACCGCGGCGCCTGCACCTGACCGAGCCGACCTTGTTGTTGTATCCGCGACCGCTGGCCCACGAGTTCCGCAATGCGCCCGAGGCGGACAATGACTTCACCTGCGCGAGCTTGTACTTCGATGGCGGGGCGGCCAATCCGCTGGTGCGGGCACTGCCGCCACTGCTCGCCTTGAGGATCGAAGCGGTCGAGGGCATCGCGCCGACCTTGGGATTGTTGTATGCGGAGACCGAGCGGGTACGCTGTGGCCAGCGCCTGCTCGCCGACCGCCTGTTCGAGGTCCTGCTGCTGCAAGTGTTGCGCTGGCTCATCGACCATCCGCCGCCCGGTGGCGATCGCATCGGCCTGATGGCGGGGTTGGCGCACTCACGACTTGCACGTGCGCTCACCGCCATGCACGAGCGACCCGGCCACGCCTGGAGCCTGTCGGCGCTGGCGGCGTGCGCGGGAATGTCGCGCAGTGCGTTCGCGTCCGAGTTTCGGCGCGTGCTGGGGACGACGCCGGGCGACTATCTGCTGGGCTGGCGCGTGTCGTTGGCGCAGACCCGCCTGCGTGCGGGTGGCTCGCTCAAGCTGATCAGCGCGGACCTCGGCTACGCCAGTCCAGCGGCGTTCTCGCGAGCATTCACACAAGCGGTGGGGCGTTCGCCACGCGCGTGGCTCAGGCTCGGTGTGCTGGACTGAATCGGGTCGCTTCAGTGCGCGTCGGCGGGCGGCACGAAGCCGGGCGGCGCGGCCGAGCCGGCGCCGAAGAAGTACTTTTCCATTTCGCCGGCGATGAACGCGCGTGCCTTGGGGTCGAGCGGGTTGATGCGGTTCTCGTTGATGAGCATGGTCTGGTGCGCGAGCCACGCGCCCCATGCCTCCTTCGAGACCTGCGCGTAGATGCGCTGGCCCAGTTCGCCCGGCCAGGGCGCGAAGGCGAGGCCTTCGGCGTCGCGGCCGAGCTTGATGCAGTGGACGATGCGGCTCATGGCGGCTCCAGTGTCTGGATGAGGCGACGGATCGGCGCAGGCAAGCCCAGGCGCGCGATCCGCGGCGGCGTGTACCAGCCGCTGTCGGGGCTGTCGGCGACGCACGTGGGTCGCTCGACCTCGCACAGCAACGGCGTGATGCGCAGATGATAGTGCGTGAAGCCGTGCTCGATCGGCGCCAGCGCCCGCGGCCGCACGCCGCCGAGTTGCCACTGCCGCAGCAGCGCACGCGCCGCGGCCGCCGAGGGTGCCTGCGGCAGGCTCCACAGCCGCGCCCACACACCACTCGCGGGGCGGCGCTGCAGCAGGATCGCGCCGCCCGCATCGCGCACCAGCAGCACCACGCACGCGCGCCGCGGCTTGGTGCGTGCGGGTCGCGCCTGTGGCAGCTGCGCGATCGTGCCGTCGCGACGCGCGGTGCAGCCGCGCGCGACCGGGCAGGCGGCGCAGCGCGGCTGCGCGCGCACGCACACGGTGGCGCCCAGGTCCATGATCGCCTGCGTGTAGTCGGCCGCGCGCACGCGCGGCAGATGGGCCTGCGCGAGCTGCCACAGCCGGGCCTGTACCGCACTGGCGCCGGGCCAGCCGGTCACGCCGTGCCAGCGCGCGAGCACGCGGCGCACATTGCCGTCGAGGATCGCATGCGGCTCGTCCCAGGCCAGCGCGAGGATCGCGGCGGCGGTGGAGCGGCCGATGCCGGGCAGCGCCGCCAGCGCATGCGCATCGCGCGGCAGCGCGCCCGCGTGCTGCTCCATGCAGATGCGCGCGGCGCGCCGCAGGTTGCGCGCACGCGTGTAGTAGCCCAGGCCCGACCACAGTGCGAGCACGCGGTCCTCGCTCGCGGCGGCGAGGGCGGGCAGGTTCGGCAGCGCCGCGACGAAGCGCTCGAAGTACGGAATCACGGTCGCGACCTGGGTCTGTTGCAGCATCACCTCGCTCAGCCACACCCGGTAGGCATCGCGTGGCTGTTGCCACGGCAGGTCCTTGCGGCCGTGCCGGTCGTACCAGTCCAGCAACCTGCGCGCGAAGGCGGGATGCGTGCGCGGCGCCGGCGCGATCACGGCTGGCGCGCGGGCGCGGCGTCGTCCACCTGCACGCGCAGGCCTTCGATGCGGACGTCTTGGTAGTCGACCGATTCGGCCTGGAGCGCGGCGCTGGCGGGCGGCAGCCAGCGCGTGAGCGGCGCCTCGGGTGACCACTGCCGCAGCCACGTGGCAAGGTCGGCGCTGTTGTGCAGGCTCGCGCTGAGGCCGCGCGCGACCACTTGCCCGTCGTCGACTAGGCGGCCATCGACGATGCGCAGGCTCAGGCGCAGATCCGGCACCGGCGCGTTGCCGGCCGGGCGCGCGCCGAGCCAGCGGCGCAGCACGCCGAGGTCGAGCACGGGTCGTTCGATCGTGAGCTCGTCGAGCGTGAGCGGCTGCGACCACAGCGTGCGCCACGGCAACTGCACGCGCAGCGCCTGCGCCTGCAGCAGCTGGCCGCCATCGCCGGTGTGCAGGCTCAGTGCCGGCAGCAGCGCGATGATGTGCGGCGTGTAGCGGAAGCTGGCGTGGCCGTGCAGGCGCAGGTCGAGACCTGCGCTGCGCGCCTGCTCGACCAGCAGCGCGCTCACCTGCTCGGGCTGCAGCAGGTGTTGCAGCACGAGGCCGCCGCCGCCCGCGGCGAGCGCCAGCAGGCCCAGCGCGATGCGCCAGCGCCGGCGCTTGCGCTCAGCCATGGCCGCCGAGCGTGTCGGGCAGCAGGCCGTCGACGAAGGCGGCGGCGTCGAACACGCGCAGGTCCTGGGCCTGCTCACCGAGGCCGACATAGCGGATCGGCAGGCCGAACTCGCGCGCGAGCGCGAACACGATGCCGCCCTTGGCGGTGCCGTCGAGCTTGGTCACGACCAGGCCGGTCACGCCGATCGCATCGCGGAACTGGCGGGTCTGGCTCAGCGCGTTCTGGCCGGTGGTGCCGTCGAGCACGAGCAGCACCTCGTGTGGCGCGGCCGGATCGAGCTTGGCGAGGACGCGGCGGATCTTGGCCAGTTCGTCCATGAGCCCCGACTGGGTATGCAGGCGCCCGGCGGTGTCGGCGATGAGCACGTCCAGCTGGCGTGAGCGCGCGGTCTGCAGCGCGTCGAAGATCACGCTGGCCGAATCGGCGCCCGAACCCTGCGCCACCACCGCGACCTCGTTGCGACGGCCCCAGGTCTGCAACTGCTCCACCGCGGCGGCGCGGAAGGTGTCGCCCGCGGCGAGCAGCAACGAACGGCCCTCGCCGCGCAGGCGGTGGGCGAGCTTGCCGATGGTGGTGGTCTTGCCCACGCCGTTGACGCCGACCACGAGGATCACGAACGGCCGCGTGGGCGCGATCGCGAGCGGCTGCGCGACCGCGGCAAGCCGTTGCAGCAGGTCGGCGCGCAGCGCCGCGAGCAGCGCCGCCACGTCGGCGAATTCGCGCTTGCCGGCGCGGCGGCGCAGGTCGTCGACGATCTCGGTCGCGGTGGCGACGCCGACATCGGCGCTGATGAGGCAGGTCTCCAGTTCGTCGAGGAAGGCATCGTCGAGCCTGGGATGGCGCACGAACACGCTGGCCAGGCCGCGCGCGAAGCCGCTGCCGGCGAGCCGTTCGCGCCAGCTGCGCCGCGCGGGTGCGGCGGCGATGTCCTGCTCGAGCATGTCGATCGCCGCGGGCGTCGACGGCGGCACGGCCTCGGTCTCGAACGGCGCTTCCTCCAGCGGCAGCGGCGCCACCGCGGCGGCGTCCGCGACCGGCGCGTCGGGTGCGGGATCGGGCGCGGCAGCCGCGGGCTCACCGGGCCGGGTCGCGGCGGGCGCGGGCTTCTTCTTCCAGAACTTCAGCATCGCGGGACGCTTGGGCGAGAATGCGAACGGAAAATGCTAGCACCCTTCGTCCACCGGCACAGGCACGATGCGCCACCACCACCGTTCCCACCACGCCGTGCGCATCATCGCCGGCCGCCTGCGCGGCTCGCGCCTGCAGGTGGCCGAGCGCGAGGGCCTGCGGCCCACGCCCGACCGCGTGCGCGAGACCGTGTTCAACTGGCTCGCGCCCTGGATCGAGGGCGCGCGCTGCCTGGACCTGTTCGCGGGCACCGGCGCGCTCGGCATCGAGGCGCTGTCGCGCGGTGCGGCGCAGTGCACGTTCCTGGAGACCGCACCCGACCTCGTGCGCGCGCTGCGCGACAACCTCGCGCGCTTGCAGGTGGACAACGCCGAGGTGGTCCAGTGCGATGCGCTGGCGTGGCTGGCACGGCCCAGCGAGGCGGTCGATGTGGCCTTCGTCGATCCACCCTTCGCGCACGAGCTGTGGAACCCGGTGCTGCACGCGCTCGAACACGGCCGCTGGCTGCGTGACGGCGCGTTCGTGCACGTCGAGGCGCCGGCCACGCTCGCGCTCACGCCGCCGCCCAACTGGCAGCTGCATCGCGAAGGGCGCGCGGGCGCGGTGCGCTTCGTGCTGTATCGCCGCGCTGCGGCCGATCCGCTAAGCTAGCCGTTGGTTCCACGACGATGGCAAGCGCATGGTGACACCGCAACGCGCGCGCGTGGCCGTGTATCCGGGCACGTTCGATCCGATCACCAATGGCCACATCGACCTCGCGCTGCGCGCGGCGCCGCTGTTCGATCGGCTCGTGGTCGCGATCGCGCAGAGCGCGGGCAAGGGGCCGGCGTTCGAGCTCGACCAGCGCATCGAACTGGCGCGCGTGGCGCTGGCCGACGCGCCCAACATCGAGGTGCGCGGCTTTTCCTCGCTGCTGGCCAGCTTCGTCGAGGAAATCGGCGCGGGCGTGATCCTGCGCGGCCTGCGCGCGGTGTCCGACTTCGAATACGAGTTTCAGCTCGCGAGCATGAACCGCCATCTGATTCCCGCGGTGGAAACCCTGTTCCTCACGCCGGCCGAGCAGTACAGCTTCATTTCCTCTTCGCTGGTGCGCGAGATCGCGCGGCTGGGCGGGGACGTGTCCAAGTTCGTGCATCCGGCCGTGCGCGATGCCTTGCGCCGGCGTTACTCGGGTTAGCATCACGCCACTGCGCGGCGAGGCGGCCGCGCCGCTGCCGCGAGCAGCCCGTTCCAGTACAGGCCCTACATCCCAAGGAGACATCCATCATGCGCAATCCCACCAGCCTGCTCATCCTTGTCCTCACCGCGGCCTTCGCGCTGGGCGCCTGCAACCAGGGCCAGCAACCCGCGGCCGACCAGGCCGCCGCCGAGCAGAAGCCGCAGGTGCTGCCGGTGCCGACCAATCCAGCCGACAAGGCCGCGTGGAAGCAGTACCTCGTGAGCGTGGTCACCGCCAACATGCAGGGCGTGAAGTCGACGCGCCCGTACATGTACTTCGTGCCCGCGGGCGATGACGACACCACCAAGGCCGACCGCCAGAACCAGCTCGACAACGTGTCCATCGTCGTGCAGCGCGGCGTGCTGCCGGGCAACATGATGGCCTTCGGCGGCCCCGACTCGGCCGCGACCGCACAGCTCGTGGTCGATGCCTTCAAGGACGCGTCGGCGGGTTCGTTCAAGGACGTGGTGGTGCTGTTCGTGGGCGCGCCCGGCGACTTCGAGACCGTCAAGGCGGCGCTGGCCAGCTCGGGCGCCGAAGTGCGCGTGGTCGAGGCCAAGTAAGTCGGCGCGGTCGTGGCCAGACGCGCCATGGGCGGACCATGATGCGGGCGCGACAGGCGCAGGGAGCGGATCGGCGACGGGAGGCGACCCGCCCCAGTGGCGAACGACCGAGGGGAGGCAGATCGTGACATCACCGCGCGCGTTGTGGGTTTTGCTGTTGATGGCGGTGGCCGCGGGCGCGCTCGCGGCACCGGTCAAGCCCAGACAGGCGGCGATCGCGAGCGCGCATGTGCTCGCGACCGAGGCCGGCTTCGAGGTGCTCGGCAAGGGCGGCAACGCCTTCGATGCGGCGGTCGCGGTCGCGGCCACGCTCGCGGTGGTCGAGCCGCAGAGCTCGGGCATCGGCGGTGGCGGCCTGTTCCTGCTGCAGCGCGCGAGCGATGGCCACGAAGTCATGGTCGACGCGCGCGAGACCGCGCCCGCGGCCGTGGACATGCGCGACTATCTCGGCGCCGACGGCAAGCCCGACCGCGCGCGCTCGATCAACGGCCCGTTGTCGGCCGGCATTCCCGGCGAGCCGGCCGGGCTGGTGTGGATCGCGCAGCGCTACGGCAAATTGCCGCTCAAGGTTTCGCTCGCACCGGCGATCCGCATCGCGCGCAATGGGTTCAAGCCCGACGGCCGCTTCCTCAAGGAAGTGGCGATGCGCAAGGAAGTCATTGCGCGCTATCCGGCTTCGGCCGCGCTGTACCTGGTCAACGGCGAAGCACCCAAGCCGGGCTGGACCTTCCGCACGCCCGACCTGGCGCGCGTGCTCGAGCGCATCGCCGAACAGGGCAATGCGGGCTTCTACCAGGGCGATCTCGCGCGCACCCTGGTCGAGGGCGTGCGCGCCGCGGGTGGCAACTGGACGCTCGCCGACCTCGAACGGTACGAGGCCAAGGAACGCGCGCCGATCGCGTTCGACTACCGCGGCTGGCGCATCGTGACCGCCTCGCCACCGTCGTCGGGCGGGGTCGCGCTGGCGGAAATGCTCAATGTCCTGGGTGGCTACGAACTGGACCGGCTCGACAAGGTGCATCGCACCCACCTCATGGTCGAGGCGATGCGGCGCGCATATCGCGACCGCGCCGAGTACCTGGGCGATCCGGACTTCGTGCCGATGCCGATCGCGCGGCTCACCAGTGCCGACTATGCCGCGGGCCTGCGCGCGGGAATCCATCCCGACAAGGCCACGCCGAGCGAACTGCTGCCACCGTACCTGGCCGGCGAGCAGGGCAGCCACACCTCGCATTTTTCGATCATCGACCGCGACGGCAACCTCGCCGCGGGCACCCAGACCGTGAACCTCATCTTCGGTTCGGGCCTGGTGGTCGCGGGCACCGGCTTCGTGCTCAACGACGAGATGGACGACTTCGCGCTGGTCGCGGGCAAGCCCAATGCATTTGGCCTGCTCGGCAACGAGCGCAATGCGCCGCGCCCGGGCAGCCGGCCGCTGTCGTCGATGTCGCCGACCTTCGTGATCGGTCCCGACCGCATCGGCGTGATCGGCACGCCCGGCGGCAGCCGCATCATCACCATGGTGCTCGAAGGCATCCTCGCCTTCATCGACGGCCAGCCGCCCGCGCAGCTGGTGGCCAATGCGCGCTTTCACCACCAGTACCTGCCCGACGTGATCACCGCGGAGAAGGGCGCATTCAGCGCGGCCGAAACCAAGGCCCTGGAGGCGATGGGCCACCAGGTGCACGAGTCCGACCGGCGCTGGGGCTTCATGAACGTGGTGAGCTGGGACCGCCGCAGCGGCAAGCTGCAGGCCGCCGCCGATCCGCGCGGCGAATCGGGCAGCGGGGTGGTGCGCTAGATGGGGCCGCGGCTGTGGTCGATCTCGGGCAACTCGCAGAAGCTCGACGGCGGCGCGATGTTCGGCAACGCACCCAAGGCGGTGTGGCAGCAGTGGATCGCCGCCGACGAGGCCAACCGCATCCCGCTCGCGTGCCGCGCCATGCTCGTCACCGGGCTCGATGGCAAGAACGTGCTGTTCGACAGCGGCATCGGCGCGTTCTTCGAGCCGCGCCTGCGCGAACGCTATGGCGTGGTCGAGCCGCAGCATGTGCTGCTGGAGTCGCTGCGGCAGGCCGGCTTCGACCATGGCGACATCGACGCGGTGGTGCTCTCGCATCTGCACTTCGACCATGTGGGCGGCCTGCTCGCGCCCTGGCGGCAAGGCCAGCCCCCGCAGTTGCTGTTTCCGCGGGCGCGCTTCATCGTGAGCGAGGAGGCGTGGCAGCGCGCACTGCGGCCGCATCCGCGCGACCGCGCCTCGTTCATCGCCGAACTGCCACCGCTGCTTGAGGCATCGGGGCGACTGGAGCGGGTCGGCGGCGAACACAGCGCCACGCTCGGTCCACGCGTGTACCTGCATCGCTCCCATGGCCACACGCCCGGGCTCATGCTCGCCGAGGTGCGCGGTGGGCAGGGCGCGATCGTGTTCTGCGCCGATCTGATCCCGGGCCGGCCCTGGGTGCACCTGCCGATCACGATGGGCTATGACCGCTGCCCGGAACTGCTCATCGACGAAAAGCGCGCGTTCCTCGACCAGATGATCGAGCGCGGCACGCGGCTGTTCTTCACCCATGACCCGCATTGCGCGGCCGCGGGCGTGCTGCGCGACGACAAGGGCCGCTACAGCGCGGTTGCGGAGCAGGCCGAACTCGCCGGCGAGGTGCTGTGATGGCCCGCCGCCGCAAGCAAGGTCGCGGGCGGCGCACGCTCATCGTCGCGCTCGCGCTGGCGCTGATCGGGGTGGCCGTGTGGCAGTACCTGCAGCGCCACCCCGGCAGCTGGCCGGCGTGGCCGCTGGCGACGACACCACACGCGGGCGACGCGCCGGCCGTGGCCGCGGATGCACCCGATCCGGCCAACGAAGGGCGTCGCGTGCGGGTGGCGGGGGTACTGCGCGCGAGCGCACCGGCACGCGATCGCGAGCTGGGCATCAGCGTCGACGCTCCGGTGCTGCTGCGCACGGTGCAGATGCGCCAGTGGCTCGAACGCTGCGACGCGCAGCAGTGCCATTACGCGCTGGGATGGGCGGACCAGCCGGTCGATTCGAGCCGTTTCCGCGATCCGGCGGGGCATGCCAACGCGGCCGCCTGGCCGCTGCGCAGCGCGCGCTTCGTCGCCGGTGAACTGCGCCTGGGTGCCTTCGTGGTCGACCCGGCGCTGCTGCCGCGTGATGCGCCGGGCACGCCATGGCCGGTGACGCTGGCGCAGCTGCCGCCCAACCTCGTCGCAAGTTTCCGCAGTGAGGGCGGCGAGCTGCTCACGGGCGACCCGGCGCGGCCCGCGGTGGGTGACCTGCGCGTGCGCTTTGCGGTGGTGGCGGGCGGTCCGCTGGCACTGAGCGGCGTGCAGCGCGGCGGGCGGCTCGTGGCAGGGCCCTGAGCCGACCCCGGCAGTGGCCAAGGCTGGACAAGCCGCACACTTGCGGCTGTAGTGCGCGCAATCCCCAGTCCAGTCCAGGAGCGCTCCATGCACATCACCGGCATCTACGTGGCGCTGGCCACGCTGCTCGTCATCGCCCTTTCTCTGGGTGTGTCGCTGCGGCGCAGGCAGGTCAAGGTCGGCCTCGGCTCGGGCGGCGACACCACGCTGCTGCAACGCATCCGCGCCCATGCCAATGCGCTGGAATACCTGCCGCTGTCGCTGTTGCTGCTGCTGTGCCTGGAACTGGGGCAGGCACCAGGGGCGTGGCTGCATGCCTGCGGCAGCACGCTGATCGTGGCGCGCATCCTGCATGCGGTCGGACTGTTCCACAGCGCCGGCACCAGCTTCGGGCGCCTGTTCGGCACCTTGCTGACCTGGGGCGTGATGCTGGCGATGGCGGCCCTGCTGCTGTGGCGCGCGCTCGTGCCGGCGGGCTGAGGCGCACTCAGCGCGCGAACCCGGCGGCGTGGTCGAGCATGTACAGGCCCGCGAAGATCTTGGGATCGACCGAGCGGCCTTCGCGCAGCAGCAGCTGCAGCCACGCCATCACCTCGCGCCGCGGCACCTCGTGCACGATGATCTGCTCGGTGTCGTCGCCGCCGCCGGAATCGATGCGGTGCAGCTCGCGTGCGAGCACGAAGGCAAGGATCTCGTTGCTCATGCCGGCCGAGGTCGGGCCGGCCATGAGGAACTCGATGCGCTCGGCGTGGTAGCCGGTTTCCTCGACGAGTTCGCGCCGCGCGGCCTCGATCGCGTTCTCGTCGGCATGGTGGGCGACATCGCCGACGAGGCCGGCCGGCATCTCGATCGTCATGCACTGGATCGCGGGCCGGAACTGCTCGACGAACAGCAGCTTGTCCTCGTCGGTGAGCGCGATGATCATCACGCCGCCGCCCGGATTGGTGCGCTCGGCATATTCCCAGCGGCCACTCTTCATGAGCCGCAGCCAGATGCCGTTGCAAAGAGTCTGGGTTTGGGTCATCGTTGACGGCTTTCCTGAACTTTTCCGGTCGCCTGCAGGTCTGCGAGCGGCCTGTTCCGTCGCGAGGTCCCCATGCATATCCGCAGCATTCTATGCGCATTTGCGCTACTGGTTGGTGGCGTCCTGTCGGCGCAGCCTGCGCCAAAGGCGCTCACTCCTGACCAGTTGACGCAGGCCCAGATCGGCGAAATCGACTCGGCCGAGACGCTGTTGCGCCTGGCGGCGACCTACAAGGAAACCCCCGACTACCGGCGCATGAGCTGGGCGTTGGAGCAACTGCTGCGGTTGCGTCCCAACGCGGGCGAAATGCGCCTGGCGCTGGCCACGAGCTACGCGATGATGGGTGAGAAAACCAAGACCTACGACACCCTGCTCAAGCTGCAGCAGGCCGGTTATGGCTTCGACCTCGCCAACAACCCCAACTTCACCAAGGTCGCGGACACGAAGGTGTGGGAGTACATCGTCGAGCAGCTGGCCATCAACCTGCGGCCGTTCGGTGAAGGCAAGGTCATGTTCGAACTGCCCGGCGGCGACCATCTGTTCGATTCGATCGCCTACGACCCCAAGCGCCAGCAGTTCCTCGTGGGCAGCGTGCGCGACGGCTCGATCCTGCGGTTGAGTCGCGATGGTCGTCCAGCTGCCTTCATCCAGCCCGACGCCAGCAACGGCTTGTGGAGCATCTACGCGATGGCGGTCGACGCCGCCGATGACGCGCTGTACGTGGCCAGCACATCGTCGGTGTACTTCAAGGGCTTCAAGCAGGAGGACTACGGCAAGGCCGGAGTTTTCAAGTTCTCGCTGGCCGACGGCAAGCTGCTGGACAAGTACGTGCTCACGCCCGATGGGGCCCCGCAGACGTTGTCGAGCATCGCGGTCGGGGCGCGCGGCGAGGTGTTCGCTGCGGACGGCCTGCGCAACATCATCTATCGGGTCGATGGCGGCCGGCTCAAGCCATTGCTCGCCAACCCGCGCCTGACCAGCCTGCGCGGACTGGCTGCCAGCGGCAATGGCCGCTTCCTGTACTTCGCCGACTACACCATGGGCGTGTTCGGCATCGATCTCGCAGCCGGACGCGCCTTCGACGTGCGCTATGACCCGGCCAAGCTCGCGCTCGGCGGCATCGATGGCGTGTCCTGGTACGACAACCACCTCATCGTGATCCAGAATGGCATGACACCGCATCGCGTGATGCGCCTGGCGCTGAGCAGGGATGGGCGCACGGTCATCGGCGCGACGCCGCTCGACGCGGGCCACCCGCAGCTCACCTTGCCCACCTACGGCACCGTGACGGGCGATTTTCTCTACTACATCGCCAACAGCCAGAAGAACCAGTACGACGATTTCGGCGTGCCCCGCGATCTGGCCAAGATCAAGCCGGTGGCGATCTTCCGCACCGACCTGCGTTTTGGCTGGGACGCCAGCAAGCACGAGTCGCTGTCGCAGGCCGCCACCGAGATCAGCAAGTCGATGCCCGGCAGCGGACGTTTCTCCAACGTCGAAGGCGGCTCCACCTCGGTGACCGGCAACTGAGGCCGCGCACACGCACCGCCAGCATCAGGCCGGCGCGAGTGCGCGCACGCGGGCGCGCGTGAGCGGCCCGAACGCGTGGCGGTCCAGCAGGGTGCCGATCGCCGGATCCGGCGCGCCGCGGCCATAGGCCTCGATCGCGGCGGGCACGGGAGCGTCGGTGGCGATCGCGGTGAGCGCGCGCGACAGGCGTGCCGCGGCGGCCTGCTCGCGCAGGCGGCGGGCCACGCCCGCGGCGCCGCGCAGGCGCAGGAAAGCCACCTCGTCGGCACGCGCGAGCAGTGCCTCCAGCGAGCCGAAATGCGCGAGCAGCACGGCCGCGGTGCGCGCGCCGATGCCGGCCACGCCCGGGATGTTGTCCACCGCGTCCCCGGTCAGCGCGAGATAGTCGGCGACCTGGTGCGGCTGCACGCCCAGCCGCTGCCGGATGCCGGCGCTGTCCCAGCGCGCGTTGCGTGGCGGGTCCCATTGTTCGTCGTGATCGCCGATGAGCTGGCCGAAGTCCTTGTCGGCCGACACGATCACGCCGCGATAGCCATGGCCGCGTGCGACCGCGAGCGCGCTGCCGATGAGGTCGTCGGCCTCGTAGCGCTGGTCGACCAGCACCCTCGCGCCAAGCGCGCGCGCGATCGCCTTGCAGGCCGCGAACTGGCGCACGAGGTCGGCCGGCGCGGGCGGGCGGTTGGCCTTGTAGGCCGGGTACAGCGCATGCCGGAACGAACTGCCCAGCGCCTCGTCGAACGCGACCGCGAGGTGGGTCGGCCGCGCGCGCTCGATCAGCTCGAGCAGGAAGCGGGTGAAGCCATGCACCGCATGCACGGGCGCGCCATCGGCATCGAGCACGTCGGGCCCTTGCGCGAACCACGCCCGGCACACGTACAGGCTCGCATCGACGAGATGGATGACCCCGCTCACACGGGCGTCCAGTCCGACACCACCTCGGCCAGGCCCGGGCGCAGGCGCTCGGGCACCGGCTCGCGCGTGCTGCCCACGTGCACGAAGCCGACCACGCGCTCGTGCGCGGCCAGGCCCAGCAGCGCGGCAACCTCGCGATCGTAGGCGGCCCAGCCGGTCAGCCATTGCGCACCGAAGCCGAGCGCCTGTGCGCCCAACAGCAGGTTGTAGGCCACGCAGCCGGCCGCGAGCAGCTGTTCCTGTTCCGGGACCTTGGCCTGCGCGGCAGCGATGCGCGCGATCACGCACAGGATCAGTGGCGGCGTGCCGAAGCGGCTGCGGTCCTTGTCCAGCGCCGCGGCCGGGGCCTGCGGATCGATGCGTGCGTGGATCGCGGCCACCGCCTCGGCGAAGCGCGCGCGCGCCGCGCCCTGCAGCGTGACGATGCGGAACGGCACCAGCCGGCCATGGTCGGGCACGCGCAGCGCGGCCGTGAGCAGGCGCTCGAGCTGGGCCGGCCCCGGACCCGGCTCGCCGAGCAGGCGCGCAGGGGTCGAGCGGCGCTGGTTGAGGAGGTCGAGCAGGTCCACGCGGCACTTCCACGAACGAGGCCGCGAGCATAGCCCGTCGGCCGGCCGCGCGGCGACCCGCACGCCCTCGCCAGCAGCGCTCGATCTGGGCTAGGATCGTTGCTTCACCCGATCGATCGAGGAAGCGCATGGCGACCACCGTAGCAGCACTGCGCGAGACCGTGCCCGGCGAGCGCCGCGTGGCGCTGACGCCGGAAGTGGCCAAGAAGCTCAAGGCGCGCGGCGCCACGGTGTTGATCGAGCAGGGCGCGGGCGGCAGCGCGTTTTTCCCCGATGCCGGCTATGCCCATGCCGAGACCGCCTCGGCCAGCGCCGTGCTCGGCCGCGCCGACGTGCTGCTGTGCGTGCAGCCGCCCACGCTGGAGCAGATCGGCCAGTTGCGTGAAGGCGCGATCGTGATCGGTCACCTGCAGCCACATCTTGCGCCCGAGCGCAGCAAGGCGCTGCGCGAGCGCAAGCTCACCAGCTTCGCGATGGAGCTGCTGCCGCGCACCACGCGCGCGCAGGCGATGGACGTGCTGTCCTCGCAGGCGGGCGTGGCCGGCTACAAGGCCGTGCTCATCGCGGCCGAGGCCGCACCCAAGTTCTTTCCGATGCTCACCACCGCCGCCGGCACGATCCGCCCGAGCAAGGTGCTCATCGTCGGCGCGGGCGTGGCCGGGTTGCAGGCGATCGCGACCGCCAAGCGCCTGGGCGCGCAGGTGGAAGGCTTCGACGTACGCCCCGAGACCAAGGAGCAGATCGAGTCGCTCGGCGCCAAGTTCCTCGACCTGGGCGTGAGCGCCGCGGGCAGCGGCGGCTACGCACGCGAGCTCACCGCCGAGGAGCGCGAGCAGCAGCAGCGCGCGCTGGCCGAGCAGCTCAAGGGCTTCGACGTGGTGGTCACCACCGCGGCGGTGCCCGGGCGCAAGGCGCCGCGCATCATCAGCGCGGCCATGGTCGCCGGCATGCGCCCGGGCGCGGTGATCGTCGACATCGCCGCCGAAACCGGCGGCAACGTCGAGGGCAGCGAGGCCGGCAAGACCGTGACCAGCGCCAACGGCGTAAGCCTCATCGGCACTGCCAACCTGCCATCGAGCGCGCCCGTGCATGCGAGCGAGATGTACGCGCGCAACCTCTACAACTTCCTCGAACTCATGCTTGCCGACGGCGAACTCAAGCTCGACTGGGACGACGAGCTCATCGCCAAGACCTGTCTCACGCATGCGGGCGAGATCCGCCATGAGCCGACCAGGACGCTGGTCGGCGCGGCCTGATTGTTTCGGTGCGGCGCGTGCCGTGATGACGACACCCAACGCTTCCGGAGTCCAGCAATGATCGACGGCTTCCTCGCGCTGTACATCTTCATGCTCGCTGCCTTCACCGGCAAGGAGATCATCGGCCGCGTGCCCGTGATCCTGCACACGCCGCTGATGTCGGGCTCCAACTTCGTGCACGGCATCGTGCTGGTCGGCGCGATGATCGCGCTGGCCGAGGCCACCACGCCGCTGGGCATCGCGATCGGCTTCATCGGCGTGATCCTCGGCGCGGGCAATGCGGCCGGCGGCTACGTGGTGACCGAACGCATGCTCGAGATGTTCAAGTCGAGCAAGAACGAAAACAAGGGCTGAGCCGATGGATATGCACGTTCTGCTCGTCAACGCGGCCAAGGCCAGCTACCTGCTCGCGGCGCTGCTGTTCATCCTCGGCATCAAGCGCATGTCCTCGCCGGTAACGGCGCGCGCCGGTGTCAAGTGGGCCGGCGTGGGCATGGTGATCGCGACCCTGGCCACCTTCGCGATCACCGGCGCGCACAACCTGGGCTGGATCGTCGCCGGCATCGCGATCGGCGTGCTGCCGACCTGGCTGTGGGGCAAGAAGGTCGCGATGACCGACATGCCGCAGATGGTGGCGCTGTTCAACGGCATGGGCGGCGGCTCGGCCGCGGCGATCGGCGCGATCGAACTGCTCAAGTTCTCGGGCGAGACGGGCACCAGCCATCCGCTGTCGACGCTCGCGCTCGCGGTGGTCGGCGCGCTGATCGGCTCGGTGTCGATGACCGGCTCGATCATCGCCTGGGCCAAGCTCGACGGGCGCATGGACAAGCGCTTCACCTTCGGCGGCCAGCAGGTCGTCAACTTCCTCGTGTTCGTGGCCGCGCTCGCGGCCGGACTCGCGCTGCTGCTGTGGAAGCTCGACCCGACCCTGATCGTGGTGTTCTTCGCGCTCGCGCTGCTGTTCGGCGTGCTCATGACGCTGCCGATCGGCGGCGCCGACATGCCGGTGGTGATCTCGCTGTACAACGCCTTCACCGGCCTTGCGGTCGCGTTCGAAGGCTACGCAATGGGGATCGAGGCGCTGATCGTGGCCGGCATGGTGGTTGGTGCCGCGGGCACCTTCCTCACCCAGCTCATGGCCAAGGCCATGAACCGGCCGATCAGCAACGTGCTGTTCTCCAACTTCGGCGGTGGCGGCGAGGGCAGCGCGATCGCGGGGGCGCAGAAGCCGATCGACGCGGCCGATGCGGCCTCGCTGCTGTACATGGCCGAGAAGGTCATCATCGTGCCCGGCTACGGCATGGCGGTGGCGCAGGCGCAGCACAAGATCTGGGAACTGTCGCAGGCGCTGATCAAGGCCGGCAAGGAAGTGCGCTTCGCGATCCACCCGGTGGCCGGCCGCATGCCCGGGCACATGAACGTGCTGCTGGCCGAGGCGGGCGTGCCCTACGACCTCATCGCCGACATGGACGACATCAACCCCGAGTTCAAGACCTGCGACGTGGCGATCGTGATCGGCGCCAACGACGTGGTGAACCCGGCGGCGAAAACCGACAAGGCCTCGCCGATCTACGGCATGCCGATCCTCGACGTGGTCGAGGCCCGCCAGACCATCGTGATCAAGCGCGGCAAGGGCACCGGCTTTGCGGGCATCGAAAACGCGCTGTTCTACGCCGACAACACCCGCATGCTGTATGCCGACGGCAAGGAAGCGGCCAACCAGCTCATCACCGAGCTCAAGATGATCGAGGGCGGCGGCGGCCATTGAGTGTGGGCGGCATGACAGTCCCGAGCCTGGCCCGATGCGTGCGCGTGGCGCACGGCGCGGGATCGACGCCGGCATGAGCCGCGCGCGCACGGGCACGCTGCCCAGGCTCGTCGACACGCCACAGTGGCGCGCGCTGCAGCGCCATGCGCGCGGCCTCGCGCGAGTGCACCTGCGTGAGCTGTTCGCGGCCGATCCGCAGCGCGGCAAGCGCTTCGCAGTGGAGGCGGCCGGCTGGTATTTCGACCATGCCAAGCAGCGGCTCGATGCGCGCGCCGTGCAGTTGCTGCTGGCGCTGGCGCAGGCGCGCGGCGTGCCGCAGCGCATCGCCGCGATGTTCCGCGGCGAGCCGATCAACAGCACCGAGCAGCGCGCGGCGCTGCACGTGGCGCTGCGCCTGCCGCGCGGCAGGCGCCTGCGGGTCGACGGACGCGAACTGGTGGCCGAGGTGCATTCGGTGCTCGAACGCATGGCCGCGTTCTGCGAGCGCGTGCGCTCGGGGCAGTGGCGGGGCCATACCGGCGAGCGCATCCGCCACGTCGTCAATATCGGCATCGGCGGCTCCGACCTCGGGCCGGTGATGGCGTTCGAGGCGCTGCGCCATTACGCCACGCGCGAGCTCGACCTGCGCTTCGTGTCCAACGTCGATGGCACCGACCTGGTCGAAGCCACGCGCGACCTCGACCCGGCGCGCACGTTGTTCATCGTCTGCTCCAAGACCTTCACCACCCAGGAAACCCTTGCCAATGCGCGCGCGGCGCGGCACTGGCTGCTCGCGGCGCTGGGCGACGAGCGCGCGGTCGCGCGCCATTTCGTCGCGGTGTCGACGAACGCGGGCGAGGTGGCCGCCTTCGGCATCGATCCGGCCAACATGTTCGGCTTCTGGGACTGGGTCGGCGGGCGCTACTCCATGGACAGCGCGGTCGGCTTGTCGACCATGCTCGCGATCGGCCCCGGCCACTTCGCCGACCTGCTCGCGGGCTTCCATGCGATGGACGAGCATTTCCGCAAGGCGCCGCCCGCGCGCAACCTGCCGCTGCTGCACGGCCTCATCGGCATCTGGAACGGCAACTTCCTCGGCATCGACAGTCTCGCGGTGCTGCCCTACGAGCAATACCTCAAGCGCCTGCCCGCCTACCTGCAGCAACTGCTGATGGAGAGCAACGGCAAGCGCGTGACCCACGCCGGCCGCGCGGTGGGCGTGCACACCTGCCCGATCGTGTGGGGCGAGCCGGGCACCAACGGCCAGCACTCGTTCTACCAGCTCATCCACCAGGGCACGCGCGCGGTGGCCTGTGACTTCATCGGCTTCTGCGCCGAGCTCAATCCGCTGGCCGACCAGCATGACCTGCTCATCGCCAACATGTTCGCGCAGGGCGAGGCGCTCGCCTTCGGCAAGACCGCGGCCGAACTGCGCGGCGAGGGCGTGCCCGCGGCGCTGGTGCCGCATCGCACCTTCCCGGGCAACCGGCCCAGCAGCACGCTGCTCGCGCGCCGGCTCGAACCGCGCACACTCGGCGCGCTGGTGGCGCTGTACGAGCACAGCACCTTCGTGCAGGGCGCGATCTGGGACATCGACTCGTTCGACCAGTGGGGCGTCGAACTGGGCAAGGTGCTCGCACGCCGCATCGGTGACGAACTGGCCGCGGCCAAGGCGCTACGCCTGCACCACGACAGTTCCACCACGGCGCTGATCCGGCGCTACCGCCGCCTGCGTACGGACCGTCAGTGAGTTCGGCCCTGCATCCGCTGGCCGGCAAGCCGGCCACGCTCGCGCCGTTGCTCGATGTCGGTCGGCTGCTGGCCGCCTACCACGAGCTGCGGCCCGATCCGGCGCTCGCGGACCAGCGTGTGAGCTTTGGTACCTCGGGACACCGCGGCAGCTCGCTCGCCGCGAGCTTCAACGAGGCCCACGTGCTGGCGATCACCCAGGCGATCTGCGAGCAGCGCGCGCAGGCGGGCGTCGACGGTCCGCTGTTCATCGGCATCGATACCCACGCGCTGTCGGCGCCGGCGCAGGACAGCGCGCTGGAGGTGCTCGCGGCCAACGGTGTCAGCGTGCTGCATGCGGCGCCGGGCCAGTACACGCCCACGCCCGCGCTGTCGCATGCGATCGTGTGTTGGAACCGCACCCGCACGCGCGGCCTGGCCGATGGCATCGTCATCACGCCCTCGCACAATCCGCCCGCCGACGGCGGCTTCAAGTACAACCCGCCCAGCGGCGGGCCGGCCGACTCCAGCTTCACCGCACGCATCCAGCAGCGCGCCAACGAACTGCTCGCCACCGGCCTGCGCGGCGTGCGGCGCCTGCCCTTGGCGCAGGCGCGTCGCAGCGCCAACCTGCACGTGCATGACTTCCTCGGCGCCTACGTCGCCGACCTGGGCGCACTCATCGATTTCGAGGTGATCCGTGCGGGCGGCTTGCGCCTCGCGGTGGATCCGCTCGGCGGCGCGGGCGTGCAGTACTGGCCGCGCATCGCCGAACACTGGGGCATCGCGCTCGACATCGTGAGCCTGGAAGTCGACCCGCGCTTCGCCTTCATGAGCCTGGACTGGGACGGCTGCGTGCGAATGGACCCGTCCTCGGCGCCGGCGATGCAGCGCCTGCTCGCGCTGCGTGACCGCTACGACGTGGCCTTCGCCTGCGACACCGACCACGACCGGCATGGCATCGTCGCGCGCAGCAGCGGCCTGATGCCGACCAACCACTACCTGGCGACGATGATCGACTACCTGTTCCGCGAGCGCGGCCGGTGGCGCAGCGATGCCGCGATCGGCAAGACCGTGGTGTCGAGCGCGATGATCGATCGCGTGGCCGCGCGGCTCGGGCGGCGCGTGCACGAGACGCCGGTCGGCTTCAAATGGTTCGTCGAGGGCCTGGCCGACGGCGCGCTCGGCTTCGCCGGCGAGGAGAGCGCTGGCGCCGCGTTCCTGCGTCGCGACGGCGGCGCCTGGAGCACCGACAAGGATGGCATCGCCCCCGCGCTGCTCGCGGCCGAGATCAGCGCGCGCCGCGGACGCGATCCGGGCGAGTGCTATGCGGCCTTGTGCAGTGAACTCGGCGAGCCGTGGTTCGACCGCACCGACGCGCGCGCCACCCGCGAGCAGAAGGCGCGCCTGGCCGCGCTCACGCCCGCGCAGGTCGATCTGGCCACGCTCGGCGGCGAGCGCATCGAGCAGGTGCTCGACCGCGCGCCCGGCAATGGCGCGCCGATCGGCGGGATCAAGGTATGCGCGGCCAACGGCTGGTTCGCGGCGCGGCCATCGGGCACCGAGGACATCTACAAGGTCTATGCCGAGAGCTTCCGCAGCCGGGATCATCTGCAGCAGCTCATCGCCGAGGCCCGCGCCTGGGTCGACCGCGTGATCGCCTGAGCGCGCGGCCTTGCACGGGCGCGCCCGACGCCCCATCTGGCGCATGTGCCGCCAGCCGCGGCGCAGGTCCGCCCGGAGTGTGCATGGCCCGTCCGATCCGCATCGATTTCGTGTCCGACATCGCCTGTCCCTGGTGCGTGATCGGCCTTGCAGCGCTCGGCGAGGCGATCGCGCGCGTCGGCGCTGCGGCGGCGGTCGAGCTGCACCTGCAGCCGTTCGAGCTCAATCCGGCGATGCCGGCGCAGGGCGAGGATGCCGATGAGCACCTGCTGCGCAAGTACGGCATGCCGCGCGAGCAGCTCGAACGCAACCGCGAGACCATCCGTGAGCGTGGCGCCGCGCTCGGCTTCCGGTTTGGCAAGCGCACGCGCGTCTGCAACACCTTCGATGCGCACCGCCTGCTGCATTGGGCCGGCACGCTCGGCGCGGCCGAGCAGCTTGCACTCAAGTGGGCGCTGCTGCGTGCCTGGCATGGCGAGGACGCCGACGTGTCCGACGCGGCCGTGCTGCGTGACATCGTGCAGCGTGCGGGACTGGACGCCGCGCGGGCGGCGCAGGTGCTCGCGGGCGGCGAATTCGGCGCGGCCGTGCGCGCGCGCGAGCAGTACTACCTCGACCGTGGCATCCATGGCGTGCCCGCGGTCATCTTCGACGAGCGCAGCCTCATTTCCGGCGCCCAGCCGGTCGAGGTGTTCGAGCGCGCGCTGCGCGAGCTCGCGGGCGGCGCATTGCCGCAGTGAGGAGCCGCCAGCTGCGCGTCTGGCCGCCGCGCATGGGCGGTCACGCGGGCTGCGGCTCGGCGCTGCGTCAGCAGCGGCGGAGTGCGGTCAACGGCGGGGCCGTGGCCACATCGCGGCGGTGGCCAGCACGAGTGCGAGCACGATGAGCGCGATACTCCATCCATCCAGGCTCGCGCGCACGAGGTCGAGCGTGAAGCCCGCCTGCATCTTGAACAGCGTGTCGCGCAGCGGCAGCCCGAGCATCGCCGCGATGCGTGCGGCAGCCTGCAGGCAGTAGGCGTACAGCGTCGCGAGCGCGACCAGCAACGGCGCGAGCACGATGCCGCTGGCGCGCCCGCCATAGCCGTGCGCACGCAGCACCCATGCGATCACCACTGCCACCGGCAGCGCGAATGCGGCGAGGTCGCCCGCGGCGCGCAACGACAACAGGCCCCACAATGCGCCGCCCGCGAGCGCGCACATGACTGCGGTGGCGATGCCGATGCGGCGGGGTGGGAGCGTGGCGCGGTCGCTGGCGGGGTCTGGCATGGTCGATCAGGCAAGGGCGCCGCCCGATGCCGCGCGCAGGCAATGATAACGGCTCGACGCGCCGTGGTGGCGGCGGGCGCGCTCGCGTCAGCCGCGCGGCAGCGCATGCCCACCGAACTCGTGGCGCAACGCGGCCAGCAGGCGGTCGCCGAAGGCGTGCGCGTCGCGCGAGCGCAAGCGCGCGATGAGGGCGGCGGTGATGACCGGCGCCGGCACGTCGAGCGCGATCGCCTCGGCCACGGTCCAGCGACCCTCGCCCGAGTCGGCGACCACGGGCGCGACGCCATCGAGCCGGGGATTGGCGGCCAGCATGCCCACGATCCGCTCGAGCAGCCACGAGCGCACCACGCTGCCATCGCTCCAGGCGCTGGCGACCTGTTGCAGGTCGAAGTCGAACTCCGGCTTGCGCGCGAGGATCGCCAGGCCCTCGGCATAGGCCTGCATGAGGCCGTACTCGATGCCGTTGTGGACCATCTTGGCGAAATGGCCCGCGCCCACCGGACCGACATGGGCCCAGCCACGGTCCGCGGCCGGTGCGAGCGTGGCGAGGATCGGCTGCAGCGCGCGCACGCGCTCGGCGTCGCCACCGAGCGTGAGGCTGTAGCCGTGGTCCAGGCCCCAGATGCCGCCGCTGGTGCCGCAGTCGATGAGCGTGAGGCCATGGCCGGCGCAGTCGGCGGCACGACGCAGCGTGTCCTGGTAGTTGGAATTGCCACCATCGACGAGCGTGTCGCCCGGCGCGAGCAGCGGCAGCAGCGCCGTGAGCGTGGCGTCGGTGGGCGCGCCCGCGGGCACCATGAGCCACAGCGTGCGCGGCGCGGGCAGGGCCGCGACCACGCCGGCGAGGTCGGTCGCGATCGCGACCCCGCGCCCGGCTGCGGCGCTGCGCGCGGCCTCGCTCGGGTCGAAGCCGACCACGCGATGGCCGCCACGCACGAGGCGCTGCGCCATGTTGGCGCCCATGCGCCCCAGTCCGACCATGCCCAGTTCCATGCGACACCTCCGTAGCCGTGTGCGACTGCACCGGCCATGATAGGCGTGTGCGCTGTCGCGGTGTCGCGGCTCTGCCGCAGGCGCGGCGCGCACCTGCCGGACTGCAGCGCGCGCGAGGTTGCGCCACTGCCCTGCGCGCGCGTGCGCGAGCCGCGCTCAGGCGACGTGATGGTCCGGTTCCAGCAGCCACGCCTGTGTGGCCGGGCTGAAGCCGATGTGCGGGTAGTAGTGCGCCGCGGCCGGGGCCGCGCGCAGCAGGATGCGCGCCTGCGGCGCCGCGAGCTGGCAGTGGTGGATGAGCTGGCGGCCGATGCCGCGGCGCTGATGCGTCTGGCGCACCGCGAGGTCGGCGAGCCAGGTCACCCACGCAAAGTCGCTCAGGCAGCGCGCGATGCCCACGAGCAGCGGGCCATCCCACGCGCTGACCACGAGGTTGGCGTGTTCGAGCATGGCCTTGAAGCGTGCCTCGTCGTCGATCGGCCGGCGCTGGCCCAGCGTCGAGGCCTGGTACAGCTCGCGCGCCTGCCCGGGCGTGAGCGGATGGTCGCGACGATAGTCGATCATGGATGATGGCCCTCGCGTGCCAGCAGACGGCGCACGGAGTCGGGGCATGCGCTGTCGGCGGGCAAGTCCGGTTCGGCGACGGGATGGCCCGTCTGCGTGCGCAGCGGCACCACGCCGGCCCAGTGGGGCAGACACAAATCGTCGCCGGAATCGTGGGCGCCGCCGCTGCGCTGCTTTGCGCTCGCGTCGACGATTTCCATGCGCAACACGCTGGTCGCTGCCAATTCCCGCGCATTGCTGCTGCGCGCCTCGGCGGCGCGTCCCGGCAGCATGGCCTCGATGAAGCGCACCAGCGCCGCGGCCTTCTGCTGTGGATCCTCGATCGCGATCGCGCGCCCGAAGGCCACCACCGAGCGATAGTTGACTGCATGGTTGAAGTGCGAGCGTGCCAGCACCAGGCCATCCAGATGCGCGACGCTGACGCAGGCTTCGATGCCCTTGCCCAACTCGCGCATGAGCCGGCTCGCGATCGACCCGTGCAGCAGCAAGGTGTCACCGTCGCGCGCGTACAGCATCGGAATCACATAGGGCTGGTCGCCCACGCAGAAGCCGACATGGGCGAGTCGTCCGGCATCGAGAATCGCGTGGATCGTGTCACGCTCGTAGTGGGCGCGCGCCTTGCTGCGCTCGACCTGGTGACGCGGGGGCGTGGCGGTCATGCGGGATCCGTGCGGTGAGGGCGGGGTGCAAGCTAACGCGGGATATTGGTACCTTGTAGTGCCATGTCGTGCATCATTTCCGGAGCCAATCGTGTACCTGGAACTTGACGGCCAGGGCCCGCGCTACGCGCAGCTGATCCGCGCGCTCAAGGCGGCGATCCTCGACGGCCGCTACGCCGCGGGCGCACGCTTGCCGCCGAGCCGCACGCTGGCGCGCGAACTGGACCTGTCGCGCAACACCGTGCTGGCCGCCTACGAGCAGTTGCAGGCCGAGGGATTCCTGCTCGGGCGCGTCGGTTCGGGCAGCTTCGTCGCCAATGTCGGTTCGCGCGCGCCGCGCAGGTCCGGCGGCGGCGCGCTGGTCGCGCCGTTGTCGGCGTTCGCGCGGCGCGCGCTCGCCAACACCGATGGCCGCCACCTGGCGGCGCCGGCGCAGCGGGAGCTGCGCTTCAACCTGCAGTACGGGGTGCCGTTGACCAACCCGCTGCTCGCGGGCGCCTGGCGGCGCGAGATCGCGCGCGCGGCCGAACGCGCGGCACCGGGCTATCCCGACGCGCAAGGCCTGGCCGCCCTGCGTGAGCAGGTGTGCGACTACCTCGGGCGGCGTCGCGGTGTGCCCGCGGCCGCGGCCGACGTGCTCATCGTCAACGGGACCCAGCAGGCGTTCTCGCTGGCCGCGCGCGTACTGCTCGAAGCGGGTGACCAGGTCGCGCTGGAGGACCCGCACTACCGTGGCGCACGCCAGGTGTTCGTCGCGCGCGGGGCGCACGTGCGGGGCTGTCGCGTCGACGGCGAGGGGCTGGTGCCGCAGGCGCTGCCTGCGGGCGCGCGGCTGGCGGTGGTCACGCCCTCGCACCAGTTCCCGACCGGTGCCTTGCTGCCGCTCGCGCGGCGCGTCGAACTGCTGGCATGGGCCGCGCGCGAGCACACCTGGCTGATCGAGGACGACTACGATGGCGAATTCCGTTATGGCGGGCGACCACTGGCCGCGCTCAAGTCACTCGATCACGCCGGCCGGGTGATCTACATCGGCAGCTTCTCCAAGGCACTGTTCCCGGCGCTGCGGCTCGGCTACATGGTGCTGCCGCCCGCGCTGCGCGATGCGTTCGTCGCGGCCAAGTGGCTGGAGGACCGCGGCAGCAACACGCTGGAGCAGGCCGCGCTGGCCCGGTTCATGACCGATGGCGGTTTCGAGCGGCACCTGCGCCGTGCCGCGCTGGCACTGCGCGCACGCCGCGCGGCAATGCTCGATGGGCTTGCGCGCCATGCGCGCGGCGCGCTGGAGGTGGTCGATTCCAACGCCGGCATGCACCTGACCGCGTGGCTCGCGCATGCCAACCATGGCCAGTGCGAGCAACTGGTGGCGCACGCGCGCAGCAAGGGTCTGGGGCTGTACACGATCACGCCCTACTGCCTGCGCCCGCCGGCACGGCCCGCGCTGGTGCTGGGCTATGCGGGCCTGCCGCCGGCCGACATCGAAGCGGCGTTGCGGCTGCTCGGCCGCTGCCTGCGCGAAACCGGCCTGCTCCAATGAACAGCAGTGCATGTGCAAATGTCGCCATGTGCCGCATTTGCGCCGGCGCTGCGGCATAATGGCGGTCTTGCCTGAGCAGGTTCCGCCACGCGATGGGTTTTGGCCAGACTTCCGAACCGGTGCGCTTCGAGCGCGATTGTGCCGCGGTGATGGTGCCACACGGCGAAGCGGTGACGCTGCCCGCGGGCCAGATCGGCTATGTCACGCAGGCACTGGGCGGCAGCTTCACCGTGTACGTCGAAGGCAACCTGTTTCGCATCGCGGGCGAGGATGCCGACGCGATCGGCATGGAGGCGCCCGAGGCGATCACGTTGCCGGAGAATGCCGGTGACGCGGACGTGGAAAAGCTCGTGTGGGACCAGTTGCGCACCTGCTTCGATCCGGAGATTCCGATCAACATCGTCGACCTCGGCCTGGTCTACGAATGCGAACTCAGCCACCTCGACGACGGCAACCGCAAGGTCAAGGTGCGCATGACGCTGACCGCGCCGGGCTGCGGCATGGGCGACATCCTCATCGAGGACGTGCGCAACAAGCTGGAGATGATCCCGACCGTGACCGAGACCGATCTTGGCCTGGTGTTCGATCCGCCATGGAACCAGACCATGATGTCGGACGCGGCGCGGCTCGAGACCGGCATGCTCTGAGCTGGCGCGGCGTCGGCTTCACAACTGCCGATCCTCGATCACGAAGCGACCGTTGCGCACCTCGATCGCCTCGCCGCTGGCGTCCTTGAGCTGGAACGTGAAGCGACCCTCGTAGTGCTTGTCCTGGGCGCGCGTGATCTCGAAGCGGTTGCCGGAGGCGCCCTTGTCGAGCGTCCAGGTGGCCTCGGGATCCTTGCCCATGCCCTTGTGGCCGAGTTCGAAGCGGACATCGCAGGTGCTGCGGGCGAAATCCTTGGCGTCGAGCAGCAGCGCCTGGCCGGGCTGGAAACGGTCGCAACTGATTGCCAGCCGGTCGATGCGCGTCTTGGGAGGCGGCCAGTCCGACGCCCCCTTGGTCGCTGCCGACAGCGCGAAGCTGTCATCGAGCGGGACCAGCACGATGTCGTCGTCACCCGCTTCAAAGGCGATGTCGCCCACCTCGGCGGTCAAGGTCTGCGGCGCGGCGTGGGCAGTGGCGCAGGCTGCGAAGGCGGCAAGGGCAAGGCAGGCGGACAGGTGTCTCATGGCAGCTCCGGAAGGATCCAACGGCACGGCCGCAGAGGGCGGTCGCTGCTTCGACAATACGCGATGGCGCCGGCGATCGGGACATGGCGGACCATCCGCGCGGGGCGGCGCCGCACGCGCACGACGCCCAGCAAGCGCGGCATGTGCCTGCCAGGCGTCCGGCACACGCGCGGACGCACTGGCGTGACCCGGACGCGTGCGTGGGCGACCGCGACCCGACCCTTGCCGGTCGGGCGCGGTGCCCGGCTGGCGCAGGCGCTCAGTCGGCGTGGTCCTGGTAGGCCTCGAGCGGGATGCAGGCGCAGAACACGTTCTTGTCGCCGTAGACGTTGTCCACGCGCGCCACCGGCGGCCAGTACTTGGACTGCCTGAGGCTGGCGAGCGGAAACGCGGCCAGCTCGCGCGCATAGGCATGCGGCCACTGGCTTGCACTGACCTGCGCGGCGGTATGCGGGGCATGCTTGAGCGGATTGTCGTCGCGGTCGAGCGTGCCGTCGATCACCTGCTGGATCTCGGCGCGGATCTGGATCATCGCGTCGCAGAAGCGGTCGAGTTCGTGCAGCGATTCGCTCTCGGTCGGCTCCACCATGAGGGTTCCCGCCACCGGGAAGCTCAGGGTCGGTGCGTGGAAGCCGAAGTCGATGAGGCGCTTGGCCACGTCCTCGGCACTGATGCCCGAGAGCTTTTCCAGCGGGCGCAGGTCGAGGATGCATTCGTGCGCGACCAGGCCGTTGCGGCCGGTGTACAGCGTCGGGAAGTGGTCGGCCAGGCGCCGGGCAACGTAGTTGGCATTGAGCATCGCGACCTGGGTGGCCTTGCGCAGGCCCTCCTTGCCCATCATCGCGATGTACATCCAGCTGATCGGCAGGATCGATGCGCTGCCGAAGGTCGCGGCGGAAACGGCCGCGCCATTGCCGGTGCCGGCGCTGCGCACGCTGCCGCCGGCCATCGCGCCGGGCAGGAACGGCGCCAGGTGCGCCTTGACCGCGCACGGGCCCACGCCCGGGCCGCCGCCGCCATGCGGGATGCAGAAGGTCTTGTGCAGGTTGAGGTGGGACACGTCCGAGCCCCACTTGCCCGGCTTGGCGAGGCCGACCAGCGCGTTCATGTTGGCGCCGTCGGTGTACACCTGTCCGCCGTGGCGGTGCACGATCTCGCAGATCTCGACCACGTCTTCCTCGAACACGCCGTGGGTGGACGGGTAGGTGAGCATGATCGCGGCGAGGTTGGCCGAGTGCTTCTCGGCCTGGGCGCGGATGTCGGCGACGTCCACGTTGCCGTTGGCGTCGCACTGGGTGACCACGACCTTCATGCCGCACATCTGCGCGCTGGCCGGATTGGTGCCGTGCGCGGAGGCGGGGATGAGGCAGATGTTGCGCTGGCCCTCGCCGCGCGAGGCGTGCCAGGCGCGGATCGCGAGCAGGCCCGCGTACTCGCCCTGCGCGCCCGAGTTCGGCTGCAGGCTCACCGCGTCGTAGCCGGTGATTTCGACCAGCATCGCTTCGAGACTGCTGATGAGTTCGCGGTAGCCCTCGGCCTGTTCGGCCGGCGCCAGCGGGTGGATGTTGGCGAACTCGGGCCAGGTCACCGGGATCATCTCGGCGGTGGCGTTGAGCTTCATCGTGCACGAGCCCAGCGGGATCATCGTGCGATCCATGGCCAGGTCCTTGTCGGCGAGCTGGCGCATGTAGCGCAGCAGCTCGTGCTCGCTGTGGTGGGAATTGAACACCGGATGGGTGAGGTAGCTGCTGGTGCGCAGCAGCTCGGGCGGGATCAGCGATGGCGCGGTCGTGGCCAGCGCATCGATCGAGGGCTGCGGCTTGCCTTCGCCGAACACCTGCCACAACAGCTCGATGTCGGCGCGCGTGGTGGTCTCGTCCAGCGAGATGCAGATGTACTCGTCCCAGGCCTTGCGCAGGTTGGCGCCGAGCGCGCGCGCGCGCTCGAGCAGGGCGTCGGTGGCGGCCCCGGTCTTGAGGCTGATGGTGTCGAAGGCGCTCGGATGATGGTCGCTGGCATGGCCGAGCTGGGCCAGGCCCGCCCGCAGGATCGCGGTGTAGCGCGCGACGCGCTCGGCGATGCGCTTGAGGCCGGCGGGACCATGGTAGACCGCGTACATCGACGCCATCACCGCAAGCAGCACCTGCGCGGTGCAGATGTTGGATGTGGCCTTCTCGCGGCGGATGTGCTGCTCGCGCGTCTGCAGGGTGAGGCGGTAGGCGGGATCGCCGCCGGCATCGATCGACACGCCGATGAGGCGGCCCGGCATCGAGCGCTTGTAGGCGTCGCGACAGGCCATGAACGCGGCATGCGGGCCGCCGAAGCCGAACGGCACGCCGAAGCGCTGCGAGTTGCCGATCACGATGTCCGCGCCCATCTCCCCCGGCGGCTTGAGCAGGGTCAGCGCGAGCAGGTCGCTGGCCATCACGAACAGCGCGCCGTGGCCGTGACTGGTCTGGGCGTCGCCGCTCCAGTCGGCCAGCCAGCCGCTGGAGGCCGGGTATTGGGCGAGCACGCCGAAATAGTCGCCCTTGGCCAGCGCGGCGTTCCATTCGGCCTGCGAGTTGGCCAGCTCGATCTGCAGGCCCAGCGGTTCGGCGCGGGTGCGCAGCAGGGTGATGGTCTGCGGGTGGGTGTCGCCCGAGACGAGGAAGGTGTTGGACCTGGACTTGGCGCTGCGCTTGGCCAGCGTCATCGCCTCGGCCGCGGCGGTGGCCTCGTCCAGCAGCGAGGCGTTGGCGATCTCCATGCCGGTGAGGTCGGCCACCATCTGCTGGAAGTTGATGAGCGCTTCCATGCGGCCTTGCGAGATCTCGGCCTGGTAGGGCGTGTAGGCGGTGTACCAGGCCGGGTTCTCGAGGATGTTGCGCAGGATCACGTTGGGCGTGTGGGTGCCGTAGTAGCCTTGGCCGATGAAGCTGCGGAACACGCGGTTCTTGGCCGCGATCGCGCGGATCCGTGCCAATGCCTCGACTTCGCTCATCGCGCCGGGCAGCGCGAGCGCACCGGTCGGCTTGATCGAATCGGGCACGATCGCGGCGGTGAACGCATCGAGCGAGGCGTGGCCCAGGCGTTTGAGCATGGTCGCGATCTCGGCGTCGCTGGGGCCGAGGTGGCGCGCGATGAAGGCGTCGTGGTTCTCGAGTTCGTGCAGGGACGGCTGGGACATGGCGGGATCCGGCAGGTTGGGGAGTGCGGTGTGCCGCCCGGCCGCTTGGCCGGGGCGCACCGATGAACGTGCGGTGGACGCCGCACGCGACGGTCACTGCCCCTCTGTCCTTTTGCCTGAGAGTTTGGAGGCGCTGCCGCCTCATGCCCCTTCGGCGCCGGCTGCCGCGCTCGACTGCGGTCCGGTCTCTCCAGAGTGTGCACACGCGAAGGTTTGCTGGCCTGAGCGATTACGGGCGTTGCGCCTTCGGCAGCGGCTGCTCGCCGCTTCTCCCGTCGCGTGCATCAGACCGCGCAGTATAGCCGAGCCCACGTGGCCGGCACGCGGCGTGGCAGGGCGGCGAATCCGGGCCCGGCGCCGGCCGCCGGCGCTGAACGCGCGGCGGCGCGGACCTGCTTCAGTGGCTGCGCCGGCCCGCGGCGCCATCGACCTCGATGTGGCCGCTGGAGTGGTAGGCGTTGATGAAATTGGCGACCTCCGCCAGCGGGGCGCCGCTGGCCTCGGCGATTTCCTCGACCGTCCCGGCGGCCTTCATCATCGCGGTGGCGATGCGGAAATGCTTGGGGAAATCGCGTTCGACCTGCGGCCAGCGCGCGAGCTTGTAGCGCGCGCCCGCATCGAGCCCGGCTTCGAGCTGGCCGTCGCTGCCGACGAGGTGGGCGAGCCAGGTCAAGCGCGCGTAGGGCAGCGAGGTGAGCCCGCGCGTGGCAGCCGCGAATGCGCTGGTTTCCAGCATTTCGACCGCGGCATCGCCGAGCGAGTGGCTGCACCAGGTGGCCAATGCCTTGAGTCCGGTGTCGCGGGCATGGGCGAGCTGGGTGCTGCCATCGAGGAACAGTGTCTGCTGGCCGTCGCGCTGCAGGCGCCAGCGGCCACCGGCGGCGAGCAGTTCGAGCAGCGTGCGCGGCTTGGCCGCGGCGGCCGGCTCGGGTGCGGCGGCGGGTGCGGCGGTGGCGGGTCGAGCCATGACGGCCGGCTCCGGTGCCGGCCGCGCGGCCAGCGGCGGCTCGGCCGGCGCGGACGGCGCGGCGACCGCCGCGGCGCGCGCGCTGGCCGGTGCCGGCCTGGGGGTGCCCGGTGCGGCGTGGCCATTGCCCGCGGGGGCTGCGACCTGGTCGAGCAGTTCGAACAGCGTGGCGGGTGTCACCGGCTTGCGCAGGCGGTGCTCGGCGCCGTGGGCATCGCCCGCGGACAGCGCGATCACGATGCGGCCGCTCGACTGCGCCTTGAGCCAGTCCATGTGGCCATAGACCGAGTCGACGTCGACGATGAGCACATCGGCATTGCTGGCCGGGCCGGTGCGCCAGGCCGAATCGGGGCGCGCCGCCAGCAGGCGGCCGAGCTTGTCCGCGTCGTCACTGCTGCCACCAAGCAGGCTCAGGGTGCGGGCTTTGTCGTTCACGGGCATGGATTCCATCAGGGGGTTGCTCGCATGCAAGCAAGAACCGTACCGCAGGCGGGCACGGCCGTGGCGCGGCTCAGGGCGCCGAAACTGACGCTGGCTGTCAGGCTTGGACCGTTTCGTCCGTGGCGGGTGCGGGCGCGTGGCCGCCGCGCTGCTGCAGTTGCCACAACTGGGCGTAGCGGCCGCCGCGCGCGAGCAACTGGGCGTGGCTGCCGCGCTCGACGATGCGGCCGTGCTCGAGCACGACGATCGTGTCGGCGTGCACGATCGTGGACAGGCGGTGCGCGATCACGAGCGTGCTGCGACCACGCGCGATCTCCGCCAGTTCGTGCTGGATGACCTTCTCGGTGCGCGTGTCGAGCGCGCTGGTGGCCTCGTCGAAGACGAGGATCGAGGGCCGCTTGAGCAGGGTGCGCGCGATCGCGACGCGCTGCTTCTCGCCTCCGGACAGCTTGAGCCCGCGTTCGCCGACGTTGCTGTCGTAGCCTTGCGGCAGCGATGTGATGAAGTCGTGGATGTGGGCCGCGCGCGCGGCCGCGACGACCTCCTCGCGGCTCGCATCGGGGCGGCCGTAGGCGATGTTGTAGTAGATCGTGTCGTTGAACAGCACGGTGTCCTGCGGCACGATCCCGATCGCGGCGCGCAGCGAGGCCTGGCTCACCGCGCGCAGGTCCTGGCCGTCGATCGTGATGCGCCCGCCGGTGACGTCGTAGAAGCGGAACAGCAGCCGCGCCAGCGTCGACTTGCCCGCGCCGGTGGTGCCGACCACCGCCACGGTATGCCCGGGCGGAATGCACAGGTCGATGTCGTGCAGGATGGTGCGCTCGGGCTGGTAGCCGAAATCGACGTGCTCGAAGCAGATTTCGCCTGCGGCCACGGCCAGCGGCGGTGCGCCCGGCGGGTCGGCGATCTCGCGCTCCTCGGCCAGCAGTTCGAACAGGCGCTCGATGTTGATGAGGCCCTGCTTGACCTCGCGGTAGACCATGCCCAGGTAGTTGAGCGGCGCGGCCAGCTGCAGCAGGAAGGCGTTGACCAGCACGAAGTCGCCGATCGTCATGCTGCCCGCCACCACGCCATGGGCGGAGCGCCACAGCAACAAGGTCAGGCCGATCGCGACGATGCCGGCCTGGCCCACGTTGAGCACCGCGAGGGTTTTCATGCTCTTGACGGTCGCTTCCTCGTAGCGCACCAGCGCGGCGTCGTAGCGTGCCTGCTCGTGGGCCTCGTTGCCGAAGTACTTGACCGTCTCGTAGTTGAGCAGCGAGTCCACCGCACACTCGTTGGCCTCGGTGTCGGCGCTCTTGGCGGCGCGGTAATAGCGCATGCGCCACTCGGTGATCGAGAACGTGAACGCGATGTAGGCCACCAGCGTGGCCAGCGTGATCGCGGCGAAGGTCCAGTCGAAGCGCGAGATGAGGATGCCGCAGACCAGGCTCACCTCGAGCAGGGTCGGCAGGATCGTGTAGATGGTCCAGTCGAGCAGGTCGGACGTCGCGGTCATGCCGCGTTCGATGTCGCGCGCCACGCCGCCGGTGCGCCGCTCCAGGTGGAAGCGCAGGCTGAGGCGGTGCAGGTGCTCGAACGCGCGCAGCGTGACGTTGCGCGAGGTGCGCGCGAGCACCCGCGCGAACACCACCTGGCGCAGCTCCTGGAACAACGCCATGCCAAGCCGGAAAGCGCCATAGGCCAGCAACAGAGCGAGCGGGATGAGCAAGGGCCGCGGCGTCACGTCGAGCGCATCGACCAGGTGCTTGAGCACGATCGGCACGCCGATCGCGGCGAGCTTGCCGGCCACCAGCAGCAGCAGGGCCAGGCCCACGCGCCAGCGGTAGCGCCAGACCTCGGGCCACAGGCGCCGCAGTACCGCGAGCGTGTCGATCGAGGCGGCGGGTTTCATGGTGGAGACGGTCGGCGGCAGCCCGGCCCGGCGCGGCGCGCGCCGTTCGTCGGCTGGTTTGCACGGCCCGGCCGGCACCTGTCCAATGCGGCTATGATGCGGTTCCGGGCCATCGATGGAGCAAGACACATGCGTGGTATCTCTTTGTTTGTTGCTGGTTTGGTGTGCGGGGCAACGCTGGTGGCTTCAATGCCGGCGAGCGCGGCGGACACCGGCGCGGAGGAGGCGAACGGCCCCCGCGTGTACTTCGTCAACCTCAAGGATGGTGACACGGTCCCGCGCACGTTCAAGGTGCAATTCGGGGTGGAGGGCATTGCGATCAAGCCCGCGGGTGACATGAGCGCGCACAGCGGCCACCACCACCTGTTCATCGACGAGAGCGAATGGCCGCCGGCCAAGGAGGCGATCCCGGCCGACGACCACCACCGCCACTATGGCGCGGGACAGACCGAGGACACGCTGACGCTGGAGCCGGGGCCGCACCTGTTGCAGCTGGTGTTTGCCGACGGCCGCCACGTGCAGTTCGATCCGCCGATCGTCTCGCAAGCGATCACGATCGACGTGAAGTGACCCACGCGCGCCGGCGGCAGCCACGCTGCCGGCGCGATGCATCGCGCTGCCACTGCCACCGGGCACGCGTCGCACGCGCGCCCGGTGCGCAGTGGTGTGCGGGCGCGCTCAGCGGATCGGCAGGTCGAACATGAGCTCGCGCACGTAGCGCACCGGCGGCGAGCCGAACGCGAGCACGGTGTTGTTGTAGCGCGCGGGCGTGAAGTCCTCGCCCCAGCGCTGCTGCGCCTCGCGGCGCAGATCCAGGTGCTCCTGCCAGCCGACGAAGTAGGTCGGCAGCTGCGCCGAGGTGAGCTGGGCGCGCACCCACTTGGCCGCGGCCTCGCGTTCCTGCTGGAAGGTCTGCACGGTCATGAGCTGCATGGCCTGCTCGCGCGTCATACCGTCGACATGTACGCCCTGGTCGAGCAGCGCGTTGGCGACCACGCGCAGGTTCCATTTCAGGTGCACCAGTTCGAACAGCGGGTCGCGGTCGAGGAAGCCCTGTTCGACCATGAGCTGCTCGGCGTACACCGCCCAGCCTTCGATGAAGGTGCCCGAGCCGAGCACCGCGCGCAGCACCGACGGGTACTTGTTGGAGTGCCACAGCTGCAGGTAGTGGCCCGGCATGGCCTCGTGCACGGTCAGTTCGGCGATCGAGCGCGTGTTGTACTCGCGCAGGAACGAATCCACCTGCTGCCGGTTCCAGTCGGCGGGAATCGGCGACACCGCGTAGAACGTGGCCATGCCCTTGTCGAGCGGACCGGGCGAGTCGCAGTAGGCAAGGGCGACGCCGCGCGCGAACTCGGGCATCTCGATCACCTGCAGCGGTGCATCGGGCACCTCGACCAGATCGTGGGCGCGCACGAAGTCGGTGGCCCTGGCCAACTCGGCCTTGGCGGTGGCGATGACCTGGTCGCGGGCGGGACGCTGCGCGTAGGCCAGTTCGAGCGCGGCCTCGATCGCGGCCTGTTGCTGCTGCGGGGTCGGCTGCGCGGGCAGTGGCGGCGCCTTGCGCTTGCCCGCGAGCACCTGGCGGGCAATCGCGTACATCTGCGCGCGGGTGTCGCCCAGCACCTGTTCGGCGCGCTGGCGGATGTCCTGCCGGCTCAGGCTTGAATTGAGCGAAAACGCCAGCTTCTGGTCGTACAGCGCCGCACCGATGCGGAAATCGCCGCGCGCGTTGGGCACCAGTTGTTGCTCCAGCCAGCGCTGATTGTCCTCGACCGCTTCGCGCAGGTGCGCAATCGCCGCCTGCAGGCGTGCGCGCGTGGCCTCGTCGAGCACGTCCAGGTGCGGCGTGATCTGCTCGTCGACGATGCTGAGCACGCCCTTGTTCTGCCGCGCTGCGGTCTCGGCGTGGATCTTTGGCACGCGCGCGGGGTCGAGGTTGGTGCGCATCTGCGCGTACAGCGCGGGCAGCTTCTCGATGCGCGCGGTGGCGGCACGCAGGCGCACCGGCAGCGGGGCGAAATCGCGGGCCATGAGCGAGAACAGCGCATTGCCGGCAAGGCCGCTGTACAGCAGCGGATTGCGGGCCCAGTCCTGCGCCACCTGCGCATTCCAGATGTCCAGCTGCAACTGGTTGCGCAGGATGGCATGGTCGACCTGGTTCTCGCGCGACAGCTGCGTGACGTCGATGCGCTCGAGCGCGGCGAGCGTGTCCTGTGCGAGCGCGAGGGCATGGGCGCGCCCCGCGGGACCGAGGTCATCGAGTTCGCTGTCATGGCCATGCTCGCCGAACTGGGTCGCGCCGACCGGGTTCGCCTGCAGCATGTCGGTGAGCCACTGCCGGGACAGCGCGGCAAAGGTCTCATCCGCAGTGGGCTGAGGTGCGGCGGCAGGCGCGGCGTCGGCTGCGGGCGGGCGCGTGGCCTGCGGCGCGCAGGCGGCGATGGCGAGGACGAGGGCGGTGACGAGTGGCAGGCGGGACATGCGAGGCTCCGGCGACAGGGCGGGGATCAGTGGGTGGTTGCGGCAAGATCGATCGAGTAGGTGCTGGTGCCATCGCCATGGTCACGCAGCACGCTGATGCCGTGCAGGCCGGCGGCCTCGGCCAGCGCGAGCTTGCCGCTGGCCGACACGAAGGTGACCGGGCCGCGCGTGCGCACGGGCGTGAAGTGCCAGTTGCGGTCGGCGCCGTCCTGCGCCCGCGTGAGGTGGCGGTGTCCGCGCAGCCATTCGATCAGCACTTCGCGGTTGCCCTCCGGTGCCGACCACACGATGTTGCTGCCGTCCAGGCCCGGGAACGCGCCACCGCCACTGGCGCGATAGTTGTTGGTGACGACGATGAACCGCTGCTGCGGGTCGACCGGCCGGCCCTGAAAGCGCAGCTCGCGGATGCGCGCGCCCACCTCCCGGGTCACGTCGATCTCGTAGCTGATGCCGTTCTGGATCACGTCGAAGTTGTAGCCGGAGAAGCCGCGGTTGACCAGCGCCTGCGGTTCGCCGCGCAGCGGATCGATGCGGTTGAAGCGCTCGGCCGAGCGCTCGAGCCAGCGCTTGAGCGCGGCACCGTCGACCTGCACCGCGGTGAGCGTGTTCGGATACAGGTACAGGTCGGCGGCGTGGCGGATCGCGATCGGGCCGGCCGGCACGTCGGTGTAGTCGCTGGCGCCGCCAAAGCCGCTGCGAAACGGCGCCGCCGCGGCCACCACCGGCAGGTCGCGGTACTGCGGCAGGTTCTGCGCGATGTAGGCGCGCACGTGGTCGGCCTGCGCGGCGTTGACCACCTGCAGCGCACTGACGTCGCCGACGTCGGCGAAATAGCTCGTGAGCGCGAAATCGCTGTCGCCGATCGGCGTGGCGACGTGGCGGCGGGTGGCCTCGTGCACCGGCTCGACCAGGCGCGCGATCGCGGCATCGGGCGCCACGTAGCTGCCATCGTCGAGGCGGATGTCGCGCACCTGCGAGTGGGTGGCCGCCGGGTCGATCGCCCAGCCGCCGGCGGTGCGCACGAGGCCGAGTTCGATGACGCCCAGGCTCTTGCCCCAGTAGTTGCCCATCACCGCGGGCTTGCCATGGATGAAGCCGCGCTGGTCGTCAACACCGTCGATGTCGGCAAAGCGCCTGCGGCCATTGCGCCCGGTTTCGGGAAAAGCGGTGTGCGAATGGCCCAACAGCAGCACGTCGATGCCCGGTTCCTGCGCGAGGTACAGATTGGCGTTTTCCATGGCCGGATCGTAGTGCCTGCGGTCGATGCCGCCGTGCGAAATCGCGATCACGAAGTCCACGCCGCGCGCGCGCAGTTCGGGCAGGAACTGGCGCGCGGCCTCGACCAGTCCCTTGACGTACACCTTGCCGGCGAGGTTGCGCCGGTCCCACAGCATGATCGTGGGCGGCGTGAAGCCGATGATGCCCACGCGCAGCGGCGCTTCGACCGTGCGCCCGTCGAGTTGCAGCCTGAGCCTGCGTTCGAGCACGGCCCACGGTGGATAGATCGGGCGGTCGTCACGCGTGCTGAACACGTTGGCCAGTACCAGTGGAAAGCCGGGGCCGGCGCAGCGGCGTTCCTTCACTCCGTCGACCCGCATCGGCTGGTCGCTGACCTGGGCGAGGAAGGGCAGGCCGTAGTTGAATTCGTGGTTGCCAATGGTGCCGCCGTCGTAGCCCAGCGCGTCCATCGCGCGGTACATCGCCAGTTCCTCGCCGCAGGCGGGCGGCGCCACCAGCGCCTGGTAGTCGGCCAGCGCGGTGCCCTGGATCGTGTCGCCCGCATCGAACAACAGGCTGTTGGGATACTGCGCGCGCGCCTGCCGGATCAGCGTCGCGGTGCGCTCGAAGCCGAGCGAGGGATCGTCCTGGTCCTGGTAGTAGTCGTAGCTGCGGATGTTGGAATGCAGGTCGGTGGTTTCCAGCAGCGCGAGCGTCGCACGCGTGCCAATGGGCACGTCCGGACGCGAGGTGGTGCCTGCGCACGACGCCAGCAGCAGGACGGCAAACAGCAGCAGGAGGCGCGGAGCGAAGCGGTCGTGCATGTGCAACCCCAGGGCAGCGCGGTGTCCGCGCACGGATCGGCGCAGCATAGGCCAGCGCCGCGCGCCTGGCCAAGCGCGCAGCGGCGCTCGTGGCGGTGGTCGTCCGCCGCGACGCGGCAGCGTGGTTGCGCCGTGCATTAAACTTGCGCCCTTTCCGCCACGACCGCGCGCATGACCGTCCGTACCCGCTTTGCCCCGAGTCCCACCGGCTACCTCCACATCGGTGGCGCGCGCACCGCGCTGTACTGCTGGCTGGAGGCGCGCCGGCGGGGCGGCGAATTCGTGCTGCGCATCGAGGACACCGATCGCGAGCGCTCCACCGACGCCGCGGTGCAGGCGATCCTCGACGGCATGACCTGGCTCGGGCTCGCGCACGACGAGGGGCCGTACTACCAGACCCTGCGCATGGACCGCTATCGCGCGGTGGCCGAGGACCTGCTCAGGGCCGGCAAGGCCTACTACGCCTACGAAACCCGCGAGGAGATCGAGGCGATGCGTGCCGCGGCGATGGCCAAGGGCGACAAGCCGCGCTACGACGGCCGCGCCCGCGACCTCAACCTGCCCTGGCGCGACGACCCCAACCGCGTGCTGCGCTTCCGCAATCCGACCGCGGGCAGCGTGGTGTTCGATGACCAGGTCAAGGGCCGGGTCGAATGGAACAACGCCGAACTCGACGACCTCGTGCTGATCCGCTCGGACGGGTTTCCCACCTACAACTTCGCGGTGGTGGTGGATGACGTCGACATGCGCATCAGCGACGTGATCCGTGGTGACGACCACGTCAACAACACGCCGCGCCAGGTCAACATCTACCACGCGCTTGGCGCCAGCGTGCCGCGTTTCGCCCATCTGCCGATGATCCTTGGTCCGGACGGCCAGAAGCTGAGCAAGCGCCATGGTGCGGTCAGCGTGATGCAGTATCGCGACGACGGCTTCCTGCCGCACGCGTTGCTCAACTATCTCGTGCGCTTGGGCTGGTCGCACGGCGACCAGGAGATCTTCTCGATCGCGCAGATGACCGCGCTGTTCGACATCGCCGACGTCAACAAGTCGGCCTCGCGCTTCGATGTCGAGAAGCTCAAGTGGCTCAACCAGCAATACCTCAAGAACGACGATCCGGCCGAAGTCGCCACGCACCTGCGCTGGCACATGGATGCGCAGGGCATCGACGTGCGTGGCGGTCCGGCGCTGGCCGATGTGGTGGTGGCCTTGCGCGACCGCGTGCACACGCTGGCGGAGATGGCGGGCAAGGCACGCGTGTGGTATGCGCCGCTGCAGGAGTACGACACGGCGGCGGTGGACAAGCACCTGCGCAGTGCCACCGCGCGCGCGGCCTTGCAGGCGGTGCATGCGCAGCTCGCCGCCTTGGCGCAGTGGCGCGTCGAGGCGGTGCACGGCGCGATCGAAGCGGCTGCGGTCGCGATCGGCGAGGGCATGGGCAAGGTTGCGCAGCCGCTGCGGGTCGCGATCACCGGCACCCAGGTGTCGCCTTCGATCGACCAGACCGTGTACCTGGCCGGGCGTGACGAAGCCCTGCGCCGCATCGACGCCGCGCTCGCGCGCACGCCGTGAAGGAGCCGGGCGTGGCGCTGCAGTGCAGCTTCGCCGAACTGCGCGCGCTCGACCAGGGCGACCTCGATGCCGTGCAGGCGTTGCTCGACGCCTGCACGCGCGCCTTGCTCGCGCCTTCGCTGTGGCTGTGGGCGATCGGCCTCACCCTGGCTTGCGGCGCGATCGGGGCCTTGCTTGGGCTGGCCAAGGGACGCTGGCTGTGGGGCCTGGTGTGGGGCGCCGCGCTCGGCCCGCTGGGCTGGATCGTGGTGGTGCTGTCGGCGTCGGCACGGACGCCTTGCCCGGAATGCGCCACACCCAATCCGCCCGGGCGCAAACGCTGCCGCCACTGCGGCGTGGACCTGGTGGCTGCGGCCGCGCGCTCGTCGCGCTCGCGCCTGCGCGACGCCTCGCGCCGCGACGGCTGGCAATGACCGCGCTGACCGGCGTGCCGCGGCCCAGGTATCGGGATGGTCACGCGCGCGCTAGCATGGCGCAACGAGGTGACTCGACGATGCCGCCAGCCGTCCAACCCGCGCAGCCGCCACACCTGCATCGCCATGATGCGGGCGCGTTCGTGGCCGAGGTCGAACAGGCCTGCCTCGCGCGCGGGCTGCGCCTGACGCCACTGCGCCTGCGCGTGCTCGAGCTGGTGGCCGCGGCGGCCAAGCCGGTCAAGGCCTACGACCTTCTCGACCAGTTGCGCGATGAGCACGGCAGCGCGGCGCCGCCCACGGTGTACCGCGCGCTCGACTTCCTGCTCGGGCACGGGTTCATCCACAAGCTCGAATCGATCAATGCCTTCGTCGGATGCCATCATCCGGCCGAGGCGCACCAGGTGCCGTTCCTCATCTGCGACGTGTGCGCGAGTGCGGTGGAGCTGTGCGATGCGCGCGTGGCCACGTTGTTGGGCAGCCAGGCCCGGGCGCGCGGCTTCGTGCCGCGTGCACAGACGCTGGAGGTGCACGGCACCTGTGCCGACTGCAGCCGGTCGCGGCGCGGGGATTGAGTCCGCAGGCACGGGCGCGGGCGCGCCACCGGCGATGCTCCGGGAGTGGGTTCCGCATGCATCGGTCCTGCGTGCTCAGAACAGGCCGCGTATGCCCAGCGACAGTGCGCGACCCGGCAGGGGCGCGGCGTCCTTGATCAGCGAGGTGGACAGGCGCGCGGTGTGGTTGGCGAGATTGCTGGCATCGGCAAACGCCTCCCAGCTCATGCGCCCGGTATTGGCAAACGCCCAGGCCAGGTGCGCACCCACGAGCGTGAAGCCCGCGGTGCGGGTCTCGAACGCGGCGACCTCGTCTTGGGCGAAATAGCGCGTGGCGCCGATGCTCGCGCGCCAGTCATCACGTTGCCAGCGCAGCTCGGCGCCCAGTCGCAGCGCCGGCATGCGGGGCAGGTTGCCGTGGCCATGCGTAAGCCTTGCGCGCACGGCATCGCCCCACAGGCGCAAGTCCCAATGCCCATGGGCGCCCGCGGCGAGGTGCGCGGTCGCCTCGGCTTCGGCGCCACGCAACCACGCATCATGCTGCGACCACTGCCGCACCGGCAGTCCGTCCTCGACCAGGCCGGTGTCGGCCAGATAGATGAAGTCGGCGTAGTGGTTGGTGTAGACCGAAGCCTTGGCGTCGATGCGCTGGCCATGCCAGTGCACGCCGACTTCGAGCTGGCGAGCGGTTTCCGTGCGCAGGCGCGCATCACCGATCTCGAAGGTGGCCGAAGCCGCGTGCGGGCCGTGCGCATACAGTTCCTGCTCGGCCGGGGCGCGCTGCGCGCGGTCGAGGTTGAGCGACAGGCGCCAGTGCCCGCCCACGCGCCAGGCCAGCCCCGCGGACAGGCTCGATGGCGCGAAGCGGCGTCGCGTGCCGGTGTCCGGACGACTGGCGATGCGGTCGCTGCGCGCGCCCAGTTCGACATCGAGGTTGGTGAAGTCGCGCCGTGCCAGCGCGAACAGGCCCACGCTGCGTGTGAGCGTGGGCGGCACCACGGTCTCGGCTCCGACCGCGGCGAAATCGCGCCGCGACGCCTGCATGCCGAGGCCGCCGAGCCAGCCCTGCACTGGCCGTGACCACAGCAGCACGCGTGCTTCATCGCCCAGGTTGCTGAAGCGCGTACCGGCCTGCGCGCCCTCGAACTCGATGTGCTGGTAGTCGGTGTGGCCGATCGCGTACTCGATGCGCTCGATCCCGGGCAGGAGCGCGTTGCCCGCACCCTTGAGGTCGTAGCGGGTCTGCTGCAGGCGCAGCCGGACCGGCTCGCTGCCGTCGGCGGCATCGCCCGGCTCGGCAGGATTGCCGTAGCGGTCGAGATAGCGCGCGACGGACAGGCCGACGTACCCCCACTCGCCGGTGAGCGAAGCACCGAGTGCGCCGGCGTCGGTGTCGACCTGGCTGTTGCGCAGGCGCCCATGCGGAATCGCGTAGTCGCCCGCGCGGCGGTGCATGCCATCGGCGTGCGCCACCCAGCCCGCGTCATTGCCGGCGTCGATGCGGAACACCCCGGTATTGCCGCGCGCGGCACTGTCATGGCCCAGCTGCACCCGTCCGGCGAGTCCGCCGACCGGGGCCTGCTGCGGGATACGGCCGTCGAGCACGTTGACCGCGCCACCGATGGCGCCGGCCCCGTACAGCAGCGCCGACGGACCCTTGAGGATCTCGATGCGGTCGGCGAGGAACGGTTCGATGCCGACCGCGTGGTCCTGGCTCAATGCGGAGACATCGCCCGCGCCCAGACCATCGCTGAGCACGGCCACGCGCGGACCGTCCAGCCCGCGGATCACCGGCCGCGATGCGCCCTGGCCGAAGGTCGCGGCCTGCACGCCGGGCACGTTGGCCACGGTCTGGCCGAGCGAGGCGCCGCGCGCCTCGTCCAGTTCGATGCCATCGAGCACGTTGCGCGGAACCAGGCGGCGTGCGGCCTCGCCGGCCACCGGCGCCGCACGCACCGTCACCGCGGGCAACTCGACCTGGGACTTGCGATCGACCGCGGGCCGGGTGCCGCTGTGTTCGTGCTCGTGTTCCGGTGCAGGTTGCTGGGCCGACGCGCCCCCGACCAGCCATGCGGACAGCAGCAGGCGCAGCGGCAAGGCCAATCCACGGGTGTTCATCAGGCAGCTCGAAATCCGGATACGGAATGTTATAAAATAACAGCCATGAGTGAGTCGACCCAGGCCGCCACCGCAAGCCACCTTGTTTCGCCGCCGTCCGCGGGCGCACCGGCAGCGGACGATGCGCGAGCGCGCTGGCGCCAGCGCATCGATCGCTTCGGTGCGGGTGCGTCGCTGCTGTGTGCATTGCACTGTGCAGCCTTGCCGCTGATCGTGGTGGCCTTGCCGATGCTCGGCCTCGGCTTCCTTGCCGACCATCGCTTCGAGCAGGGCTTCGTGGCCTTCGCCAGCACGCTCGCCGTCACGAGCCTGGGCCTGGGCTTTCGCCACCATCGGCGCCTGCAACCCTTTGGCCTGCTGCTGCCCGCCATTGCGTTGCTGCTCGGCGGAGTGTGGTTCGGGGCGGAGCACTTCGCGCGCATCCACGTGGTCCTCGTCACGCTGGGCGGCTGCCTGCTCGCGGGCGCGCACGTGGCCAATCTGCGTCTGGCCCAACGCCATCGCTGCGAGGCGCCGCCGCGGACGCTTGCCTGCTGCCGCTAGCCCGCGCGCGGTGATTGTGTAACCGCGCCAACACTGCCTAGCATGGCCAGCCCGACCAGCCCAGCGGTGCATCGCTTGAGCGGCCATTCCCACGACCATGCGGAGCACGACCACAGCGTGCGAGGGCGCGAGGCCAAGCTGTTCGTCGCATTCGTTCTGACACTGGTCACGCTGCTGGCGGAGGCGATCGGTGGCTACCTGTCGGGCTCGCTCGCGTTGCTGGCCGACGCCGGTCACATGCTGGTCGATGCCCTGGCGCTGCTGTTCGCGTGGCTGGGGGCGCGGGTGGCGCGCCGCGCGGCGGACGCGCAGCGCAGCTACGGCTATGCGCGCGTCGAGGTGCTGGTGGGCTACACCAACGCGCTGAGCCAGCTCGTGCTCGCGTTGTGGATCATCATCGAAGCCGCGCAGCGCCTGTTCACGCCGGCACCGATCCTCAGCGATCTCATGCTGGGCATCGCCCTTGCGGGCCTTGCGGTCAATGCCCTGGTGCTGCGCATGCTGCACGGCCACGACCATGACGATCTCAACACCGCCAGCGCGCGCCTGCATGTGCTGGGCGATCTGCTCGGCTCGCTTGGTGCGGTGCTGGCGGCGCTGGTGATCGGCTGGTTCGGCTGGCTGTGGGCCGATCCGCTCATTTCGGTGCTGGTGGCGCTGCTGCTGCTGCGCAGCGCCTGGCGCCTGCTCACGCGCAGTGCCCACATCCTGCTCGAGGGCGCGCCCGCGGGCGTGGACGAGGCGACGGTGGCGCAGGCGCTCGAGCATGCCGGCATCGGCGTGTGCGACGTGCACCACGTGCACGTGTGGCAACTGGCGGGCGGCAGCAGCCTCGCGACTCTGCACGCGCGCATGAGCGCGGACGCGCCGCCGGCGGCGGTGCTGGAGGCGGCGCGCGCGGTGCTGCGCGAGCAGTTCGGCATCATCCACGCCACCATCCAGTTCGAGCCGGAACCGTGCCCGCCCGCCAATTGCGGCCACCACCACGCGTGAATCACGGTTGCGCAGGCGCGGCAGGCTGCTATCCTGCGCCCCCTTCATCGAACCGGATCAGGAGTCACCATGGGCAAGGGCGATCGCAAGACGCGCAAGGGCAAGATTTCCATCAGCAGCTACGGCAATGCGCGTCCGCATGCGGGCAAGAAGGTCGCGGCGGCAGCCGGCACGGCCAAGCCCGCGGTGAAGAAGGCCGCCCCGGCCAAGAAGGCGGCTCCGGCCAAGAAGGCCGCGCCGAAGAAGTCGGCCTGACGACGCTCATGGGCGGCGTCGGTGGTGGCGCGCGGCGCCCGCGGCGGGATCCCGGCGGGCCACAACGAAAAGTTAGCTTTTCGGACTTGATGCCGGTATAGTCGCGCGCACTGTGTTCGCCAGGGTCACCGTGAATCGTGACCTTGATGCAGTCGATCTGACGATCCGCTTCATCGTTTCGCCTCGCTTGCTCCCGGCAACCCAGTCTCGACGCGGGCATTTCCGCGATCGCGATTCCATTGTGTTTCCAGGAGTTTTGCACAGATGTCCAATCGTCAAACCGGCACGGTCAAGTGGTTCAACGACGCCAAGGGCTTCGGCTTCATCACGCCCGAGAGCGGTCCCGACCTGTTCGTGCATTTCCGCGCCATCCAGGGCACCGGCTTCAAGTCGCTGCAGGAAGGCCAGCGCGTCACCTTCATCGCCGTGCAGGGCCAGAAGGGCATGCAGGCCGATCAGGTGCAGGTCGTCTGATCCAGCTTCGTTCACCTTGAACGACAAAACCCCGGGTGGCGACACCCGGGGTTTTTTGTTGGTGCGCCGCGTTCAGACCCAGCCGCGCCGGCGCAGCCATGCCAATGGCAACAGCGCGCTGAGCGCGATCACGGCCAGTGCCGCCGCGTAACCGGAGGGCCAGTGCAGTTCGGGCATGTTGTGGAAGTTCATGCCCCAGATCCCGGCCAGCACCATGGGCGGGATCGACACCACCGACACGGTGGTGAGGATCTTGATCACCTGGTTCTGCTCGATGTTGATGAATCCGAGCACCGCGTCGAGCAGGAACTGCAGCTTGTCGGTGAGCTGGCTGTCGAACTCGGCCAGCACTTCCAGGTCCTTGCCGATCGCAGCCGCACGCTGGTGCAGTGCATGGTCGAAGCCGTGGCTGTGGCAGTCGCGCAGGAACAGCACCACGCGCTGCAGGCCGGTGGCCGACTGGCGCATGCGCGTAAGCCGGCCTTCGAGGTGGCCAAGCTCGGCCAGCGCCTGGCGCAACGTGGTGCCCGGTTCGGGCGCATGGCCGAAGATGCGCGAGGACAGCTGGCCGGTCTCGGCCGAAACGTGTTCGAGCCGATCGGCGCTGGTGGCCACGATCGCTTCGATGATGGTGAGCAGCGCCTGCGCTGCAGTCAGCGCGTGCGCCTCCTCGACGCGCGCGGCGGCGAGTTCGAACGCGGGCGAGACTGCGTAGCGGATCGTGATCACGCGTTGCGGCAGCAGCAGGAATCCGACCGGCGATTGCGCGGTTGCGTCGCTGTGGCTGAAGTAGGGCACGCCCAGACGCAGCACCCCATCGACCACGTCGATGCGGCTGGACACTTCGATGCTGCCCAGGTCCTCGCGCGTCGGCAGCACCAGTGCACAGGCCTGTTCGACCTGATGCACTTCGTCGGGCGTGGGGTCGATCAGGTCGAGCCAGATGGCGCCGCCGTCGGCAATGCCGCAGCGGGCGGGATGGCGCTGGATCAGCATGGGCAGTGCTGCATGGCAAGGCTTGTTGAGCCGATGGCTCGCATCATATCGTTGGGCAGACCCCTGCTGCACGAGGATGGGCTCCGATGTTGGCACAAGGCCCCGTAACGCTCGCGATCATCGCCGTCACCTGCCTCATCTCGTTCCTCGGCTTCTCCAACCCCGCGCTGATCTCGCGCCTGATCCTGTGGGCGCCCGCGATCACGCGTGGGCGCGAGTATTGGCGGCTGGCCACCTGCGGGCTGATCCACGCCGATGGCCAGCATCTGCTGTTCAACATGATCACGCTGTACTTCTTCGGGCAGCTGATCGAGGCGTTCTACGCCAGTCGCGTGGGCCCGCTCGGCTTCCTGCTGTTCTACGTGATCGGACTGGCGGTGTCGTCGCTGCCGAGCTGGTACGAACACCGCCACGACGCCGCATACCGCAGCCTCGGCGCGTCGGGCGCGGTCAGCGCGGTGCTTTTCGCCTACATCCTGCTGCGGCCGTGGTCGATGATCATCGTGTTCGTGGTACCGCTGCCGGCGATCCTGTATGCGGTGCTGTATCTGGGCTACACGATCTACATGGAGCGGCGGCAGCGCGACAACATCAACCACAGCGCACACCTGTGGGGCGCGCTGTACGGCATCGTGGTGACTGCGCTCATCGAGCCGCGCGTGCTCGGTGCGTTCCTGAGCCAGCTGTTGCGTCCGTTCGCCCATTAGGCACGCGGGCGCCGGCGCAGCGCCGGGCGGATCAGTCGGCATAGGCCTGTGCCAACGCCGCCAGGTGAGCGCGTTCGGCTGCGGCCAAATGGGGCTCGAGCAGGGCGATGACCCGGCGCATTCCCGCGCGCGGATCGCCGATGGCGCCGTCGAAATGGTTGTTGCGCACGCTGTCGTAGCCGACCCAGAACGTGACGAGCGCAAGCGCATTCTCGACCAGCGTGGCCAGTTCACCCGGACCCAGTCGCAGCACGCCGTCGGCCATGAGCTGCTGCAGCAAGGTCCGCGCACTCGCTCCCGCGCGGTCGAGGATGCGGGCGAAGCGTGCACGGATGCGACGGTTGCGCGCGAGGATGTCGACGAGGTCGCGATGCAGGAAGCGATACCGGCCGATGGCCTCGAACAGCAGGTGCAGCTGCAGCCACAGGTCCTCGATGTTCGGTGCGCGCGCGCTCGGCAGCAGCAGCGCCTCGTCGATGCGCGCCTCGTAGGCGGCAAACAGGCATTCGACGATGTCGCCCTTGCTGCGGAAGTGGTAGTACAGGTTGCCCGGGCTGATGCCGGTTTCATCGGCGATGTGGTTGGTGGTGACGTTCGGCTCGCCGAACGTGTTGAACATCGCCAGGCTGGTGTCGAGGATGCGGTCGCGGGTTGGCCTGGCCGCACGCCGCCCTGGGCTTGCCGGCAAGGTGTCAGCCGCCGAGCTTCTTCACCAGGTCGACGTACTTCTGCTGCGCATCCTCGGCCTTGGTGCCCTTGAGCTTGGCCCAGGCCTCGTACTTGGCCGTGCCCACGAAATCGAAGAAGCCGGGCTTGGGCCCGGTCACGTCGCCTTCGGAGCCTTGCTTGTACAGCGCATAGAGCTTGAGCAGGGTGTCGTTGTCGGGGCGCTCGTCGAGCTTCTTGACGGCTTCGGCTGCTTTCTCGAAACGTGCTTTCAGGTCGGCCATGGCGGGAATCCGTAGCATCGCGGCGGGGGTCGGCGCAGCTTACAACAGCGCGATTGTCCGCGGCCAATCGCGCATAGCCAGCGGTGCGCCGGCGCGGCTATGCTTGCCGCCGCAGCCACTCAGGAGGACGCGGCACATGACGTATTTCGTTACTGGCGCTACGGGTTTCATCGGCAAGCGCCTCGTCGAGAAACTTCTGCTGCGCAAGGGCACGATCCATTGCCTCGTGCGCAAGCAATCCATGGAGCGCTTCAAGGCGCTGGTCGAATCCTGCGGCGAGGACGGCAAGCGGCTGGTGCCGGTGGTGGGTGAGCTGGGCAAGCCGAAACTGGGCATCGCGCCCGCGACGCTGCGTGCGCTCGGCGGCAAGGTCCGCCATTTTTTCCACCTCGCCGCGGTCTACGACCTGGCCGCCGATGCCGACAGCCAGGTCGTGGCCAATGTCGAGGGCACGCGCCACGCGATCGAGGCCGCCGAGGCGATGCGCGCGGGCTGTTTCCACCATGTCAGCTCGATCGCCGCGGCAGGCTTGTATCCGGGCGTGTTCCGCGAGGACATGTTTGACGAGGCCGAGGACCTGGATCATCCGTATTTCCGCACCAAGCACGATTCGGAAGGCCTCGTGCGCAAGGAATGCAAGCGCCCGTGGCGCGTGTACCGGCCCGGCATCGTGGTGGGGGACTCGCGCACGGGCGAAATGGACAAGATCGACGGGCCGTACTACTTCTTCCGCCTCATCAAGAAGATGCGCCAGGCCCTGCCGCCATGGATGCCGACGATCGGGCTCGAGGGTGGCCGCATCAACATCGTGCCGGTCGACTGGGTCGCGGCCACGCTCGACCACATCGCGCACAAGCCGGGACTCGATGGCCACACCTTCCACCTGACCGATCCGGCGCCACGCCGCATCGGCGAGGTACTCAACCTGTTCGCGCGCGCAGGCCACGCGCCGCAGATGACGATGCGCCTGGATGCGCGCATGTTCGGCTTCGTCCCGTCGAGCATCCGCGCCGCGCTGGGCAGCCTGCCGCCGGTGCGGCGCATGGCCAACGTGATGTTGCGCGACCTGGGCATCCCGGCCGCGGTGCTGAAGTTCATCAACTATCCCACGCGCTTCGACTGCCGCGAGACCGAGCGCGCGCTCAAGGGCAGCCGCATCACGCTGCCGAAGCTGGACGACTACGCCTGGAAGCTGTGGGACTACTGGGAACGCCACCTCGACCCCGACCTGTACGTGGACCGTTCACTCGGCGGCAAGGTGCGCGGCAGGGTGGTGGTCGTCACCGGCGGGTCCTCGGGCATTGGCCGCGCGGTGGCGATGAAGGTGGCCGCGGCCGGCGCGCGGCTGGTGATCTGCGCGCGCGGCGAGGAGGAACTGGCGCAGACCAAGGCCGAGATCGAGGCGGCCGGCGGGATCTGCCACACCTACGTGGCCGACCTGGCCGACCTCAAGTCCTGCGACGACTTCGTCGCGCGCGTGCTGGCCGAACACGGTCCCGTCGACATCCTCGTCAACAACGCAGGCCGCTCGATCCGGCGCGCGATCAGCGCCAGCTACGACCGCTTCCACGATTTCGAGCGCACCATGCAGCTCAACTATTTCGGCTCGCTGCGCCTGATCATGGGCTTCCTGCCCGGCATGAGCGAGCGCCATCGCGGCCACATCATCAACATCTCCTCGATCGGCGTACTGACCAACTCGCCGCGCTTTTCCGCCTACATCGCCTCCAAGGCCGCGCTGGATGCGTTCTCGCGCTGCGCCCAGGCCGAGTTCTCCGACAACGGGGTCAACTTCACCACGATCAACATGCCGCTGGTGAAGACGCCGATGATCGCGCCGACGCGGATGTACGAATCGGTACCGACGCTGTCGCCCGAGGAAGCCGCCGACATCGTGGTGGAGGCGATCATCGAGCGGCCAGTGCGCATCGCCACGCGCCTGGGCACGTTCGGCCAGGTGTTCTATGCGCTGGCGCCGCGCGTGTACGAGATCATGATGAACACCGCGTTCCGCCTGTTCCCGGACTCGGCCGCCGCCAAGGGCGACAAGTCCGCGGTCGCGCCTACCAGCGAGCAGATCGCGTTCGCCTCGCTCATGCGCGGGGTGCACTGGTAGCGCGGCGCCGGGTCGCGCCGCGCCGCGCGCACCAACGCAAGAGCGGGCCATCGGCCCGCTCCTGCTGTTGGCGTTGCCGCCGGGTGGGCGCTGCGCCGATCAGCCCGCGGCGCGCTTGCGCGGTGCGCGCTTGGCCGCGGCCGGCTTGCTGCCGCCGCGCTTGCCGATGGCGGCCGACAGCTGGTCGATGCGCGCTTCCAGGCGCTTGATGTCGGCGTTGCCGGGAATGCCCAGGCGCTTGAGCGAACGCGACACCCGATCCTCGAACACCTTTTCCAGCTTGTCCCAGGTTTCCTGGCTGCGCTCGCGCACCTGGCCGAGCGTGCTTTCGACGTTGCCGCGCGCCTCATCGACCTTGGCCTGGGTGAACTTGCGCGTGCGGGCTTCGAGCGCGCTGCCTTCCTTGACCAGCGCCTCGAACAACTTGCCGCCTTCCTGCTGCGCCTTGGCGAAGGCGCCGAGTCCGGCCAGCCAGATCTGCTGGGCCGAATCCATCACGGTCTTGCCAATCTGGCGTGCATCGACGCCGGCGGCGGCGGGCTTCTTCGCAGCATTCTTGAGCTTGGGCTTGGCCATGGTCACGTTCTCCGGTAGTGGCGGCGGTCGCCGCGATGGCCCATCCTCGCGCGCGCCACTAGAGCAGTCACCCTAGGCGCGGGGCGTGCTCACGGGCCCAGGTGTTCGTCCAGCAGGCGCTCGATCTCGCGTTCGATCGTGTACTTGAGCGCGCCCATGAGGAAGCCCAGTTCGGCGTACACGTGCAACTGCGCCTTGCTCACCTCGATCGAGCCATTGATGCCGCTGCGCTCGAAGTACAGCGTGTTGCCGGCCCACTCGTGACTCACGCCGTACTCGGCGCCGAGCGAGTTGGCCACCTCGTTGATGGCCGCCTTGGTGGCCTTGATGGTGCCGCCATGGGCGCGCGTGATGTCGATGACCGCCATGTGGAATCCGGATCGCAACGGGATGCCGATGATGCCTCAAGCCGCGGCCGGTCGGGCAGGTGCCGGGGCGGCGCGCACGCCTGTGCTAGAGTGCGCCAACCCCTCTCGACCGGATGCGATGCGGCTCAGTTTCAGCAATGGCACCCACCAGGACGTGGTCCTGCATGCCGGTGGAGTCACGCTCGGCAGCGCCCCAGGCAACGACATCCTGCTCGACGGCAAGGACGTGTCGCCTTGGCATGCGCGCATCCTCGCCGATGCGCGCGGACTCGTGCTGCAGGTACTCGACCCCAACGCGACCACCCACGTCAACGCGCGGCCGGTGCGGGAGAAGGCCCTGCTGCGGCGCGGAGACACCGTGCACCTGGGCTACGAGGCGGTTTCGGTCCGCGCCGACAGCGACGCGCTCGACACGCGCGTGCCCAGCGCCGGCCCGAGTCCGACGCCCAGCCCCGTCGCGGCCCGTGCGGCGCTGCGCGGCCTGACCGGCGCCAATGCGGGGCGCGCGATCGGCGTGGCGCAGCGCGTGATCGTGGGCAGCGATCCCGCGGCCGACGTGGTGATCGATGACGTGCGCGTGGCGCCGCGCCATGCCGCGATCGAGCTGATCGATGGCGGCGTGTGGCTGCGAAGCCTCGCGGCCGGGCAGGGTGCGCTGGTCAACGGCGTGGTGGCACTGGACGCGCGCCTGCAGGCGGGCGATCAGGTCGTGTTCGCGCGCCAGCATTTCCTCATCGAGGCGCCCGGTCTCGTGGCCGAATCGCTGCCCGCGGCGGTGCACGCCGAACCGCTGCCCAGCGCCGAGCCGGCCGCGCCCGAGTCCGCCGCGAGCGGGCGTGCCCTGGGCTGGCTGCTCGGCACCGCGGCCTTGATCGCGCTGGCGTTGTACGTGCTGTTCGAGCACGGTCTCTAGCGCCGGCGGCTGTCGCCCACACGGCTCAGCCGAAGGTGAACGCGAACGCCTGCACTCCCGGATCGAGGAATTCGATCTCGAAGCTGTGTTCGGCCACTGGCCCGCTGCTGCGGATGAGCTGGTACAGGCGCTGGGTGGTCACGCTGCCGAGTCCCTGGGCATCGCTGTCGACCCCGTGGTTGGCGCCGGGCGCGGCGCCATCCAGGCGCACGATGAAGCGCACCGGCTTGCCGTCCTTGCCCGGCCCGAGCACGAGATGCAGGTCGCGCGCGCGGAAGCGGTAGACGATGCGTCCACCCGCATCGAGCAGCGTCGCCTGCTCGGCACCGACGAGCCAGCGCCCGCCCAGCCCCCAGCGGTTGAGCGCAGGCCGGCTCGGCGCGAGGTAGGCGTGGCTGCGGTCCGCGCGTTGGCCGCCGCTGGATGCGAAGCGCTCGGCACGCGCATAGCCAAGGTAGGTTTCCGGCGAGCCGATCTGGGCAAAATCGGGCGCAAGTTGCGCGCCGCTGCCGCGCACGCTCACCGCGGGTGACTCGGGTGGCGGATGGCCCGCTTCGGCGAGCAATTCGCGGATCACCTGCTCCGACTGCGCGTAATCGCCTTCGCCGAAGTGCTGGTGACGGATGCGTCCCTGCGCATCGATGAAATAGTGCGCGGGCCAGTAGTGGTTGTCGAAGGCGCGCCAGATGCGGTACTTGCTGTCGACCGCGACCGGATAGCGGATGTCGAACTCGGCGAGCGCGCGGCGCACGTTGGCGAGGTCACGTTCGAACTCGAACTCGGGCGTGTGCACGCCGACCACCACCAGGCCGTAGTCGCGGTACTTGTCGGCCCAGGCCCGCACCCACGGCAGCGCGCGCAGGCAGTTGATGCAGGTGTAGGTCCAGAAGTCGACCAGCACCACCTTGCCGCGCAGTGCGGCCGCGTCCAGCGGAGCGGAATTGAGCCAAGCCACCGCGCCGTCGAGCGGCGGGGCCTTGCGCTGCACCGGCAGTGGCGTGGCCAGTGGCGCGGCGGCCAGCGCGGTGACCGCGCTCGAGCGCATGATGCGGGTGCTGCCCACGCCGAGCGCGAGCGCGGTACCCACGCCGAGGGCGGCGGCGACTCCGATCAGGCGGTGGCGCAGTGGCCGATTCGGGTTTGGCATATCGATAGGTCCGCAGGTTGGGCGCGCTGCGCCGCGCGTGGCGCGGGCAGGCGGCGTTTCACGGCTTGGCCAGACCGGTGCCGGGCACCGCATCTTGCACCATCGCCGATGCGGGTGGATGTGGCGCTCGCCATGTTGCTCCTTGCGCGGATGTTGCAATGCGCCATAAAGTGGCGATCCCAATGGAGGAACTCGCGTGAGTCGTGCCTACAACTTCAGCGCCGGCCCTGCCGCGCTGCCCGAGGAAGTGCTGCGCCAGGCGCAGGCCGAGCTGTTGGAATGGGACGGCGCGCGCGCCTCGGTGATGGAGGTGAGCCACCGCGGCAAGGCCTTCATCGCGCTGGCCGAGCAGGCCGAGCAGGACCTGCGTGAGCTGCTCGCGATTCCCGCCAGCTACAAGGTGCTGTTCCTGCAGGGGGGCGCCACCCAGCATTTCGCCCAGATTCCGCTCAACTTCGCCCGCGGCGCGAGCGCCGACTACGTGCTCACAGGAGACTGGAGCGAGAAGGCCGCCAAGGAAGCTCGCGCCTACACCCAAGTGCGCATCGCCGCGAGCGCGGCCGCCACCAACCACGACCGCATCCCGCCGCGCGCGACCTGGCAGCTCGACCCGGGAGCGGCCTACCTGCACATCACCCCCAACGAGACGATCCGCGGCGTCGAGTTCCACGACATACCCGACGCCGGTGCGGTGCCGCTCGTGGGTGACGTGTCCTCGACCCTCCTGTCGCGGCCGTTGGACGTGTCGCGCTACGCGCTGCTGTATGCGGGTGCGCAGAAGAACATCGGGCCATCCGGGCTGGTCGTGCTGATCGTGCGCGAGGACCTGCTCGAACGCTGCCCCAAGGACCTCCCCAAGATCCTCAATTACGCCGAGCACGCGGCGCAGGGCTCGATGCTCAATACGCCCAACACCTGGGGCTGGTACCTGGCTGGGCTCGTTTTCAAGTGGATCAAGGCCGAGGGCGGCGTGGCCGCGATGGCCCAGCGCAATCGCGCCAAGGCCGAGTTGCTGTACGGCTACATCGACGGCTCCGGCTACTACCGCAATCCGGTCGAGCCAGCCGCGCGTTCGTGGATGAACGTGCCCTTCACCCTGCCCAGCGACGAACTCGATGCGAGCTTCCTCAAGCAGGCCGAGGCGGCCGGCCTGCTCGCGCTCAAGGGCCATCGGCTGGTCGGCGGCATGCGCGCCTCGCTGTACAACGCGATGCCGCTGGCCGGGGTGCAGGCCCTGGTTGAGTTCATGGGCGATTTCGCCCGGCGCCACGGCTGAGCCGCGGCGCGTCCAGCATTCTCCCACTTGCCGATCGGCCACTTTCGATGTTCAAGATCCAGACGCTCAACAACATCTCGCGCAGCGGCCTCGACCGCCTGCCGGGTTCGCACTACACCACCGCCAACGAAGTGGCCGATCCCGACGCAATCCTCGTGCGTTCGGCCGACATGCACCAGGCACCGATCGCGGCGAGCGTGAAGGCGGTGGCGCGTGCGGGCGCGGGCACCAACAACATCCCGGTGGCGGCGCTGTCCGCACGCGGCGTGCCGGTGTTCAACGCGCCCGGTGCCAACGCCAATGCGGTCAAGGAACTGGTGGTGGCCGGCATGCTGCTGGCGGCGCGCAACCTCGCCGCGGCGCTCGCGTTCGTGCGCGACCTGCCGCCGGGCGAGCACCTGCATGAGCGCGTGGAGGCGGAGAAGAAGCGCTTCGTCGGCAGCGAGCTCAGCGGCAAGACGCTTGGCGTGGTCGGCCTGGGCGCGATCGGCGTCAAGGTCGCCAATGCGGCCTACGCGCTGGGCATGCGCGTGGTCGGCTTCGATCCGCACATGACCATCGACGGCGCCTGGCAGCTGTCGGCGCAGGTGGCGCGCGCCGGTTCGCTCAACGAGCTGTACGCGGCCAGCGACTACGTGACCTTCCACGTGCCGCTCAACGACAAGACACGCGGCGTGTTCGGGATGGCGGCGCTGGAAGTGGCGCGGCGCGGCGTGGTGGTGCTCAATTTCGCCCGCGAAGGCATCGTCGACGAGCAGGCGCTGCGCGCCGGGCTGGCCGACGGCCGCATCGGGCGCTACGTGAGCGACTTCCCGCAGGCCGACCTGCTGGCCGATCCGCGCGTGATCGCACTGCCGCACCTGGGCGCATCCACCGGCGAGGCCGAGGAGAACTGCGCGATGATGGTGGTCGACCAACTGCGCGACTTCCTCGAACATGGCAACGTGCGCCATTCGGTCAACTTCCCCGAGGCGCGCATGGCGCGCGCGAGCAATGGCCGCATCTGCATCGCCAACAGCAATCGGCCCAACATGATCGGCCAGTTGTCGCACGTGCTGGGCGAGGCCGGGGTCAACATCGCGCAGATGCTCAACGCCTCGCGTGGCGACCTCGCCTACACCCTGATCGATGTCGATTCGAGGATTCCGGCCACGCTGGTGAGCGCGATCGCCGCGATCGATGGCATCCTGTCGGTTCGCGTGATCGAGGAGTAAGCGATGAGCCAGCGCAAGCGCGACAGCGGCAAGCAGCCTGACCAGCCCGACCTGGCCGCGGTGCGCGCGCGCATCGACGGCATCGACCAGCAGATCCAGGCGTTGATCGCCGAGCGCGCGCGCTTCGCCCACCAGGTAGGCAAGGCCAAGGGCAAGCTCGCCGCGGCGGTGGACTATTACCGGCCCGAGCGCGAGGCGCAGGTGCTGCGCATGGTGGTCGACCGCAACGACGGCCCGCTCAACGACGAAGTGCTGGTGCACCTGTTCCGCGAAATCATGTCGGCCTGCCTGGCCCAGCAGGAGCCGCTCAAGATCGGCTACCTCGGTCCCGAAGGCACCTTCAGCCAGCAGGCGGTGCACAAGCATTTCGGCCGCTCGGCGCTGGGCCTGCCGATGTCGAGCATCGAGGAGGTGTTCAACGAGGTCGAGGCCGGCAACGCCGACTTCGGCGTGGTGCCGGTGGAGAACTCGGGGCAGGGCACGATCCAGGTCACGCTCGACATGTTCCTCACCTCCCACCTCAAGATCTGCGGCGAGGTCGAGCTGCGCGTGCACCAGTACCTGCTGTCGCGCTCGGGCCACATCGAGGACATCGAGCGCATCTACGCCCATCCGCAGTCGTTCGCGCAGACCGCGGGCTGGCTGCGCTCGAACCTGCCCAGGGTCGAGAAGGTGCCGGTGGCGAGCAATGCCGAGGGCGCGCGCCGCGCGCGCAACGCCGACGACGCCGCCTCGATCGGCAGCGAATCGGCCGCGCACGTGTACGGCCTCAAGAAGGTCATCATGACCTCGATCGAGGATCATGCCGACAACACCACGCGCTTCCTCGTGATCGGGCGGCAGATCTTCCCGGCTTCCGGGCACGACCGCACCTCGGTGCTCGTGTTCATCAAGGACCAGCCCGGCGCGCTGTTCAACGTGCTCAGCCCGTTCGCGCGCCACGGCATCAGCATGAACCGGATCGAATCGCGCCCCTCGCACCAGGCCAAGTGGGAGTATGGCTTCTTCATCGACCTGGCCGGCCATGTCGACGATGCGGCGATGCAGGGCGCGCTCGGCGAGCTGCGCGAGCATTCGGCGCAGATCAAGGTGCTCGGCTCCTACCCGGTTGCGGTGCCGTGAGCGGCGCGTTCGACGCGACGCGGCTGGCGACCACGGCCAGCGCGGCGCTGCGCGCCTACGACCCCGGCCATGACCTGCCGGCATTGCGCGGGCGTTTTGGCGCGGCGATCGCCGAACTGGGCTCGAACGAGAACGTGCTCGGCGCCAGTCCGCTGGCGCTGGCGGCGATGCGCAGCGCGCTCGACGAAGTGTACCGCTACCCCGATCCGCGCGGCGCCGCGCTCAAGTCGGCACTGGCGCAGCGGCTGGACGTGGACGCGGCACAGATCGCGCTCGGCAACGGCTCGCACGAACTGCTCATGATGCTCGCGCAGTGTTTCGCCGACGCCGCGCACTCGATCGTGTACGCGCAGTACGGCTTTGCGGTGTATCCGATCGCGGCCGCCGCAGCCGGCGCGCAGGGCATCTGCGTGCCGGCCCTGCCGCGCGACCATACGACCGCGCCGCTCGGCCACGACCTGGACGCGATCGCCGCCGCGGTGCGCGCCGACACCCGCATCGTCTACCTGGCCAATCCCAACAACCCGACCGGCACGTGGTTCGACGACGCGGCGCTGGCGCGCCTGCTCGCGCGCGTGCCGCGCGAGGTGCTGGTGGTGGTCGACGAGGCCTACCACGAGTACGTCGACGTGGCCGACCTGCACGGTGCGTTGCCGCTGCGCGCGCGCCATCCCAACCTGGTGGTCGCACGCACGTTCTCCAAGGCCTGGGGCCTGGCCGGCGCGCGGGTCGGCTACGTGGTGGCCGACGCGAGCGTGGTGGCCGTGCTCGAGCGCATGCGCGAATCGTTCAATGTCAACTCGCTGGCACTGGCCGGCGCCAGCGCCGCGCTCGCCGATGAGGCGCACCTGGCCACGGTGCGGCGCTACAACACCGCGGCGCGCGCCTGGCTGGTGGAGGAACTTGCGCAGCGCGGCTATCGCTGCCTGCCGTCGCAGACCAACTTCGTGCTGCTCGACCTGGGTCGCGAT